>Ga0138256_10000006_pt1 | contig 346609 bp, 285 predicted proteins | sample KNB2016incub_MG_FD_105486 | JGI IMG/M metagenome (GOLD analysis project Ga0138256, IMG submission 105486) | Active sludge microbial communities from wastewater in Klosterneuburg, Austria - KNB2014incub_MG | ecosystem: Engineered > WWTP > Activated sludge > Unclassified | place: Austria...
AAATATCCGCAACCTTTTGAAGAAAAGACTGCGGACATTTTTAGTAATTATATTTCTTAATCGAATGTCGTCTTAAGCAGGTTCTGATTTCATCTGCTTAGCCACTTTGCTACGCTCATTCTCGTCAAGTATCACTTTACGCATGCGGATGCTTTTTGGTGTTACCTCAATACACTCATCCTGCTGAATATACTCCATACACTCTTCCAGGCTCATTAAGATTTTAGGAGCTGCACGGCTGGCATCATCACTACCGCTTGCACGGTGGTTGGTTAATTTTTTAGGTTCAGTTGCATTTACATTCAAATCGCCTGGCTTAATATGCTCGGCAATAATTTGTCCTGCGTAAACCTCTTCTCCCGGATCCACAAAAAATCTTCCTCTGTCCTGTAATTTATCAATTGAATATCCGGTAGTTTTTTCCATGTTCTTCGAAAGTAAAACACCGTTGCTTCTGCCCGGTATAACACCTTTCCAGGGACGATAATCGGTAAAGCGGTGAGCCATTACAGCTTCGCCGGCAGTACCGGTAAGCATAGTGCTTCGCAGTCCTATCAAACCACGTGAAGGAATATCAAATTCCAAATGCTGCATTTCGCCTTTGCTTTCCATAATCAGCATTTCTCCTTTACGTTGCGTAACCAGATCAATAACCTTTCCGCTGAATTCAGCAGGTACATCAACAACTAAAGTTTCATATGGCTCACATTTCTTTCCATCAATTTCTTTAACTAATACCTGCGGATTACCAACTGTCAATTCAAAACCTTCTCTGCGCATGGTTTCAATTAAGATACCCAAATGCAAAATACCACGGCCATAAACCAGGAAGCTATCTGCACTGTCTGAATCTTCAACACGTAATGCCAGATTTTTTTCGGTCTCTTTCATCAGCCTGTCACGCAAATGGCGTGAGGTTACAAATTTTCCTTCACGGCCAAAAAACGGTGAGTTGTTAATACTGAACATCATACTCATGGTTGGCTCATCAACACTGATAACCGGCAATGCTTCGGGAAACTCCACATCACAAATAGTATCACCAATATTAAATTCATCCAAACCAACAATTGCACATATATCACCTGCACTAACTTCTGTTGCTTTCTTTTTTCCAAGTGCTTCAAAAACGTACAGTTCTTTAATTTTCATTTTTTTAATTACACCGCCGGCTTGTACCAAAGCAATCTGTTGCCCTTCTTTCACAGTTCCCCTTGCCACTTTACCAACAGCAATCCTTCCTAAGAATGAAGAATAATCCAATGAAGTGATCTGCATCTGCGTAGTTCCTTCATTAACTTTTGGCTCTGGTACATGTTCCAGTATTGCATCGAGTAAAGGAAAAATATTATCTATTTCTGTTAATGATGTATTCATCCAACCATTTTTGCTGCTTCCGTAAATGGTAGGAAAATCCAGCTGCTGCTCGGTAGCATCCAGGTTAAAGAACAATTCAAAAACTGCATCATGAACTTCATCAGGACGGCAGTTTGGTTTATCAACTTTATTAATAACCACAATAGGATGTAAACCCAATTGCAAAGCTTTCTGCAACACAAAACGTGTTTGGGGCATCGGGCCTTCAAAAGCATCTACCAATAGTAATACACCATCAGCCATTTTTAGTACACGCTCTACCTCACCACCAAAGTCACTGTGACCAGGAGTATCGATAACGTTTATCTTAACGTCTTTATAAGTAACCGATACATTCTTACTGAAAATGGTGATACCACGCTCTCTCTCAAGATCATTGTTATCCATGATCAGTTCACCAGTTTCCTGGTTATCACGAAAAATATTGGTACTGTGTAAAATTTTGTCAACCAGGGTAGTTTTACCGTGATCTACGTGGGCAATAATAGCGACGTTTCTGATATTCATTTTTCTAACTTTTAGCCTTTTGCTATCAGCTTTTAGCAGAATCATAGGGATAATGGCTACAAGCTAACAGCTGATAGCTGTTTTTAAGGGCGCAAAGGTACGTTAAATCTGCCGGATGGCAAGGTTAATTGAGAATTAATATAGCAATAGATTACTTTTAAGTGGGTGGCAGTATTAACAGTAAATAAAAGGTATAATGAACAAAATCAGGAAAATAGGCATCAGGAAACGTATTGCGCTTGTTGCACACGATAATAAAAAGCATGATTTAATTGAATGGGCCGAACATAACAAAGCCACATTGGCCAAACACGAACTGATTGCTACAGGTACAACCGGCAAATTGCTGGAAGAAAAACTGGACCGCACCGTTAAGAAAATGTTGAGTGGCCCTTTAGGTGGCGATCAGCAGATTGGTGCCATGATTGCGCAGGGCGATATTGATATTTTGATCTTTTTTTGGGACCCCATGGAAGCCCAGCCACACGACAGCGATGTAAAAGCATTATTAAGATTAGGTGTTGCCTGGAACATATTGTTGGCCTGCGACCGGGCAACTGCTGATTTTGTTTTAACCTCGCCGTTGATGATGGAAGAATACGAAACCATCATTCCTGATTACAGTACGTATATGAACCGGAAAGTAACCGGTTAAAAGCTGAACTGTTCCCCGAATGTATTTTAGGGGGTGCAAACATTGTAACTTTAGAAAATTCCATTTCTAACTTAATACATAGCTTATGCAAAAGCATTGGTCACGCCGGGATGCCATTCGTGCCCTCGGACTTTCACTCGGATCAGCTACTTTACCTTTTTCAAGCTGGGCGGTCGATGAACATCAACATCCCATTTTATTACCTGACAAGAAAATCAGTATAGATAAACCAATTACCGCCATCACTTGCGGTGCCGGTAACAGGGGTAATGTGTATGGAGGATATGCACTGCAATATCCCGATCAACTGGATATTATTGGTGTTGCCGAACCGATCCCCCTTCGCAATGAGCGTTACTGCAAAAAACACAATATCAGTGCTGAGAATAGTTTTGTTACCTGGGAAGATGTTTTTAAAAGACCAAAATTTGCCGATGCTATAATTATCACCACACCTGATAATTTACATTACGGGCCTTGCATGAAAGCATTGGCTATGGGTTACAATGTATTGCTGGAAAAACCCATATCGCCCAGTGAAAAAGAATGCCGGGAAATTTTAGCGCTTGCTAAAAAGACTGGAAAAATTGTTGCAGTATGTCATGTGCTGCGTTATGCTCCTTATTTTGTTAAGCTGAGAGAAATTATGCAGAGCGGCGTGTTGGGAGAAATTGTCAGTATCCAGCACTTTGAGCCCATTGAGCATAAACATATGAGCCATTCTTACGTAAGAGGAAACTGGCATAACAGTAAAGCAACAACTCCGATCATACTGGCAAAATCATGCCATGATCTTGATATATTGAGGTGGATGATTGGAAAACCGTGCACACATATTCAGGCTTTTGGCAGCCTGCAATGGTTTACTCAGAAAAATGCACCGGAGGGAAGTACAGCCCGATGTACAGATGGATGCAAGGTTGAATCAACTTGTCCGTATTCGGCTTTGGAAATTTATTACCGCAAGCGACAACGCAATTATGTTTTTGATTTGCCGGAGGATAAAAGTAAACAGGCCGATTATGTAATGGAGCAATTGAAAACAACCAACTACGGTCGTTGTGTTTACAAAATGGATAATGACCAGCCCGATCATTACACAAGCAATATTTTATTTGAAGGCGGATTGACAGCGGCCTTCTCTATGGAAGCATTCACTTCTTATGAGGGAAGAAGAACAAGAATTATGGGCAGCCTTGGCGATATCGTTGGCGACATGAACTCTTTTACAATGACCGATTTTTTAACCGGCAAGAAAACCGAATGGAAACAAAATAGTGACGGACATGGCGGCGGCGACTGGCGGCTGGTTACCGATTGGATCAATGCAGTTTCTAAACATGATCCGGCTTTACTCACATCAACCATTGATGCATCTATAGAAAGCCATGTAATGGGTTTTATGGCAGAAAAAAGCAGGTTGGTTAAACAAGTGATGGAAGTAAAATTGTAAGGGTCCATTATTTTAACAATAATAAATTTTAACGGGCTGTATATTTACAGTCCGTTTTTATTATGGATAAGAAGAAAGTTTTTGTACCGAATTTATTTATCTGCCTGTTGATGGACCTCATCGGTATGGCATCCTATTTTATTCCAGCTATCGCCGAATTTGGAGACCTGGTCTGGGCACCCATTTCTGCTTTTATTTTTTACCAGATGTTTGGTGGCAGATTTGGATTGATTGGTGGTGTACTTAATTTCCTGGAAGAAATCATTCCCTTTACTGATATCATACCATCTTTTACTATCGCCTGGTTTATCCGCAAAAACGAAGCAGATAAACTGCTCGAAAATAAATAGCCCTGTCTTTAGTAAATTGCATTACGAATTATGTCATTTCAATTACATGCACCATATTCACCCGCCGGCGATCAGCCGGATGCTATCCGTCAGCTTACGGATGGGATTTTGAATGGCGAAAAATACCAGACTCTTTTAGGGGTTACAGGCAGTGGCAAAACCTTTACCATGGCCAATGTGATACAGAATGTACAGAAACCAACTTTGGTGATTACACATAATAAGACACTGGTTGCACAGCTGTATGGCGAGTTCAAACAGTTCTTTCCGGAGAATGCAGTAGGGTATTTTGTTTCCTATTATGATTACTACCAGCCCGAAGCTTATATGCCGGTGAGTAATACGTACATTGAAAAAGACCTTAGCATTAATGAAGAGCTTGATAAACTGCGGCTACAGGCAACTGCACAATTATTAAGCGGACGAAGAGATATTATTATTGTTGCCAGTGTAAGCTGTATCTACGGCATGGGTAACCCAACTGATTATGAAAACGGTATCATCCGGATACAACAGGGGCAGGTCATTTCACGGCAAGGGTTTTTACATGCGTTGGTTAATTCTTTATACAACCGCAGCGAAGGGGATTTTACAAGAGGAACGTTCCGGGTGAAAGGTGATACCATTGATATCAATCTTCCTTATGTTGACTTTGGCTACCGCATAACTTTTTTTGGCGACGAGATTGAAACCATCGAAACCCTGGAGCTTAGCAGTGGAAAGCGTATCAGCAGTGTGGACCACGCAGCCATCTTCCCGGCAAATTTATATGTAGCACCCAAAGATGTGTTGCAGCAGGTGATACATGAAATACAGGATGAAGTGGCAGCACAGGAAACTTATTACAAAAACTCCGGTAAATATATCGAAGCACAACGTGTAAGTGAACGCGTTAATTATGATCTGGAAATGATACGTGAGCTTGGTTATTGTAATGGAATTGAAAACTACTCCCGTTTTTTTGACCGCCGAAAACCAGGCACAAGACCATTCTGTTTACTGGATTATTTTCCAAAAGATTTTATCTGTATTGTTGATGAGAGCCATCAAACCATTCCACAGGTGAGCGGTATGTACGGCGGCGACAGAAGCAGAAAATTAGTTTTGGTTGATTACGGTTTTCGCCTGCCATCTGCATTAGATAACCGGCCGCTTAATTTTCATGAATTTGAATCGCTGCTTAATCAAACCATTTATGTATCGGCAACGCCGAGTAAATATGAACTGGAAAAATGCGAAGGTGTAGTGATAGAACAGGTTGTAAGGCCTACGGGATTACTAGATCCGCCAATAGAAGTACGTCCTTCTATCAACCAGATAGATGACCTGCTTGATGAAATAGACAAAAGAGTAAAAAAAGGCGATCGTGTTTTGGTTACAACACTTACCAAACGCATGGCCGAGGAAATGGATAAATACCTGCATCGAATCGATATAAAAAGTAAATACATACACAGCGAAGTAGATACGCTGGAAAGAATTGAAATTCTCCGGGAATTAAGATTGGGTGTTATTGATGTGCTGGTTGGTGTTAACTTATTAAGAGAAGGATTGGACCTTCCTGAAGTTTCCTTGGTTGCAATACTGGATGCAGATAAAGAAGGTTTTTTACGTAATGAGAAAAGCTTAACACAAACTGCAGGCCGTGCTGCCCGTAATGTTGATGGCCTGGTTATTTTTTATGCCGATAAGATGACCGACAGTATGCAACGCACTATTGATGAAACCATCCGCCGCCGTGAAAAACAGATGGCTTTTAACATTGAACATAATATAACACCTACTACCATCATAAAAAGTACCGAACAAATCATTGCACAGGGTTCGGTGCTTGATGTTAAGGGATATGACCCTTCAAATCCTTATTCAATAGCGCCTGATGAAGAACTGGTAACAGTAGCCGCTGAAGACCAGGCTGTTTATTCTACCATTCCGCAAATGGAAAAAGCTATTGCTAAAACAAAAAAGGAAATGAATAAGGCGGCAAAAGATTTAGATTTTATGGAAGCAGCCAGAATGAGGGATGAAATGTTCAGGTTGCAGAAAAATCTTGATGAAATGAAATCAGTTTAATAATTATTCCCCTTCCGTGGGCCACCAATCATTTCCAAACGCATCTTTAAACCCGCAGGTATAGCCGTAGGACTGTTTTCCCGGCTCCATAACTGATACCGCACCCGCTGCCAGGGCCTTTTTATAAGTATCATCCACACTATTCACGTAAATAAAAATACCTGCGGGCCGGGCTGTAAACTTATCGGTTGCATCGGCAAACATGATTACCGAATCACCAATGCGTAGTTCTCCATGCATAATCACGCCTTCTTCACGGGGAACAATAATCTGTTCTTCGGCACCAAACACATCTTTCATAAAAACAATGAAAGCCGCTGCATCGGGTATGATCATATACGGCATCACCCGGTTGTATTGAGGAGGAATTTTCATGTTGTAGTTTTTACAAAAGATACATATTTCTTTAAAATTATTTGTTATCTTAACCCTCCGTTAGTAATAAAATCAATAAATATGACAACAATTGCTCTTTACAATCTAAAAGGTGGTGTAGGTAAAACTGCCAGTTGTGTAAACTTTGCTTATTTAGCTGCCGCTGATGGTTTTAAAACTTTGTTATGGGATATTGACCCTCAGGGTTCATCTTCCTTTTATTATAAAGTAAAACCAAAAACACACCCAGGCATTAAAAAACTGGTAACCAAAGATGCCCAGCTTGAAAATGCCATTATGAGTACCGATTTTGAATTACTGGATGTGATACCTGCCGATAATTCAAGCAAGAGTTTCGACATTATGCTGGAAGAGATGAAGGGGAACAAGAACCGGCTTAAATCTGTTATTAAACAACTGGATGGTGAGTATGACTTTGTTTTTATTGATTGCCATCCTGGGTTCAGTGCCTTAAGCGAAAATATTTTTAATGCTGCAGATATAGTACTGATGCCGGTTATACCTACCACCCTTTCTATCCGTACTTACAATATGGTGAAAGATTATTTTAAAGAGAAGTCTTTAGACATGAGTAAGATGATGTGCTTCTTCACCATGACCGATCTGCGCAAGAATATGCACAACGAGATTATGGAAGAGCTGTACAAAGACAAACGTTTCTTCCAGAATTATATACCGTATTTGAGTGATGTAGAAAAAATGGGTGTGCATAAAGCACCTATTATGGAATTTGCCAACAGCAGTTACGCTGCATCTTGTTACCGGGAATTGTGGACAGAGATAAAAGAAGGAGTATTATAAAGACTATAAAAAGACAGGGTTGCTGAATTATAATTCAGCAACCCTGTCTTTTTATTTAATGATTATTCTTAAATGAGCCGGCTGTAATAGTTTTTGTAGCCGGTCCTGTTCCATTTTCATACAAAGTTCCGCTAAATGTTCCTTCTACATGAGTAGCAGTAATTGATGTTATTATAACCGAAAAAGAATTTGAATTGGTTGTGGAAACCGTATAAGTAGTTCCCCCGGTTTTGTATTCTACATAGCAATACTTAACTGAATTAGAAAGGGTATAATTATTATAAGTATTTCCGGCAGCAATAAGGTTATTATCACTTAAAAGGATTGAAAAATCATCACTGCCTCCAGTAAGATTACCTTTTATAGTAAATCCATAAGGAGCGGATGGGGTTGTATTTAATGAACCAATTACATTATCATTAAAGTCGTTAACTACATTATTTACTTTACAGGTAAAAAAGTTTGCATTTCCGCCAACTATACCTTCATAGTTAATGGTAAATGCACATCCTCCCGAAGGGATATAAGTAAAAGTGCCGCCATTTACAGGTGTATTGCTACTGGTAAATGTTATCATTTGCGGACCAGTGGTAGTAAATATACCTGTAGCATTGAAGGTAACGCCATTGTTACTGTTAGTACTTACATTGTACGTCCCTGTTGTGATTACATCTATACCAACTTCAATCCAACTGCTTGCATCTAAGGCTATGCCGGCTTTAAATGTTCCGCTAAATCCCAAAGTAGAACAATTAGCACTATTTGCCCCCCCCCTCATATCATAAATAAAGGTTGCAGCCGGTAATGGTGGCGTTACATTTACAGTAAACCGGCAGCCATTTGTTGGGGTAAAATTAGTAGGAATGGCAGATGTAGGTGTTCCATTACCAATTAATCTCACAGTTTGATTAGGCCCTGCGGTTATAAATGTACCGCTACCCGAAAAACTAAACCCGTTAGTACTATTGGTACTTATGGTATAAGCTCCTGTGGTTGTAACATCTACCAGAAGGTCTACATAATTTCCGGCACCTAAACTTATACCACTTGAATACGTCCCGTTTATAGCAGGGGCTGTACAATTACCGGGTGCCCCAGTATAAGTAAACACTGCTAGTGACCCGCCTGCATTAAAGGATATGCTGAAATTGCAGGTATTATTGGTATTAGGTACAAAAGGAAAACTTCCTGAACGCTCCGGGGTGCCATTAGCAGTTAAAACAACAGGTTGTGTTCCAGTATTATAAAACTCCCCGCTGCCCGAAAAGATTATTCCGTTTGCTGCAGTTGTACTTATACCGTATGTTCCTTTTACAGAAACATTTACATTAAGTGTTATCGTGTTTGCAGATGTCATGGCCACGCCAACATTGTATATGCCTGCTACTACAGGAACTGAACAACCTGACGGTGCGCCTTCGAAAGCGTAATGGGCAGTACCGCCCGAATTGGCTCCATTGCCGGTATCTTTTTTACAGGAAATAAGTAAAAGGGTTAACAGGAACGGAAATATAGGCCGGGTAAAATTTTTAAGCATTTTTAAAGTTTAAATTAAAGTAAGCATGGAAGGTTTTAGCGTGATTTCATTTTGTAAACCTAATATTTTTTTTAGATAGGCTGAAAATTAATACGCTGCAAAAAAGATAATCAAAAGTTGTACTTTTATTAAAAACAATCCCTTTATTTCACTATTTATCTATTCTATTATCGCTTATGAAGAAAGAATTAAACAGCTGGTTCAGCCCGGCCCTGCAAAAAGATATGCCAATTGTTACCTACGGCGATTATGGCACTGCCATACTATTTGTACCCACGGCTGCAGCTGACTACCTGGAGTATGAGCGGTTTCAGATGATGGAAACACTGGCTCCTTATATTAATGGCGGTAAAATAAAAGTTTTCTCCATTAACAGCATCAACAACGAAAGCTGGTTGAACAAAGAAATGCTTGGCGAACACAAGGCCATACGCCAGAACCAGTTCAATGAATATGTTTTTAATGAAGTGATTCCTTTTATCAAAAACAGCACATCAAATGAAACAGAGATCATTACCTGTGGCGCCTCTTTTGGGGCCCTGCACAGTATGAACCTGTTTTTAAAGCGCCCCGACCTGATCAATGGCGTGATTGCCATGAGCGGAGTGTACGATCTTACCGAATATACCGATGGCTATTTTGACGATCAGGTTTATTTCAACAGCCCCATGCATTATATCCGCAACCTGGAAGATCATTCCGTACTGGAGCAGATACGAAGAAGCAACCATGTTCACATTTTAAGCGGCAGCGGGGCTTATGAAGACCCAAATGCCTCCAAAGCTTTTGCAGGTTTGCTTTACAGCAAAGGAATTAATTACGAACTGGATGTTTGGGGCGAAGAATGGAAGCATGACTGGCCTACGTGGCGTGCCATGTTACCGGTGTATTTTGATACCCGTTTCTGATTTTCTTAATCACACACACAATATCATAGAGGCTTTTTCAGTTAAGTAGGTACCAACTATCCCTAACAACATGAAAAAGCCTTTACTCATTTTCGCCATAAAGTGCTCTGTCATTATCTATTTTGCTGCATGCACAGGTATTGATGATTATACAAACACCGTTGCAGCAACCCCGCATGTTACAAAGGGATCCTGGAAAATAAATCTGTTTACAGAAGAAAAAATTGACGAGACCGCCACATTCGATGGCTATACACTCACATTTGAGCAAAACGGAAAAATAATTGCCCGTAAAAACGGAGAGCAGATAACAGGTAATTGGGCCGAAGATGATATTTTAAAAAGAATTACAATTAACCTCAATACAAAAGACCCTGTATTGGCAAAACTGAATGATTATTGGAATATTTCCAATATCAGTAAATCAGGGCTTAGTTTTCAAAATGCCGAAAATCCCTCAGGCGGCCGGTTACAGATAACCAGCTTATGATATAAAGAAAGTTGTTTTTGTTTATTTGAGTTTACATGATCTTAAAAAGCTGTTCCTCCCGGAGCAGCTTTTAAGATTTAATATGCTGTTGATTGGCATCCACAATTGTTTTACTTTTATGGCATGTCAAAAAAACTATTTCTGCTAGATGCATTTGCACTGGTATTCCGAGCTTATTATGCATTAATCCGCAACCCACGTGTTACCAGCAAGGGCCGTAATACCAACGCCCAGTTTGGGTTTACAAATACTATTATCGAACTGATAAAAAACCAGAACCCTACACATATGGCCGTGTGTTTTGATACCCATGCACCAACCGAACGCCATACCGACTTTGCTGATTATAAAGCCAACCGCCAGGAAACTCCCGAAGATATTTTATCGGCTGTGCCGGATATAAAAAGAATTATTGAAGCCCTCAATATTCCTGTAATTGCCATTGATGGCTACGAGGCTGATGATGTAATTGGCGCATTGGCAAAGATGGCAGAGAAGGAAGGATATGAAGTGTATATGGTTACGCCTGATAAAGATTATGGACAGTTGGTTTCGGAAAACATCAAGATTTACAAACCTCCATACCAGGGCGGAAAGTTTGAAATAATGGGGCCAAAAGAAGTTTGCAAAAAATGGGATATTGAAAGAGTGGACCAGGTGATTGATATGCTTGGGCTGATGGGTGATGCAGTGGATAATATTCCCGGCATTAAAGGTGTTGGTGAAAAAACTGCAGCTAAACTGCTGAAAGAATATGGCACACTGGAAAACGTCTTAGACAATGCTGATAAAATAAAGGGAAAGCTTGGCGAAAAAGTGATGGAAGGAAAAGAGCTGGCATTAATGAGCAAAAAATTAGCGACTATTATTTTGAATGTGCCGGTTGAGTTTAATGAAAAGAATTTTTTAATTGAAGAGATGAACAAGCCTGCATTAAAAGAAATTTTTGAAGAACTGGAATTTAAAACACTGGGTAAAAGAATTTTGGGAGAAGATGGAACAGAAGACGGACAACCGATCAAAGACAACGACCTATCCGCAGGGAGCAAAGCAAAAACAGCTTCGCCACAAATGGACCTGTTTGGTAATGTTATAGAACAGCCCGAGCCTGTAGCAATAAAAATAAAGGATGAAGATAATATCATTCTCGTAGAGAAAAATATCAACAACACTGCACATGATTATAGTTTGGTACAAACTGATGCAGAAATAAAAGACCTGGTTCAATATTTATCTCAAAGCCAGGAAATATGTTTTGATACTGAGACAACCGGCATTGATGCCAATGATGCTGAAATGGTGGGCATGAGTTTTTCTGTTAAACCCGGCGAAGGATTTTATGTTTACTGTCCGCCCGATCAAAAAGAAACTGCAAGACGGCTTAACTTTTTTGAAGCTCTGTTCAAAGATGCCTCTAAAACCTGGATAGGCCATAATATCAAGTACGACATGCTGATATTGAAATGGTATGGTTATGAACTTGCCGGAAATACTTTTGACAGCATGCTGGCTCATTTTGTTATTGAGCCCGATGGTAAAAACGGGATGGATGCATTGAGCGAAAAATTTTTAGGTTACGAGCCCGTCCACATTGAGGAACTCATTGGTAAAAAAGGTAAGGGGCAGGGAAATATGAGAGACCTGGAGCCGGAAAAAATAAAAGACTATGCTGCCGAAGATGCTGATATTACGTTGCAGTTAAAGAATGTTCTCTTACCCATATTAAAACAAAAAGAAGTGGAGAAGGTCTTTTATGAAGTAGATAATCCGTTGGTAAAGGTTTTAACAGCCATGGAGTTTGAAGGCATAAAAATAGATGAAGGATTTTTAAATGATTATTCAAAAGAGCTGGAGAAAGAAGCAAAAGCTGCAGAAGAAAGTGTTTACAAGCAGGCCGGCGTTCGTTTTAATCTGGCATCGCCAAAACAACTGGGCGAAGTGCTGTTTGATAAAATGCTGATTGATCCCAAAGCAAAAAAAACCAAGACAGGTCAATATGCAACCGGCGAAGATGTTTTATTAAAACTTGCCAGTAAGAATAAAATTGTTGACGATATTTTATCCTTCCGTGAGTTTACCAAACTCAAATCAACTTATGTAGATGCACTGCCGCTGATGATCAACAAAAAAACAGGGCGTGTACATACATCCTATGCACAGGCCGTTGCAGTAACCGGCAGGCTGAGTAGTAATAATCCTAACCTGCAGAATATTCCTATCCGAACCGAAAGGGGAAGAGAGATTCGAAAGGCTTTTATTCCGAGAGATAAAGATCATGTATTAATTTCTGCCGATTATTCCCAGATTGAATTACGCATTGTTGCCGCCATCAGTGGCGATGAAAATATGTGTGAGGCATTCAGAACAGGAAAAGACATTCACAGTGCAACTGCCGCAAAAGTTTTTAATGTTGATGAAAAAGATGTAACGAAAGAAATGCGTTACAAAGCCAAGAGTGTAAACTTCGGTATCATTTACGGACAGGGCGCATTCGGACTGGCAGAAAACCTGGGCATCAGCCGTACAGAGGCAAAAGAGATTATTGATAATTACAAAAAACAGTTTCCTAATATTCAGAAATACATGGATGACACTATCCATTTTGCACAGGAGCATGGCTATGTACAAACCCTCATGGGCCGCAAGCGTTGGCTCAGGGATATAAACAGTGCTAACTTTACTGTACGTGCTTTTGCCGAACGCAATGCCATCAACTCGCCCATACAGGGATCAGCTGCCGATATGATAAAGCTGGCGATGATAAAAATTCACGAGGAATTCTGCAAACATAATTTCAAATCAAAGATGTTGCTGCAGGTGCATGATGAACTGGTTTTTGATGCACACAAATCTGAAATTGAAAAGATAAAACCCATCATTTTAAATTGCATGCAAACGGCATTGGCATTACCTAATGAGGTACCAACTGACGCAGAATTAGGTATGGGAGATAGCTGGCTGGAAGCACATTAATAACAATTATCTCTGTAGATGTTTTTCGATAAATATAGAACTTTCCCTTTAGTTAATTTATTGAGGCTGTTTAACTACAATAATGTAGTACAACCTGCGTTTTTCAGCAGTTAGAACCTGTAGCATATCTGTTTTACTTAATAAAATACTGCTTTAAATTAACTAACATTCAGTCCAATGTCCAGAATCTGCGTAAGCAAATTGTTTTTTTTATGTTTACTGGCACTAATATTTGTGAATACTAATGCCCAAACGGGCAATAAAGTATTTACTGGTGCCGAAATGGCCAATTTTGGAACAATTAACTTACCCACACCTGCAGGAAAAACCTGGGCTACAGACAGGCTATCCTCCCCTGGATATTTCAGCGCAACAAACGGCGCAGTTTATTCAGGAGCTTCGGATGCAAATAATATTAATGGTTATGTAAAAAAATACGGCAACCAGGCTTTTACTTTTCCTGTAGGTACAGGAGCCGACCTGAGAACATTGTCTATTTCAGCACCAGGCAGTTTAACAGATGCTTATGCAACAGCATGGATATTGGGAGACCCTAGTGGAAACCTTGATCCAACCGGGCCAAATGGTGGGCCACATGATATAACTTCAACAACTTTCCCCATTTATTCTGTCAGTAATATTGGCCAATGGGATTGGCAAACAGGTATCGACATGGGAAATACCGGCGATGGTGTAGGCCTTACCATAACCGTGAGCATGCCGGATCTAACAGCTTTTGCCGTTCCTGTGGGCTTAAGGCTTGTGGGGTGGAATGGTACGAGTTGGGTTGACCTTAGCGGCTGGCCCACCGCCAGTGGCAATACTGAAAACAGCACTATTACTGGCACCATGATAGCCGGAATTTCTGCAATTGGCATTGGTTCTACATTTTGGGTTCTGCCACTAAAATTACTTTCGTTTAATGCCAAAGAAAAAGGTTGCGCAGCTTCACTTAACTGGGCTACAGCCGAAGAACAAAACACTGCTTATTTTGAAATAGAACAAAGCAGCAATGGTAATTCATTCAGCAAAGTTGGAGTGGTTAATGCTAAAGGTGGAAGCAACAATAATACCTATGCTTTTACAACTAGTCAAACAACGGGTGAGAATTACTTCAGGCTGAAAATGGTTGAAAAAAACGGCAGCTTTACTTATAGCGCTGTTGAGCATGTAAAGATCAACTGTAACATTCCTTACGGCTTTATAAATGTTTATCCTAACCCGGTAAAAGAAGGTTTTGTAAACCTGAACTTTGTATCCGGAAGCACCAGAGCAGCAAGAATTGTATTGACAAATGCAACCGGTCAGCAAATCATCACAAAGGATATAGCTATTGTATCCGGAAACAATTTCATAAAATTCGAGATGAATAAAATACCAAAGGGACTCTATTTTATTCAATTAATACATGTAGATAATAAAGCCATTTTTCAACCACAAAAAATTATTGTAGAATAAACTGATAAAGAAAAACAACCAGCTTCATACATGAAGCACAACTAACAAATCCAAATGATCATGAAAAAACAATTCATCTTTACCTTAATTGCCATCCTTTTTTTTACCGGAAATATTTTTTCGCAGGTTAAGGTTGGTAATAACCCAACTGTCATTGGTACATCATCGGTACTGGAAATAGAATCAACCAATAAAGGTGTTGTGTTTCCACGCATGACAGGTGCCCAGATGAACGCAATAGCCAGCCCGGTTTCGGGTATGTATGTATACAATACCGATTCACTTTGTATTTGCCAGTATAATGGAACAGCCTGGAGAAGTATGTGTGGAGGAAATATTGGTGCTCCGCATAACGACTGGCATACAACTGGAAACAGTGGAACAAGCGCATCTGCCAACTTTATAGGAACCATTGATGGAATTGATTTTGTAACCCGTACAAACAATACCGAAAAAATGAGAGTGATGTCGGGCGGTAATGTAGGTATCGGTCTTCCAAATCCCTTAGCAAATTTAAGTGTTTTACGCAGCACAGCGGCAGTTCCTGCAACTTCAGGTACAGCTACCACTGCTATTGCCCGTTTTGAAGCACAGAACAATGTTTTGGATATCGGTTCTAACCCAACCTCTCCCTGGGGTAATTGGATACAGGCTTCGGCAGCAAACGATCTTTCGTTTAAAGGGCCTTTGTCTTTAAATCCTACCGGCGGTTATGTTGGTGTGGGTACCATTGCCCCCGCCAACAGACTTGAAGTTATGAATGACGGAGGCACTACATTTAATGAGCGCATTGCGTTAAAGAGTTATACTGCCAATCCAAATCCTTTACTGATTATACAAACCGGAACAGGTACAGCTGCGGCCCCAACCAATATGACCGTTGGACAAAATAATGGCGCCATTGCTTTTGTGGGACATATTAATGGTGGGCCGGCGTTGTTAAGCCGGGTAGCCAGTAAATATACTGGTGATGGTATTACCAATAAAAGTGAAATTAATATGGTTACCTCTGCTGTAGAACATTGGCGGCTTGATTCAATTGGAAGAATAATGCAGGCTATAAATACATCAGTGATTCCCAATGGACCTATGACCAGTTTCCATATGTATGGAGATGGAACAAGTGGATATACACCGTTAGGAACAACTCTTCAGCCAAACCCATCTGCGGGAGCCGAAATTGGGTTTGCAAGAGGAGGTTTTTACAGTGGTGTTGGTGCTGCAATACAATTTATAGATTATAATGCTTATTCTGGCGGACTGGCTTTCCTTGTGCATAAAGGAACACAAAATAACTCTGGCGGTGTCTTTGCCGATAACTGGCCGCTTGATGTTATTCAGGCAATGACTATAGTAAGTAACGGGCAAATAGGAATTGGTACTGGAGATCCAACAGCTAAACTACATATTATGGCTGGAGCGGCTACAGCAAGCGCAGCACCACTTAAATTTACAGCAGGCCCTGCATCGCAAACAGTTTTAGAAACCGGTGCAGTAAATTACAACGGCTCTGACTTAACCTTGAGTGATGCTACTTATGCCTATACATTAACCAAAACTCTTAATGGATCGGCTAATTTAGATTTTCCAAGCATTGCCGCCGGAGCTGTTTCAAATCTAACCATTACAGTTACGGGGGCAGCAGTTGGAGATCCGGTAATACTAGGTATTCCAAATGGCTCAGTAACTGCAACAGCAACATATACAGCCTGGGTTAGCGCTGCAAATACAGTAACCGTAAGGTTTTCGCCTAAGGCAACAGAAAATCCTGCGGCCGGTGTATTTAATGTAAGAGTAGTTAAGTAACCTGCTGTTAATAAATAATATTTCTTTACAGCTATCATAAATTAATTGTTGATAGCTTTTTTCTTAAAATGACTAACCATGCGTTTACCAATTATCCTTACTTACTGCCTTTTTTTTGCCTGCAGCTTAACTGCCCAGCAAGCCCATGAAAAAGATGATGACAAAGAAGACATCGCTTTTGAAATGAAACACAAAAGTCAGCCCTGGTTTACCAATATGAATAAACCAGGTGCGGATTATTTTGCCGTTAAAAAATCCTTCGACAAATATTTTACTAACCACAAATGGGAAAAAAGTAAAACCCGGGAACTGGGAGCCAACTGGATAAAAACTAAAATATTTTACCTGGATAAAAATGGTATTGTACAGGATGAACCTGCATTTGATGATGCAAGATATGCCGGTAATAAAACAGCCGGTCCGTCTGGCGTTACTGCTACAACCCGTACGGTTGGAACCTGGACAATGATTGGCCCGGTAAACAGTGCTACTACAGGTTATTCCGGTTCCGGCAATCATGGTGGTTATGTTTATTTAAACAGGCTCGATCCCACTAATACCAATAAAATGTTTGCAGCCTTTCTTACTGGCGGGTTGTGGATGACAACTGATGGCGGCACCAACTGGACCTTAACAGATGCCAATATGCCCAACGAATCGTACAATGATATTGATGTTTGTACCGGCACACCATCTGTTGTTTATGCCATGATGCAATCAAGGGTTATCAAATCTACCGATGGAGGGTTAAGCTGGGCTAATACAACATTAATGTCGCCAACATATACTGGTACGGCTTATGATATTGCTGTTTCGCCATCCAATTCAAATATCGTTGTTGCCCGTTGGGGAGATAAAATTTACCGTACAACTGATGGTGGTACTACCTGGGCTGCAATATTAACCGGCTTACCCACTTACTCTATCTGGGATTGCAGTAACCACAGTGAAATGCTGGACTGGAGCACCACAAATAATAGCGTTGTATATTTTTTAAGCTACGGTTCTGCCAATCCAAACCAGGTTGTGGTTTACCGTTCTGCAGATGCAGGAGCAACCTTTGCAATCATGACAACAATCACTTTGGATGCTGCTGCAAACGGGCAGGTTGTTGGCTGGGCAAAATTATTTCTGCCATCAAATAATCCTTCTCAAATTTATGTTGCCATTGGAACGGGCCTCAATGCCTATGCACACAAAGCTGTTCAATTATATAAACTGAATAATACAACCGGTGCCGAAGTTTTAAAAAGAGTTAACATGCTTGATGGTTTAACCGATCCCACCGGTCTGCACCACGGAGATATGACCATGGACAGAAATGAGGAAAATAAAATTGCTTTTGGTACATACCTCCCCAACAGAATTTATTATTCAGCAAACAACGGCGTTTCTTTTACTCAATCTGCGGCCACTACACACAGTGATATCAGATCGGTAGAAATGATCAGCGGAAAAATAATTATTGGTTCGGATGGTGAAGCAGCAGTAACAACAAACAATGGTACAACCATCACCACAGTTACCAACAGCATCAGCAACCACGAACTATGGGGTTTTGGTTCGGCCTTTAAATCAGATTTAGTAGCCATTGGAGCAAACCACGGGCCTGTAATGATAAAAGAAAATGGATCGGGTTTTGAATGGTATAACGGCACCGGCGCCGACCAGGGTAATACAGATGTGAATCCTTTAGACGATCGTTATATATACAGCCAGGGTTACAGCAACTACCGCTATTTCCGCACGGGTGTACATACTTTGATCAATGAATCAAATATGCTTGATGCCGGCGGAATATATCATTATTATAATTCTATGGAGTTTCATCCAAACTTGTACTACTCTTTAGTAACACATCATGCAGGTCAATATCCTAATGGTAATCCAAACCTCGCCACATGGAGAAACTCTTTGATAAGAACAGATGATAATGGCGCCTCTATTTATATCATTAAAACTTTCACAGGTCAGGTCTTCCGGGAGAAAATATGCATGACAAATCCGAATGTGATTTACGTAATCGTTGGCCTTACCAATAATAAATTATGGAAAACAACCGACGGAGGTACAAACTGGACAGATGTGACACCTACCTCTGTTGAAAGCAGCGGACAATTAAACATGTCGGATATTGCAGTAAGCGATGTTGATCCAAACCAGGTATGGATAACCTATAGTGGTGTACAAACTGCCTGCAAAGTTTTAAAATCTGCCAATGGCGGAACAAACTGGTCGAATCTTACACAAGTGCTCTTAACATCAAACCCAAATACAAAAATAATTTTTCAACGTGGATCAGATGGTGGTGTATACATTGGCAATAAAAGCGGTGTGTATTACCGAAACAACAGTATGCCAAACTGGGTGATGTTGGGTAATGGTTTACCGGCAACTGATCTACGTTTCATGTTTATCAATTATAACCAGGGTAAATTAAAGATAGGCACTTCACGTGGGGCATGGGAACATAACCTGTACGAAATATCTCCACCAAAGGCGCAGATATCTGCCAATACCAATAAAGTGGTTTGCGCAAGTTTCGATCAGGTGCAGTTTAAAGATTACTCCACCGTCCGTAATGCATCAGCCAGCTGGGCATGGAGTTTTCCCGGGGGAACACCGTCAACTTCTTCGCTGGAAAACCCTGTTGTGTCGTACGTTGGTGCAGCCAATGGTTTTTATAATGTTTCATTAACGGTTACTGATGCTTATGGTACCAATTCACAAACACTCACCAATTTTATTGAAGTTAATAGCGCCGACTGTGCTGTTGATACAGTTGCCGGCAAAGTACTTACGCTAACAAATCCCGGAGATTATGCACAACAGGCATCTGCTTTAAATATTACAACCAATACAATAACATTAAGCTGCTGGATAAAACCCAACGGCGTACAGGTTGCCAATGCGGGAATTATTTTCAGCAGTAATGCCGGAGCTACTGGCTTAAGTTATGATGGTAGCGGCCGTTTAGGATACACCTGGAGGGATGAAGCAGGTTCTTATAGTTTTAATTCCGGGTTAACAATCACTGCAGATGTTTGGTCGCATGTGGCACTGGTGGTTACTGCAACAAATGCAACATTATATTTAAATGGCACTGCTGCCACAAGAACAGCCGCACACGGCGCAGCTTTATTTGACCAGGCTTTCCTATTTGGTATGGACCGATATACCACCCGAAATTTTAAAGGTTTGATAGACGAGGTTTCTATCTATAACAGGTCACTTTCACAAAATGAAATCAGGGAGTTGATGAACCTTACCCGTAACAACCCCAATGCAGGAAGTTTACCGGGCAACGATGCATCACTTGTTTCTTATTACCAGTTTAATGAAGGAGCAGGCAAACCAGCTTACGATAAAACCGGTGGCAGGCATGCAAGCCTTGCTGGTACAGCAGACAAAACTGAAGTATCAACAGCACCGGTAGGTGGTGGCACATTTCAACGCATAAGTGTAACAACAGGCGGACTAAAAGATTTTGCTGCGCCGGGTGTTGAAATTACTTTTCCTGCATCAGGTACAAAACCTGGTGGTGATGTGGTTGTAACAAGAATAAATTCTCAACCGGACCAACTGGCATCTCCGTACATTATGCCGCATAATCCAAATGCATATTATATTATCCGCAACCACGGGCCTAACAGCACATTTGCGGCTCTTACAAGTATTAAATTTAAAAATGTACAGGGCACCACTGCTGCCACGGTATCAAATCAATCTGCAGTAACTCTTTACAAGCGCACATCAAATGCTGACGGAGCTACATGGGGTTCATCAATTGATAATGCCGATGTGATAACTAATTCAGGTGGTACCGGAACAATTCTTTTTTCTACCGGGCTTAGCAACACCAGTTTCAGTCAGTTTTCAATTGGCGCCGATGTTTTGGTTTTACCTGTTCAATTGATATCATTCACTGCAAAGAATATTGATAATAAAACATCAGCGCTTAACTGGCAGGTTGCTCAGGAAATTAATTTAAAAAAATATCAAATTGAAAGATCGGCTGATGGATTAAACTTTGCAAGCATTGGATCTGTAGCTGCAACAGCATTGACTACCTACAGTTATAATGACGCTGCTCCGTTAACTGGAAAAAATTATTACCGGCTTAAGATCACCGACATAAACGGCAGTTTTAAATATTCTGAAACCAGAGTTGTAGAAATTAAATCGAACGTCAAGTTAACGATTAATCCAAATCCCAGCTATGGAGGCAGGGTAGGTTTTAAATTCAGCGGTATTAAAAATACAGTTGGTTTAAGTTTAACTGCAACCAATACAGCAGGACAATTGATTACTACCCTTTATCTGAATAAGGTAACAGATAATACGCAACATTTTATCGGGTTGGAAAATGCCGGAGTTTATATAATTCATATCACATTAACCTCCGGAGAAAAATTTTCTGAAAAGATTATAGTTGTAAAATAAAAAATACTGAAGCAAAAAAATTAAAGAGGCTGTTCAATATGAACAGCCTCTTTGCATGTAAGATCATAGCTAATAACTATCGGGCTTCTGCCCATCGCATTCATTATCTTTGCAGCATGAAACCAACACTCATTTACTGTTATGATTCTTACTGTGGCTGGTGCTATGGCTTCAGCCCTGTAATTAAAAAAATTGCATCAGATTATAAAGACAAACTGGATGTTGAAGTGTTAAGCGGCGGCATGTTGATTGGCGAACGGGTAATGCCGATTGAAAAAATTGCCAAATTTATTCAGGAAGAGTATCCTCGTGTTGAAGAATTATCAGGAATAAAATTTGGCGACGACTATTTATGGCATATTAATAATCCTGATAAAAGCGACTGGGTGATGAATTCTGAAAAGCCCTCCATCGCTTTGTGTATTTTAAAAGAATATTATCCCGAACGGCAACTGGAATTTGCAACCGATCTTGAGCATGCATTAAAATATGAAGGCCGCGACCTAGATGATGATGAAGCATATCGCCACCTGCTTGATAAATACAATATTCAACCCGAAGCTTTTTATACAAAACTTAAATCGGAAGAATATAAAGAAATGGCCTATTATGAATTTGCTCTGATGAAACAATTGCAGGTAAATGGTTATCCCTCTGTTTTTATACAAACAGGCGAGTTAAAATTTGTAATGGTTGCAAGAGGATATACCGATGAGGATACTTTAAAAATCAGGATTAATAACGTACTGAGGGATCTTATTCCTGCTGAGCCTGCACAGTAGAGCTTCATCATTTTATATAACTGTTCGTAGAATTCATCTTCCTTTTCATCAATAATTTTTGTACATTCCAAAAAACAAATATTTTATTATGAGAAAGATCACCTTAACTGTATGCGTTGCTGCTTTTATTATGTTATCCTGCAATAATAAAACAGAAGAAGCTGCAGCAACAAATGACTCCCTTCCTGCTGCAGGGACGGCAGATGTAAAGTCTGAAACGACTCCAACAGCAATGCCCGATTCAGCTGCCATGATGAAAGCCTGGCAGGATTTTAATACCCCTGGTGACATGCACAAGTGGCTGGAACAAACAAATGGTACCTGGGACGTTGATATCAGCCATTGGATGGATCCTGCCGCCCCGCCAACAAAATCAAAAGCAACTTATATACAGTCTTCAACTATGGGTGGCAGATTTGTAGTAGGTAAATTTAAAGGTTCTGCTTTTGGACAACCGATGGAAGGTACCGGCACTACGGGATATGATAATGCGAAGAAATTATTTATAAGTACATGGCTTGATAATTTGGGTACAGGTATTGTTTATATGACGGGTACTTACGACGATAAAACAAAAACCCTGAACCTGAAAGGGTTTCAAACTGATCCGGTGACCGGTAAAGACAGTAACATCAAGGAAGAGATGACCATGATAGATAATGACAGTTACACCATGATTATGTTTGGAGATGGCTTTGACGGTAAAGAGATGAAGTTTATGGAAGGAATTTATAAACGAAGAAAATAAAATTTCCTTTACCATAGCCCTGATCATTTCAGGGCTTTTTTGTGCTATATTTATTTTGCTATATTGTGTTTAAAATTAAATTTACATGCATACAGGCAAACAATATTCATTTAAAGAAGTGATCCTGTGGACAAGAAAGGATATTTATCTTTTATTTATTGTAGCAACAGTCCCCACCTGTCTTTTTGTTTTTTTTGATCTTACATGGCTTGCCATACCCTGGCTACCCATTGCCTTACTTGGTACGGCCGTAGCTTTTGTGGTTGGATTTAAAAACAATGCCAGTTACGACAGACTGTGGGAGGCCAGAAAGGTATGGGGTGCTATTGTAAACAGCAGCCGGAGCTGGGGTATCATGGTAAAAGATTTTGTAAGTACTAGACACGCTGTAACAGCTGTTGGTGATGCGGAACTTAAGAAGCAGCAACAGGAACTCATATACCGGCATTTTGCCTGGCTTACTGCATTGCGTTACCAGTTAAGAGAACCGAGAATATGGGAATCGGTTTATCAAGAACATAATGCTGAATATAAAAACAAATATTTTATAGTTGATGAACACATAAATAAGATCAACGAAGCCCTAAAACCTTTTCTGTCTGCGGCAGAGTATGAGTCTGTGATATCCAGATCGAACAAGGCTACACAAATTATAGCCAACCAGTCAAGCCAATTGAAAACATTGCTGGCTGCCGGGCTCATTGAAGATTTCCGCCACATGGAACTGCAAAAACTTTTAGTTGAATTTTATAATCTGCAGGGTGCAAGCGAAAGAATTAAAAACTTTCCATACCCCAGGCAATACGCCACGCTAAACAAATGGTTTATCAAAGTATTTATTATTTTATTACCCATGGGCATGTTGCAGGAGTTTGATAAACTGGGCGGTAACCTGATCTGGCTATCAATTCCGTTTAGTGTACTGGCCAGTTGGGTGTTTACCACCATGGAACGAATTGGTGAAAGCAGCGAAAGCCCGTTTGAAGGCAGCGCCAACGATGTACCAATAACTGCCATCAGCCGCACTATTGAAATTGATTTACGGGAAATGTTTGGCGAAACGGATATACCACCCGCAATAAAACCGCAAAACAATATTTTAACCTGATGAAAATAAAATATTCATAACAAAACTGACTGTATGAAAAATATTGAAAAAATATTTGCCGATAATAAACAATGGGTTGCCGATAAACTGGCAATTAGCCCCACATACTTTGAAGAATTAAGCAAAGGTCAAAATCCCGACTTCTTATACATTGGCTGCAGCGACAGCCGTGTTACGGCCGAAGACCTGATGGGCGTACAGCCCGGTGAAGTTTTTGTACACCGCAATATTGCAAACATGGTTATCAGTATTGATCTGAATGTGATGAGCGTACTTAATTATGCTGTAAAGCATTTAAAGGTTAATCATATTATTGTGTGCGGCCATTATGCATGTGGTGGTGTAAAAGCAGCCATGCAAAGTGCCGACCTGGGCATATTAAATCCCTGGTTGCGTAACATACGTGATGTGCACCGTTTGCATAAAGAAGAACTGAACGCAATTACGAATGAAGAAGAGCGCTACGACAGGCTGATAGAATTAAATGTACAGGAACAGTGCGTTAACCTTATAAAAACTGCCGCTGTACAGCAGGCATATAAAGAGCGGGGCTTGCAGGTGCATGGCTGGGTGTTTGATATCCATACCGGCAAACTGATAGACCTGAAAATAGATTTCAATAAAATACTCAGCGACATTATGGAAATTTACAGGCTGGTATGATGCCGGTTTATCCGGCCTGGTCGTATGATTGTTTTATCCAGTTAACAAGATCTTTGTTGATCGCTTTTTCATCTTCTATTTTTATGCGGTGTGTACACATAGCATTCCAGCTTCCTGCTTTCTCAACATTGCCCGAAGGTTGCACTCCTTTAATATTCAGCCCAACATCCATTCTTGTTTTTGTTGAAGGTTGAATAATGGCGAATTGTTTTTTACGTCTTAAACTAACGTAAGCCTTTTTTGGAGATACTTCTATGTCCTTTCCAAATTTGTTGATGGCCTCCATCAGTTTATCGTACCAGGTTTTCATATCTTCTTTGCCCTTGTATTGTTCAGCAATCCAGTCGGTTTCATTATCTGCAGCACCGGCATGCGACTGTTTGGTAAAATGCACTACGGTGTTTGCATTACCGTGCGTAAAGCCATGTTTCTCTTTTAAAAACTTTACCAGTTCACCGTGTTTTTCAAAACCACTTTTATTAACAATGGCTATCCAGTCATTTAATTTTTTACCGGAGTTTTTTTCTATGTTATCAATCTGGGTTTGTGTTGCTTTGTCTATTATATTACTGCTCATCATTTATTTTTTAATTGCTTTTTCATAATACTTAATCCATTCTTCCGGACTTACCTTCGATGCCAGTTGTCCGAATAGTTCATAAGGAATCTTATCCATCTTTTTTAAGCGGATGCAACTCTTGCCCATATCAAGCTTTCCAACATCTGCCTTGGCATACTCATCAGTAAACCATTTCAACAGTTTGGGATTAGAGTAAATACCCATGCTGTAAACTGCCACAAAGTTTTTTTGCGAAGCAATATTCATAAATGGTAAAGGATCTTTGGGGTTACAGTGATAACCATCGGGATACATGGAATGTGGTACAACATATCCAATCATACCATAACCCATGGTTTCTTTAAACCCTTTGGGCAGGTTTTTTTTGATCTGCTTCCTTAATTCTGAAATCACCTTTTTCCTGTCATCCGGTAACTCAGCAATGTATTGTTCAACTGTTACAGCTTTTGATTGCATAATTTTTTTTTAGAAATTTAATATACGGAAAAACTCAGACCAAGGCCCCATCTCAGATTTATACTGCTTGGCCATCACACGGGTTATTTGTGCAATATGTGTAAGATCATGTACAACCCATGTAGCTAACAAATTCCTTAAAGTAACATCGCCCAGTACAGGGTGCATTCCCGGTTTATCCAGATCAGATTCTGTTAAGTTCAGCGACCTGAACCAGTCCATATTTTCTTTTCTTATTACTGCAAATTCATCAAGCAATTGTTGCAAAGATTTCCCTGTACTCTCTTCATACATGGCTTCACGGTTCCAGCGTTCAAATGTTTTTGTATTTCCAGATTCAAGTATCATTTTCATCCTTGCAGTCCAGTCGGTTTTTTCACCGTGTATCAAATGCCCAACCACATCATAAGGCGAATAGGTTTCAGGACCTTCATTGGGCATTACCCAGTCATCTGGCAAACCTGCAAGCAGAGATTGCAGCACTCCCGGTGTTCTGTCTAAAATTTCATATGATCTTTCTAAACTGTATTTCATTTTACTGGCGCTTAAAATAAAAGTTCTGTTTTTTTCCTGCTTCTGTTCCATCATCAATATAAGCATGTAACGAATCGCTGGTTACAAACCTGTAAACGATCCGTTTCGGAAAATCATGCTCCGGATTTTCAAAAACAAAAACATTGTCTTCTCCCTTTGTCATTTTAAAGGAAATGGGTTGTTTGTTGTTTTGGTCTTCCACGGTTGATGTATAAAAGATCCCCTCTTTTGTATTGGTAAGTGAAACCCTTTCGCTGATTATTGTATCTGTACCCCTGAGCATATAACCTTTGTTCTGTAAATAATCCTTATCCATTTTTTTCCATTCTTCGCAAATTGCCCCACGTTTGGTATTCATTTTCCAGGTGCCTTCCAGCGCATATAGTTTTTTAAACGCCTTGCTGTTATCGGTAAAATTGAAAGCCGATAAACAAAACAGCATTATTGATGCAACAATTATTTTTCCCATTTTACTTAAGATTGAAATTAAAAATTATGCCGGCATCTGTGACGGTTTAAATGCTCCCTTACGCAAATGAACGCCATATTCCATCCATGCTTTCAGGCATGCCAGGAAGTTTGCCCAGCCTTCGGTATTACTTTTAAGCCATTTTATGCCTGCTTCATTATTTGTTTTACTTTTTTCAGTAATGCTGATAAATGTTATATCGTCAGCAACAGCCTGTAAATTTATTTCTACAAAAGTCTGTTCTCCGTCCATGGCACCATCCCAGTAAAAAGAAATGTATTTATCTTTTTCAATTTTACTAATGGTAACCGGAAACTCAATGTTCATTTCCGGAAACATCCAGGTGAGCACTTCCCCTTCTTTCATAAAACCGGTACTGCTGCTGATAAAATAATTTTTCATTTTATCAGGATCAACAATGGCATCAAACACTTCAGCAACAGGTTTTAAAACCTGTAAGCCTGCTTTAATTTCTAATCGTTCCATAGCTGCTTACTTTTTCTTTTTAACTGCTTTCTTTTTTGAAGGCTTTGCCAGCTTATTAAAATCGAGCGCCAACTTAAGCCAGTACTCCAGTTTCTTTTTTGTATTCAATGCTTCTATATCTACAAAAACATATCCTTTCATTACTCTGCCGGTAAAGTCCATCGGTTTGCAGCCTTCTTTTTCCATCACTTCATCATAAACTGCAGGGTCGAGTCTTACCATCAGTCTTTCTGTTTCTACACCAACACACATTTTATTATTTACTATAAAACAAAGGCCGCCAAACATTTTCTTTTCTTCCACTTTTTTATGAGTGAGGGCAATTATTTCTCTGGTTCTGCTGGCCAATTTATCATTGTAAGACATAAAATTTATTTTTCTAAAACAGCCTTCAGGTTAGTAAGCCCGGTACTGAAATCATCTCCTATTGCCTTTTCCATATTCATAAACAGTCCCATGATATTTAACGGGTATATCATTTTCCCTTCAAAGGCCCAGCTTACTTTGGTTGTACTGTCGTTAATAGCAGTTGTTGCCATAAATGTTTTTGCCCTGGAATCAAATGGTTTTATAAAATGTAAATCAGCATCAACTCTTTCGCCTTCCTTAATGGCAGCAATGGTTTGTTCTCCTTTGCCTACATCGCTGTTATTACTGTCCCATGCATAAGTAAAGCCTACTGTACCATCTGTGCCAATATATGTTTTCTTCATTGCAGGATCCATTAAATTCCATTTGCTGAAGTTGTCCTGGTTTTTTACATATTTTATATAATTAAAAACCTCGGTCTTAGGTTTATTAATCACAATATCTCTTGAAGCGCTCATATCCTTTTTTACAAACAGTGCTGTAATCAGTATGATGAGAACTAAAGCCACAACAAATAATAAAATCCTTTTTAGAATTTTCATTGGAAGTAGTATTGGTTATAAATTATTTTTGCATGGAAGCAGGAATATTATGCAGGGCGATCCTGTTTCCTTCAGTATCTAAAAATACGCCCATATCGCCATACTCGGGGCTTATCTCCATCTTCGGAACTACAATTTTTCCTCCTGCAGCTTCTACCCTGTCTAAAAAGACCTGTACATCAGGATTGCCGTTTAAATAGATCAATGGTCCGTCGGTTGCCGATGGTTTGTGAAACCCGTCACTATTTACCAAGGCTCCGCCAACGCCATCCATTGGGTCATCCAGCGGAAACATCCGCATTTTAATATTTGGAAAATCCAGCGCATCCAGGGTTATCCCAAAAACGGCTTCATAAAATTTTTGTGCCCGGTTAATGTCGGTGGTTGGTATTTCAAACCAACTGATTGCATGTTTCATTTTGTTAGTATTATGTATGATTTAGTTTAGATTACCAATAAGCATCCTGCAAAATTTTCCATAGCCCGTTTTCCTGTACAAATACCAAAGTGAAATGTACTTTATGTTCTTTTCCTTCTTTATCGGTTATCACCGAAATTCCCTTTTGCCATATCTGGTCACCCATCCTTTCCGATTTTAAATTACTCAATTTCCAGATGCCGCCCAATCTTTTAAAATCTTCCCAATAGGCTACGATCTCTTTTCGGCCACTTATCTCTGTTGTGCGACCAACAATTTTTGCATTTTCGGTGTAATAATTTGTAATCTCTTTATAGTCTGCTCTATTATAAGCATCTTCCATAGCTCTCAATACCGAGTCAACAACAGCATTTTTGTTATTGATCTTTCGCCGGTACTCAAGTTCGAAACTCGTTATCCATGTCTTACCTCCGTCACTGCTGTTTTCGCCATGTTGTCTTATTTTATCAGGATTCAGTTTGTGGAACGTCATTTTCTGAATCAACCATGCCGTGTCATTTACTTTTTCATTATCGGTTTGAACAATCATTTTTCCATCCTCGTAATGGCCGTTAAAATATTTAGTGATATTGCCTGTGTTATCAACCCAATATTGTTGCCATTGCTTGTTTGCCACATTGAACATATTGTAACTTTTCCCCGAAAACCTGAATCCCCTTTGAACAGTTGCACTTGTCCACTCTTCCAGAATGGTGCAACTGTCGAGCATGAGGCTTATTTTGCTGTCGCCGCCTTTGGCACCATTAGGAGCAAAAGCCTCCCACTCTCCAATCCAGAAATCGAATTGCCGGTATTCGGGTGTACTGCAGGGGCGGCGGTTCTGCGACTGGGCAGACAAAATAAAAAAACTGCTGATAATAAATAACAGGAATTTTTTCATGGCAAAGTTTTAATACAGATAATCAAATAAGAATATCCAGTCTTCAAAATAATCATTAAAACCAAACTATCACAGCCTTTTTTGACGAACGGCGATGCGGCTCCTTATCTTTTCCATAAATATTTATTTTTCTCCTGTTAGCTGTTTTTTAACAATTGAATTGTGTAATAATAAAAGTCATTTCATCCTATACACAAATTCAACTGTTATGTTTTTTACACAACTATTTAAAGATGCCCGTTACTTTCAAATTTTATTTCAATGTGTTTTTTTAAGCTATGGTATTTATTTTTTGCACTGGAGTAATGAGTACTGGCTATACAGCACTTACTTTATTCTCTGCCTGGCAACCCAGTTCATTTGCGAATGGCTGATCGGTAAAAAGCAAATTCCGTTTTGGAAACGATACACAAACGGTATCCCTTCTGTACTGATATCGGCCTTTGGTTTAAGCCTGCTGTTAAAAACAAATGATATTGGTGTAGCCATATTTGCAGCTATAATAACCATTGCATCAAAATATGTTTTCCGCTTTAATGGCAAACATATTTTTAACCCATCTGCTTTAGGAATTGCTGTTGCCATATTATTAACCAATGATGCCTGGATAAGCCCCGGCCAGTGGGGTAGCAATGCGGTTATTTTATTTGGCGTGATGAGTTTGGGTTTTATTATTACCACAAAAGTTCAGAAATTAGATGTGAGTCTTGCATTCCTTGGCACATTTGCAGGGCTTATTTTTATCAGGCAGGTCATTTACCTGGGCTGGCCCATGGATCATTTTGTACAATCGGTAAGCACAGGCAGCCTGCTCATTTTTTCTTTCTTTATGATCACCGATCCTAAAACAATTCCAAATCATACCATCACCAGAATACTATGGAGTGCAGCCATTGCTGTTGTGGCTTTTTATTTAACAGCTTTTAAATTTATGAACGGGGCTCCCATTTTTGTTTTAGTATTTGCCCAGCCGCTAGTGCCTTTGCTGGACAAATGGTTTAAAGCAAAAAAATTTGAATGGACTTCATCAACAAACTACACTGTTCAGGAAAAAGATTTTTTACAGATTGTTTATTCCAGATCATCAATATAATTCTTCAACTTAAAAAAGTACATTATGAAAAAGAAAATTTTAATTATCGGGGCAATGATTGCCATATCGCCCCTGTTGTATTCCTTTTGCGGGTTTTATGTAAGCAAGGCTGATGGAACATTGAAAAACAAAACCAGCCAGGTGATACTGGTAAGGGATGGCAACAAATCCGTCATCACCATGTACAATGATTTTAAAGGCGATACCAAAGATTTTGCCATGGTGGTGCCGGTGCCGGTTGTATTGCGTAAGGATGATATTAAAGTGGTTGATCAATCCATATTTCAAAAACTAAATGATTACAGTGCGCCGAGACTGGTGGAGTATTGGGATGAGAATCCATGTTATGAATATGAAATGAAAAAAAGTAAATCTGCCAACGAGCAGAGTGCAATGGTAAATGATGCGTTAGCTGGTAAAGTTGCCGGAGTCAGGTCAAGCGTAAAGATAGAAGCACAGTACATCGTCGGCGAATACGACATTCTTATCCTCAGCGCCAAAGAAAGTAATGGTTTAAAAAACTGGCTGAATGAAAATGGTTATAAAATTCCACCAAATTCCGAAGAAGTACTGGACCCATACATCAAAAGCAATCTCAAATTTTTTGTGGTAAAGGTTAATGAAAAAGAAAAACAGAAACTGAATAATAATTTTCTGCGCCCTATTCAAATCAAATTCAGTTCGCCAAAATTCATGTTGCCCATTCGTTTAGGTATGGCCAATGCCGATGGCGACCAGGATCTGATTGTTTACGCATTCACCCGTAAGGGCAGAATTGAAAGTACCAACTACCGCAACGTAAATATTGCAAGCAATAAAAATATTCCGCTGTTTGTACAGAAAAACTTTGGCGCTTTTTATGGCAACCTGTTTACCACGCAATGGCAAAAGGAAGATAAAAGCGTAGCCTTCCTGGAGTACGCCTGGAATGTTACTCCTGTAAACCCGATGAAGTGTGATCCTTGTGTTGGAAATCCACCAACTGAACAGGACCTGGTACAGAGCGGCGTTTGGTGGCTGGGTAATAAGGACTGGAATGATTACAGCGATGTGGATGAAGAAGAATATGACAACGGCAGCAGGAATGTTCACTTTACCCGTTTGCATTTCCGCTACAACAGGAAATCATTTCCGCAGGACCTGACTTTTCAGGTTACGCCCAATACAGAAAATTACCAGGCCAGATATATTATCACACACCCTGCCAGCGGCGATTTTAATTGTGCCGCAGGGAAAAAATACCTGCTTGACCTGAAACAGCGCAGAAAAAAAGAACTGATGGAACTGACTTACTTAACAGGTACCAATATCAACAACTGGCAGGAAGAAGCAATGGCAAAAAATGATGAGGAGACAAATGTAAGTGCTCAGTATGCAACTTTATTGCCGCAGGTAAAAGATGAAATGGAAAATAAAGCTGCCATGCCTGCAGGGATTATTTTATTTGGCATGGCAATGCTGGGAGGTGCCGGATTGATGAGATGGAAGGGGATGATATAGTAAATTGGTTATACAGGGTTTTTGGTTTTGCTCCGCTTTTTTAAGCGGAGCTTTTATATTATTAAGATGATGGAACACAGATTGAACGGATTAGGCGGATGAATACAGATTTTTATTTTGCTACGCAAAATGGATTGATGCAGGTTGCTCCAGGAGTTAATTTTAAAAACGAGGAGCCCCGCAGATAAATCTGCAGGGCCCGTATTCGCATTCACCTTTAATGAATCAGTTTCCGCCTCCGCCACCACCTTGTCTTTGTGCCCTTGTAGTTGGTTCGATTTCCTTTACCCATTGTTCCATTTGTCCCTCGGTAAATATTTCTTTCAGTTTTTTATCTCTTGCTTCTGATAATTCCTTGCGCTTGGCAGCAAATGCTTCCCTGTCAGAGCTTCCACTTGCACGCATTTCTTCCATAGCCGTTTGCTGAGCTTTATAAAATTCAACAAAAATAGCTTCAGCCTTTGTTTTTGTATCTGCATCAAGGTTCATGGCAGCCATTTTTTCAATGACAGCTTTTGCTCTTTCTTCGGGTGGTTGCTGCTGACGCTGACCCCCCTGTGCATTTACTGCAGTAATGCTGAATATGGCAGCCATTACCATTAATACCAGTTGTTTTTTCATTTTATTCAAATTAAAGGTTTATGATGTTGTGAAATTGATTTTAAATTTAATGCGGCTGTTTATTTCTCGTCATCTGTTTTTTTTCTCCCTTCGCCTCTTCCTTCAGCACCTCGCCGGTTTAATACTTTTACAAATAACGAATCAAATTTAGGTAGCTGATCGGGCCTGCAAAGCATTCTTACATTTTTTAAATGGTCGAACATTTGCAGCTCCATTGCTTTTTGATTTGCAGCAGATTGTTCTGCAACTGCTGTCATCACAGAATCGCTGAAATCAGCAGCTGTTAATTTTTTAAACTGGTTGTCTTTTGCGCCTCTTAAACTGTCGAACATTTGTTTCATCCCTTCTTTATGTGTGATGCTGAGTGTATCATATTGCTGCAACTGAACCGTATCAAATCCGATTTCAGTTTTCAGGAAATTGGAGATCATGGTTCTTCTGTCAACACGTTGCTTTTCACGCTTACCTCCATCTTTCTTCATCACAAAAAATGCAACCAGTGCTATATTAGCTATAAGTAAAATAGAAATAATAGACAGGTAAGCTTTAGATCTGTTTTGTTTGTTTATCATTATGGCTGGGTGTTTTCAAAATCATAAATAGTTGCTACTGTATACGAAAACTCATCTGTTGATACCTGCACAGTTTGCTCGGCAACTGTACCTTGGTCTGCAGGATTATTTAAAACAATAACCATTGCATTAACCAATAAGACCAGGCAAAGGCCTGCAAAAGCCACTGCCGGCCTGCTTATAAACCATCCCGCTTTTTCCCAAACCGATTCGGTTCCTTTATTCATCCTTGCATGAATACGGGTAAGCAGGTAAGGCTTTGCCTCTGCTCTTCTGATGGAGTCAACACTGCTCAGTGCATCTTCAACCAATTTGTTTATGTTTTCTTTCTTGTTCATATCGGATCTTTTAATGTTCCGTAATATTTTTCTAATTCTTTTTTCAAATTTGCCTTTGCCCTGCCTATCAACGATTCCACGGCATATAAAGTAGTATTCATAATCTCCGCCACTTCCTGGTAACTCTGCCCTTCCAGTTTATGCAACGTAAAAGCAATCCGTTGTTTATCCGGTATCTGCTTCAGTGCATTAAATAATTCACCGGCTCTTTCCTTTTTTTCAAGTTCCACACCCGGGTGATCAAATTCTACCGGATGAAACTGCTCTTCTTCCTGGCCGCCAAACAAACTCTGCACAAATCCAAAACGTTTTTTCCGTTTCTTTTTCTTTTCATGGTCCAGTGCCTTACTTACCGTAATGCGGTAAAGCCAGGTAGAAAATTTAGAATCGCCTTTAAAAGAACTTACCGACTGGTACACCTGTATAAAAACCTCCTGTGTTATATCATCTGCATCATCTGCGTTTTGTACTATTCCCAGTACCGTATTATAAACCATATCCTGCCATTCATCTACCAGCTTTTTAAAAGCCTGCTCATCGCCCTGCTGCAGTTGTGCAATTAATTCCGGTTGGTTCAAAACGCTTCATTTATTTATCCGCCTAAATTAATTAAAACGGACGAGATCCACCACCTGGTCCACCATCGGGACCGCGTCTTTCACTGTTATTATTGGTACTCGTTGCCGTGGCTGTACCAAAATTTTTCAGGTTGTAGGTAAATGTCAACATAAAATATTGCTGTAATACCTGGTTTTGAACATCTGAAATATAGGTTTCTCCAACTGTACGCTGAATACTTTGATTTTGCTTCAATAGATCAAACACGGTTAACTTCAGTTCACCAGCCTGGTTTTTCAGGAATTTTTTACCAACTCCTGCATTCCACAACCAGTAGTTTAAATTGAATCCATCGGTAAATCCACTGTAGGTTTCGTAACTGATATTATTTTGCAGGAACCATCCCTTCTTATTCAACAGGTTTACCTGTGCGCCTGCCGATTGGGTTATATATTTATTATTCAATGTAGGCTGTATAGAATTTTTTACATTACTGAAATTGATAGAATAGTTCACATTAAAATCTACGAACTGACTGATGTTGCTTGCAACTACAGCACCAGCATTATAGGTATAAGACTTTGAAGTGTTTTTTACATTATTGATTAAGCCTGGTGTATTGCTGTAAGTCAGTCCGCCATTAATACTCAAATTAGATTTCATGAATTTCAGCGGAATGGCATAAGTTAAGAAAGAACGCAGGCTCCATTGTCCGTTTAAGTTAACAGGTTTTGATAACTGTGATAAACTATCCAACGTAACGGTACTGTTTAACACACTATCCTTTGAAGCGGTGTAAGTAGCATTTGTTATGTAGTTATTGTTTTGTGTTATAAAAACATTGGCAAAAAAGCTTTTGCTTTTACCGGTATTTGTAAAAGTGTACCTCGCCGCAAGTGTATTACCAACCTGTTGTTTAAGGTTTGTGTTACCGCCTGTTACGAATGAAGTATTGGATCTGTCATACACATCCTGTAGTTGAGAAACAGAAGGAGTGTTGGTATTTGCACGGTAAAACAGTCGGATGCTGTTTTTGGCATTTATCTTTTTACGCCACATTAAATTGGGTAGTATATTATTAAAGTTCTTACTTACGCTCACCGGATAAGGGAATGCCTGATCACTATTCAATTCTGTGTATTGGTAGGCTACCCCAACCGAAAACATATTATCCCTGTCGCCGATTCTATAACTTACTCCAACATTTTGTTTAGTTGTGATATTATCGAATACACTAGACTGGCCATTGTCAAAAATTGAGTACTTACTTCCGTTGTAATCGTATTGATAAACTTCTTTGTCTGAATTGCTTTTTGAATATGATGGGGCATAGCTGAATTGCAACTGACCTTTTTTACCAACAGGTTCGGTGTATGAAATATTGCCCGAAAACTGATATCCGTTTGTTACCAGGTCGGTATATTGCTGGGTTGAATCAGTGAACACACCAGTTCTTTTATAATAGTCATTATCGTTCAATACATAAGTATCGCCTGCTTTTCTATTTAAAGCAGTATTAAAATTAAAGGAGATTGTACGTCCTTTTTTGGCAAACGAATGGCGAAACAAAATATTATTATTAAAATTATACCCTGAGTTTTTGCTATTTGTACTACTCACCAGATTACTGATAAGGTTAGAGGAGTCGTCGGTATTAATGCCGGTAAATCCACTTGAGGCATTAGTGTTTTGATAACTTAAACTCGGACTGATCATCAGAGAATTTTTATCGTTAATCTTATAATTTAACCGGAAGTTGAACCTGTGATTATCGTTTTTTGTATTTGAAAGCGCATTCTCTGAATAAAAAAGGCTTGTTCCTGAATTTTGAAAATTTTGGGTATTTGATGCCTGGTCGTTATTGGTATTACTGTTATTGAAAAAATAACTACCTGATACATCTACTTTTTTACTCCATACATCCGAATAGTTAATACCAATGGAGTTTGTTTTACTAATGCCACTCGTTGCACCCACATTAAAACTGTTATTGCTGCCGCCAAATCCGCCGGCGCCGCCGCCACGACCACCACCTCCTCGTCCACTTCCGATGCTGCTAATACCCAAAAGGTCTTCCGATGCAAAATTTTGCTGGTTAACATTGTTGGTCAATCCAACAAAAGTTAAGCGCATATTATTTTTAAACATACTCACATTACCACCGGCATTGTAAGTCCCCTCTGTACCAGCGCCTGCATATATACGACCAAACTGGCCATTACGCATTCCTGCCTTGGTTACTATATTAATCGATTTTGTGCTGTTACCATCATCAAAACCAGTAAATGCAGCCTGATCACTCAGTTTATCAAACACTTGTATTTTATCAATTATCGATGCTGGTAAATTTTTTAATGCAGCGGTTGCATCATCACCAAAAAAATCACGGCCATCAACAGTAACTTTTTTTACCTGCTCGCCTGCAGCTGTTACGGTTCCGTTCTTATCAATAGTTACACCGGGTAATTTTTTAATCATGTCTTCGGCAGTAGCATCGGGGTTAACCTTTAATTCACTGGCATTAAATTCCAGTGTGTCTCCTTTTTGTACAACTACCGGTTTTTTAGCGATAACTGTAACTTCTCCAAGGTCTTTTGCCATTTTAGATAAAGTAAATTGAAGTGTCGTTTTATTGCTGGCCTGTATATTTATATTCTGGATAATGATATCATAACCAATAATGCTGGTAACAAGCCTGTATTTATCGGCAATCAGGTTCTTTATTTCAAAATTTCCACTGGCATCAGAAAGCACTGTTTTTGGATTCAATGAATCTTTTGACCCTGTAATGGTTACGGTGGCTCCTTCAATAGGCCCTTTGCTTTCCTTATCCGATAATTTTCCTTTTAAAATAATATCCTGACTTTTTGCAATTACAGCACCCAGGCTGAAAACAAGTACTAATAAAACTGATCTTAATCTCATAAATTTTTCTTTTGTATGCCCTATTAGACGACAGCTTGTAAATAAACAGGCGTTTGAAGCAGCTTTTTTAATCAAAAACAGTCTTTTCTGTTGTGTGTGGTAATTAAATGATATAAACGGCAAGTACTTTAACAGGCTGCCTGTTCACTAAATAGATAAATTGCCATTTTAAGATTAACTTGCAGCCCTAAAAAATAAACGACTTATATGGAATACAGCAAATTGGTATCAGTAACCGGCCTGCCGGGCTTGTTTGAATTATTATCTTCAAAAGCTGATGGAGGGGTAGTAAAATCACTGGAAGACAAAAGCACAAAATTTGTGAGCACCAGGGTTCATAATTTTTCTCATTTGGAGAGTATTGAGGTTTTTACAACGGCAGATAATGTGAATTTAGTAGATGTTTTTACAGCTATGGCTGCAAGCAAAGAAAAAATGCCTGATGATAAAGATGCTGCCGCTGTTAAAAAATACTTTGAAAAAGTTTACCCAACTATGGATTTCGCCAGAGTATATGCCAGCGATATGAAAAAGATGGTGAAGTGGTTTGCTGTTTTACAGGCAAACAATGTTGAGATCAAATTATCTGAATTGCCCGAATCTGATGGCGTAGCAACAGAAAATAAACCAAAAGCAGTTGAGCAGAAAGCAGCTACGATGAAAAGTGCACCTCCTAAAAAGATAAATACACCGAGGAAGATGGCATAGGATAGAACACTGATTACACGGATTGAACAGATTAACACAGATTTTTTAAATACTTGAATCCTGCCAGGCTTTACAACGCTGGCAGGATTTTGAATTTCAACACTCACCATGATATATACCGCTGATATAAAAAAATTACCCCGCCAATTTGTACCAACAGATTTTGTTGTAACTGATTGGCAAAGTCTTAAACCCTTTTTTAAAGATTTACAGGAAAGAAATATCGACAGCCAACCCGAACTGGAAAAATGGTTGCAGGACCAAAGTGAACTGGAAGCCCTGGTTAATGAAGATGCCTGCTGGCGCCAGATAAAAATGACCTGCGATACTGAAAACAAAACGTTGGAAGAAGCCTTCAATTTTTTCTGCATGGAAATTCAGCCAAAGATTCAACCTTATGCCGATGCGTTGAATAAAAAACTGGTAAATCATCCGCTGGCAAAAGAACTGGATGCTGATAAATATTTTACTTACCTGCGGAGTATGCGTAAAAGTATTGAGTTGTTCAGAGAAGAAAATATTCCGTTGCAGGCAGAGCTTTCTGTTATGCAACAGCAGTACGGTGTTATTTCCGGCAAGATGACTATTACTGTCAATGATGAAGAATATACTTTACAACAGGCAGCTAAATTTCTTGAGAATCCCGACAGAAAAATAAGGGAAGAAGTTTATAAAAAAATAAATGAAAGAAGACTTGTTGACAAGGAAGCAATGAATACGTTATTTGATAACTTGATTGAAAAGCGTAACCAGGAAGCATGGAATGCCGGTTTTGATAATTACCGTGACTACCGTTTTAAAGAACTGGGCCGCTTTGATTATACCAAAGAAGATTGTTTTCAATTTCATAATGCTGTTAAGCAACATGTGCTCCCATTGGTAAACACTATCTACCAAAAGAAAAAAGAAAAGCTTGGCCTGAGTACTTTAAGACCCTGGGATATTGATGCAGAACCGGCAGGCATAAAACCGTTGCAACCTTTTAAAAGCAGTGAAGAGCTTATTGAAAAATCAATTGCCTGTTTTTCAAAGCTTCGCCCTTTCTTTGGCCACTGTCTTAAAAAAATGCAGGAGATGAAGCACCTCGACCTGGAAAGCCGTAAGGGCAAGGCTCCGGGAGGATATAACTGTCCGCTGGCAGAAAGCGGTGCACCATTTATTTTTATGAATGCTGCCGGTCAAATGCAGGATGTTACCACCATGTTACATGAAGGCGGACACGCTATTCATTCTTTTCTGGCTCATCCTTTAGAGCTCAGCGGCTTTAAAGAATACCCCATGGAAATTGCAGAAGTGGCAAGCATGGCCATGGAACTGATGAGTATGGATGAATGGGAAGTATTTTTCGCTGATACAACTGATCTGAAAAGAGCAAAAGAACATCAACTGGAAAGAGTGATCACCATCTTCCCATGGATTGCCATTATTGATAAATTTCAGCATTGGATTTACGAACACCCGATACATACACATGATGAACGTACTGCAACATGGAATGAAATACTGAACGAATTTCAGGATGATGTAATTGATTACAGCGGGCTGGAAACTTACCGTAGCATTAGCTGGCAGCGCCAGTTACATTTATTTGAAGTACCATTTTATTATATTGAATATGGTATTGCACAACTTGGCGCTATTGGCATGTGGATGCAGTTTAAAGAAAATAAAGAGCAAGCCATGGACAATTATTGCCGGGCGCTGGCTTTGGGTGGTACAAAAACATTACCTGCGCTTTTTGAAACAGCAGGATTGACATTTGATTTTAGTCCGGAGAAGATAAAAGTGCTGATGGAATTTGTTGAGAAAGAAATGAACCGAATCGCAGATTGATATGATGATTATGATTTCGCAGATTTGACCTCAAGTAATAAACACTGTTACGGTATATATAAGAAGTTGCGATTAAAAATTCTGCGAAATCATCTAATATCTTCAATCAGCGATTATTACCTGCACTCATCACAAATGCCACTTACCACCACATCTATTTGCTTCTGCATAAAACCCTTTGGTAATTTCACTTCCGGTATGGAAACATGATCCAAGCAAATGGTCTTATCACAAACATCGCATATAAAGTGTACGTGGTTATCGTGGTGGTGGCCGGCTTCGCAATTATCCTTGCACAAAGCATATAAGATAGAGTTATCGGTTGTTGGGATATTATGAATGATGCCTTTCTCTACAAAAGTTTGTAAGGTTCTGTAAACAGTAACCCTGTCAAAGCTGGCATCGGTATTTTTTTCAATATCAGCATGTGCCAATGCTCCGGGGCTGGTTAAAAATAAATCCAGGATTTTTTTTCGGCCTTCGGTTATGCTGAGCTGGTTCTTCTTAAGTATATCGGCTATCTGTTCCATAATTATTAATTTGGCGTATTGCTGAACCCGTTCATAAATTTCTTGGTTGTTATTTTTTCTTTCAGCAATCCTTTTATGTCTTTAAATAGTTTTTGCATATCCTCTTCAACCAGTCCATCATAAATTCCTCTTACCCGGCGCTGGTTATCAACCAAAGCAAAAAATTGTGTATGTATAAACTGATCAGCTAGCGACTGAGTAGAATCTGGCTTATTATTATCAATTAAATAACTCTGTCTTGCCATTTTGTAAAGTGCTGCTTTATCACCTGTAACAAAATTCCAGATGGGATTAACAATCGGCTTTTGAGCATTTACTGCGGAATCATAATCAATTTTAAAAGCGCCGTCTTCACTCTTTCCCAGGCTGCCATGTATCATTTTAGCTTCGTATGCTTTCAGCAATGGGATCGAATCTGTTTCGGGCATACAGGTATGCGAAAGAATCAGGAAGTTGGGTTCATCTTTAAATTTGTCAAAAACCCGGCGCATATTGGCATTCATAACAGGGCAGATGCCTTTGCAGGTGGTAAAAAAATATTCAGCCACATATACCTTCCCGTCAACATTATTTTCTGTTACCTGTTTTCCATCCTGGTTGGTAAAAGAAAAATTCTGCACATTATCATTTAAAACCGGTAACAGTGATTTCGAGAGGTCTTCATCTTTGTAAACAAAATACACAAAGGTTACAATCAAAACCGAAAAGAATACTACTAAAAACAATAACCGCTTACCCATAACAAATCATTTTTGCAAATTTACAACCCTTTCATGTAGCAAAAGAGTTATCAGGATGTTTTTTGCAACATTATTGCAAATATCTTATCTTCGCATTTTATATGAATATTAAACTAAACTGGGATGCCCTTGGAATTGTGACTTCGATAGCCTGCGCTATCCATTGTGCATTATTACCCATCCTGATGACTTCACTACCCGTTTTTGGTACTGATATTATTCATAATTTATTTTTTGAATGGGGTATGATTGCTCTGGCTTTCGTAGTTGGTTCCTATTCTCTTTTCCACGGCTACATAAAACATCATCGTTCATTAACGCCCGTTTTAATTTTCAGCCTTGGTTTTATCTTCCTTGTTTTAAAACAGTTTTTTGTTCAGTTCGAAATCCCTTTTTTACTGATCGCCGTTGCTTTTATCATCAGCGCACATTTTTATAATTACCGGCTCTGCCACCGCAGTAAATGTTCATCTCCACATCATAAACATTAATTACTAAATTCATTATATTGAACCAAATTTCAGATAATGAAAAGACTATTCTGTTTTTTAATACTCCTTATTACAATTTCAGGTGTTACAGTAGCGCAGTCGAAAGACGAGACTGCAATTAGAGATTTGCTGGAAGAACAGCGCCTTGCCTGGAACAAAGGATATCTTGAAACTTTTATGGCTACTTACTGGCAAAATGATTCGCTGATGTTTATCGGTAAAAGCGGCGTTACTTATGGCTGGCAAAACACGCTTGATAATTATAAAAAAGGTTATCCCGATACTGCTGCTATGGGCAAACTTAATTTTAATATACTGGAAGTGAAAAGATTATCGGTGATGTATTTTTTTGTTGTGGGCAAATGGCATCTAACCAGAAGCATCGGTAATGTTGGCGGGCATTTTACACTACTGTTTAAAAAAGTAAAAAATAAATGGGTGATAGTGGCCGATCACAGCAGTTAATTATAGTTTCCACTTACGTTTTAAATATATCAGCAGTGCAATAAGGCTGATGAGGAAGAAAACATAATAAACATAATTAACCCAGTTGGGCTTAAGGGTATAAAAAGCATAGCCCTTATAAATGCCCATAAAAACATTTGCCATCATCCATACCAATACAATGGCAACTGTATTCAAAATTCTTACTAAGAACTCTCTTGTGTCATCTTCCATTCCCATAATTATCCTTATCTCCTAAAATGGAGCTTGAAGTTTTATAAAAATAAGAAAATTAAACCTGTCATTTTTATTTAACCAGTAGTTTTCTGAAAGCAGTACTATCGCCTTTAAAAACATTAAAATCAACAAAAGCATCAACACCATTTACACGGCCTTTTTCATTGTGCTGCCAGAAAATCCAGTCACGTTTAATACGAGGTTTATCTTTTACGTAATAATGAGCCACCCATAGCGGATAATCATCAAAGGCTCCATCAAGAAAGTGCTCATAAAAATCTATATTGGTATAAATGATGGGTCTTACTTTGTAGTGCTTTTCAATCACAATCAGCCAGTCTTTTGCTCTTTGCCGGATGTCAGTAACCGAAGCTCCGTTAGATGCTTCAATATCCAGTACAGGAGGCAGATCACCTGGTAACAAATTCACTGTTTCAATAAAATTTTCGGCCTGGGCTTTTCCACTTTTACTGCTGATAAAAAAATGATACGCACCCCTGGTTACTTTCGATTTTTTTGCATGGAACCAGTTTCTGCGGAATACGTTGTCCACCCTTCCTAAACCTTCAGTTGCTTTAATAAACGCAAAACCAATCTTCACTTCCTGATCCTGCATGGCTTCAACAGCTTTCCAGTCAATGTTATACTGGTAACGGCTTACATCAATACCATGTATTTCATAATTAACCGGAATATCAATACCAAATGCCGGATAACGAACAAACTTTGGCTTGTTTATATAATCATTAAAATAATAAATTACAGAAGCTGTTAATACAAGTAATACAACCGGTATTACAATAGATCTGAATGTATTTTTTTTTCTCTTTGCCAATGTAGATAGTACTTAAGGTAAGTCACAAATTTGCATTAAAATACTCTTGTAATATGTATAAAGTTTTGTGAAAAGGCAATAATGCAAAAAATAACCCGTTTACATATTTGCCCGTAATTAATTCTGTACCCAAATGAAAATTATACAGGCATGATTAAACAAAATTTAAAGCGTTTTACAGTATCCAAATCAGTTTGGATACTTTTTTTTTCAGCAGCACTTGGTAGTTTTACTAAGGTGTATTCCCAGGCCGATACTTCTAAAAAAGTTCTGCTCGCCGCTGCAAACACTAAAGACATCAGTGGTTTTATAACCCTTGATGCAAATGTTGTTTTCCCCGAAGTTTTGACGGGCAACGAAGACGAAACGCTTGAGTACATTGAGAAGTTTGCCACTAACAGAAGAGCATATCTGATCCGCACTTTCACCCGGAGTAAACAGTACTTTCCAAAAGTAAGCACTGTTTTAACAAAACACAATTTACCACACGAATTAAAGGTTTTACTGGCACTGGAGAGTGCTTTTAACGGCAATGCTGTTTCAAAAGCAGGTGCAGTGGGTTACTGGCAAATTATGGATGAAGTGGCCAGGGAATACGGGATGAAATATGTGCCCAGACAAAGGAGTGGCTCTAAGTCAAAAAAAACAGTTGCAAAAAAAGGAGCAACTAAAACATCCCCTGCAAGAGACGACAGAAAGAACTTTAATAAATCAACTTACGCAGCCGCCCGTTATTTAAAAGACCGGAGTAAAAATTTAGATAATAACTTACTATTGATGGTTGCCAGTTATAATTGTGGTGTAGGCAATGTTTGGGAAGCCATGAAAAAAACCGGAAAGGTGGAGCCTGATTTTTGGGATATAAAAAAATTCCTGCCCGACGAAACGCAGGCTTACGTAATGAATTTTATTACGCTGAATGTAATCTTTCATAATTACAAAAAATTTGAAAGCAACACTTTACTCTTTACACCCGCAAAAATTAAGGTTGATAACACAGAAGGGGATACAGTTGAAGAGACAGCTTCATCAATTTATAATTAAGGATTTAAACATATTGTATTTGAACCAGTACTTTTGTACTGGTTTTTTATTTTTAAACCCGATTCAAGATATATCGGCTTTGTTAAAAAAGAAAACATAACAGGAGTAGCCCTTAACAAATAAGTTCAATCGGCTTACCTTTGCCCAATGCCCCAATTCAATTGGAACGATAGTACAAATTTATTGAGCAAACTCAGTTTCCGCCGTTTTGTAAATGGCGCTAAGGTGTTGGGCAGTTTTTATGCAAGCCGTTTGTTAAACAGGCCTGTGCAATGGGGTTATCCTGTTTCCATTTCATTTGAACCCACAACCAGTTGTAACCTCCGATGCCCGGAGTGTCCCAGTGGTTTGCGACAATTTTCCCGCCCAACAGGTATGTTGCAAAATGATTTCTTTAAAAAAACTATAGATGATATTCATAAAGAATTGCTTTACCTTATTTTTTATTTCCAGGGCGAGCCTTACCTGAATCCCGATTTCCTGGAGATGGTAAAATACGCCAGTGATAAAAAAATATATACCGCCACATCAACCAACGCACATTACTTAAATGATGAAGCGGCTAGAAAAACTGTTGAAAGCGGGCTGGACCGTTTGATCATTTCCATTGACGGTACCACACAAGAAGTTTACCAGCAATACCGTGTTGGCGGTAAGCTCGACAAAGTGCTGGAAGGTGCAAAAAATATCATGAAGTGGAAAAAGGAACTGAAAAGCAAAACGCCTTTTGTGTTTTTCCAGTTTTTGGTGGTAAAACCCAACGAGCATCAGATAGAAGATATAAAGAGGCTGGCGAAAGAAGTGGGTGTTGATGAAGTGCGTTTTAAAACTGCACAGATTTACGAATATGAAACTGATCCTAATAACCTGATACCTACTATTGATAAATTCAGCAGGTATAAAAAAAATGGTGATGGCACGTACACTGCAAAAAACAAATTAGCCAACCGTTGCTGGAAACTGCAGCACGCCAATGTAATCACCTGGGATGGTTTGGTAGTGCCCTGTTGCTTTGATAAGGACGCAACACACCAGCTTGGCAATTTAAAAATGCAAAGTTTTAAAGAGATCTGGCACAACGAAAATTATAAACATTTCAGAACCGAATTAATGAAAAGCAGAAAGAATATTGACATTTGTGCCAACTGCAGCGAAGGGGTTTCTGTGTGGAAAGACTAATTTTAACTATGTGTTTATTTGCTATTAACTAATTTTAACCCATGCCGGATATTTTCAACAACCGTTTAAGGCAATTGATTTTACTGCTGCTGATTATTCTGCTGGCATTATTGCTAGTAAAGCAATTATTTATTTTTTTACCGGGTTTTTTAGGCGCTATCACGCTATATATATTATTAAGAAGCACTTATTTTTATTTAACTATAGTAAAACGCTGGAGAAAAACAGTTACAGCCCTGCTGTTTATTTTGGGCAGTTTAATTGTAATTGCCCTGCCGGTTTATTTTTCCATTCAGCTCATCTCATCAAAGCTATCGGTAATACTTAATAACCCGGCTGCGCTTATTAATGATGCAAAAATTGTTGGTGAAAAAATTTACACACTTACAGGTTTTCAACTGCTGAGCGATGAAAACATTCATAGATTCCAGGCTCAGGCAGGCAATATTATTCCAGCCATTTTAAACAGCTCAGCAGCCATACTCAGCAACTTTGCCATCATGTTTTTTTTATTGTACTTCTTATTGGTTAACGGAAGAAAAACCGAAAAATTTCTGGATGGTTTCATCCCTTTAAAAGAAGAAAACGTTGATTTGCTGAGTAACGAAACCAAAAGCATGATCAGAGCGAATGCAATAGGCATACCTGTTCTGGCAATAATCCAGGGAATAATTGCCAGCATCGGCTACTGGATTTTTGGTGTTGAGGATTATGGGCTATGGGGATTTTTAACCGGCGTGTTTTCGATGGTCCCTATTGTTGGTACAGCCATTATCTGGGTTCCTTTAACTGCCTATTTATTTTCTATTGACGAAACCGGACATGCGATTGGTTTACTCATCTATGCACTTGTCCTCATTACCAACATAGATTATGTGGTAAGACTTACACTGCTCAAAAAATTTATGGATGTGCATCCACTCATTACCATCTTTGGTGTAATCATAGGTATCGGGCTCTTTGGCTTTTGGGGTGTAATTTTCGGGCCTCTGCTTATCAGTTATTTTATTATTTTAATCAAGATATACATCAATGAATTTGGCAAGCCCAGGGGCTACAGAAACCGAAACAGGTCCTTAACCACAGGTGGCCAGTCAGAAAATAAATAAATAATGAGTTTAGAAAAAGATATCAGCCAGCCTGCTTTCAGAAACGAATATCAGAAAGGGATCATCAATCTTATTTATACCTATAACTGGATGAATGAGAAAATGAAAAAGGTTTTTGATAATGAAGGTATAACCGGACAGCAATATAATATACTCCGTATCTTAAGAGGAGCAGGTAAACCTATCTCCACTTTACAGATACGTGAACGTATGCTGGATAAAATGAGTGATACCAGTCGTATTGTTGACAGGCTTGTATTAAAAGGCCTGGCTAAAAAAACGGTTTGCAAAAATGATAAGCGACTTGTTGATGTAAGTATTGGCCCCAAAGGAGCTAAACTGCTTGAAAAAATAGACCTGCTTGATAAAGATATGGATGCTATTTTTGGCAACCTATCAGACATAGAAGCGAAATCTTTAAATAAATTATTAGACAAAATCCGAAATTCCGGTTAACTAAAAAGACACATGAAATTTTTTCTTTCTCCCCTGATATTTATTGCATATTACTTTTTGCCTGTTGCTTCTGTTGCACAAAGTAAACCCGAGTTTCGTGCTGTATGGGTTGCTACCGTTGATAATATCGACTGGCCATCAAGAGGCAATTACAACTCCGACTCTCAAAAACTGGAGTTTATCAAATTACTCGATATGCACCAACGCAACGGCATGAATGCAATGATTGTGCAGGTGCGTCCGGTTACCGATGCATTTTATCCATCACAATACGAACCCTGGAGTGAGTTTCTAACAGGCACACAGGGTAAACCGCCATCGCCTTATTACGATCCGCTGGAATTCATGATTGCGGAAACTCACAAACGTGGCATGGAGTTTCATGCCTGGATGAATCCTTACAGGGCTGTGTTCAATATCGGCAGGTCATCTATTGCTGCAAATCATATTACCCGTATTCACCCGGAATGGTTTTTAACCTACGGCGATAAAAGATATTTTGATCCAGGTAATAAAAAAGCTCAGGAATATTTAACCAATGTTGTAAAAGATGTGGTAAGCCGTTATGCTGTTGATGCCATTCATTTTGACGATTATTTTTATCCTTATAAAATTCCGGGCAAAGAGTTTCCCGATTATAAAACATACCGTGAATATGGAAACGGCATGAGTAAAGATGACTGGCGCCGCAGCAATACCGATTCTATCATCAGCATGTTAAGTGCGGTTATAAAAAAAGAAAATCCCAAATGCCAGTTTGGTATAAGCCCGTTTGGTGTATGGCGCAATGAAGATAAAGACCCACTTAACGGAAGCAAGACCAATGGTGCTCAAACAAACTACGATGACCTGTACGCCGATATTTTATTATGGCTGAGAAAAGGATGGATTGATTATGTAGCTCCTCAATTATATTGGGAGTTTGGTCATAAAATAGCTCCATATGAAATTTTATTAGACTGGTGGAGCAAGCATACTTATGGCCGCAATTGCTATATTGGCCTGGGTATTTACCGGGCAAACAGCAATACCGCCTGGAAAGACACAACCCAGTTACCACGGATGATTGAAGCATTGCGTACTACTCCTAATATACAGGGTATGGTTTTTTTCAGCAGTAAGACTTTCGAAAAAAATCAAAATGGCTGGAGCGACAGTTTACGGTTGAATTATTTTAAAGAACCTGCTAAACAACCTGAGATGAACTGGATTGGGCGGTAAAACGGCAAATCACAGTTTTAATGCACTCACATTTTATTTACCTTTGCTTTATTAATTCTACATTTTTAATTCTTAATTATTTTATATGCCTGGTTTTGAATTTTTTGGCCCCGAAGAAAGAAAACATGTTAACGATGTACTGGAAACAGGCATTTTAATGCGCTATGGCTTTGATGGCCCACGCAAGGGAATATGGAAAGCCAAAGAACTGGAAGAAGCCATTTGCGAAACATTTGGTTGCAAACATGCACAACTGGTCAGCAGTGGAACTGCTGCACTTACAACTGCCATGAGTGCCTTAGGTATTGGTTATGGCGATGAAATAATTCTACCCTCTTTTACTTTTGTTGCCAGTTTTGAAGCCGTATTAAGTGTTGGTGCCGTACCTGTTTTTGTTGATGTAGATGATACATTAACATTGGCCCCCGATGCTGTAAGGAACGCCATCACTCCAAAAACAAAATGTATAATGCCGGTACACATGTGCGGCAGCATGGCCGACATGGATGCTTTACAGGCAATATGTAAAGAACATAAATTAATATTACTGGAAGATGCCTGTCAGAGTATTGGCGGAACATACAAAGGAAAAAAATTAGGCACCATCGGCGATGCCGGAACTTTCAGTTTTGACTTTGTAAAAACCATTACCTGTGCCGAAGGCGGTGCGGTAATGACCAACCGTGAAGATGTCTATATAAAAAGTGACGGATATACCGATCATGGTCACGATCATAAAGGCGTTGACCGTGGAGCCGATCTGCATCCATTCATCGGCTATAATTTCCGCATCAGCGAATTACATGCTGCAGTTGGTCTGGCGCAGATAAAAAAGCTGGATAATTTTTTAGCTATCCAGAAAAAGAATCATACTGCTTTAAAGGCTGCACTTGCAACTATACCGGAAGTTAGTTTTAGAAGAATACCTGATGAAAGCGGCGACAGTTGTACATTCCTGAGCTGGTTTTTGCCAACTGAAGAAGCTACTAAAGCGGTTGTTGCAGAACTCAAAGAACAGAATATATTAGCCGGTAATTTTTACTGGTTTGTAAACAACTGGCATTATATCAGCAAGTGGGATCATTTGAAAAACTCTATTACGCTTAATGGTTTGCACCCTGATTTGAAAGCTGCCGTAATGCATCATGCCACAAAAGACTTTAGTGCCAGCGATGCTATTATGAGCCGTTGCGTTTCTACAGCTATTGGTTTAACATGGACTGATGAGCAGTTGAAAACTAAATGTGAGCAGATGGTTGGGGTGATTAAGAAAGTTTTGAGTGAGCAAAAAGCGATGATTTAAATTTTTACCTCAATAAAGAATTGCTGTATTTGGTTTCCCTTCCAGATAGTCATTGTACTGCAATGATCCAAGCCTGAATCTTAACGGAATTTTTGTAGCCTTCTCAAACAGCAGTTCTTTTTTACAAAAAAACCCAAAATTACGGGTGTAATGATCTGCACTGATTGCAGCAGGGGATTGCGGGCTGATCCTGACAAGAACTGTTTTGTTAAATATTGATGACTCCGGTTTTGCGATGACAAATTGAGGGGAAAACGAAAAATAGTTTATCTTTTTTTCTGCCTTATAGTTCAGTTTTACATTAAACAAATGCGAATCTGATAGCAGTTTATTGCGGGATTCCTGACAAAAAGCCGCCCCTGCCACAAAAATCATGCAGAAAAATAAAATTTTAGCTTTTTTATACATATTCAAAGCATGTAACACTGTAAATTTACGTTGTTATTCAAAATACGGATTACTAATATAAACCCAAGATCCGGATTACCTTAAAAAACCGATTCTTAAAATATGGCTTTAAGTCAGGGACTATACCAAAAGCAGCTACAAAAACTATCACCTCAGCAAATACAGTTAATGAAACTGCTGCAGGTGCCAACCGCATTACTGGAAGAGCGCATAAAAGAGGAAATTGAAGAGAACCCTGCCCTGGAAGAAGCCGAAGACGGGCATGAGACAGAATACGATGAGGCAAAGGATGAGTTTTCTGATACGGATTCGGATGAAGCAGAAAGGGATGGCAGTGCTGATGACTATGATAATATTGACATCAGCGAATACGTAAAGGAAGGCGATGACGAAGTGGGTGATTATAAACTGAAAGACAGTAATTATCCTGAAGTGGATGAGAACAAGGTAATCCCTATTAAAGTGGAGCGGGGGTTTAATGAAATCATGCTGGAACAGCTGGGTATGCTTACAATTGATGAGCATCAGAAAAAAGTAGCACTACAGATCATTGGCAATCTGGATGATGATGGCTACCTGAGAAGGGAATTTTCGGCCATTGTTGATGACCTCGCTTTCCGGCAGAACATTACAACAACAGAAGAAGAAATTGCAGAGCTTGTTTTACAGATACAGCAATTTGACCCACCCGGCATTGCAGCCCGTAATTTGCAGGAATGTTTGTTACTTCAGCTTGAAAGAAAGCTCCATAAAGGCAAGCCTGTTGAAATGGCTGTTAAAGTACTGGAAAAATACTTTGATGAGTTTACCAAAAAGCACTACGAGAAAATACAGCGTGGGCTTAATTTAAATGATGATGATCTCCGGGAAATTATTACCCAGATCGTTAAACTGAATCCAAAACCCGCAGGCTCGGTTGGCGAAAGTAGCAGGGCAGAAAGTTATGTAGTTCCGGATTTCTTTATTTACAACAATGCCGGTAAACTTGAATTAACACTCAACAATAAAAATGCTCCCGATCTCCGTATCAGCGAAGGATACCGGGATATGCTGAAAGAATACGACCGCGGCAGCAAAAAAGACAAGCGTCAAAAGGAAGCTGTCATTTTTATCAAACAAAAAATTGATGCGGCTAAATGGTTTATAGATGCCATCAAGCAGCGGCATAATACCTTACTCAATACGATGGAAGCCATCATGAATTACCAACGGGAGTTTTTTATATCGGGAGATGAAACTGACCTGCGGCCCATGATATTGAAACATATTGCCGAAGTAACCAACCTCGATATTTCTACCGTAAGCCGTGTAGCCAACAGTAAATTTGTACAGACGGAGTTTGGAACTTACCGGTTAAAGTTCTTCTTCAGCGAAAGTTTACAAACCGACAGTGGCGAAGAAGTGAGTACCAGGGAAGTTAAAAAAATACTGAGCGATATTATAGAAGCTGAGGATAAGAAATATCCTTATAGTGATGAAAAGCTTACGGAGATGTTGCAGGAAAAAGGTTATAATATTGCACGACGCACTGTAGCAAAATACAGGGAGCAGCTGAATATATCTGTTGCCCGTTTAAGAAAAGAATTATGATGATAGACAACAGACAACAGACGACGGACCACGGACAACAGGCCACTAACGATGTTGCTGTGGTCAATAGCCGGTGGTCGGCTCTTTCCATTCTGGCCCATTTTTTTTCGGTTGTTTTTCACCCGCTGTTCATTCCTTTTTATGTAGTTGCATTTTTGGTTTATTACCATCCCTCTTATTTTTCGGGCATTAACGATTATTATAAATTAAGACTGCTGCTCTCTATGGCCTTAAATACAATCTTATTTCCGGCAGTAGCCATTTTATTAATGAAGGGACTTGGGTTCATTAAATCTGTTTTTTTACATACGCAGCAAGACAGGATTGGCCCATATCTCAGCAGCATGATCTTTTATTTCTGGGCGGCTCGTGTTTTGTTTAAATCCGAACCTCAACTTGCTCCTGTACTTGCCGCATTTATGACCGGCGTTTTTCTTACAACGGCTGTGGCATTAATTGCCAATATCTTTTATAAAATAAGCATGCATGCTATTGGATGCGGCGGTTTGATCGGCATCTTTATTATTATCATGAACAGCAATACCATGCTCATGACCTGGCCACTGTCCATTGCTTTATTAATTACAGGTATCGTCTGCACTTCCCGTTTAATAGTAAGCAACCATACCCAAAAAGAAATTTATATGGGGCTTTTTGTTGGATTGGCCTGCCAGTTTGCTGCCGCCTTTGTGATCTTATAAAATAAAAAAAGGCCTGCTAAAGCAGAGCCTCTTTCTCCTGTCGTGCCTAACAATAAAAACTTTAAAACTGTAGATGAAATATAGTTTTTAGTACTCCGGGCCTTTCAGAATTAAACAACCGCTTATATCCTGTTAATTAAAACAGTTGTTTAAATATTATAAATTTTAAAATTGATTTAGCCGGATCCGTTGTTTGCTGATTACAAAATAAGATTGTTTATTAGTTTTCATAAAGTGATCTTTTTTAGGATTCAGCATTCGTTATTTCGTTTGTATAAATCGTTTAACCAGAGTGTTTTATTGTATGTAAAGTTAAAAACCGATAGATATATTTTATTTGCATGCACTATCGGGTAAAACTACTTAGCTACTTTACTTTCCTGAAAAATATAATCAGGTAAAAATGCTTTATATAACAAATATTAACTACTGGTACCAAGCCTGCAATTCATTTTATATATGGCTTTATAAATCTCTATCTTTGTTGATAATGAAAAAATTGATAAAGATATTTTTTAACCTGTTGCTTTTGTTTTCTGTAATTTCTGTACAGGCCAACTCACAAAAAATAGGATTTGATAAGACAGATTTTTATAATGCCATGTCATCTGATAACCTGCAGGAGATAAATACACAGTTGGGAATTATTTCATCCTCTTCCATTAATGATAAAGAAGCCTTTGAAGGTGCTTTACTGATGAAAAAAGCAGGCCTTGTTAGCAAAGCAAAAGAAAAGCTTAGTCTTTTCAAAGCCGGAAGAGCAAAACTGGAAGCATCTATTAAAAATACCAGCGGCAATACCGAATTTTTATTTCTAAGGCTGATTATCCAGGAACATGCCCCCAAAATGGTTAAGTATAATCATGATATTGAAAGCGACAGTCTGCAGATACGTACCAATTATAAAAGCCTTTCACCTGTTGTTCAAAAGGCAATAAGTGACTACAGCAAAAAATCAAAAGTTTTAAAATCGCTCCAGCCTTAACTTTGCATTGATGGGTAAGAAAATTCTTGTTATTTACTATACGCAGTCTGGACAATTGGAGGATATCCTCAATAATTTCACATCACCTCTTATTGAAGCAGGTAATACAGTTGAAAAAGTCCGTGTACATGTTGCCAATGATTATCCTTTTCCCTGGAATGGTAAAGCATTTTTTTCTGTAATGCCTGATTGTGTATTAAGTGTGCCAACAGAACTGAAACCTTTTCAACTTAAAGAAAACAAATACGATCTGATCATACTTGGCTACCAGGCATGGTTCCTGTCACCGGGCATACCAACCAATTCTATTTTACAACATCCTGCGGTTAAAGCTGTTTTAAAACATACACCTGTGGTAACCATTACCGGTGCAAGAAATATGTGGATCAGTGCCATGCAGCGCATTAAAAAAACACTAAAGACTTCTGAAGCCAATCTGGTTGGTAGCATTGCACTAACAGACAAACACCATAACTTCATCAGCTTTATCACCATTTTTTACTGGATGTTTAAAGGTAAAAAAGGGCGATGGTTAAATATTTTCCCAAAGCCGGGTGTTGCCGATGCTGATATTGCAAACACTGCTCAATATGGAGCTACAATACAAGATCATCTTTTAAGTGGAAGCTGGGATGGTTTACAGGATGAACTGATTCAACAAAAAGCCATTGAAGTAAAATATAATTTAATGTTCATCGAATCAAAGGCAAGTAAGATATTTGCGATATGGGCAAACATTATTGTTAAAAAGAAAAAAAGAGGCCCCTGGCTTGTTGCATTCAAATATTATCTTTTAATTGCACTGTTTATAGCAGCCCCGATAATACTTACTGTTGATGCAATTTTCTTCAAGCCATTTTTATCGGGCCGTATTAAAAAACAGAAACAACTTTATTCAGGCGTAAATTAATTATAGCAGAAATGAGTTTTAACGAGGTTTACATTATAAATACTTCTTCTTTTTTCCCAAACGATCCGGTTGCTAACGATGAAATGGAAGAATACCTGGGTTATATAAATGATACCCCATCAAGGTCGAAGGCGATTGTACTACGGAACAACGGTATAAAAAACAGGTTTTATGCGCTTAACAAAGAGGGCGTTGCCACACATACCAATGCTCAAATGACTGCCGAAGCGGTTAAAGCCTTGTTCAAAAATAATCCAGGCGATATTAAGTCAATAGAGCTGTTAAGTACCGGTACATCTACTCCCGACCAGTTAATGCCTTCACATGGTGTGATGGTGCATGGCCACTTACCAGAAACAAAGCCTGTGGAAGTGGTTTCTCCATCGGGCGTTTGCTGTGCCGGCATGCATGCGTTTAAATATGCTTACCTGTCAACAAAAGCTGGCGAAGTACAAAATGCAGTTGCAACCGGTTCCGAGCGTTTTTCAGTTTCTTTATTATCCGCCAATTTTGAAGATGAGGCAAAGCGATTAGCTGCACTTGTTGAAGACCCTTATATCGGTTTTGAAAAAGAATTTTTAAGATGGATGTTATCAGATGGCGCTGCAGCTTTTCATATCTCCAATAAAAAAAATAAAGACGGCATAAGCCTCAAGGTTGAATGGATGGAAGGGTTTTCCTATGCTAACGAATTAGAACCTTGTATGTACCAGGGAAGTGAAAAACTAAAAGACGGCACATTAAAAGGTTACCAGGATTATACACCCGAAGAATTAACTGCACAATCAATTTTAAGTATTAAACAGGATGTAAAACTCTTAAGCAAGAATATTGTGTTGTATGGTGGCTATGGCGTATCGGCTTCGCTAAAAAAACATGGCGTTAAGTCGGAAGAGATAGATTATTTTCTGCCACACATGTCCAGCGAGTTTTTTAAGGATAAGATTTACCAGCAACTGATAGCCAACGAAACAGGCATTATGTACGATAAGTGGTTCGTAAACCTCAGCCGTGTTGGCAATGTGGGCGCAGCTTCGGTTTATTTTATGGTAGATGAATTATTTCACAGCGGCAAACTTAAAAAAGGCGATAAAATTTTCTTACTTGTGCCCGAAAGCGCACGTTTCTCTTATATGTATTGTTTGCTTACGGTTTGCTAAATGATTATTTAGTGTATTGTAGTAATTTCATCTTTACATTTCATTTATGAAAAAAGAAGAAATCCCCCAGGATGATGGTGCGCTGAACAAACTAACCAAAGAAGTGGTGTATGCTGTTGACAAAGAAGGTAACTATACCACCGAGCTAAGCACCGGCTGGGATGTAAAATCTACTGCTCTTGATTTAGCCTGGGATGATATTGAACAAAGGATTGTAAATGCCCGTAAAAAGGTTTTAAAAAACGAGGCAAGCCCAATTTTATTTTTTATGGAATTACGATTGATGGATATTGGCATAGTGGCAGCTTATACAGGCTTCTGGAAATGGACTATCAAACAACATATGAAACCTTCGGTCTTCAAAAAATTATCAGATAAAAAATTACAGCAATACGCCGACGCATTTAATGTAACTGTGGAGGAATTAAAAACAATGAACGTGCATGAAGACTGAATTTAAACACCTGCAGGCGGCACATTGCGAAAACGGTGTTACCACAAATTTATTAAGAGCTGTTGGTGTAAATCAATTAACCGAGCCATTAACCTTTGGTATAGGCAGCGGCATTTTCTTTGTGTACATTCCATTGCTCAAAATAAATAAAGGGCCTGCTATTGCTTTCAGAAGCCTCCCCGGTATCATATTCAAACGAACCTGCAAATCGTTGAATGTACCTGTTGTAAGAAAAAAATTCAGCAGCAAGGAAGCAGCCTCAAAATTTTTAGATGAGTGTTTGCAACATGGCCAGCCGGTGGGTTGCCAGGTAGGTGTCTACTACTTGTCTTATTTTCCAAAAGAATATCGTTTTCATTTTAATGCCCACAACTTAATTGTGTTTGGCAACGAAGGCGATAATTATTTAATCAGTGATCCTGTAATGGAAAATACTACCACACTCAGCAAGTATGAACTGGAAAGAGTTCGTTTTGCAAAAGGGCCACTTGCACCCCGTGGACAAATTTATTATCCCAGGGAAAATACCATTGTTACTGATGAGCAAATCAGAAACGCCATCAAATCTGGTATAAAAAGATCTGTACGGGATATGCTTTCCATACCCGGCCCAATCGCAGGCGTTAGTGGCATTGCCAACACAGGTAAGAAAATAAAAAAATGGAGAGATAAATTGGGCCAACAAACTGCCGGTTTGTATTTAGCACAACTGGTGCGAATGCAGGAGGAGATAGGAACCGGTGGTGGTGGGTTCCGTTACATCTATGGTGCTTTTCTTCAGGAAGCACATGCCTTTCTTCCCAAAGATGAATTATTAGATATCTCAAAAATATTTACAGAGGCCGGCGACAAATGGCGCAGCGCTGCAGTGCAGGCCGCAGGTATCTACAAAGGTCGCATTGGCAGCCAGGCCGATTTTGATGTTATGGGTGATTACTTAATTGAAATTGCACAGATAGAGAAAAAAGCGTTCCAGGCATTGAGCAAAATAAAATGGAATTCATGAGTAATGCTGCGGTAAACATAAATAACCTTGGCTTTACTTATAAGGGTCAATCTGCTTGCTGCTTCAGCAATTTAAATTTAACTGTACAGGAAGGTGAGCGTTTTGGTTTGTTTGGCCCCAATGGTGCCGGCAAAACTACGCTGATGAACTGTATGACCGGGCTGCTCATCTATCAGCAGGGAAGCATTCAGTTACTCGGTCACGAAATTGCACATCACAAAAAATCAATCAACAGGTTATTTGGTTTTGTACCACAGGATTTTTCTTTTTACCAGGAGCTTAGCCCTGTTGAAAATCTTGCATTCTTCGGCGCCTGGTCGGGCCTTAATAAAATTGAAATAAAAAATAAAACTGACGAGTTGCTGGAAGTTTTGGGGCTGATTGATGTACGCAACAAGCAGGTACAGCAATTTTCAGGCGGTATGAAACGCAGGGTGAATCTTGCTATCGGCGTAATACACAACCCACGAATTCTATTTTTGGATGAACCGACTGTGGGTGTTGATGTGCATACAAGGCATGCCATCATCAGCTATCTCAAAAAATTAAATGAAGCTGGCACCACATTAATTTATACATCGCACCAGTTAAGTGAAGCCGAAGAGCTTTGTAACAAAGTGGCGTTGATTGATGATGGGAAAATAATTGCACATGATACGTTACAGCAATTAAAACAGGATCATAAAGAAGACGGACTGGAAGGTTTGTTTATTAATTTAACCGGTAAATCATTCAGGGATTCATAATGTTTAAACTCCGGAGTACTATATTAAAAGACATACGCATTTTAACCCGTGATAAACTGGGATTGGTGTTTATGTTTGTAATGCCGATTGTTTTGGCGGTAGTAATTACAGCTGTGCAAAACAGCACTTTTGAAATGCTGAATACCAATACCATACCCATGCTCATCTGCAACAGGGATACTGGTGATGCAGGAAAACAAATGCAAACGGCTATTACCAAAGTGGGCATGTTCGATCTCAGACAGGTAACGCCCGATGTGACCGACAAAGAAATTGCAGACCGGATGCATTCCAAAGATGCTGTTATTGCCATCATTATCCCGGCAGACTTTACACAAAAATTAAAATCAAGTGCCGATCAGATTGCAAAAAAAGCATTGAAGAATTTTGGAGTTCCGTCAGATAGTCTTGTAATAACCGACAGCAGCAGCATTCAACCCATTACATTATTATATCACCCAGTATTACAGGAATCATTCCGCCATTCTATACAGGGCGCTTTAAAAAGTTCTTTGCAGATGGTGCAGAACAAGGAAGTTTTAAAAAGTCTTTATTTCTCTTTGAACGAAACAGATTTACCCGATTCGCTGGAAAAAGACCTGATGCACAGTCAGGTTGCCATCAACGAAATTCCGGTTTCAAGAGATGGAAGTCGTAATATTCCAAACGCATCGCAGCACAATGTGCCGGCCTGGACAGTGTTTGCTATGTTTTTTGTGGTAATCTCTCTCGGTGGCAGCGTAGTAAGAGAAAAAATAAATGGCAGCTTTATCAGGTTGAAAACGCTGCCAACAAATTATTTAGTCGCATTGATATCAAAACAAATTTCATATCTATTTGTAACCTGTATACAGGCGGCAGTTGTTTTTTCAATAGGTATCTGGTTGTTCCCTTCTATGGGTTTACCTAAATTAGATTTACCTGCAGATATTACCGGTGTTGTAATTGTTACACTCATTTGCGGATGGTGCGCCGTTAGTTATGCTATTATGATTGGTGTGTTTGCAAAAACACAGGAGCAAGCCAATGGCATTGGTGCCGTATCAATAGTATTGATGGCGGCTGTAGGAGGTTTGCTGGTTCCGAGCTTTGCCATGCCGGAGTCATTTCAGTTTGTAATGAAGATGAGTCCCCTCCATTGGTGTTTAGAAGCATATTATGGATTATTTTTAGAAGGCGGCAAATTGAAAGATGTTGTCTTAAATATTATACCTTTATTGGGCATCACACTTGTCATTCAATTAATCACATTGTACGGTTTGAAAAGAAAAAACCTGATTTGAATTTTTAATTATGGAAACAGCAGAACTAAAACTACAGGTCAAAAAGCAGATCATCGAATTCCTGAATCTTATCTCGGTAAAACCCGAAGATATAAAAGATGATGAACCTTTATTTGGCGAAGGTCTGGGATTGGATTCGATTGATTCAATTGAGCTGATCGTACTGCTGGGCAGAGAATACGGCATCGATATCAAAGATCCTAAAGAAGGCCGCAAGGTTTTAACAGATATTAACACCATGGTTGCGTACATTGAGCAACATCGTACGAAATAAAATCGTTTTATTTGTCCCAGTAAAATGAGTTGTCAGTCTGAGGTTGTTGAATACGATGAAGAAATAACAAAAGCTTTTTTTAAATTTGAACCTGTCTTCAACGGGTTCAGGCTAACAGCAAATTTATTTACACTTTAAAAATAAATATTGAGCAGGATTTTCATAACAGGCATGGGCGTAATAAGTGCTATAGGAAATTCTGTAGCAGAAAATCATCTTGCTCTCAAAGAAGGAAAATGCGGCATTAAAAAAGAACTTGATCTTTTCCCCTCAAAATACTCAGGACAACTTCCATTTGGACAGGTTCATATAAGTAGTGAAGAGCTACTGAAAAAATTGCAGGTCACTAAAGCCGGTGTTACCCGAACAACGCTGTTGGCCATTCATGCGCTTAACGAAGCTGTTGCTAATGCAAATATTTCTGCAGATGAGATCAGCTCTGCCGATACAGCATTGATTGGCGCTAACACAGTTGGCGGCATGTGTTTAACAGATGAATTATACAAAGATGCTAACTCGGAAGAAGGCGGCTCTGAATACACTTCATCCTATGATTGTGCTTCTGTAAACCTGTTTTTGCAAAAGCACTATAAGATGAACGGCATCATCAATACCATTAACACGGCCTGTTCATCTTCGGCTAATGCCATCATGTATGGAGCCATGCTGATGAACAATGGTTTTGCGAAAAGAGCCATTGTTGGCGGTACCGACAGCCTTGCAAAATTCACCATCAATGGATTTAATGCGTTGCATATTTTATCAGCAGATAATTGTACGCCATTTGATGAGGGCAGAAAAGGTTTGAACCTGGGCGAAGGCGCTGCATTTTTGGTTTTGGAAAAAGAAGAAGACATCAACGGCAAAAAAATTTATGCCGAGTTAAAGGGTTATAGTAATAATAATGATGCCTACCATCCATCTTCATTATCTGCTGAAGGCGACGGACCATATCTTTCTATGCAGGGTGCATTGAAACTGGCAAATCTGTCAGCAGACAAAATTGATTTTATCAATGCGCACGGCACAGCCACCGAAAATAATGATGAAGTAGAAAGCAGGGCAATGATCCGGTTGTTTGATAAGCCACCGGCATTTGCATCAACAAAAGCAAATATTGGTCATACGCTGGGTGCAGCCGGAGCCATTGAAGCTGTGTACAGCATTTTAAGTTTGATGAACCAAGAAGTATATCCCAACCTGCATTTTAGAAATACAATCCCTTCTACCTGTTTAACCCCGGTGCTGGAATATAAAAAAATGGCAGTGAATCATGTGATGAGTAATTCATTTGGTTTTGGCGGCAATTGCTCATCCTTAATTTTTTCAAAAGCCTGATGCTGTATATCCATAAAACATATTGCATATCGCCGCAACAGGATCATTTACAAAACGATCTTGAAAAACTGAATGACCCGGTTGACAATAAACTGCTGGCCGTTGAACCATCTTACGAAAAAATCCCCCCCGGAATATTACGGCGCATGGGTAAGTCAATACGCATGGGTGTGGGCACGGCATTGCCGTTAATGGATAAAGAAAATCCTGTGGATGGATTCATTATCGGCTCGGCAAACGCAGGACTGGACGAGTGTGTGAAGTTTTTAATTCAGATAGTTGATTATGACGAAGGCCAGCTTACTCCCGGCAATTTTGTACAAAGTACCGGCAATGTAATTGCAGGACAACTTGGTTTAATCAGCAAAAACAAAGGATATAATATCACCCATATGCACCAGGGACTTGCATTTGAGAATGCATTAACGGATGCTATAATGCAGCTGAATGCATACCCTGAAAACAGCTACCTGCTAGGCGGCATTGATGAGATATCTCCTTACCATTACAATATTGAAACACTGAACGGTGCTTATAAAAAAGAAGGTATTTCTAACAAAAAACTTTATGAATCGGATAGTTCAGGCTGTTTACCCGGCGAGGGCGCCGCTATGTTTTTAGTTGATGCTAAAAAAGATAATGCCCTGGCAGCAATCAGGTCAGTTCAAACCATCCATACCGAAGATGTTGAAATGCTGAGCCGGCAGTTGAAATTATTTTTAGAGAAAAATAATAAAGCAGGAGAAGAAATTGATCTGTTGATCTCAGGAGAGAATGGCGATAAACACACATTAGCTTTTTACACCACAGCAGAATCTTTGTTGAACAAACAAATCCCAATTGTACGTTTTAAACATCTTTGTGGTGAATACGCAACAGCATCTGCCATCGGGCTTTGGTATGCCTGTGAGATTTTAAAAACACAACTTATTCCAAAGCACATGCTTAAAAACAACTCATCCAAAAAAGAATTCAGGAATATTTTGCTGTACAATAATTTTAAGGGATATCAGCATAGTTTTACTTTGATATCGGTTCCATAGGTGTCAGGCCATTACAAATACTACATCCATCTAAGGTATAGCTGATTTGTAAGTACTCTTACATTAAAAGACTTTACTTAATGGCCAGAGAGCTCTAACTGTGCTTTGCATTTAAAATGCACCAGGTCGTCTTTAAAAATTGAAGCATTAATATTTACCATTCCGTTTTCGTTTTGAGTCATTTTTACAGAAGCATGCACCAGGTTATTTTCAAGCGGATTAATTACCGCTAAGAATTTCAATTCTGAAGCCTGAACAAGATTTGTTGTTCTGCCTGTAGTTTTTTCATAAATCTCCTTTATCATCTGCATCATACAAACACCCGGCACAACGGGTTGATTGGGAAAATGACCTTCAAATATTTTATGATTGGCATTAATAAACAGCTCCGCCCAAATTTCCGTTTCGGAAGCCACTTTATCGCTGATGGTAAAAAAATCGTTTAATAAGATCATCGTTCTATTCGTTTCAATCCAATGTTAAATTCAAATGTTTTATGCGATATACCGATGGTATCCGGTATACCATTGCTGTAATTATGCATTACAGCTTCCACAATTGGTTTTTTGTTTGATGCCCGTTCCATTCTTACCAGTTCTGTTCCTTCGGCATTGGTAATATAATAATTGTATCCCTTGTTTTGTGGAAAAATAAAATAATGTTGATCTTTATTTGCCTTTACAATTACACTATTGATGTCCAGCTTATTCATAAGCACCAGTTCAAAATCATGTTGCAGTGTTTTAATCACCGACTTTTTATTCATTTTCTTAATAATGGAATAAACTTTAAAACTGCCGTCTGCCCCAAATTCAAAGTCAAAAAAGGTAAATCCCATCTCGTTGCTGAAAACCATACGGGTGCTGCTATCTGGCATTTTTTTTATAAGGAGTAAACCACTCAGATGATAGCCCGTCACATCTACAGTTGTACTATACAATGCTACCGTAAAATTGGGTTTGAATTTCTGCAACAGGTTTACATCCGCTCTTGCCGGTTGCATTTGCTTATGCACCGGTGAGCAGCTTAAAAGTATAAACAGGCAGCTACTTAATATCAAATAAATTATCCGGGATGGAAGCATTCAGTTCTTTATTGGTAAAACGCATGATGGTATTATCACCGGAAAGTTCCTGCATCTGGATAGTCAGCACAGAAAAATCTTTTTTATCAACCACTACATTGATGGACTTAAACATTTCTTTCATCCCTTTGATAACCGGTGTCAGTTCAACAAGGGCGCTGCTCTTATTCTCAAAAATCTTTGTTTTAAAATCGGTATTGCTCAACATGGTTCCCTGCATACAGTCGATCATAATTTTGTTGATCTGCTGAAACATTTTATTGGATTTGGTTGACACCCTGCTTTCTTTCGCCCCGTCTTTCACATACACTTTATCCTTGTTCAGGATCATCAGGTATTTAAAAGGCGTGGTATATTCCATCCGCACACGGCTGTCTTTTTTAAACCAGAAATTCCCTTTGGAAATAATTTTCTCCGAGAGCATGCTCAGATTTTTCTCCTGTGTAAAATCAGATTTTATGGATGTTGTTTTTTGAGTGGCAGACGCAAACTCTGTTTTAAATTTTCCCAGGTCGGCAACCGGACTGAAACCCGGATATTGTGCCTGGGCAGCAAAACCGGTAATCAAAATCAGTAAGACAGGTATAATTCTATTCATAAGCCTCCAAAGCTAACAATTTATCCAACGGGATAATGTTGTAACCACGTTTTTTAACTTCTTTTATAAACTCAGGTAACACATTCAGTGTTATTTTACAGGTATCGTGAAAAAGAAAAACTGCACCAGGGTTGATTCCTGCATTTATTTTGCTCAGTAGCTTTTGCTCATCCTTTGCTACCGTATCCAACGACCTTACACTCCAGCCAACGGCTGTATATCCACCTTTAATGATCGCTTTTTTTACATTAGGATTGGTAACTCCGTAGGGTGGCCTGAACAATTTTGGTTTGATCCCAATTACCCTTTCCATTTCAGCGTCCATCATTTGCATGTCTTGCTGCATTTTATTTGCAGAATACAGATCGAACAAAGTATGATGTGAAAAACTGTGGTTACCGATAAGATGCCCTTCGGAATGCATTCTTTTTAAGATATTTTCATTACCGGAAATACGGTTGCCAATGCAGAAAAAAATTGCCGGTACATTTTCTTTGTTTAGCAGATCTAAAATAGCTGAGGAATAATTTGCTGCCGGGCCATCATCAAAACTGATGGCAATTTCCTTTTTATCGGTCACTGCCTTGCAAACAATGGGTAAAAAGAAATTGGAACTTACAGTAATGCAGCCCCAAAATAAAATTAAAGAATAAGCAGCAATCAATAGATAATAGAGTACCCAAACTGGGGCAATTAAAATATGAATACTCACCAATACAGCGAACAGTAAAATAAAAAAGATATTTGTGTTACGGAAGTTTAACATGCCGAAAGCAAAGTTAAAGAATGATGTACGCCCTGGTAATGATTATAAACTAAAACCTTTTTGATTTTCTTTTCTGGTGAATCTGTGAAACCAACCGTTTCCGGAACTCTGCCCGACTTAACAATTGTTACCCCCAGCCACATCGCAAATGCAGCAGCAGTGGGATATTCGCCACATAAATATTTATAGTTGATGTTTTCTTTTCCGGCAAATATGGTCTTCGACAGCAATTCATATACTTCGTCTTCTCCGGAATCACCGTTTTTACCAGTGATGATGAGATCAATATCATCAATGCTGATATGCTGTTTCTCTAAAAAAGAATTTATCTGTTTTTCAATTTCATCAGTTCCATCAGGTTTGTAAAAAGTATGCAGCCCATCCAGTTTTGCATAGTCAGTAGCAGATGGTTCATTAGCCAGTAAAAAGAATGTTGCAGCTTCCCCGGCAATGGTTCCTTTGGTTTTTGATTTATAAATATCAAGGTTAGAAATATCTCCCTGTTTATACAAACCCAACCTGTTTAAAATAGTATGGCTGGTATTGGTGATCTCATCAATGGCGCCAACCAAAACATTGCCGGCGTCATTTTCTTTCAACAGCATCATACCATCAAGCAAAGCACTCTCAAAAGAAAATCCACGATGTACAAATGCATTGTTGTAATTGTTACATTGCAACATCAATCCAATTTGTGCGCCAATGGTATTATGTGTTGATTGAATAAATGATGTTGGTGTAAGTAACTCTTCGTTAAACTCCACCATCTTACTTAAAAAAGAATTCGTGTCTTCCAGGCAGCCATAGGCTGTGCCCGTAACAATAGCATCGGGTACTTTTACATTCGCTTCCTGCAAACATTCCATTGCAGCGGCCACACCCATACGAATGATACGACTCATGCGGCGTATCTGTTTGGGATCAATGAACTCTTTGTAGTCGGGTTCTATACAGGCAAGGCGGTTTCCGGTATAGGCAACAGGCGGTTCATCCAAAGGCTGGTGACCAAAGGTTTTTTGAGGGGAGATATTTCCTGTTGCTCTTATATACATTTTATACTTTCGAAAAAATCAATGATGAACAATTACCTCCAAAACCAAATGAATTGGAAAGCACGTGTTTTAGTTCTATATTTTTTACAAGTTCTCTTTCAGGTACAAAGGGCAGATCAACCATGGGTGTTTGCAAGCGCAGGTTGGGAAAAACAATTCCATGCTTCAAAGCCAAAAAAGAAAACACTGCTTCTATTCCGCCACTGGCGCCCAATGTGTGGCCCGTAAAAGTTTTTGTTGAACTCATTTTTGGATACTTGCCGTCAAATAACCTTTTGATGGCCGTTCCTTCTGCTATGTCATTATTCTGTGTTCCGGTTCCATGCAGGTTTATATAATCTATATCTGATGGTTGCAATCCGCTTTTCTTTAAAGCTCCACTCATTGCTAAAAAAGAACCTGTTCCGTCAGGTGAAGATGCTGTTTGGTGATAGGCATCGTTGGCATTGCAATAGCCACTTAAAACAATGTCTGGTTTGTTTTTCAACGTTGCTGCAATCTTTTCTGATACCAACACTACGTAACCAGCACCCTCACCTAAGTTAAGTCCACGGCGGTTTTCATCAAAGGGTTGACAAAACTGTTCGTCAACAATCATCAAAGTATTAAATCCGTTGAGTGTAAATTTTGTGAGAGAGTCTGTACCACCTGCAACTACCACATCAACCATATTATTTCTTATCAGCCTTGCGCCAAAAAAAATGGAATTGGCAGATGAGGAGCAGGCTGTGCTGATGGTTGTGATATAATCTTTAATACCCAACGCATCGGCAACCAGTTCTGTTACACTGCCGCACTCGTGGTTGATCACATCACGTAAACGGCCTTTATTATTATCTGCAACAAACTCGTTGAAAAAATTTTCGGTCTTATCCATACCGCCTACCGAGTTGGCAGAGATAAAACCACAGCGAAGCAATTTCAGGTTTTCGATACCGGCATTTGCCAGTGCTTCTTTAGCAGCAATCAGGCTTAACAGCGCTGTACGGCTTTTTATTTTTGAAAGACCGGCAAGTTTTGCCAGTTCTGCATTACTCAATTTAACTTCAGCAACGGGCAATCTGTTTTTATGAACCGAATCTAACAAATTCATATCTCCCATTCCTGCACGGCCGTTTTCCAGGGCATCAAGACATTCTGCGACATTGTTACCAATCGCCGAAATGATACCTGTGCCGGCAACAAAAACGGGTGCGTTCATATTTATGCATTCTGGGCTTGATGAGCAGTAATGTATTCAGCCATGGTACGTACAGTACGAAAAACCTTTGGACCATCTTCGGCATTGGAAAGTTTTATCTTGTACTGCTGCTGCAGTAAAACAATCAGTTCAAGCGCATCAATCGAATCCAACCCGAGTCCTTCTACAAACAATGGCTGATCGTCGCCGATATCCTCGGGTTTTGTATCCTGCAAATTCAACTGGGCAATGATCTGTGTTTTCAGATCCGACATTAATTTATCCATTTTCTTTATTTTCCTTTTAACCGCCTTCGTCCCGAAAGCTATCGGGGCTGGCAGACAGTTATTTCTGATATATTTTATTAAGATTTTCTTTTGTAAAAATAACGGAATTACTGCTTTTATCTTTCTCTATTAAAAATAAAACCGCTTTATAATTATCCCCCAATGCTTCAACCCATCCGCAAATGCAGCATTGCAGCACTTCGTTGTCCATCAGGTTGCTTACATATTGCTGAATAAATGCAGCATCAAATTCCTTATTTATAAAAAAAGCATTCTCCCCTTTAAACTTGTGCCTGATACTGATTTCGCCAATTACAATATTGGGTAATGTATAAACAAACAACGCAGGGCTGGCAATATCTTTTGTTGTTTCCAGGTATTTTATATCGTTATCCAGACTGCTGTTGGCATTTGATAATATTATGCAAATATTCTCAGGTTTGTATTTAGCACCATCAAAACCATCCATCAGTAATACTTCGTTGGCCAGCCAACCTAGTTTACTCAGATTATCCATTTTATGAAATTTTGGATATTGAATATTGAAGTGCCTATAAACCGACAACAGAAATTCTGAAAAACCTGACTCCTTATTTTCAAAAACCGGTTGCCCGTTTTTACACACAATATTTGTGTTGATTGAAGAGCTGGCCGTTATATATAAATCGTTCGACAATACTTTACTGCAGTTTTTAATTTTTTATTGAGTCTCTTAAGTTAATAAGCTTGGCTAATTTATGCAATGCTGTTTTATGATCTTTTACATAAGGATTGTTGTTATCCCAAACATAACCGGCCAGTACAGAACAGATCATACTTTTTATTTCGGGAACCTGGTTATCGGCAAAGAAAATGGTATCCAGCGTTCCTTCGTACCAGGCCATTACATAGGAACGGAATGTATCAACGCCCTGCATCATGGGTTCGGTGTACTCAGTATCCCAATCTACGGCTTCGCCATTAAGTTTTTTAATTACTAGATGTGCGGCAGTCTGGCTTGAAACAGTTGCCAGCGTGACACCAGATGAAAATACAGGATCTAAAAATTCGGTAACATTCCCTGTAAGCACAAAACCATCGCCATAAAATTTATTGGTTGTTGTTGACCAGGATTCCAGAATTTTAGGTTCAAAAACAAATTCAACATCTTTCATTCTTTCGGCAAGATATGGCTCAGTAGCAAGTAATGCTCTCATCTGTTCTTCTGGAGTACCTTCTGTTGCTTTAAAGAACCCGGGCTCACCAACAAAGCCAACAGATGTTTTACCATTTGAAAAAGGAATGACCCAAATCCATATTCCATACTGATGCACAATGATAGTAATGCGATTTGGCTCATCATCCATGGTGCGTTTTGTATCCACAACATGTGTAAACAATGTTTTACGTGGCGGCAGGTTTGACGGTTTATCCATATTAAACATGCGTGGTATCACCCTGCCATAGCCGCTGCCATCTACAATAAACCGGGCTTCAATCTGCGATTGATTTCCATCAATATCTGTAACCGTTGTTACCGAATCTGAGCCATTGAACTTTATATCAGTTACCGTTGTTTCGTAGCAAACAGGCACACCCATTTTTTCAACAGTATCAGCAAGGGTCTTATCAAAGGTTGCTCTAGGCACCTGCCAGGTCCAACCCCAGCCTGCAGTAAACTGGTCTCCAAAAAAATAATCACAGATCTTGCCGTTTTTTACAAACTTGGCTCCGTATTTTTCCTGGAAACCACATGCTTTAACCGCATCCAGAAAACCTGCCTCTTCCAATGCTTCCATACAACGGGGCAATAAACTTTCGCCAATTACAAAGCGGGGAAATTTCATTTTCTCCACAATCTTTACTGAAAAGCCTGCCTGTTTAATGATTGAAGCTGCAACAGTACCTGATGGGCCTGCGCCAATTACCAGCACATCAACTTTTTCGGTTTTCATTTTGTTATTTTCTTTTTTTACATTTTATTAAAGTCTGGCTCAGGCCAATATGATCTGTTTGTTCCACAATATCAAACCCGGCATCGGTAACACATTTCATAAACACTTCAGCACTGTACATCTGGCTGTTACCATTGGCTAGTGCTGTAAAGTAGATGGAGGTTTGTTGTAAACAAAAAGCTGCTGTTTCATATTTCTGTCTGTCCCAGTAAGGCTCCAGAATAATCACCTGCCCGTTTTCATCCAATGCATCGTAACATCTTTTTAAAATTGAAACGATCTCTGTTTCTGAAAAACAATCGAGGAACTGGCTCATCCATATTACATCAAACCCTGTTGGAAACTGAACCGTTTCGTCCAGAATATTAATCGGTTTAAAATCAACCCTGTCTGTTAATCCCAGCTCTTCAATTCTTTTCTTTGCCACATTCAACTGCCCCGGTAAATCCATGATGGTGATATGCACATCAGGTGAAAATTTTGTAGATGCGATGGCCCATTTGCCGGTGTTACCACCAATATCCAGCAGTTTTTTTACTCCATCTTTATAAACCATGGGCAGCACTTTTGGAAAAGCATCATCCGAAAAAAAGTGATCGAAACTGAACCAGCTTTTTTGCACATGTGCAGGTAATTGCGACAGACCTTCGTAAATAGTTGGCCACTCTCCAAATTCTTTCAGTCCGGCAGCCTTCCCTTTTTCAATACTTTCATCCAGATAAAAAAGGCCTTTATAATTTACATCATGAATGAAATCCATATTGGTTATGGTTAACGGATCGTGCAGAATAAAATACCCTGTTTTACCCAATGTGTATTTTTTATCATTTACTAATACCAAACCGAGGCCTAAACCGCTTTCTAGTAAAACCCTTACTCCATAGTTGGTCATGTTCAGATCCTTGGCAATAGATTCGTTGGTAATTCCTTGGGTACCACTTTCTTCAATCAGTTTCAAAATGCCGGTATTCCTGAGTACACGGGATACCTGAAAAATAACCGGACCAAATGCTATCCATTGTGCGGCATCTTTAGCATCGAAAGCTGACTTTTTATCTTTTGAGAAAAATTTCATAAATATTTATTGCTGATTTTGTTGTTTACTGAAAACCAATGCTGCATTACAACCACCAAAGCCCGAAGCTGTTTTTAAACAGTGTTGTAAAGGAGTCTGAATTACTGTTGTACATACATTCACCGGTTGTGTTACACCCATGTTTTCGAAACCGGGTGTTGGTATTACTGTATTATCTTTTAGGGATTGTATCGAAATTATTGATTCAATTAATCCTGCCGCTCCTAATGTATGGCCATAGTATCCTTTCAAACTGTTTACTGGTGCAAATTGCAGCCCAGCCAAATTAATGGCCTTTGCTTCCATCTCGTCGTTAAAAACAGTTGCCGTGCCGTGGGCCGAAATAAAACCAATATCATCTGCACTAACTCCTGCCATACTCATTGCCTTGTTTATGGCAATATTCAATTCTTCGCCGGTACGTGACGGACCCGATATATGATTGGCATCGTTACTTACCGAACCGCCGGCAACTTTAACTCCGGATGAATAGTTTTTGTTTGAAGTGAGTATAACTGTGCCTGCCCCTTCTCCTAAATTAATACCATCCCTCGCTGCATCAAAAGGTTTACAAACCGAAGGACTGATGGCCTGGAATGATTGAAAACCTGAGAGAATAAACTTGCTGATTACATCGGCACCGGTAACAACAGCATGATCGTACTGACCACTTTGAATCAACCTCATGCCCGTTAAAATAGCCAGCATACCAGATATACAGGCATTGGAAATAATTACCGGCCTGTTAATAAATCCGAAATGATCTGCAACAAGTTTTGCTGAAGTGTTTAAAGATATCCTTTCGTTTAATTCCTTAGATGGCTTTTCTGTTTCCAGCAAACTTATATTTCCTTTGGTAGTGGAAATGATGAAGACTGTTTTTTTATCTGTTGCCCTTATTTCAGTTTTCGAAAGTGCATCATCAACAGATGCAATGAGCAGCTTCTCAAATTTTGTAAAAGAATCCGGGAGGTCGTTTCCTGAAAAATCATTTTCAAACAGGGCGGCATAAAATGGCTGTTCGCTCATTCTTTTATTATCCTGCTTCTTTATTCCTGAAATATCCTGCTTAAGCCGTTCAAAATTAACAGCAGTGCTTAAACCTATCGGGGATAAAATATTATCTGAACTAATAAAAATATCTGTCATTGTTCTTTTACTCATTAAACCAAATCGTGTTTCTTTTTCCAGTCTTCAAAAAATGGCGGGTTGGCCAGTTGAAGCACTGAATCTTCCTTACTTAAAAAAACCTGAACAGAAGAACCGGTTGCTACCAGCTCGCCGGTTGATGCTTTAAATAAACGATAGGTGAATTTTATTTTAGCAGCATCTGTGGGTATAAATCTGGTTTCTACAATTACCCTGTCGCCATACCTGAGAGACCGTTTAAAATCGCATTGCACACTTACCACCGGAATTACAAACCCCAGTTTATATACTTCCAGGTAACCAAGTTCATGCATGTTCCCAAAAGCTTCTCTTCCGTCTTCAAAATACCGGATATAATGTCCATGCCATACAATACCCAGCGGATCAGCCTCATTAAACCTAACCAATATTTCGGTTCGGCAGCTCAGTTCTTTTTTCATAATGCACTATCAACTGCTGTATTTTTTCTTCCAGTCTTTATATTTTTTCTTATCAATTTCAACCAGTGATTTTTTTATTATTGATACCCAGAAGTTCCGGAACCCGAATCCTGCTGCTTCCTGTTCCATACGTTCGGCCATCAACACTTTTTTTGATTTCATATCAACCAGCACAACCCAAACAGCACCATAACTTTTTTTCTCTTCTTTTTTCATGCCTTCCATAATAAAAACAAGACCAACGCCATCTGCACTTTTTATTCCCAACGCTTTGACTTCTGCTGCTATATCGGCTTCGGTGAGGTGGTTAAAATCACCATCATTTGATGAGTTGATGTCTTTGGCATTTATCTTTTCATTTCTTGCAGTAACAGCTGTTATATCTGAACTTACTGAGCCGCTCCTGTTAAAAGCGCTTCCAATTTTATAGTTCTTGTCCATTTCATTAATAACCACATCGTTCATGCTGCCGTAAATCCTGTTCTTTATATCGCTTTCATTAGACCCCGGATCATTAATGAGCCTGTTTTTATAATAATCAATTCCCAGATAAGTAAGCGGGGTTGAATTGTTGTTAAAAAAATCTTTGATTGTTTGAGAAAAAGATTGGGTGCTGATGCCGAAAACAAAAGCAGCAATCATCAGCCAGCTTAATGTTAATGTCCGTTTCATGATCAGGAAGTTTTAATTTGATTAATAAATATTTTCATCTTGCATTGAGCGATGGTTTCACTGTTACAAATGATTTTTCCGGATATTAATGTTACATCAAAAATCTGATTTTCTATGGTTATTTCAGTAACCAATTCGTCTCCTGTTTTGGGCAAAGAAAAAATTTGCAACCCATTTACAGCTCCTATATAACCAACCAGCACCGGTTTATTTTCTGTTTTAGCAATGTATCCAGCCCGGGCTGCTGCAGTTTGTGCAATATTCTCCACCATGCCCGGTTCCTTAAACAATCCATTTTCTACAAAAATATTATCAGCTTTTATAGTGAAGCCGGTTGTGGTGGTTGTTTCGCTAAAATTAAGCAACTTATCTACCATTACAAAGGGTGGCTTTTGCGGTATCAGGTCTGTTATATTTTCATTTGTTGTCATCAGTTACTTATTCCCAAAAGTTAAAATAATTAAACCACTGTTCAGGATATTGTTTCAGTTTTGTTTCCATTTCCTTCGCATAATCGTTTAGCATCCCGTTTATCATTTGGTCTTTTCCTAAACTACTGTAATCTTTTATTACGCTGGCGAAAAGATGATAATGCAGTTTGCTTTCTTTTGCGGCAAATACAAACGACACAGGAACTTTAAAAGTAGCTGCCAGCAAAAACGGACCCAGCGGAAACTTTGCTTCCTGCCCCAAAAAATCAGTTGTTATGGTTTTGTTGCCTGGTAAAAACCTATCGGCATGCATACAAACCAGTTCATTCTTCGCAAAAGCATCACTGATGGCATAAATATGACTCAGGTCATCTTTAATTACAATGATATTCATATTCCGCTTGCCGGTAACTCCCTCAAGGTATTCTTTTATCCGTTCATGCTCGGCGTCGTACAACACTATATTAATGGGCGTTTGCAGGCGGGTAAATAAATGGCCGGCCACATCCCAGTTGCCAATATGAGCGCTGAGTAGTATTCCGCCTTTTTTCATCTCCGCAATTTTCAGCAGATTCTCTTCTCCGTCAAAATTAAAACTGAATTTGTTTTTTATACCCGACATCAGTACCACCTTATCAATAATGCTCTGCCCCAGTAAAAAATAGTTTTTATATATTTTAAAAACGGATGCCCACCAGCCATAACCAAGCTTATGCCGGTACAGCGAATAAATTTGCCGGGAAGCCTTGAAGGAAAAAAAGAAATAGTAGATTGTTACAAATCTGAGCAGGAAATACGCAGGCAAAACCCCGAAAGTTTTTAATACCCAAACAAAAATGCGGTATCCAAGAGGGCTTCCTTTGGATTTTCCCTGCCAGGCGGCCATTATGCCAATTCTTTTGAATTTACACGGGAGATCACGTAATCATAAAAATCCTGCAGACTGGCAATATTTGTAAAGTCCTCGGGTTTTACCTTAAACTTAAAATTGCTTTCAATAACTACTACCAGGTCAATATAATCCAGACTGTCCAATCCAAGTGTTTCTTTCAAGTTAGCCTCAGGAATTAATTTTGCTGAATCCACTTCAAATTCTTCAACCATGAAATCGTGAATTTTCTCTATAATCGCTTCGTTCGTCATAAGCAGTACTTTAAACCAGTTTTCTGATGATTAATGATGAGTTAGTTCCTCCAAACCCAAAGGAGTTGGACAAAAATACAACTATATCTTTTTCGATGGTACTTTTTGCTATATTCAATTTGGCAGAATCCTCATCAGGATTTTCGAAATTTATATTGGGGGCTACAAAAGAATTTTGCATCATGAGTACCGAATACACAATTTCGCTGGCACCAGCCATCCAGCATTCGTGGCCAGTCATTGATTTTGTTGAACTTACCAATGGCCTGTGCTCACCAAAAACTTCATGAATTGCCCTGGCCTCACTGCTGTCGCCAGCCGGGGTAGATGTAGCATGTGCATTTATATAATCTATTTCTTTAGCCTGTACGCCTGCATCTTTCAGGGCAATATGTAAAGATCTTACAGGGCCATCAACCGTGGGGTTTGATATATGCCCCCCATTTGATGAAAAACCGTAACCTATCACTTCGCCCAGAATTTTTGCTCCTCTTTTTTGCGCTGATTCCAAAGTTTCCAAAATAACTGTAGCAGCACCGCCACTTGGTATCAATCCATCCCTATCCCTATCGAAAGGACGGGAAGCTTTTGTAGGATCATTTTCCCTGACAGAGAAAGCAGATAAGGCATCAAAGGTTCCCATGCTTAAATGATTGATCTCCTGGGCGCCGCCGCAAATAATCATATCCTGCAGGCCTGTCTTTATAAAATGATAACCAAGGCCGATGGAATGAGAGCCGCTGGCACAGGCTGCACTGATAGTGAAATTTACGCCTCGCAGTTTAAAGATGGTTGCCAGGTTCATAGTCACGGTGGAGTTCATGGTTTGAAAAACCGCACCCGAGCCAACCAATGTAGTATCTTTTTTCTCCCTGATGATATCATTGGCTTCAATTACAGCTTTGCCCGAACTGTCGTTACCATATAAAATACCTATTTCATTTGCAGCAATGCACTCTTCATCAATGCCTGCATTTTCCAATGCTTCAATCGTAGCCAGATATGCATATTCTCCCTGTTCAGGCAGCATAATACGGGCCCTTCTATCGAGCTTGCCTTTAAGTTCAGGCTTATCTACAAAACCCGTGAGGCCCGACCGGTAACCATATTCCTTACGCACAGGATCCAGAATGATACCGGATTTCCCTTTGTATAAAGATTCCTTTACCTCATCCAGGTTTTTTCCTATGCAGGAATAAATGCCCATGCCTGTTATAACTACTCTGTTCATATTTTTTGAGCTGTCAGCCCAAAGCCTTTAGCTAAATCATTTTTTCATCAGGTGCCTGCTAATAGCTAACCGCTAAAAGCTAATAGCTTCTTTTAAGAATACAATCCGCCATTTACCGAAATCACTTCGCCGGTTATATATGCTGCTTCTTTCGAAGCTAAAAATGCAACCGCATGTGCAACTTCTTCAGGCAAACCAAAACGCTTTAGGGGGACCATGTTTTTTAATTCTGCTTCATTCAATTCTTCGGTCATATCGGTTTTAATAAAACCGGGTGCCACTGCATTTACTGTAATTCCCTTACGGCCAATTTCCTGTGCCAGCGCTTTTGTTGCACCAATTACACCTGCTTTAGCTGCGCTGTAATTTGTTTGGCCGGGTAAACCTTTCAATCCCGAAAGTGAAACCATATTGATGATACGGCCGTACTTTTTCATCAGCATACTGTTAACTACCAGGCGGGTTACATAAAAAAAACTGTCCAGGTTGGTTTTTATCACGCTTTCCCATTGTTCATCTTTCATCCACATCATTAAACCATCTTCCCTTATACCTGCATTATTCACCAGCACTTCAATAACCTTGTCCTCATTGGATTCCATCCAGCCACCTAATTTACTTTTAATTTCCTCTTTATCTGATACATCAAACTGAAGAATCTCTCCGTCAGTTCCTCTTTCCTTCACCATGGCTAAAGTGTTTTTAGCCTCTTCTTCATTCGATTTATAATTAATCAGTACATTATACCCCATCTCAGCCATCTTAATACAAACAGCTCTTCCTATTCCTCTAGACCCTCCTGTAACTAATGCAAACTTCATTTGTAATTACTATTTTCCGATGATTTTATTAATGCTGAAATACTCATTATTATTTTCTCTCAGGAAGTAACCTGCTTTGGAATTTTGCCCAGCTTGAAAGAAATAACCGGATCGGATCTTTCGAAATATTTTCTGATTCTTTCCAGATCCTTATACTTAGGTTCATCTTCAATAAACTTAGGAAACAATTTTCTTACCTCTGTATAAATATGATGCGTTTCGGTTGATAAACGATCGGTGCATTTTAAATAATCGATGGCCTGCAATACCGTCATCATCTGTATAGTCAATACTTCAAACGAATTATCAATTACACGCTTGGTCATCAGCGCAGCATTGCAACCCATGCTCACTATATCCTGGTTATCGTTGTTATTGGGAATACTGTGTACATACATCGGGAACGACATGGTTTGATTTTCGGCAACTGTAGATGTAGCAGTAAACTGCATGCCCTGCATGCCAAAATTAAACCCTAAAACACCCAGATTAACAAAGGGTGGAAATTTCTGATTCAGTTTTTCATTCAGCAAATAATTCAACTGCCTTTCGGAAAGCATGGACAGTTTGGTAACGGCAATCTTTAATTTATCCATCTCCAGCGAAACATAATCGCCATGGAAATTACCGCCGTGAAAAATGTTTTGATTTTCATGATCAATCACCGGGTTATCATTTACCGAATTCAGTTCATCCACCACCACTTTTTCGGCCTGGCAGATGGTATCATAAATAGGGCCCAGCACCTGTGTTACGCAACGCAACGAATAATATTCCTGTACCTTATCCTGAAACACTTCCTGATCCAGTTTTTCGGGATTATACAAATGCTCTGAGCGGCTGCGGATCATTTTACTGTCCTTTAAGATATCCCTCAACTGTGCAGCAACCTTATTTTGTCCTTTGTGATGTTTAACTACATTCAGTTCGTAAGAATAATGGTCATCGAATGCTTCTACAATCTCGTTGATCATGGCTGATAACATAACCGACCATTCCAGCAGTTTTTGCGCCTGGATGATATTTACCATTCCAATACCCGTCATGGCCGATGTGCCATTTAAAATAGCAAGCCCTTCTCTTATATGAATACTGAGCGGTTTAATTTTTAGTTTCGAAAACACCGTTGCGGTAGGCTGCACTTCACCTTCATATACAACCTCGCCTTCGCCAATCAACACTAATGCCAGGTGGGCAAGTTGCACCAGATCGCCACTGGCACCAACACCACCATGCTCAAAAATACAGGGCGACACATCTTTATTGATGAGCTCTTTAAGCAGTTCTACAATATCGGGGTGTACTCCCGAATAAGCCTGCATTAAGCTGTTTAAACGGGCAATCATCACAGCTTTAACCAGTATGGGGTTCATTATATTCCCACCACCCGAGCTGTGGCTCCTGATAAGATTATACTGTAACTGCAACAGATTTTTCTCATTAACCTTATACTGGGCCATCGGGCCAAAACCGGTATTAATACCGTAAATCAGTTTATTTGAGGAAAATTTCTGTAAAAACTTAAAATTTACATCTACCTTTTCAATAGTCTGCGTATCTAAAGAAACTTTCTTGCCCTTATATAATATATCTGAAAAATTATCCAGGGTAAGAGCCTTGTCTCCAACATGTACCATGATCCTTGTTTTTTCTGCTCTGATTAATTTGGGAACCTAAGAGGTAAAAATAGAATAAAGTATTCAAACTTTAATTTTTTGACATCCCGTATATGAAGATAAAAAAACTATCAGTGCAATAATTGTGGATGGAGGGTATTTTTTATTGTAGTTTAATTTTATACTTTTAAGGTCTATTCACCTTAAAACAACTAAGTATATGAAAATTTTAAAAGGAATACCTGCAGTAATAGCGCTTACATTATTTTCTTTGGGAGCCGAAGCTCAAAAATTAAAAAACACAAGCGGTGATAAAAACATTTTAAAATCTGAATCAACTCTTAATATTGAATTTGCCTACGATAATATGAGCGTGGGTAAATACAAAGATGAGCAGGAATATATAAAGGCTAAAACTGCAGAGTATAATAAAAAAGAAGCTGGCAAAGGCGATGCATGGGCTGTTAGCTGGATCACTGACCGAAAATCGAGATATGAACCGAAATTTATAGAGCTTTTTACCGATAACAGCGGCATGACAGTAAGTACAACTGCCAAATATACCCTGATATTTAAGATCACTACTATTGAGCCGGGATATAATATCGGAATAAGCCGGAAAAATGCCCAGATTGACGCCGAAGTATGGATAGTGGAAACAGCCAATAAATCGAACAAGCTGGCAACATTTACTATTGACAACGTGCCCGGTGGTACTGCGTTTGGTTACGACTTTGATACCGGATTAAGGATATCTGAAGCGTTTGCCAAAGCTGGTAAACAATTAGGAAAAAGCTTAAAGTAATTGAACAAAAATATATATTTGCCGAGGCTTCCAATATGGAAGCCTTTTATTTTTAAACTAAATACATGAAAACTTTAAAGACCGTCTTAACTACTGCTCTTCTGGCATTTATAAGTTTTACCGGCTTTACACAGGAAGTAGACATTACTAAAGGTGACCTTTCATTCTTAAAGGGCGAAACAACAATCAATATAGAGTTTAGTTTTGAAAAGATGTCGGTAGGCGACTTTGGTAAAGAAGCTGAATATATAAAAAAGAAGACCGAAGAATATAATACTAAGGAAGCTGGCACCGGTGACACCTGGGCTGTAAAATGGGAAGAAGACAAGATCAATAAATTCCCGCCAAAATTTATTCTTGGTTTTACAAACCTCAGTAAAATGACCGCCAGTGCCGATGCCAAGTACACCCTCATTTTTAACACCAAAGCCATGGAACCTGGTTACAGTATTGGTATTTCAAAAAGGAATGCCGGTATTGACGGAACGGTGACTATTGTTGAAACAGCTAACAGAAAAAAAATAATTGCTGTACTGTATATTGAAAGACCCCCAGAAAATAAATGGCGTGGTGCTGCTTTTGATGCAGGATCAAGAATTGCTGATGCCTATTATTTATCGGGCCAGAAAATCGGGAAGTTTATTCTCAAGAATATTAAATAAGAAAAACAAAAACTCACAACATAATTCTTTTATTAATTTTATAACAGTTGCATGTCAACTTTAAATCAGTCTCTATGAAGTATGTACTTATTATTGCATTTGCGGTATTATCCACTACCGGTTTTGCACAAAGCAAAAAATTCTCTTTTAAACTTGGCAGCGAGTACGAACTGCCCCGCAAGTCGGATGATCTTGCTTTTTTTGGAAACGACAAGGATGGTATTATAAACCTGTCTTTAAAAAAAGATGAACTGAATATCTCCAGGTTCGATCCCAAGACATTGAATCAAACCACCGAAAAAACAATTGAACTGCCCGAGCTGACAAAAAATTTCAACAGTGAAGAAATTGTTGACTTCGGTACTGATTATTTCTGGATACATAGTGATTGGGACAAGACTTCAGAAACAGAATCTTTGTACTATGATAAGATTGACGTGGTATCTGGTAAAATAACTGTTTCGAACAAAAAAATGTTTGATGCCGGTAGAATAAGCGGGAGCGGTGCTGCCATGACCGGGTTTTACCGATATAAAGTAACAAACAAATACCAGTTTAATTACGATGCTGAAAACACAAAGCTGCTGGTGAGTTACAGGTTAACACCTGAAGAAAAAAATGACAAAAAGAGCTACGATAAAATAGGTATGTATATTTATGATAACCAGATGAACAAACTCTGGAGCAATGAATTTACCATGCCGTACACCGAACAGATTATGGATAATATTGATTTTTCGATTGATGGAAATGGCAATGCCTATATGCTGGCCAAAGTGTACGATTCAGAAAAAAGAAAAGAACTGGATAAAGAAACGGGTAAAGCAGGTTATCATTACGAAGTGCTGAAGTTTACCAAAGACAGTAAAAAGGTAATTAATACTACCATTGAAATTGAAGACTATTTTATCCGGGTTGCTACCCTGGTTGAAAACTCGCTGCATGACATGGTTATATCCTGTACGTACAGCAAAAAGTCGAAAGGCTCCGGTACCGATGGTATTTTCCTGGCTATTATGGGGCAGGATGGAAAAATAAACAAGTTCAAAAAGGGCTATTATGAATTTCCGCTTGAAGAACTGGAAAAATTTGAATCGGCCAGGAGTAAAAGAAAAATGGAAAGAAAGAAGGACTACGAAGCTCCGAATTTAAGCGTAAGGAATATTTTGGTAGAAGCCGACGGCAGCGTGTTTATTGCCCTGGAAGAATATTATGTTGTTACCACAACTTATACCGACAGCAGGGGACGTACAACCACATCCACCACTTATTATTACGAAGATATGCTTGGTGCAAAAATAAATGCATCGGGAAATTTTGAGTGGCTGCGTAAAGTTCCTAAAAAACAAAGAGGCAGCAGGGGCAGAGGCACCATGAGCTTTAAACTGGTAAGTGATGCTACAGGTTATTATTTTATGTACCTGGATAATAAAAAGAACCTGGAACTGGAAGAAGATGAAGTTCCCAAATATCATTTAGACGGATATGGCGGCCAGGTAATGGTAAGCAAATTAGATAACCAGGGTGTACTGACCCGTGAAATTGTATTTGATACCCGTGAAGAAGATGTGATGTTCTTTCCGGCACAGTTTGCCCGTATTAACCGCAACCAGTTTATTGGGCGAGCCAAATTAAAAAAAGGTGGTTACAAACCTTTGCTGATAACTGTAAATTAAAACTAATTAACTATTCAACAAAAAACCGAAGTTTTAAAGCTTCGGTTTTTTTTATTCAATCCAATCAATAATTACTTTCATCAGATTGTGCCAAGTGCGGTCCACAATCTTGCGCAGTGTTCGGTATCATTTGTTGTAGCATTTGCTTCTGCTCTTGACTTTACAGCAAGTGCTGCGCCCTCTGCTAATTGTACAGTACACCCACCTGCACTTTCAAAAATATCTTTAAGCAATTTATCATCACATCCACCCATATAAGCAACGGCAATTCCAATTCCTTTCCAAAGCAAAGGTTGCCGGCCAGCCGAAAAAGTTTCAACTTTATTTTTTATTCTGTCAACATCGGCATTATAGGTGTACCATAAACTGCGGCCAACGCCCTGGTCGTACAAGGGCAGTAGCGTTACAGCTAAATAAACCGGCAGTTGCTGACTTAATATCGTTTGTCGTTGCCTGAAACTGCCATCATAATAGCCACAGCCATCTGCCACATAACATTGTAATGCATTATCAAATTTTGATACAATAGCCCCAAATAATAAATTCTGTTTTGCAATAGCCCAACCCAAACCTATATAAACCTGTGCCCGGTGATTTTTTGCGATGCCATCAGAAAAAGGGTGCCAGTTTTCCAAACTGTTATTGGCTTCAAAACTCTTTACTGCAATGCTCATGGAAGCACTTTCGTAAGCAATTGATCTAAAGAGTGGAGGAATATTTTCCAGGTAATTCTTAATCGCATTAAGGTCATAATTTAATTCACAAAAAGACTTGGTATCTATAAAAAGATGCCTGATTGTTTCCATCCTGCGGAGAACTTCTTCCATTTTTATTTTTAAATGAAGTATTTATTAAAGCGGGGGTTATGATAATAGAGGTTCAACCTTCGGATAAAACCACATCACGTCTACGTCCATGCAAATGTCGGCACCAGGCTCAATTACATGTTCACTTTCAGTATCCAGCATCATGGTATTTTCCTTTTTACCCAGGTTGATGGTATAAGGATTCACTTTTATACCGGCAGCCGTTCCATTCACCTGTGTACTCACTTTCCTGAAAATGGCTACAGCCAGTTGTTCCAGTATATTCATATTGATGGCTATCTGTTCCATCAATTCTGCAGGCTCCCGCTGCACTTCAATCTCTTCCTGAAATTTCCTTAAAAATGCCAGATCGAAGGGATCAATATACCTGTTAGAAAACGTCGCCGTTTCAAAAGGCAGCCATTCTAAAAACAGGTCCTGCATAATATTATTCAGTCGGCCGAATTTGCGGCCCAGGTAATCATCTTTTGCAAACAGGTCTTTTAAGATACGCAGGTTTACCAATGCTTTATTGGCAAACAAATGTGCCGGCACTGCCCAGTAAGTAGCCCAGTCCCAGAATATTTTTATCACCATGATCTGGGTGTTGCCCATCAGCAAATATTTATTCTGATACACCGGTATCCAGCTATCTACCAACGCTAGGTGACTCTGTTCAAAAACGCTTACCCGTATTTCAATATCTTCTCCATCGAGGTCACGCAGTATCAAATCGCTCAGCCAGGAATTATTCATGGCGATAAAATCTGTACCCGGCGAATACAGCGGATCTAAAAATGCACCCGACTCACCGGTTACTCCCCAACGGTCTTTTGAATAAAGTTTTCCTGAATGATGAGCATAATGTTTCAGCACTTTAAAATCAAGCAGGCCATCTTCCTGGCCCAAGGGCTCCAGCATTTTGTATGGAAGTGGCTCATTCACTTTCATCCACTCTACAGCCTTTTCGTAAGTGTTATATGTTTCAAAAGGATGCACAGCAGGATCAGCAACAATACCAATGCTCGTATTTTTTGAGCCCAGCGGAATTACCCAGAGCCAGTAACCGGTGTCCATAAAATGCACAGTACTTAAATATCTTAAACCCGGTTCAAGATAAGATTGCCAGTCTTTTTTATCCGTCCAGTCATCTACATCAATCACACCCTTCAGCCTCCACCAAACTGCATTGCTGTGATGCTCCATTGGTTTTTGAAACTGAAACTTTCTTTTTAAAATACTTGCTCTGCCCGATGCATCGGCAACCCATTTACAGTTTACCTTTTGTTCTTCGCTATCTTTTATAAAACTTATTTCATGAAGACTGTCGGGTAAAATTTCTACGTTCGAAACTTTTGAACCAAGCAAAACGGTATTTCCTTTTTCACGGGAGAGTTTCAGCATATGATTCTCAAGTGTACCCCTGTCAACCTGGTGACTGGGTACGGGCAATCTAAAACGTGGGCCGAGTTCTACCCGGCTGGTTATATCCTCCTTTGTTTTGGAGGGAAAGAAAAAACGCAGGCCATGCTTAGGAAGTTCATGAGCTTCTAAATAACCTTTAAGGTCCAGTACTTCCCGTAAATAATGTGTGCCAAGTTCAACCGTTGATTCACCTACTTTATGTGCAGCAGTGGTTGCTTCGCTTTCACGTCTTTCCAAAACCAATATGGAAATGTCAGGCTTTGCATTTTTTAATTGTAAAGAAAGTGTAAGGCCGGCAAGGCCGCCTCCAAGTATGACTACATCATACTGTTTATTCATATGCTGGGTTTTAAGTGGTATAAAAGTAATTCATTCAAAATTGGGTAGCATCAATTCCTCCTGTCAATAAATCTTATAACCTTTCTTCCTGCCTCGGGCATTTGAATTTTTTTGATCTCATCCTCCGTTATATATTTTATATGCGGACTTACCCTTAACCGGGCCTGCAGGTTTGCCCTTATTTTGCGGTTACATTCCTCGCTGAAATCATTTGGTAAAATATGTAACAGTACTTCATCTGTTCCCATTTCATTTGAAGAAATTTCTGCCACATAGTCGATCACATTCTCCATTTCATTAAGCAGGTCGAAAAGAGCTGGCGGGTACAAGGTGGTGCCTTTGTATTTTATCATTTGTTTTTTGCGGCCAACAATGGGCGATAGTCTTAAACTGTTGCGGCCACAAGGGCAGGGGGTATCATCATACACACATATATCGCCGGTTTTATAACGAAGCAGCGGCATGCCTTCTACACCAAGTGTAGTGATGGTTACCTCTCCAGGTTCTCCAACCTTTACGGGTTTATTCATTTCATCCAGCAGTTCAACAATCAGCAGGTCGGGCTGCAGGTGGCCGCCCCTGCATTCGGCACATTCGGTAAATGCAGTCTGCATTTCGGTAGATGCATAGGTTGAAAATAATTTTATATCCCATGCTTCGGTTATTTTTTTACCCAATGGATTTAGCGAAAAATCCACGTTCCGGATATTTTCTCCAACACAAATGGCTTTCTTCACTGTGGTACTGTTGATATCAATATGATGTTCCTGTGCGTAACTGATCAGTTTTAAAATAAATGACGGCACTGCAACAATGGCTGTGGGCTTTAACCTTAAAATAGTTTCCCATTGCAGAGAAGGCACACCGGGCCCCAGCCTGATGATACCAGCGCCAAGTTTTTGAAGACCCGAATAATAAGCCATGCCAGCCATGAACTGCCGGTCGAGCGTAAGCATGAGCTGGTAAACATCACTCACCGAACCTTCGGTGCTTACAAAAGAAGCATACTCATTACAAGCCAGACGTTCCAGGTCGTTTTCGGTAAGCATGATGGTTACCGGGTTTCCCAAAGTGCCGGAAGTAGAGCTGTACTCTATAATCTTATTTCGGGGAACACATAAAAAATCATCATTACGCTGCTGCAGATCTTCTTTAATAGTTACTGGAATTACCGACAGGTCTTCAATGGTTTTAATTCCTGATGGATTAAAACGTGCCTTGGAAAAAAATTCTTTATAAAAAGGAGAATGCTCATTTAAATAAGCAATGGTTTCCTGCAGTTTTTTTTCCTGCATGGCTACAATCTCTTCCTTAGTTTGAAATGCCGCTTCGGGTGAATAGTTCATAATTTTTCTATTATTACCATGGCTGATGCCATTGTTTTGGTATGAGAAAGTGAAACAAATATTTTTCCGGCTTGCAACCCTTCCACAGTTTTTGCGGTGCTGCCAAGAAAACGCAATTCCGGTTTCCCTTCCTCATTGTTATAAATTTCAATTTCATTAAATGCTGTTCCCTTGCTCCATCCTGTGCCAATGGCTTTTAAAAAAGATTCTTTGGCGGCAAAACGGGCAGCATAGTGTTCGTACTTAAATGTACGGACCTCGCAATACGTAATTTCATCGGCAGAAAAAACAAGTTCCTTAAATCCTGCTTTCTTCTCCAGTTTTTCTGCCAGCCTTTCCACGTCAACTAAATCAGTACCAATGCCAAATATCATGTTGTGTTTTTTTGAACCACATAGGCACATAGAAACATAGACCTATGTGACTTCTTATGTGTCCTATGTTCTATGTGGTTCATATTTCTTCAAATTAAAAATCACTTTTTATTTATCCTTTCAATCTGTGTTTTAATATGATCTTCTTCTTTCTTAGTTGCAATAACCTTGGTTAAAGCTATTTGATAATTACGCAAAGCAGCAGTATAATTTTTTTGTTTGTACAAATAATCACCTGCCAACACATAAGTATTGTAAAACTCCGGATTGCTGGCTATCAAACTGTCAACATTTACTTTGCCGCCATCCAGTATATGCTGCTTCAATGTACGAAAAACAATAAAGTTTTTATAGGCAGTTGTTAATAAAAAAGAATCGGGTGCAATGGTTAAGCTGCTGTCGGCAATTTCATGATTATCTTTTAAACCATGCAGGGCAAATATTTTATTCAGGTCATAAGCTACGTATTCGCCGAGCTGCCATGGGGAGGTGGAAACCCAAACCAATAATTTTTTTGGTTCAAAAACAATAGAGTGATGTGCAATTAACTGGTTGATGGCTTTTTCGTTGCCCATGCCGATATTGGCGCTGTTCAATCCTTTCTGGTCACGTAAAATATTTATCGTTTTTTGAACAGTGTTCTTTCCGCCTGCATCAATCAGTTCCATCATTCTTTTATATCTGTACGACGATGCGCTTTCATTCTCCTGTTCAATATTCATTTTTGTTTTGGAAAGAGCGGGGCTCTGAAAATGATTGGCACAAACTATAAAATCTTTATGCGGATCATACACATCCAATGCATCAGGTGTTTTTTCAATGATGACGGCTTTGTTATCGTTTGCTGATGCGACCAGGAAAGATTCGGAAACAAACATCTTCCTTGACTTTGCAATGGCAATTGCCTCCTCAATATTTTTTGCATACTGCAGTATTTCCCTGGTAACAATTGAAACCGGTGTTGCTGAACCCGTTGGCAGATCTGTCTTTGCTGCATTGATGGTGACAGACAAACCCTGATCATTCATCCCTGATACAGCACCCACAAAACCACCCCAGGTAACTGTCATAAATTTATGCCCTTGTTTTGGATTGAAGAATGCAACGATTTTATCTTCAGCAAATTTATCGCCTACATAAAAATCAAAATTTCGGCCAATGATCATGGTGCTGTCCTGCGACATAGCGCCCCAGGTGCCAAAAGATGTACAACCAACCAGCGCCAGGTTTTGTACCGCATGGCCAATATCATGCGCCGCATGGTAATTTAAAATGCGCTGGTAATTATTGCCGAGGTATTGATATTTGGGAGAAGCAGATTCCGAAACGCCGTAAATTTCTTCGAGGTATTCTTCCTTTACATTTTTATCGAGATTACGGTTGAAAAAACCGATCATGTATTTTAAATAGTTGCGCTGAAAACTGGATGGCACCATCTTGCTGATCTGCTCTGCAAAATGATCTTCCTGCCTTACCACAAGTTCTTCGCTTAACTTCCCGTTGATGACACCCATTTCAAAAGGAGTGCCTTCAACATACATTTCATACAGTCCGCTTTTGCTGTGGCGGAACCAACTATCCTTTAATGTATAAAATCCATTGCCATGATTGGTACGCTGCAACTGCAGGCTGCTCATAGATTTAATCTTTGGCGGACTTACTTTCGAAACCTGTACTATATATATTACCGCAATCAGCAGCAAAAGCAAAATGCTGCCGAACACATATCCAACCCGCTTCCAGAATTTTTTCCGTTTAAACATTTCTTATCTTTTCAATTATCTTTTCATTGCCAAGGAACGCAGTGCAGGTTACCAGTCCACTCATAGTGGCCCCCAATATGCCATGTAAATTAAGGTTTTGACCGGTCAGGTACAGGTTGGGAACTTTTGTACGGGGAGAGATAAAAGTTTTTAGCGGATTACGGTAGTCTTTGGCAATACCATACATCGAGCCATCATCATTACCGATATAATCCCGGTATGATAAAGGCGTTGCTGTGTAATAAGATTTAATAGCCTTACGCAACCCCGGAAATTTTTCTTCCACCAGGTCAATCAGTAATTCTGCTTTTCGTTTTTTGAATGCTTCATAATCTTTACCCCTGTCAACTTCATCTGATACGGTATTAAATGTATCTGTCCATTGTTTCACTTCGTCAAATTTCATGTAAGCCAGTATCGTCATTGACTCGGCAAAAACATCTGATCTTGATGAAGCAGAAAAAAACAATGCATAGCCCAGCGGCCAGTTCTCTTCGGTATATTCCGTCATGTTCCAGACCTGTCCTTCTTTATGATAATAGTAATTGTGTTTTAAATAAGGGAATACCTCTTTATCAAAAACAATATTTACAATAAAAGAAGAAACCGTGTTCTCCAGATCTTTAACCCGGCTGCGGTAAGCAGGTTTAATAATTTTTGTTTCCGTCATTTCCAACGTACGTACCGGATGCATATTGCTGATGAAATATTTTGCGGTAATGAACGAGCCATCTTTTAATTCAACCGAGCCAACTTTACCATTCTCAACAACAATTCTTTTCACTTCGGCATTGCGGCGAATATCACCAGCATGTTCACGGATATTCTGCACCATATATTTACCAATAGCCGAGCCACCGTCAATACATTTCCAGGAACTTTCGATATAGCTGTTCAATATCATGGCATGCACATAAAGCGGTGTCATGCCGCCTTTGCCGGCATACAATGTATTGTTGCCCGCCAGCACTGCCTGTAGTTTTTTATCTGTAGTGATTGATTCAATATAAGCTTGTGCATCTATTTCAAGCACTGGTGTTTTTTCATTGATATCACCGCCGCTGCGCAGATTGTACAAAGGAAACTTACTGCATACTTCTTTTATCTTGTCGCAATAAGTTCGCAGCGCTTTTTCTTCGTTTGGGAAATCTTTTAATAATTGCTGAATGAAATTTTCGTATCCCTGTGCATACACATATTCCTTATCATCGTTTTCAATAATGATCTTATCAAAAACATCTTCATCCATTTTCTGCAGCTTCAGCTTATCCATCAGGCCCAGGTATTTAAAAACCTGGTAAAGGTTTTGTCCTTCGCCTAATCCACCTAAATAATGCACGCCGGAATCGAAGATGACCTTATCACGTACATAGGTTTGCAGGCTGCCTCCAACCTGCTTATTTTTTTCCAGCACACAAACTTTATACCCTTCCCGGCTCAGTATATCAGCACATACCAATCCTCCCATGCCGCTTCCAATAATCACTATGTCGAAATCTTCTGCCATTAATTTACCACTGTTTTTAAAATAAATATAGTGTTTGATGTAAGTTTTGAATCGGCAATCTCATCGCAAGTCATGTTGATATCTGCTGCCATGGTCCTGATCATATTACCTGATAAAAAACTTAAACCTGCTTCTTTTGTTTTATTAAAATTTACAACTTTGGTTGATAAAAATTCTGTAAGCCTTGTTTTCCTGTGCATCGCCTCTTTGTCTTTATCGCCATCTCTTATAATAATCATACCGCCGCTGTTAATATTGCTGATACATTTTTCTATAACCAGTTTCTGTTCGTCTGGTTGCAGGTAGTGCAACATATCGGCCATGATGATGCAATCGTATTTTTCAAAATCAAAACCCATCACATCGCTGTGTACAAAATTAATGTTATTGGTTTTGCTGAAGCAGTGATTGGCGGTATCTATTTTTTCTTCGTCGTAATCAATGCCGGTAATCTGTCTTCCCTTGGAAACAAAAGATAACATATACGGCATAAAGCCATATCCACAGCCAATATCCAGTATCTTTCCCTGTTTAGGAACAAGTTCATTGAATGGTTGATAATTTTTTTCGAGCCTTGTCTTTATCCGCATATACCATTCCAGCACCGGGCCTTTGTACAGATAATTATAAATGAGTTGCTCACGGAAATACTTTGGCTGTTCAATTTCGGCTCTCAGCGTTTCAAACTCTGCCCGAAAATATCGGCCGATGCCTTTAGCTCTTTCGGCATAACCATTTCCATACAATTTATCATCAGGTCTTATTCTTGGTAATATCTTAACAGTAAGTTGTCCATCTTTTAAAAGCTGATCCTTTTTGGTCAGGGTATAATTAGTGCCGTGGATCATGATCGGCAAAATATCAACATTCAGTTTTTCGGCAAGATAAAACGCACCTTTATGAAAACGTTTTATCACACCATCTTCAGCCCTTGTACCTTCAGGAAAAATAATTACAGAATAACCATTCTTAATTCTGTCTTCCACCAGGCTCAAATCATTTTCTATTTGTTCTGTAGGAAAATAATCAGCCATGCGGATAACTTTACCAAAGAGCGGAGAATTCCATATCCGGTTATTGGTAAACATGATAAGCTTCGGGTTCAGCATGATCAGCGGCAGTATATCCAATGATGACTGGTGATTGGCGATAATGATAGCAGGTGTTTTAAATCTTTCTCCGGGGAGATTGATGATCTTCTTTTTTACATTGATCATGATATAGACCAGCCGCCGGCAAACCTTTGCAATAATTTTATGGTAGAGCAGCTTGCCTCTCTCTTTTATGTTAAAGAGTGAAAAAATATAAGCGATGATTGTGAATGTAACACTCCAGCCGATAAAATAAGAAAATGCAAATGATGATTTGATAAATCCCCAGGCCGTCCATGGAAAGCGGTTTCGTTTTACCCGGTTTCTTATCAACACCGAAAACAAAAACGGAATTAATATCTGCGACATAACCACCACACAAAGAATACCGATGATGGAAATTAAAGCGATGGACCGCAATGCAGGATGCTGTGCAAAAATTAAAACTCCAAGCCCTGCAATAGTTGTTACTGCCGATAAGATGATGGAAGATTTAAAAGAAGAGAGATTCTTTTTTCCTGTCTTATACTCCTGTAATAATCCATCCATGATGAACAGGCTATAATCATCGCCCAGCCCAAATATCAATGCAGAGATGATGATGTTGATGATGTTAAACTGAATGCCAAATAAACCCATGATGCCCAGTATCCAAACCCAGCTTATGGCCATGGGAATAAAGGAAACCAGTGCCAGTTCTATTCGTCCGTAAACAATCAGTAATACAAAAAATACCAGCATGGATGTCATTAAGGCAATGCTTGTAAAATCGGCATTAATGATTTCTACAAATCTTTTGGTGAGATATTGTTTATCGAGAACTGTTACATTAGTTTCATTTTCGAAAGCATTATAAACTTCCTGTCTTTTTTCGGGAGTGGTTTTTACGAGGGTAACAACTGTTGACTTGCCGGACTTTTCTGTGATATAATCATCCAGAAAATTCCTGCGTACATCTGCCATCGCTTCCCTGTCTACAGGTACATACACATTATCCAGCATCATTTTAAAATTATCAAATGCCGATGCATTGAATTTTAAAGCGACGCCTTCTTTGACCAAGGTTGCCATTAACGCCTGTTTCTTTTCTGCAGTCCAGTATTTATTCCAGCGTTCAATTCTTACTCTTTGCAAAGAATCGGAAATGATTAAAGAAGAAACACCTGAGTATTTTTTTACAATATTTTTATCCTGAAGCTTTTCAATTTGAGTTACCAGCTTTTCATTATTCACCAATGCATCATCCAAAGTTTTTCCTTCGGTAACTAAATAAACAGATTGTAACGCATATTGATTGATCTGGTTCAGTTTCTTTTCAGAATCCTTCAATTTACTGCTCATGAAATTCATGTTTTGTAAATCAGATTCAAAACCTGCTTTTCCCACCCAGAATGCAAAAAAGATAGTGAGAGCAAGAATAAGCAGTACTAAATACTTATTGAATTCAAGTTTTAAGGAGGCGATCTTATCAATCCATGAGAATTTATTGCCCGTATGTACAGCCTGTTCTTTTTTTGACGCAATAAAATGCGGAAGAAAGATCAGGGAACAAAGTGAAGCACCAACCAAACTGAAGGCGGCAAACAATCCCAGGTCTTTCAGCATTTCCGATTCAACAAACTGAAGGCACAGAAACCCGCCGATGGTAGTGAAACTCCCAACTGTCATGGGTAAGGCAAGGTCGCCAATAAGTTGTTCAATATCTCTTGTGTGCCGGTAATGATTAAAAACGTGCAGCGAATAATTTACAGCAATACCCAACACAACAGAACCTGTACCTAATGCAATCACCGATATACTTCCTTTTAAAAAATATATGGCGGCCAGTGAAAACAGTGCACCAAAAACCACTGGTATCAAGATGATGAATGGTGCTCTTTTCCTGCGGAAATAAAATCCTAAAAAGACAATGATGAAAAGAATGGTGATGCCCTGTGTAAGCATGGTATCTTTGCGCAACTGCAATGCATTGCCAACTGATACCGCAGTTGCACCAAAATAAGTTGCTGTAACGATACTGTTGTTATTATCTATTAAACTATCCAGTCCTTTTAACAGCAAGGCATTTTTACCTGTGTTGTTGGGCGGATACTTTGGTGTGATAAAAAGCATCAGATGCTTTCTGTCCTTTGTTAGAATGTAGTTGTCGTAGAGCTCAAAGTTTTCATCGTACTGCAATTGCTGCAGTTTTTTTAATCCGAGAAAAGTTATGCCTACTGGATCTTTGCTTATCATGGTCTTTAAAGCAAAGCCTGAAGGCGAAGTAAGTGTACGGAAATTTTGTTCCAGTGTTTGCCTAACCCTGGCAGGTTGAATCAGCGAATCAATTTCGGTATAATCTTTTTCATTGAGGTAAACGGGTAAGTGATCACTTATAGTTTCAAATAATTCCAATCCCAGCCCGTCATCAACCTTTACATTTATCTTACTGATGTAAGGAGCAAGTTTCTGTTCAATATTTTCGGCCAGTTCATCAGCATACGCAATAAGACTGTCGGGTTCGGCTGCAGCGGTTGTATCTTTTAATGACACCGTAACCGCCAGTTTATCCATGAACTTAGAGTTTTGGAAAACCTCGTTCAACTTTTCAATCTTCTTATCCTTGGGTAATATTTTTGAAATGTCTTCTTCAAACTTTACCTGCCAGGCAAACCAGCCTGCCAACAAAAAAATTATTGCAAACACAACATACAAAGCCAATTGACGCTTTTGAAAAAACCCGTAAATGTGCAGCAAAATCTTCTTCATGTACAAGTAAACTTATAAAACAGCAGTCCGCCTTTTTTCAATCAGTTTTAAAAAGATAAAGGTAAGCAACCCGAATGCTATTGCGGCAACAATGGCCAGTGTAATACTTCCGTAAATATATTGTACCAGGTTATTCTTAATTGATTCAAGTGTTATCGATTTACTGAAAATAAACTGTGTTGCATTTTCTCCCATCCAGTAAGCGCCCATTTTATAACTTAAGAAAATGATCAACGGAATCATTGGCGGTATGCTGATATTAGCCGCTACTATTACCAAGGGTTTATTAAGTTTTAATACAACGGCCAGAAAAATGGCTGTCACCAGTTGAAATCCCCAGATGGGTATGATACCCATAAAAATTCCAAAGGCAACCGACATGGCTTTCAATTGTGGGGAGTGATGCGGATTAAACAAATGATCATCCAGCAGTTTCTTTAATTTTTTTCTGTTGAACAAGGTTCTTATAAAATCACGTGGCTTGATGTATAGAAATGCAATCAACACTAAAACGGTATTTAAAATACTGATACGGAAAAAATCTTTGAATGGCCGGAAATGTGAAATTCTTTCTTCTTTAGGCGCATAATAAACCGTCACAGGAACTGACACGACATCAACGCCTTTCCAGGCTGCACGTACCAAAACTTCTATTTCAAATTCGTATTTGCGGGTGATAAAATGCATATTTTTTAATGCGTGTAAAGGATAAAGCCTGTAACCTGATTGCGTATCGGGGCTACTCTTTCCCGTTTCTACCTTAAACCAAAAGTTTGAAAACTTATTACCAAAACTGCTGCCGCCGGGTACAGACTCCTGGTTCATATTTCGGGCTCCAATAATAATGGCATTAGGATATTCTTTTACTTTCTCAAAAAACAAAGGCAGGTCTTTTGCAAAATGCTGCCCGTCGGAATCAATGGTTATAGCATAATCGTAACCTTTTTCAATGGCATATTTAAATGCTTTACGTAATGCCCAGCCTTTACCAACATTTTTTGAGTAAGTAATAAGTTGAATTGATGGGAAACTAGTTACAATATCAACAGTATTGTCGGTTGAACCATCGTTAACCACAATAATATCAGCGACATGATTTAAAACATCAATGATAACCTTTGCCAGGGTGGCTGCATTGTTATAAGTAGGAATAATAACACAGGCTTTTACATCATTAACTTTCTCCTCCAATAAAACAGAACCGGTCATTATCAGGTTTGATTAAATAAAATGGTTAACACGTATTGAGATAAAACTATAAAATTAATATAAATAACCCGAGGATAAATTAAACAGCATTACTGATTTTACCATCACTGCGTTTTTCTTACTGGCTATTTCTTTTTGAACCAATCCCGAATAACCAGCCCCTGCAACCCGGTGTCTGATACAGGAGCCATTTACTGAAAATTTCTCCTTTAAAGCGCTGTTCTATAACGAATGGCCGCATTTTATCCTGTGTGTGCAAGGAAATTGGCTGCTTAGAAACGTCCTGCATCCGATCTGTTTTTAATATTTCAGCCTATTTTATCAAATATATGGCTATCTGAAAATTTTTGTCGATTAAAGTAACTAGAGAAAGCCAGTACAAGTAAATTGAAGCTAATCTAATAGAAATCAGACATTAATACCCCTTATAAAATGTCTATTGATTCAATAAATAAATGAAAAGTTTTGAACAAAAAAAGATTGTGGCATGGTTTTGGGTTTTAGGTTCTCAGAAATACAAAAAAAACAAATTTCAAACTTTAAAATCGAAATATTATGTCAGAAACAAACTTCCCTTCGCCATCTGCACAGCCTAAAGCAGGAAAAAGTTATAAGAACGCCATCATTGGTGTTTTAGCTGCAGGGCTTGTAGCCGTTTCAGGTTATTTAATTTATGCCAGTAACAATAGTTCACAAACTATTCAGCTCCAGGAAACACAAATTGCAAAAGTATCTGCTGAAAAAAGTGATGTACAATCAAGTTTTGACGCTTCATTGTCACGCCTTGACTCTATGTCGACTGTTAATACGGGTTTAGAGAGCCAATTAGCAGAAAGAAATGAAGAAATTACAAAAGTAAAAGCAGAGATACGCAGCATTCTAAATAAGAAAAATGCTACAGCTTCTGAACTTAACAGGGCAAAAACTTTGATTGCTTCATTAAATGATAAGATCACTTCGCTTGAAACTGATATTGCCCAGTTAAAGCAGGAAAACCAGTTGCTGGCTAATGACAATGTTGTTTTAAAGCAAGAAAAAGAGACTTTAACTCAAAACCTGACTGCAACAACAGAAGTAAAGCAAAGTCTTGAAAAGACAGTTGACATTGCATCTACATTAAACGCAAGCAATATTGTTATTACTCCAATCAATGTAAAAAAATCAGGTAAAGAAAAAGTTTCAACAACAGCTAAAAGAGTAGATAAGTTCTTAGTAAGCTTTGATGTTGACAACCGTATTATTCAATCAGGATCAACTGATGTATATGTATTGGTGATTGGGCCTGATGGAAAGCCAATCAGTACCGGTCCGGAAACTTTCAGCACCAGAGCAGATGGAGATCTTTCTTATACAGCAAAGCTTCCTGTAGATCTGGAAACAGCCAAAAAGAAAAATGTTGAGTTTGCTTTTACGCCGAGTTCAAATTTTGCACAGGGTAATTATACCATACAAATTTATCAAAACGGTTTTTTAATTGGACAGGGAACACGTGAATTAAAGAAAGGCGGTTTGTTCAGTTAATAAGAGAAGGACCATCTTGGTTTTCGATATATATAATTACATTATCTGTAATTCAAAAAAAGCTATCTGAAGTTAAATTCAGGTAGCTTTTTTGTATTTATAACTTGCTCCTTTTATTAATCTCTTTATTTGCTACATTTGCGTTTTTTTATCTATGAAGCAAACAATAAAATCAATAGCTATTATAGGCGGGGGGCCATCGGGCTGTACGTTAGCCACGTTATTAAAACGAAAAGGATATACAGTAGCTGTTTTTTTTCTGGAAAAGCGACCCGAAATTATTGTAGGCGAATCCCTTGTTCCGGCCATTATACCTTTCCTGCGTAAACTTGGGGTTGAAGATGAAGTAAAAAGCTACAGTACATATAAACCAGGAGCTTCGGTTTGGGTTAATAAAGATGAAGAAGCAACGTCGCCGTTCAGTTTTGGCGGTGGTGGCTTACCACACTATGCCTACAATGTACCTCGTACAAAATTTGATAAAACCATTTTTGACCTGGCTGTTCGTGAAGGAGTGACTTTTTTTAATCAGGTTGCAAAGCTTGAAAAGACAGGGAATGGTGATGAATTAAGACTTAGCGATGATACCATTGCAGCGATCAACGACTATTTTGATGGTCAACCCGATTTAATTGTGGATGCCAGTGGCCGCTCACGTACAATTTCACGTCTGCTGGATATACCTACCGAGGCTGGATATAGAAAAGATATTGCTGTATTTGCTCATTTGAGCGGTTCCGAAAAAATTGAACCTTATAATATTCACCTTCATCGTCTTGAAAAAGGATGGGCTTGGCGCATCCCATTGCCTGACCGTACTTCGATAGGAGTGGTAATTGACCCTAAACATTTAAAAGAGTTTGGAGCCAACAAGGAAGAGCAATATGATAACTATCTAAAGTCGGATGAAACGTTGATTAAATTTACTTCAAACGCAAAAAGAGAGACTGGAGTAGTACAATATGATAACTACCAACTCATCTCCCAAAAAATGTATGGTAAAAACTGGTTGTTAACTGGTGATGCCGGTGGTTTCCTTGATCCTATATTTTCCTCGGGACTTTTTTTAGCGATAAAAGGTGCTTTTGCAGCAGCTGATGCAATTTCTGCTGGCAGTGATGAGGCTTTTAAAAAGTACCAGAAGTTTCAGTTATACGAACTGAAGATATGGCAAAAACTGGTGGATTCGTGGTACAGTGGAAGCCTGTTTACTCTATTTAAAGTTGGGCAAGACCGTATGGATACTGCTTTTGGCCGTTTTATTGGCCCTCACATGCAACGACATTTAACCCGTATTTTCTCAGGAGAGGCTGTTTACAGAAGTTACAGCCGTGGTTTTTTAAATTTTGTGCTTGGTCCCATGCTAAGCCTGATGAAAATTGGCCGGTTACATAACCGTAACTTAAAAGACCTGGAAATAAAATAATTTGGATAAGGGGCATTTTTACAAGACGTATTTAGTGCCTTTCTCTTCATTTCACTCTTTCTCTACAAGCTATTTTACCCTGAAACTTACTTGCATCAGGAAATTTATAGTCATTCATCAAGCCTATTTACCACTCATCAAATTGACCTTTTCGACCTAAAAATTGCGAGGCATTTTAAAAACTCAATACCAGCATAGCTTTCATAGAATAACAGGCTAATAATAATTGCATATTACTAAAATATGCTTAGTACTTTATATTGCATAGTACTGTAGAACTACATACCTTTGTTTTATCAAAGCAGGCAAAAGGCAAAAAGCCTGATATTAAAAAAAGAAACAACTATTAAAACACATAAAACAAAGAGTCATGAAAAAGCAATCAACTAACAACTTTACACAAATCAGTAAAGAACACACAAAAGAATTAACCACAATAGTAAAAGAAACCTTAGCAATGGGACTTATTCCGGTTAAAACATTAACCACTGCTGATCTGTGGAATATTCAACGCAGGAGCAAAACCATGATGTACAGAAGGCATTTTGCTTAATTACATCTTATAATAAAAAAGTATAGCCGATTTTTTTGTACCAGGTTTTATAAAAGCCTCTTAGCCAAAGCCCCTATAAATAAAGGGGCTTTTTATATCTCCAATACTATTCTTTAAAATACCTTTCAATTAAATTGGTTTTATTTTTTTGTAAAAGGTAAAAAGCCCTATTTTTGCAACCCCAAATAAGGGTACACTCCTCCTTAGCTCAGTTGGTTAGAGCATCTGACTGTTAATCAGAGGGTCGCCCGTTCAAGTCGGGCAGGGGGAGCAAAACAGTAAAGGGTTTCAGACTATTTGAGTTTGAGACCTTTTTTAATTTGCACCACAATTTGCACCATAAAAAGCCAGGTTTAGCTATATATTACGGTTAGTATCTGCCTTTCATCCAATGATATATTCGGGCTTTTAGCTCAATGAATATCAGTACTTGGTTTACTTTAGTATTAATTAGAATACAAATTGCATCTGAATATATCCTTTAATATTCCTTTTTCCACATCAACCCGGTAAGCAAACTGGCTCTTGAAAATAACCCTTCCCCAACCTTTAACTGAAAACAATTTTATATGCTTTCCATATTGGCAACCCTTACAGATTCCATCCTCTACATTTACATTTATGAATACAGCTTTCCTGTCTTTGAACGAATCAAACAGCTCCTTCATACTAGCAAGAAATAGGTATTTGTCTTTACTTTCAAAAATATTCTCTTCATCCATAAAAGACTCAAAAATTGAAGCATCCAGTGCTTTGCAACTTTCTACAAAGGCATCAATAATAAGCTTGGAATGGTCTGTTTGGGCTACCTGTTGAAAGGAATCACTGGTAGTAAGGTGAATTACATTTGTAAGCATTTCAAATAGATTAAACTAAATATTAAAATGAACTCTCGTAAGGTATGAAAAACTGATTTACGAAAGACTTATTCAGAGCCTAATTTCTTACTTTCACTAAACTGAGGGAAGATTAATAAAAACAAATTACTGCCCTTTTCTAGAGTCACAGCTATTCCCTTTCACCAATAATTCTACTTTATTTATGCAAAAAAGAGAAATCCTGAAATATGAAAACAAGATTATTCAATATAAAAAGGATTACCTGAATTATAGACGAATGTTAAGGAGAAAGGCTAAGAAACACGATAATACTATATCTCCTTTTGAATATAAAAAAGGGGTAAAAATAATCTACCCTGTTGACGATTATAAAATTCCCGAAATCATCGGTTTTGCATTGCATATTAAAAATTATAAACTAGCCCTCAAAAATCTGAAATGGTATTATTTACATTCTACTCCATATACCAGACCGCTTTGCCAAAATGTAGAAGCCGCTTTTGTTTGGTTTAAAAACAATAAAATAACTGAAGCAGAAAACATATTACAGGTTGTATTTTCGAATGAACCCCGATACAAAAATATTTTTAATGACTTACCAATAAAAGGTATCATATTGGAAGATGGAGGATTTCGGTATCAGGATAGTATTGAATCACAAATAGCCCTGGAAAGAAGAATTTTTTTAAATCCAGACTATCATAATTTTGTCCAATGGGGAAATCAAGTTTTTTAATCAAAAAAATACAATCAACTAGATATATTGGAAAAGCTTAGGAATTTGCACTGTGATATTCTTATACACTTTTCTATAAAGAACTCCTACGATACTCGAAATTTCCTTCATATTGATGTTTGCCGTCATACTTTAAAAAAGCATAATTGCCTCCTAAGTCATAATCGATTTTGTATGAGGATAGATAGCGGTAAGGATAACGTTGACTTATATTAAATTTACGGATTTGCAAGTAATTTTCAATTTCAACTTCCTTTCTGCTGATTTTATTAGAAATTATTTCAACAGTTTTATTAGAATAGTAATCTAAGTCATAAATTTTAATGAATGTTTTATTTTCCAATAAAAAATAAACAAAATTGTCATCTAACATGCAATTTATATCATCACTTCTGATTGATGAGTGTTTATCCCTTTTTATGATCTCGATATCAAAATCGCTACAAAATTTTCTTAAAGTTGCATGCCTTATTTCCAATTTTGTGAATGTGACATGACCAAATCTTGTATCCATTGTAAATATGTATTAATTTATTCCGAAGGTGATTTCATCCAATCATTAATCACCTTATAAATATTTTGTTGCCATTGCTTTATTTGGGGTTCTACTGATAAAGAAATGACACTACATTCCTTATTACTGGCCTTATTTGTTATTGGGTCTAAATATGTTCCACCTATTTTTGATGATTCTATTCCGGGGTAGAGCAACGTTACCCTTTTTGCTTTGTAATATTCATGATACACATACATCTGCCTAAGATCATCAGGCGAAGGATTATAACCACCTAAATTCTTCCATTTAGTGTCTAAAACCACACAATCGATTTTGTCTTTATTGATGACTATATCAGGACGAATTTTTGAACGGTATCCGCTTTCTGGTTGCCAAAATAATTTTGATGTCTGAGCAGTAATCGTTGTTCCTGGTTCTTTATATTTTTGTAAACTCGTATATACAAATTGCTCCCACAACTTGTTCATATCAAACATTAAAGCCAAAACATGTCTCCTGCCTTTACTCACATCCGGATGATATTGTAACAAAAGCAATTTTGCAATTTCTATAGATTTTCTATAAGTAAGTGTTTTCCTGGAAAATACAAGTTTATCAAAAGTTGCTTCGGTTATTTTCAAATCCGGCATCTGAGGAAAATGAAGCATCAGTACTCCAATTCTGCTTTGCAGATCTGAATTTGTATTGATCCGACTAAGTAACTGAATCGTTTTGTATAAAATAAAATGAAGTTTATGTTCAACATCATAAGTAGTAAAACGAACATAAAACCTTTCTTGATGGGTCAGATTTTGTTGGATGTGTTTGCCAAATTGCAGACTACCTTTTAAAGCAGTAACATTGCTCTCATTTTTTCGGTATTGTTTTATTAAGCCGTTATGTAACAGATACTCCACTTCTTTGATAAACATTTCAAAATATAAATCAAGGATTGAATTTGGTTTTATTTTTAACTGGCTATCACTAGTTGATTTAATATCAAAGCTTCCCACAGCTTTGAGCATTCCAATTAATATGTCACGCCATTTATTTTCCTCTGTTGCTGAATCTACTTTCTTATCAGCTTTAGGTAAGACTTCTATCACCGTATTCCCGATTTGAATAACACCAACATATTCGTTGAAATGAACTCCGTTATATGATAGACTGTAATAAGGAACTCCCTCACCATAGTGATGCTGAAGTATTTTGAACTGATCTTCGGTAATTTTTCTTTCGCCCTTATCAAAGCGGACAGTTTCGTGTTCAAATACTGTGATATGTTGCTTTACATTACTCAATCTCCTGTTTTAGCAATAATTGAATCGCCTTTACAAAATCCATTCTAACTGCTTTTTTATTTATTTCAATTGTATAATCCAAAATCTCATTTGTATAATCAATTAACTCGTAAACATCCTTATCATCAAAGTCATTGGAAGATTCTGAATCAAAATCTGCAAACGAATCACCATTTTGATCCCATTCTTTTATTCTAACAAATCCCTTACCTAACACCAAACCAATTTTGCTGTAATCGCCAAAAAAATACTCCTGCAATAAGGGAATGATTTTATTATGAAAAGCCAATTTCAAATCCTTCAGGCTCCATACATTCATAAAATAACTATGACCTATCTGGTGGTCCTTGTCCAATAATTTTTCTATTCGCTTATTTATTGTAGAAAGAACAATTGCTAAATTTATTCCTTTGAAATTTATTATTCCAGATAGCTCTAATTCGAATTCTTCTTTATTAGACTCATCAGTTAAATTGTCGCCATACTTAATATACTTTTCAACATCCAATATCTCCTGTCCTAGCAGTTCTCTTAAATCCTTTTCATACTCAGCATAAGCCTCTTCAGTACTATGATATTCTCCGAGAGTTTTTATCCAAAATCTTCTTAATGTTTCGAATGGACTAACTAGTCCCGGTTTAGGTGATATCTCCTCAAAACTAAATCGTCTGCGTAAAGCCGCATCCAAGGCTTCTACGCTTCTATCTGCTGTATTCATGGTACCAATAATGTATAAATTAGAGGGGATTCCAAATTTTTCCTTGCTATAGGTAAGTGTAGCCTCTAATGCTTCATCTCTTCCTATACGTTTATCATCTTCAATAAGAGTTATCAGTTCGCCAAATACTTGAGAAACATTACCACGATTTATCTCGTCTATAATAAGAACATAATTTTGTGAATTAATATTTTTAGAAATACTTTTAATTTCCTCCTTCCATTTATACATTTCCTCAACAAGTGCCCTATAGTAGGTACTCATACCTCCCGATATATATTTATCTAGACTATCCAGATTTTCAAATATCAATTTTAAAGTAGGTTTAGTCATCGTATTTTGTTCGTTCCCAGTGCGGGTCATCATTCTTATTGAAGAACCATTGATACCTATGATACTAAAAAAAGAGGTCGATGACTTGACTACAAGGCCCTTTTTCATTTCGTTAGGTGTTATAACAGGATCTTCCAGCAATGCCGTTTGAATTTTCTGTGTAAGCATTTCAAATGCCGTATCAAATGGTATCATTTCTGTTTGGACAGTTTTTAAAACAGCCAGTTCCTGATTTTCTTTGGCTTTTTTTGAAATCGCTTTAAAAATGCCATCTATTATCTTATAATTTACCTGCTTCCCTTCTGACTTCGGCTCTTCCGGTTTAATGCCTTCAATGAAATCTTCATAACTCATACTTTGATGAAAGGTGGTAAATACAATTTGGCCTTCTTTCATTTTATCATCAAATAGTTTTTTTATTTCTTCCCTTGTTTTCCCTTCTGTTTTTACACCTACAATTTCCAGGGATTTATTGATTGTACTATAAGTTTTACCTGTACCAGGAGGCCCAAACAAAATTTGATTTAGTGGTGCTCTTTTATTTTCCATTTTGTTAATATTCTTGTAAGTAATATTATTAAATTCTGTTTCAATTATTTCTGGTTCATGTTTTACTGGCGATAGATTGTCATGTCTAGGCACATCATAACCTTTATAAAATTTAAATTCTTTGACCGAGATTGGATTTACTTCTTCAAGTGACTTAGCTAGAAAAACTATACTTGCAGATTTATTTTTGTCTTTATAGTCTGTAAACTTATTTCTGTAATACAATATGTTTTTGTATAATTTTTGCCATTCCTTTGTATCCAGTTCGGCCTGATTTTCGACAAAATCAATAATTGTTGCCCTATAATGAACATTACCCCCATAACAGTAATACAGATTAAATGAATTTCCTTCATCAATAATGTTTCTGAGAAATTTTAATGTTTCGTTAGTCCCACTTGGGCGTCTACTGTTCCAAATAATACTAGCGTCTGAATTTTCTGTTTCTTCAATGTGGTCATCCTGCCATCCAGTAGTATCAGAAGCCATTAATGCAACTACTTCATCAGATTGAGATAGCTTATCTAAAATTTGATATAAAATGTCCTGAGCAAGTACTTTACGATTGGAATCCTGAAAATATTCAGGGAGCATTAAGTCATCTATTATTTTCAAAAGCTCCGAATCATCATTAATATATTCATTGATAAAATCATCAATTAGCTCCAGATAATGCAGATACTTTTCACCTTTCTTTTTCGACTCAACACCTAAAAGCTTACAATATTTTTGATAGAACGAATCTTTGTAAAAAGTATATTTATCAGGATTAAAATAGGTTAAAAATGTTGCCATAGTTCTCTCATCCTGATGGTGTGATAATTTTTCATTCGGCTCTATTTCCCTATAAATTATAAGAGTTTCCTCAGTGAAGTATTTTAAGCGATAATCTAAGTCCTTAGATTCGTCTAATAAAACTTTGAAACATGCACGATATGGTTCTGGCCTCTCCTTTGCTAAAGTATGGATAACTGTAAGTCCAACTGGATAAATTAAATTGAAATAATTAATCCCTTTGATTTCAGTATAAAAATCTACTGCATTAACATCAGGCCTTCCCTTAAACTCACCCAAAAGTCTCCACTTGTATATCTCACCTTCCAACTTGTTTTCACGAACATGCTCTTTATATTTATTAACTAAATCCTGGACTGCATCCACCTCTTTCTTCTGAATGATAAAATTGGGGCTAAGGTTTTTAAGATAGTTCTGCGCTTCATTAGTATTGAATTTCAAATGGGACAAGTATTCTTCATTCGCAAATTGATTTGCAAGAGATATGGTTAATTTGGGAGGGTAGGTCTTGCTATTAAACAATAGATCGTACTTTTTCGATTTGGTAAGCGGGTATTTAATACCATTGACATCAATGTCATTAATCGCCTGCAAAACATGTTGTTCGGTAATATTTTTAGGTATCATATAGATTAATTCTTCTTCCTTTACATGTTTGAACTGAAGATGATAAGTATTTTTCCTAACCAGCCAATGCCCTCTGCCTTATATCGTCAAGTATTGAAAATACATTCTCCCTTTCATCAGGCTTGAAAATTCCATCTACCCCTAATTCATTTAAGTCCGTAAATGGAGGTTCATAGAGCCTCTCTTTTTCAACAAAGCCTTTTTCACTGAGGTAGTTTATAATAGTGTCGATAAACCGGATTTGGTCAGCAGAAAGATTACCACTAACAAGAAACTCATTAAAAGCAACCTTAGCAGCACCTTTGTCTAACCCGATTAAACTACGGATGAATACACCCAATGGCTGAGGCCCATAGACTTCTTCAAATTGTTTTTTATTGCCCAACTTATCTTCAGAAAACATAATTTCTTCAAGTGCTTCCAGATCAACTTTAGTAATAGGAATATTATTTTTCAATTTATGAATAGTAATATGACTTTCATTTTCCCGTATGAATTTTTCTACGCGCCTGTTATAACCTTCCATTTTAGTAGATGCAGGAACCAGGTCCCATATTTTATCCTCGGCAGTAAAGTCATCTTTAAATGATGTGAATACCGTTGTCCGTTCTGATCTGTCCAAAAATTTAATAAGTTCTCGAAGTTCTACTCTTATCTTTTCAATCTCCTGTATTGATATTGTAGTCCAAAATTCATCTTTGATAATAGCTTTTATATAATCAATTTTTGCAGCCACAGCAGGTATAGTTGTTTTTGTCAACAAACCGTTTGCCATATTTTTTATTCTATCTATATAGTTTCCCTGGCTTAGATTATTGGTTAAGATTGCGAATTGTAAATTAAGAGTGAGCAAATCAAAGCGTTTTGCAAACTCATCTTCTTCAGTATCTACAAGTAGTGGGGATAATTCTTTCTTTATTAGTTTTATTTCATCATTATTTAATGAATTCCATTTTTCCCTCTTTTTATAAATCTCAACATTGCGTAGGTTTTTTCTAACCCGGAAAGTTTGGGGATCTAATAAATCAATCGCTCCATGAGCTGAATCCAGCAATTGTTTTTTGTAAGCTAGTTGAAAATCATCCAGGTCAGATTGTTGGCAAAAGATTTGAGCTATGTCAAGTTTAATATTGTAAATCCGTTGACTTATCGGGGTTACCGCTCCTTGACTTACTCCGTCAGGATTATGATCAAAGAATTCAAAATTTTCGCAATAATCAAACACATAAAAACAATCTTTATCAATACCAGGACCTAGTAAATCTTTACATAATCGGGTACCACGGCCAATCATTTGCCAATACTTTGTGCTTGAAAATACCGCTTTAAAGAAAACCAGATTAACTATCTCGGGTACATCAATACCTGTATCGAGCATATCAACTGAAACAGCAATTTGAGGATTACCTACAGGGTTTTTAAACTTTTCAATCAGGTCATCAGCATAAGTAGTTTTATAATCAATTACCCGCAGAAAGCCTCCTTTCATCATTGGATATTGTTTATTGAAACGCTCTTCAATAAATAAAGCGTGAGCATGATTTTTGGCAAAGATGATTGTTTTCCCAAGTTTATCCCCACTACCAATTTTAACACCTTTATTCATCAAATGATCCAATACCTTGTCAACCGTATCTGTGTTAAATAGCCAAGTGTTTAAAGCGCCAGAACCAATTTCGTCAGGTGCCCCTGTTGTTGGGTCACCAAATTTTTCCTCATATTCCCGTTTTTCTTCTTCACTCAGTTCCTTGTATTTTACGCCCTCTCTTGGGAACTTCATTGGAACTTCAACACCCTTTGGCCTTACCAACCATTTATCATCTATTGCCGTACCTAATTCATAAGCGTATGTTGGGTCATGATTATCCAAATCAAATAATTCATAGGTATTCTTCTCAACATGGTCTTTGGGCGTTGCAGTAAGCCCTACCAGTAAAGCATCAAAATAATGAAAGATGTCTTTGTATTTATTGTAAACTGAGCGATGTGCTTCATCGATAAAAATTAAATCAAAATGACCTACCCCATAAAACCGGTTACCCTCACTCCATTCTCCATCAATTCTATTCATTATGGTTTGATAGGTTGAAAAAACAACCCTTGCAGTTTCATCCCCTTCTTCTTTGGTTAAATCAATGGCATTTAAATGAGGTAGATGAACATTAAAAGAGCCTTTTGCCTGAGATACAAGCGCTGTTCGGTCTGCCAGAAAAAGAATTCTTTTCGCCCAGTTTGCTTTAGTAAGTAACTCAGTAATTGCAGCAGCAACCCTTGTCTTTCCTGTACCGGTAGCCATTACTAATAACCCTTTTCTAAAACTATCATCCAGATTTTTAGTCAGTCGTTTGATAGCTTCCTCCTGGTAATACCTGTCTACAATTGCTTTATTTACGGTTTGCTCAGAAAGTATTTTTCTGGAAGTTCTACGATGAATAAGTAACCTCAATTCATCCTTGGTATAAAAGCCCTGTACATTTCTCGGAGGATACATATTTTCATCAAAAATCCAATGATCAAATCCATTACTATAAAATATGATGGGCTTTATGCCAAACTTCTTTTCAAGACAATCTGCATATAAGATTGCCTGATGCTGCCCTCTTCTGGCGTCTACCATAGTCCTTTTGGCTTCAACTAAACCCAATGGCAACCCGTCATCACCCCAAAGAACGTAATCAACATACCCAAGGCCCGATTCATTAGGCATCCCTTCAACTTCAAATTCTAAATCACGTTTATCTTCCAAATTCCATCCAACCTCATTTAACAACAGGTCTATATATCGCTTCCTGGTTTCTGTTTCAGAAATAACTTCTCCCGGAGCTACAAAATCATCCAGATGCTGTTTTTTGAAGGCCTTTGTGCTCGAAACCTTTTCAAAAATCTTTTGCTTCTGTTCTTCATTTAATAGCTCTTCGTTTTCGAATCGTAAAACTTTAGGCAATGCATTTTCAAGGTTTGATACCAGGAACTGCATTTCAGCTGCTGGTTTTTCGGCTGGTGTAACTTTAGGTATTAAACTTTCATCAAATAATGAAGGGCCGTACTCACAGGCACTATAATATTTTACAATATAGTTAGCAAAACGGTATAGGTATTTTATTGACCCCAGTGCCTCCTCGGGTGTGATTTTTTTGGAATTATGTGCAGCTTCGTTACCAAGACGCCTGATATAATTTATTTCTCTAAATATTGAGTCAAGAAAAATTACATTTTTAAAAGATGGTTCATGAATAAGGTTAGACAGTTTCTTCTCATACGGAATTTTAAGATCGCCATCATTGTCGTACATCCAATAAATAAATGCTTCCAGAGATGACCTGCACGATATAGCACAAAATTTAGGATAAGCATACACCAATTGCTCGGCCTCATTAGCTACCTCATAAAATTGTGCCCATTGGCCTTTTAGAAAATCAAAATTGCTGGTCATTTTAAGTTTTCGTTGAATAAATACAATTCAATATTATCTGCCTCAACATTGATTTCCCTGGCCCACTTATGTATTAAACTGTTATATCGCTTATAAGACTCCAAATCTGTTTTTGGGTTCACACTTACCAGATTCGAAATCTCATTACCTATAAAAATACTGACTAGTGAATTTGCTACCCGATTATCAAATATTAAAGGATACTCATGTAAATCTAATGCACGGCCAGCAAAATATGTTATTTTAGAAGCAAAACTTACGTTTAAGCCATTGATAAGCAAAAGCTCAGCATATGCTTCATAAACAGCTTTGGAAGACAGAAGTTCCATTGCTTTCTTAATATGGCTTCTGTTATTTTCACTGACAAAATACTTATTGGTGCGGTGTGGACCAAAGCCTGATTTACCATAGCCCCAGATCATGGCTAATAAGAAGGGAATAAAGCAGTTTTCATTTTTCTTTTCAAAGTATTGCCTGAATGAATGAATTACATCAAGCCTGGTAATTTCTTTTGAGTCAAAGTCTTTAAATAAATCAATATAGTTTTTATCATAGTCATACCCAATATTCCATCGCCTATAATTGAATACAAATCCAGATTCCATCGGCTTCAAAAGTCCAATCTCCCTTTTGTACTTTAACAGTGATGATTCATTTGTCATTCAATGGCTTTACTATTTTCAAATACTTATAACAACTCCTTTACTTTGATTAATGTATTGTTTAAACATGCTCTCCAATCTGTTGGTCCCTTTGCATTTCTCATCAAAATACCGGGATGGGGAACTGGATAATAATGATACTTTTTGCCATTAACAACATATTCAACTTGTGCACACTCTCTCATAAGCTCCTGAGTCTTTGCATCTGACAGATTCAACATGACAGCATTTACTTCCGTACCTAAACCAAGTATAGCTTTTGGCTGCGCTAATACAATTTCTTCATCAATGTATATTTTGCTTTTATTGGCCAGTGTAGTAAACATACTTCTAGTTTCATTATGACCCTTATATCCCAAGGCCTCGTATTTTTTTATGTGTCCTTCTTTAAACAAGAAGACTTTAACCAGGTCTGATATCCAGCAGTCTGTTCTTTTCAGGTTAAGTGCTTTCAGAAAATATTCTTCAATTTCAAATCCAGACTTAACTTCATTAACCGAACTTCCATCAAAATATTTTTCTGAACTAAAAGGATATAAATGGTCTTCAACCGGTACATCCCTATGTGAGCCAATAACGTTAAAATGAGCAGTAGGATAAGCTCCTATAATCATTAAGCCATTTTGAGCTGTATCAACAGGAACATGTACCTTGATGGGATTGCCATGCAAATAAGCGTAATTTTCAGGCAACCCAACTTCTTTTTTATATTGTTTCCATACTTTCCGTTGGAAATTATTTATAAATACCTTGTGCTTTTCTTTTTCCTTAGGCTCACTCATTTTCTAATAGTTTTTAGTTTTAAGATTGCCTTAAATGCAACAATTCCAACAAATTATACCAATTGTCTTCAAGTTCAATTACTTCTGTTCCAATTACATATACTGGCATTACATTTTGATTTGCCCTTAATTTTAAGGCTGCTATTTCACTGGAAAACAAATCAGATGAGAAGAGACAATGCACCAGATCCTGTTCATCCTGGTACCAATAATTGGCATCTACAAATTCGTGATACCAATCAAATGTTTTTTTACCGTTTTCTTCAAAATCAGTAACAACAATTGATTTATATCTATCCAATAGGTATATAAGATGAGTCTCCACATCATTTATTACGGCAGTTTCGGGGACCACACATGCAAACAGTTCTATTTCCTCTTCGGTTGGCATCCAAACAGGATTATAAAACAGTTTATAGTTCTTTGGAATTTGCATTTTTTATTTTATTATTAATTGGCCCTTAAACGCCTTATTCAACAAACAATCGAAAAGTGTTTCGCTATATTGTATTTGTCCTTTTACTTGTATCTTTTGTTGTTGAATGTTTTTAAATATTAGGGCAAATTTATTTTGGAGAGCAATAGGAGGTAGTGGAATTGAAATATCTTTCATAATTCCTACATTAACAATATCCATAGTCCCACCGCGTGAAACATTCTCAATTTGATGTCTAATACTTTCGTTAACTAGTAAGGTTTTAAAATACACCGGATTAACTTTAGATGTATCTGGAGTAATTTTCATTAACCGTGGATTTATTATACCAGGTTCAAACTTCTCTGGAACTATGCTTATTTTACCATAGGTGCCTACAAGGCTGATTAGAATGTCCCCTGTATCAACTTTACAACTTTCTAGCTCTTTGTATTTCTTTTCATCTATGTAATAATTTCCATATGATAAATCATCTCTGATTACCTGCTCCTGCCCATACACTTTATAGCCTTTTTTTACATAAAACTCTTTTTTAAGCGAAGATCCAAATGGCCCAGCTTTTATACTATATTTATCTTGTTTAGCAGTATCTTTTATCTTTTTAATATCCCATTTCTTTTCGTTCTTCATTGGATTACCAAACATAACAAAGAAAACACCTTGGATCAGCCTATCATAATTTATAAGTAATTGCTGGTTCTTTTTTCTTAATTCATCAGCTGAGTCTAAAACAGCTGCTATCTTTTGTTGAATTGGTAAAGACGGAAGGGGAATATCAAGTTCATTTAAATATCTCTGAGTTTGTAAATTTATTATGCCAGTAGTTTTATTTTGATATCGGAGTGTTTGTTTAGAAATATGGTTATAAAAAAGAAACCAGAAAAGATACCTTGGATCTATTGTGTTTTTTGGTCTTAAAATAGAAGTGAAGTTGTTACATAGATAAGGCTCTTCAGATTTTATATCGAAATATACAACTCTTCCTACTGGCTGTGAAGGACTTCCCCCAGATTTTTCAATAATTGTATCCCCTATAAGAAGTTTCTTTCTTTCAACTTTTGATGATGAGATATTCCTTTTGATAACATTAGATAAATCTAAGGAGCCATCATTTGAAAAATTTGTTGATCTTAAAACAAAAATATCGTCACCATCCTCGCCCCATTCACCCGACAACGGCTTTTCAATTACTTCACTTAATTTCACATTTTTCCAATTCATAGTTCAAACTTTAATCGATTCGTACATCATTATATATCTCCCAACCAAAACGATCTTTCAATTTTTCTACCACCATGTCATAGGCCAACTTGTTTAAAGTATAGTATTGGCCAGTATTTATGTTTCTCAGCGTGATACTCACCTTTGAATCGTAAATAAAAACGAAATAAAAGCTCAATGGATCATATTCAATTGAATTAAGGAATTTAAATAATGGTTTCCGTTTGTCTAAATACATTACAGTAGATCCTACTGATGATGAAACAATCACTTTACCAGTACCAAAGAAGTTGTCTTTCTTTTTATCTTCATTATAAACCCTGGTCACCTCTACTGCAACTTCCTGTGAAATTTCATATAGAACAGCCTGAAATTCAATTAAAGTCGGAATCTTCATTTGCCATTAAATTTTTATTTAAGCTTTTAACATTTCTTCTAATTCATTAATCAATTCATTTCTGCTGATATCAATCTTTTTAATTGCTTTTATTATTACCTCAGGTTTATCGTAATGCTTTACTTCATGTACCATTTCTTTGTACCTGTTAATACTTAGATCATATTTATTTGTGTGTATTTCAGCAACTGGTACTAAAAAGCTTTTGTCGGTTCTTTTCCTCTCCCGTTCTATTTTCATATTCCTCCAACGCCATATAATATCTGGTATATCTGTATGAGATATTTTCGACAGAGCATTCTGCTCAATCAGTTTATCGAGTTCTTCAAAATTTTCAAATTCAGGACCAAGAATAGCCCTCTTATCATCAAGACTATATCCGTCACTGGTCATATCGTAAAACCAGACATTATCTGTACCACCACTATTGGTTTTTGTAAAAATAATTATAGCCGTACTTACTCCAGCATAAGGTTTAAATACGCCACTGGGCATCGAGATAATGGCTTCCAGTTTATGTTTATCAATAATCTCTTTGCGGATCTGTAAATGGGCTTTACTGCCTCCAAATAAAACACCGTCCGGTACAATTACAGCTGCTCGGCCCCCAACTTTTAACCCTTTTAAGATGAGTCCAAGGAAGAGCAATTCGGTTTTCTTAGATTTTACGATACGAAGTAATTTATCATCCACAGCATCGTAATCTAGGCTTCCTTTAAATGGCGGATTTGCCAATATTAAACTGCACTTTTCGGTAAAGCCACTATTTGCTTCACTCAGTGCATCTACGTCAAGTAGTTTAGCATTTTCAATTCCATGTAAAAGCAGATTCATAGCACCAATTCGAATCATTGTTGCATCAAACTCGGTACCCATAAACATATTGTTCTGGAAATGCTCCCTGGCATCATCTTTAAAAAGTTCCTTTTCATATCTCTCCCTAACATATTCACCAGCAACAACCAGGAAACCACAAGTGCCCGCAGAAGGATCACAAATTGTCTCATTAATCTTGGGTTCCATCAGTGCTACCATCATTTTAATGATATGCCTTGGTGTACGGAACTGTCCATTTTGTCCTGCAGAAGCAATCTTACTCAGGAGGTATTCATAAATATCTCCTTTTGTATCCCGGTCTTTCATGTTCACCTCACTTATCAGGTCCACCACCAAGGTTAACAGCCTGGGAGTTGGTATCATAAAGGTTGCCCCTTTAAGATATTTAGCAAAGGAATTTTCCCTACCTTCTCCTAATCGCTTAATAAAATCAAATGCTCCTGTATCTGGTTTTCTAAACAGATCAAATAAAGATTCGGGATCAAGGTCTTGAAAACGGCTCCACCTTAATTCATTTTGCTCGGGAGTATAGATAGGGTCAACAATTGGTTTACCTGTTGCATTGGCTTTTGCTTCCTTTAATGTTTGCAACTCGTCCATTCTTTTGATAAAAAGCAGATAGGTAATCTGTTCAATCACAGTAAGCGGGTTTGTAACACCACCAGAATGGAAAGAAAGCCAGATTTTATCTATTTGAGTTTGTAAGTCTTTTATAAGCATAGGAGTTACCTGTTAAAATGTTTATCAATTGTAGTTTTATACCACAATAGTTGTTCAAGAAGTGCCAAAACTAATGATTGTATGGTGTATTTACCTGGAATGTACTTTCTATCTATTTCATAATGAATGATACTGCCACATACCCAATAAATTGTGTTTGATAAATTTTCAATATCGGGTCCTTGTATATCCTTTGTTTTATCTACTTCAAATTTCCCAAATGCATTTTTAGCTTTCCCAGAAAGAATAGATTTTGCTTTATTAAACTCCACCATCCCATTTTCTCTAAAACAGTCATTTGGCAACTTATCTGGAAAATAATGGTTGAGATTTTTGTAAATTGCTTCCTGAATACTTCTGATTTTTGTAGCTAAAGGTTTGATATCCTCAGGTTTGATTTCTTTGTATGATTTCAGCAAATCCAGAAGCATTTCTTCAACATTAATATCAAGGTAGTTTTTTTCAAAAATTTCAAATACATCAGGATATTTAGCTTTAATTTTTTTATTGGGTGATTTTTTAATTTCCTCGATAATAAATTTGAAAACATCTTCAATGTTCACTTTTCCTTTATCAAAGATTTCTAAAATCTGTCCATCTAAGATTGTAATTTCATCTACCAAATCATAATAACCTGTGTAAATAAGTGCAGGCTTATATTTTCCATTTCCCAACTGTTCCTTTAACCATTGCACCGCTGTGATAAGGTGTTTTTTATTTGCTGCAACCCCATCCTCTTGTATTTTTCCTTGGCCATCAAGAATCACGAATTCGTAATCATTCCAACTTTCGTTAAGCTCATATTGTGCTTCCTCCCAATTGCTAAAGCAAATTAAATCAATCCCGTACTTTATGGCATTCTCCCTCCAGGTATTAAAGAGCCTTATGTTATCATCACTTACAAGTACTTTTATCATCAGCTTGGTTATTTGATTAATGGAAGTTTAATTCTAAAATGAACACCTATATTCAAGGACTTTGTTAAAGAAGCTTCTAAAGAATTAGATTCGTCAAAACCTACTTTTGTCCAATTGCCACCATGATGTAAAATAATCTGATTCATTATAAAGCCCCCAATACCAGACCCTTTGTTAGCTCCAGATTTTTTCCCAAATGAAATAAAATCATTAAAAGTAAATCCCTCCGGGAAAGGTTTTCCGTCGTTTAGCAAATCAATTTGAAGCATTAAATCATCTTCTGTAACTGATAAAATAATATATACCGGCTTTTCTTTATGGTCACTATAGCCATGTTTTAGACTATTCATAACAAAGTTCCTGATTACTTTTGTAAATAAGTTTTCATCAATTTGTATCAGAACATTGTGAAACATCTTCTTTTCAGAATAAAATATATTCAGATCAACATCCAGAATCTCACCTTGTATTTTTTTGACTGTTTTTTCAAAATATGGCAAAACTAAAATGTTCTTTTTATTTAACGAATTTGCTTCTTTATCAAGATTAGCAACTAAAACAATATCCTCTATTAAAGAGCTCATTTCACCTAATATTTCATTAACGTCATTAAATACAACTTCGATAGATCTAGCACCATTACTTTGGGCTACTTTATCATCCCAATTAATCAACTCCTTGTTCGTTATTTTTTTAGCTAAAAAATCTTTGATGTTTAATATATTACTGCTTAAAGGGTTTTTCAGGTTTTTGAATTCGTGATCAATCGCTGACGGAAGGTCTATTTCTTCACGTGAAGCGGTAATGTTTTTAAGATTTTTTGTTGGTGTGTTTTGCATTTGCTCCAATGCAAAAACCATTTCAATGTCTTTTTGAACAGAAACGGGCGGTACTTTTATAGAGATATTTAACAAGTCTTCTATTCGTACAAAAAGCTGTGCAGCACCTCCTCTAATCCTGTCCACTTGACTAAGCACATATTCTTCATAAAATTGACTTAGTAAATAGGTAGGTGTAATTATATCTATTTTAGGTTCGATAATAAGAATGTTGCCACTTACCGCTAAAGGCCCATCTGACATATTGAGTGTCGGCTTTAATTTATTTCCGATTTTTGCTAAAAAAATAGTTCCTTTTTTAATTTGTCTTTGCCTTTCGTTTTCACGGTAAACTTCTGAATCAACAAATGTTTCTATTTTATCCTGGTTCAAATAAAAAAGACTGCTTTCCTCTGCCAGGTCTTTAATGTTAACATAGGGTACTCCATTAACTCTATTTAACGCTTTTTGACTGTAAGTAAACCCAGAAAACCGAGCTTTAATTAATTCTTTTAACTGCTTGTGTTCATCGGAATGAAAAACAGTTTCTTTCAGTAAATACCGATTAGCAACTAAAGAATATCTTTCCTTTTCTATTTTATCAGTAGTGACTATTTTTGACCGGGATGGATTTTTACTAATAAGTTCCTTTAATGAAAAAGACTTATCACTTGATGCCATTTTTAGGTCATCGCCTATTAAATCTATAAATTTTACTCCCTGCCACTCACAGCTATTCACATCCTTATCGATAAATAATATTGAGGCTTTCGCAGATGTGTAAGGTTGAAAAGCATCCGACGGCAATGATATAACTGATCTGATTAACTTTTCCTTGACTAAGAATTCTCTTATATAAAGATTTGCTTTATCTTCTAGAAACAAAAAGGATTCAGGAACAATTACAATTGCTTTTCCGTTGGTTTTCAATTGTGTTAAAATCATTTCAAAGTATATTACTTCAGCTTTGTTGGACGGTCCAAAAAGTCGAGAATTAAACCCATGAAGAATATCACTAGATAACCTGGTACCAAACGGTGGGTGCGTAATTATCCAGTCAAACTTTTTCAAAGAGTCCTGATTATAAACAAATTCCTCGATTGAATCTTGGTAGCTATATTCAAAACTGCCAAAATTGTTTACAACTAAATTCATCTTCCCAAGCCAAACACAATATTTATTAATATCATTCAGTTTCAAAAAACAATCGATATCCTTTGTTCTAACAAGAGTTGAAAATAATCCCGCATTGCCTCCAAATGGATCAAAAATGGTATTGGTATCTTTTATATCAGCGAGGTCTGCAATAATTTGTGATACTGATGAGGGAGTTGCAAACTCCAATATTGATCCTTTCGATAATGTAGAGGTATTTAACAGCTCACTAAAAAAATTCCCGAATTGTGAATGGGAAGATGCTTCTATGCTAAAATCAAACTCGGATAAAACATCAAAAATCTTAAAGCCCAATTCAGATGAAATATTTTGAAATAAATCAGAAACTAATATTTCATCCTCCTTTGTCATGAAAAATCCTGTTTCATATTCTCCAATTTCCGCGATGGCATTTTTAGTAGTAAAAACATGAAATGAACTTTCCTTAAATTGATTTAAGATTTCTGGAAAAACATTTCTGGCTCTTTCTAAAAAAAGGCAGGTCGCTATTAATACATCTACGTTTCTGGATTCATAATTTCTAAGTAGATCCCGCAACCGATTTACTAATCTTGAATAAATAATCTTTATTTCCTTCTTCACATAAATTAATCCTTCATTAGTTCTACCAAAAACGGAAGGATGGTTTGATATCCTAGCCGCTACCTGACTTGGCTCTAATGGTTTTTTATCCTCACGACTGTAAATAGATAAATTGTTTATAGCTATAGCAATCTGCCTGGCACTTAATGGTTTTCCCTCTAAATTGATAACATGTTCTATAGCTTCGTGTAACGTCATTTATTCTTCAATTATAATTTAAAATTAATCTATCTCAAGTTCTTCTGTCAATTCTAATTGCGGTACCGATGCCAGGTCAGCACCAGCAATCGATTTTATTGCACCATACATATCGATAGCGTTCTGGGTAACCAACTGAATCTGCTTTTCCCTTTTCCTCCAAATAGCAGTTATAGACCTTTTCTCACTATCAAGCTGCGACTGCATAGATGTAAATCCATCAACGATACCTCGCATTAATCTGGAAAATTCAGCACTGGTCAGGTAATCATAGATGTACTGCATTTTAGTACCCTTGTTTTCCTGTGCAATTTCCACTTCGCCTAGCCTCAATATCATTTCTCTTAAAATCAAACTGATTGCTTCTGCTTCCACATAAGAACATATCCATACCCCCTCCATCAATCCAAACCTGGTCCAACCTTCAGGCATGGTCTCTGTTACTATCACAGCTAAGTCTGCATTACGATCGCCCATGTCTACCTTGGCCTTTTTAACCCAATCTTTACTGAACTTCTTAGTCCTTTTGCTTTCATACATGATTGTTCCAACAGGCTTCTGCATAAGGTTAACTACTTCCTGTATTACATCAGCCCCGTGCTGCCCTTTAGCAACCTCAGTAATATTATCAAATGGATAAATTGCTTTTAATAATTTTTCCAATTCAAGCTCCTGGGCTTCACCCTGTCTTTCCTGGGAGCCTTGTTCAATTCGTTTTTGCGCCTCAATTAATTGATTATTGAGTTGCTCAATCAGCATCTCTTTCTCCCTAATTTTAAGCCCCATTTTGGCTTCTTCTTTTTCCTGAACCTCCAATATCCTTTGCTTAGCGTATGCCTCTTTTTGCTCCTCAAAATCATTTAGTAGGTCTGCTTTCTCCTTCTCGGCAGAACGATTGGCTTTTCGTAATCCCAGGAGTTCATCTGTTAAGCTTTTAAGGTTGGCTTTGTTTTCGTCAACCTGATTTTTATAATCCGTTAATTCAATCTCTACTTCCTTTCTCGTTGCCAATTTAATCTGATTTTCTTTTTCAGCTACAATAACTTTTGCTTTCTCTTCAACCATAAGGGTAATTTTCTCCCCTTGTTCAGCCAATTCCAGTTCTTTGGCGGCAATTTCCTGTTCCTTTTTGGATAACTTACCAGTTAACTCTTTTTCCTTTTGTTTGAATTTGGCTTCATAGCGGTTTTCAATACTATGAGCCAAAATTTCTTCAACATCTATTTCCTGTTGGCAATTGGGGCAAATGATTTTATTTTCCATGATTATATATTTTCCAGACATTATTCAAATGCTGTTCCAACTAATTTTATACTTAAAAAGCGGGTATTTTGATTATATTTATATCATAATTTGATTGTTGATGTCAATATTTGATATATTATGAAGCTATTAATCTCTTGGGTTGCCTTTAATAATGACTTTAAAGAAGGTGAAGTTTCTGCTGAAGGACCAACATACTCTTTCCATCAGAATTATTATCAGCATGATAAACACCTAATTCTATCCTCAGCCTCTGAGGGTGATATGCGACTAGAACTTCTATTGAATACTTTAAGGAATGACTTTAAAGATCACTTGATAGAAGAGAAGTATGTGGGTGTTAAAAATGTAATTGACCTTAAAGAAATTTATGGAAAAGTGGAAGACCTGTTACTTTCATACCCGGATGACGATATCACCATCTTTATCTCACCTGGTACACCTACCATGCAGGTGGCCTGGTATTTAAGTCATTTAAACCTGGGTTTAAAAACCACTCTGGTACAAACCGTCCCCAAGCAAAAAATAGGTAAGGGTGGCTCTGGATTGATTGAGGTTGATATTGAAAGATCAATGATACCTACAGGAGCGATAATCAAGGAAAAGAAAGCCGGTTCTAAGGATACTGTTAGTGCTGATTATATAATTACAGATTCATTACAGCCCATTTACGACAAAGCAATAAAAGTAGCCCAGGCGGATAACGTAACAGTATTAATTACCGGTGAATCCGGAACTGGAAAGGAGCATTTGGCAAATTACATTCACCTGAATTCACCGCGAAGGGATAATGCTTTTATTACCATTAACTGTTCTGCTTTTTCGGATAGTTTGTTAGAGTCCAGGTTATTTGGCTATAAGAAAGGTGCATTTACAGATGCCAAAGAAGATACAAAAGGAATCTTTGAACAAGCAATTGGAGGCTGTATATTTCTTGATGAGATAGGGGATATATCACCCTATATGCAGCAGTCATTATTAAGAGTAATACAGCAAAAGGAAATAACACCAATTGGCGGAGTGCCCCGTAAAATAGATGTAAGAATTATTACAGCAACAAATAAGAATCTACCCAAAGAATGTGGGGAAGGGAGTTTCAGATGGGATCTTTTTTATCGCTTATCAACTGTTGAATTGAAATTGCCTTCCTTATTAGAAAGAGGGCAGAAAGAAGTTAAAGTATTACTAGAGCATTTTATTAAAACAAAGAAAAAGGAATTCGGTAGAGAAAATAAACTTGAGCTTAATAAAGAGATCATACAAATTATTCTCGACTACCCCTGGCCCGGGAATGTAAGAGAATTGGAAAATGTTATTGAGAGTCTTTATGTTTTTAATGAATTGGAGGCCGATAAGGATTCTCTTCCTGATAGGTTATTTGAATCTGAAGTTGGTAAGCCACTTACATGGGAATATGTTGAGAAAGAACATATCAAAAAAGTGCTTGGCATTTGTAAAGGCAATCAAAATAAAACTGCAGAAACTATAGGGTATGCAATTAATACTCTGCGAGCTAAAATGAAAGCTTATGAAATTGATGCGGAGGAGTTTAAATAGATGCTATCAATTGCAAATAATTTTAGGAAGCTCAAAATTTGATCCACATAAATCTAAATACTTTTTCAATTATTTGACGCTCAAATTTGTCTGAATTACAAAATCTTTAAACTCTTGTGTTATCAACTGCCTGCTTTTGCTTCCTGCCTTATTTGTCGTTTCGCTTTCAATAGCATCTAATGCATACGCAAACAAGTTTGTCAGCGCAATTTGTCGTGTAGTGAGATGTTTCTTAAAAACGGGGACATAGGCTTCGGACAGTTTTCTAAAAATATATTCAAGCTGGTTTAGAGCTAATGAGGTCTTTCTCTTTACAGTGTCTAAGATATTATCCTGGATTACGTCGTGTTTGTCAAAATAGAAGCTGAATAAAGCTAATAAGTTTTCGTCAGTTTTTGGGTAAATATTAAGTTTCTTTTGGGGTAACATATTATGCTTTTGAAGGTTACTGTATGTTAATTTTTAAATATAAACTGTTTAGCCAAATACAGCTAAATTAATAACTAAATTCTGTTGATATGCGCCTCGTTAAATAGATACTCTTCAAGATGGCCATGCAGCCTAACAGAATTATGAAATTTGCAAGACTTCCTATATACGATTTTGACAACCTATGTTAGCTGTTTATGCAGTAAATATTTTTTCATCATTAATTAAAATACCAGTTTTTCTATGATTTTAGGAACAATTTGTTCCGTAGCAATAGAAATTATTACTGGAGCTAAAAATTTCAAAATTTCTTTTAGATAATTTGGGTTGAATTTTAGTTCTTCAATTTCACGAACAAAGGACATTAACTTTTCTAACTCCTCTAAAGAAGCACTAGATTTAGCGATATCCTGGTTTACACTTAATCCTTCAGATTGGTTGGAAAACATTTCTTTTCTGAGTATTTCAATACGATTACTTAAACTATTAATTGCTTGCTTTTTCTTTTTACCCAAAAGCCTATTTATTATGTTTTCATTTGTGTAAAACTGATATACCAAAAGAGAAGTAAAAAATAATGCAGTAATTAAAACCTGGGTTCCTACTTGATAACTATAAAAAGAAAAGGAGATATTTTTGAAAAATATAATAGCAGAAGTATAAAATGCGGTAATATAAAAGAACGTAAATTGATTACTGCCTACGCCCAAAGCTATAAATATTGCACCAACAACTAGCACCAGAAAGTATAGGATCCAGAAAGGATTAGCATACGTAGAACTGATTTGCGTAATACTTTCTTGTGGAATATAAAAAATGATGCTTGTTAAAATAATAGTTAGTGTCAGGAAAACACTTAACATTAACCCACTTGAATAAGAATGAAGTTTTCGTAAGGGAGTAATATTGGCAAATCTATTAAATGGGCTTATTTTCAAAGGAATGACCGAGATACCTTTCATTATATAAGTACAGGTACTCATCGAAACCCAGATGGCGTTCCCAAAAATATAAATGCAAATAAACCAAAAAACGAGGTCGAATACAGAGCTTATTAATTCATATCTTAATAACACATCTAATTTAAGAAATAATACTGAAGTCCATATTATAACAGGGGCTAATAATCCAATTCCAACAAATATTTTAAATGAAATTCTTCGTTTGATATTCTTTACTCGTTTATTAATCAAATTATAAGCTAACGCAATGAAGGATAAGGCGAATATAAAAGTAACAACAAGTAAAATCCCTGATAAATGAAATTTAGTAAATAACCATGTTAAAAATAAAACTATAAGAGCAATTGCACCAACGACATAATCACTTTGGGTGAGAGATGGAAATTTATTTTCTTTTTGGACTCCTATAAATCGGCTTAATGTATAATTTCTCCAATGAATAAATTCATTTTCTCCTTTGAAATCAAATAATTTCTTGAAGTCGTTTGTATTAGATAAGTAGCTGAGATACCTTTCAACGAGTATTAGAACTACAACAACGCCAATTGATGCAATTATTTTAATGAAAATATTTAATGCGGTAACATTTGAAATTTCTTTTGAAAAATTATACAAAAGCCAGGGCAAGATGCTAAAAAATAAAAGAGTAGCACCTAAAATAAAAGAACCCATTGCCTTATTCTTAAAAATGGCTCCCAATTTTCTAACTCCCCATGTAATTATTGAATTACCGGAGTATGGTTTAATTGATTCTACATTATTTTCTTTTGTACCAAAAAGGTGAGTCCAAATAATTTTTAGTTTATCTTTTGAATAGTTCGCGTATATGTCAAAAAGATTTTTGCAATTAGAGCATTTCTGAACTCTATATTGAATATTCAATCCTGGTGAATTTAGTCTTAAGATTCCTATTTTTTCCCAATTGAATATTGGTAAATAATCCTTGCCTATTCTGGACCACCCAGATATACTAAATATATCGTCATCATTTTTGGGGTCGAATCTTCCAATATCTCTTGTATACGGAACACATTTAATGTCATCCGTAATACCTAGTTTATCGGGGCTTGGTACATCAAATTTTGAATCACAATATGGGCAAGATACATGAAGACTCATTTTCGATTTTTTAATTTCCTATTGGCTCTTTTACGAATAAAATAAGTTGGAATACCGACACATAAGAATGATAATAACAACGCTATGTAAAATGTGATTTTATGCTCTTTAGTTTTATGCTCGCTCTGACTTTTTCGAACAAATTTATACCTCTTGTAATCTGATTCTGTTAGATATTTTAAAGGCTTGTCTTGCAAAAGTGAATATTCTGAGACTACATTAGAATCAAGTAAACGTGTTAAATGGTTCCAGGTTTGTACGCCTGCTTTAACTCTTTTGCCTTCAAATATGAGTTCAATGGGTTCTTTAGAACTTAAATCTTCCCCTAAAGAGTTTATTTTATATTTTAAGTAATTACCATTTTCCGTTCTATCGACTACAGTTATTATATGTTCAACTATAGTCGGAAAATAATCATCATTTTTGCTTGTCTCAAATCTTATCCTATTAGTTAATCCGGTTGTTTTATCTATGTTAATTTGAAAGTACTCAATGTCATAAAGGGGATAGCCATAATAAGCTGCTCGGAAGATGGAATATAGCCTATTAATGGTTTTATTAGGATTAATTTCGTTCTCCCACGCAAAATAATACGTAAAATCAATAGAATTTTCGTTGGGTACCGCTTCATACCAAATCCATTTTAGTGGTGGTGTCGGTGTATTTGGACGGAGAAACATTTCAGGTTTATAAAGCTGAGCTAAACTATCTATTTTGGAAGGCTGTCCTGCTAAACTTATTGTATCGATAGGGAGAAGAGATGTGTACGCTCTTTTATCTCGTCCTGTAATGTAGGAAGCAATTAAAACTGATAAAAGAAGTACTAAACAGACAATTAGGATGTTTAAAATAATTTTAAGAATTATCATTTGTTGACTTGTTTAGTATGATGTCTATATTTTTAGAAATATTAATCTTAAATATCCCATTCTTTAAATACCCTTTATGTTCAAGTAAAAACTTAAAATCTCTTTTTTGTTAGTCATTACTAGCAAAGGCTAAATTTATAAATAAAAAATGATGAAATGTACATGTCTAAATAGTTATTCCTCCAGTTGGGTATGTAGAACAACAGAATTTCAAAAAATGAAACACGGCATTCATCCGCCCTTTTTACACAGTTCGTCCTAGGCACAGTTGTTTTCAAGCTCCCTAACTTTTTCTTTGACTGAAAAATGCATCTCGTTTTCCAAATTCTGTCTTAGAAATTTATATGCCCACTCGGGTAGAAGTGGACTATTAATTCTTTTTAGGTAAATCTTGTCCTGAATTTGTCTTATCAAATGGCTGTCAATAGAATTATTGATACATAAAGATTCTAATTCGCTTTCTATTAAATCCTTAATTTCTTTTAGATTTTCTATCGCTTCATTATTACTGGAAATTTGCTTGTAGGCAAGTACAAAAACTGGAAGTGATGGAAAAATAACGCTTGAGATGAATATCGGAAGAGTTATCTTAAATTCACCAGCAACAACAAATAATATTAGAAAGGTTAATCCTGCAAGAAGCAAAATGGTATTTTTATATCGTTTTCTTAAAGTAAAATCATAGCTGGAATTAGTACGTTGGCAAAGTAGAGTTGCAATATTTGTTTTAACATTTGCTAATTCATTCGAATACCAGCCATAAAGTTTATCTAATTTATTACCCTTTACATGTTTATTGTAATAACGAAAAACTAATTCATCATCTGGTTTATTGGGGATTAGAGTTCTGTTCCAATTTATCATTAGTACGTTTGTATCGAACTTTTCCTGAATTGATGCAGCAAGTTTTTTTTGTTTCATTGCCTTTTCTTCGCAAAAGAATTCCAGGAATGTTGCCAAAATACTATAAAGAACAAATACCCAAACTAAATTCTGTTCATTTTTTTCAAAATAAGGTGTAAGGATTGAAATTAATATTGGAATTGGGACTGCAATTAAAACTTGAAAAGCAAAGGTCACTTTTCCGTTTTTATAAATTTGCTTTTGTGCCGCCAAATACTTAATACTTGGTTCGGAATCCTGTTCTTGTATTATATATTTTCCAATATCATTCATAGCTAGGGAAATTGTCTCCAAAAATTTCTTTCCATTTGTTAATTGAATCTTTTTGATTTCCTGCTTTCTCTAACTGCCTTGCATCAAATGCCCTTACATAGTCTGCATATGCTCTGTCGAAGATTTTCTTTTTATCGTCACTGCTTACATTATTCAAATCACCTTGAATGTTTTTTGGGTCATTAACTGGTTTATATATTCTCCTATGAATTTCTAAAAATAAATCTATGAGTTCAATGTCAACAAACTTTGACGCTACTGTTGTTTTTTCGGAATAATAGTCAAGTATCATATTTTCTAAAAGATACGAACCCATTGTTGGCATTGTTGGTCTTTTGTTCCAATACTTAACTGCTCTTATTACGTTTGGAAGATTGCCTTCATGCAATTTGTTCAAAGTTTTAAGTCTTTCGTTATCTATTCTAGGGTCAGTTTTTTTCCAATTTCCAGCCCCGTCTGGAATTATATAGTATGTTTTATTATTTGCATCTTCTTTTGTAAAAAAGCAAGGAACGATGTCAAATACCCAATCATAAGATTGAAGATTTAAAGTTGCTGCTTCTAAATTTCTTTTGATTTCTGCATTCTTGTATTGCGGAATATCAACCAACTTGTTCACAAACAAGTTTATAAGTTTTCGAGAATTTAAAACATCAGTTCCATCGTTGACTAAGTCTAAAAATCTTGTCGCTGTGTTTGGTGCATTTATTTCAATTCTATCAACGTATTCGTTATATGTACAACCGTCAGCTTTTAAACAAATCATAAGGTCAATATCATCTAAAGGTCTTTTTTTGGTATTTCTAGCAAATGATCCATAGAAAATATTTTTTTCACTATAAATTGCAGGAAATTCATCGTCATTTTCTGGAAATGATTCGATTTGACCTATGAGCCAATCCCTACTGCCACGAGCCTTTTTAGTTCGCTCTGGGTCGAGGTTAACTGTATCCTTCAAAAACTCATCAAATGCAAGTATTACTGTTGTTGCCATAGTGGTGGTTGTCTTACAATATGCGTAACGATCGAGGTTTTGTGCAGTTGGGGAATTGACCAACTGTCCGCCCGAAACTGAAGCTAAATTTATAACTAAAAGTCGATGTTAACCAACAAATGCGCGGTAGAATTCCGTCCGATATGAAGCACAATAGTAGTACAACTGCTGAAACACGGCTTCTGTCTGCCACTATTTAGACAAACCCCATGACCGATTGCTTTGTCGTCAAGTCCAAAGAGGTTTGAGTTTTTTTACGTCTTCTTCAGATATAATTTTGGTTCTTGTTGTGATTGGCTTGTCTAAATTTATGTTCTTTATGAAAGCCTGAAATTTTGTCCAACCAATTTTGATTTTTTCAGAATTGCTGTCGTCATGATAAAAATAGACAAAACCGTCTTTGACTTGTCGCTCAAGTATGGTTGATGGCGGATAAATATAGCTTCTCGTTTTGCCATCATTATTAAACTTTAGAATAATTTGGTCGCCTTCTTTTGCTGTGTCACTAAACTCTGTTTTAGCTCGCCACCTTAAAAAACCAATGTTTTCTTCGTCAATGTTTTCTCTTTTAGCAATTGTAGTGGTTGTGGATTCTACATTATCTTTTATTTTGTTGTAAGTTCTATCGCTTAAGAACGATGCCGAAATGAACCAATATTTGTCTCCGAATTTCTTTTTTCTTGTTTTGGATTTTACAGTAGGTTTAAATGGTCGTTTTGCAACTTCTATTTTTAAAAGTGTGTCAATATCTTTCTTTGTTAATATTGTTGATTCTTCTGTCAAGTTGTGACAAAATGCTTTTGCTTGTGAAAGAAGAATATCGTTGTCCGTAACAACTGAAGATTCAGTGAGCCTTTCAGCACTACTTTTTGATAAATTAGCCGAACCAAGTACCAAAAATTTGTCTGTCAATAAAAGTTTGGAATGCAGTTCAGAATTGGATAATAACCTAACGCCCTTTGAAAAGTATGTATTAAGAGTTTTTGCAGAAGTTTGGCCGAATTTTATTGCAAATGATGATGCGTCACAAATTAATGTGTCACCTTTTGAAAGTTCTAATTTGTCAGATGTCACATAAGCAATGCAAGCAAATTTCTTTTGCCCTTTCCTCAAAAGTTTATTGACTTCTTTCCAAATGTCTCCCGTTAGAAAATTTTCCATTGTCTGCTGGTTAATAATTGGAGGGTGTTTATACAGCTTAGGATAACCTTGGCAAATCCGATAGCAGCAGCCTTTGCAATTTGCCGTTTACATTGCTAAAATTTACCACTCAAATTAGGGTTAATGTCTCGAAGAAAACTATATATTACTTTCCTCCTATTGTGATGCCGGTTTGATTGCCATCATCATCCCATTCTGCGAAAGTTATCTTATCAAAGTCATTCCAGTCATTAAAATCATTAAACTTGTCATAATCCGAACCTAACTTTGATGCTTGCAAATATTTAGATTGGTGAGAAATTAAATTCTTTAATTGCTGATAATTATTTATTTTTTCTTGAATTAATGCATTAAGTTCCAAATCGTTTTTTAGCTCGATTTTATTTTCTAGAATAGCATTTATCAATCTCTTCCGTGAATTTCGACATGAAATTGTTTCTGTAACATTAAGTTTTCCATGCTCGGCGTATTTATTACTTGCATGACCTCCTCTACAATATTTAAAATAAGGACAATCGTTTTTACACATTTCTACGCCTTCCAGATATTCATGAACATAGTTTACATTGCTAGAAAATGCTCTTTCCATTAAGTTAAATAGTGAAGTTTTCAGCACATTCCCTACAATAAAACCATTGTGTTCTTTAGTTTTAAAAGAATGCAATTCCGGGGAGAAAAATACAACATCGCCATTCCATGCTATTGTTGGAAAGAGATCAATTCTCTCATCGCTGATAGGCTTCTTTACGGTCAAGGTTGAAGTTACCCATCTACTAATGTGATCAAATTCTCTGATTCTAATTATAGGGTTGGCATCCCATGCATCCAAAAGATCCTTCCAAAATGAAGTTACGGATTCATCATCAGGTACAGTTCTAGTGTTAACGCCGTCTATCTCCTCAATATTTATCGCTAATGAGTGAGCTCCAAGCTTAATAGCATAATCAAAAATATTTTTAGCGTAATTAATATTACTGTTATTTATAACAGTAATTATCCCGAAGCTTATATTATGTTTGTGAAGTAAGGAAACGCCCTTTTCAACTTTGCTAATGGTTCCCTTACCAGCAAAATCAATTCGGTTGGAGTTAATTTCATCTGGCCCATCTACACTAATTCCGATACGTACAGCATACTTCTTAAATAATTCACACCACTCATCATCAATTAGTGTAGCATTTGTTTGTATTGCATGCCGAACTTTTGTGCCATTAAAAGCTTTAAGTAGTTTTTCGAAATGCGAATGACCAGTGGCTAACGGTTCGCCGCCGTGCCAAATAACAGTAATTGGTGTTTCAATACTTTTTTAAAATCATTTGCTATTGCTTGGGCTATTTCGACAGGCATACTGTGGTTTAATTTTCTATCAGCTAAATAGCAATATGAGCAATTTAAATTGCATAAAGTAGTCGGTTGCAAAACTATTTTGCTTATATATTTCTTCGCAGTGTCAATCAAAGGAAGAGTTTTCTTAAGCGGATTGTCCATTAATGCAGTTGGCATAATATAGAATTTATAAGTAATTGTTATGTAGTTAAAATACTTAGTTTTTATTATGACTGAGTTTCAAGATGATTGCTGCTAACAATTGCATTTATGCCACAATATGCTACTCATCATTTTAAATCCTTTTTTATAACCAGAAAATTAGCATTGTACATTTTGCATTGTTTATAGCACCAATGCAATTTACAAAAATATTTAATATGCGCAAATGATTTGCTTGCGTTCAAAAGACAAAGGAGAGACGCAGGAACGGATTTGTCGTTGCGAGCGGTTCCTGCTGGGGTGTCCAGTAAAACGACTGTAAGGAGTGATGGACACACAGTGTAGATGCGCAGCGTGGCATAACGAAGTTATAAGAGTGGGTTTGTGCCAGCGAAGCATCGTAACGCAGCCAGGAACCCGAAATGGCGAGCCCGACTACAGATGACAGCGGGCGTACAGAATAATATTGAAATGAATGAATGACGAAGTGGAGGTGATTGGAGTGGAATGAACCTGGGCTTGCTGTAAAAGTATGTGTGTTTGTGTATGGCATTGTGGGCAGGATAAACACCATGCTTTGGAAGCAATGTAGAGGCTGTGAATGAAACGAAATGAACCGTAACACAGGAATGAATGAATGAAATTTTATGATGGGCGCAAAAGCTGTCCGAGCGCAAACTGGCAAATATTGCAATTATTATGACAAACTTGCGATAGCAACCCAACGGGCAATGAAGCTGCAATAATTTTCCTAAATAAAAGATATTATTGCTGCTTCATTGGTTTGGCGAAAAAATTGCTTTGCCTGTTGTAGCGAGACCTTATAACCAGAGAATTGGATACAGAATGAAATGGAGTATCCAATAAAGAAAGTGGCGCAGCCACACAAAATCCAACTCCATTTAGGAGTTGTTTAAGTTTATCAAATAGATTAATTCATTTCAAGAACAGATATTCCTTTACTTGCAAAATCGCTGCAAATATTAAATGCCTTCTGTGTCCTGATCTGCGCTAAGCCGCCCAACATCGTTGATTTCAATTTGGATTCCGAATCCTTGTAGGTCCGTACATTTTGGAAGTATCCTGTTACAGCATTATAAGCACCGAATAAAGTACCCTTTGTAGTGTCCATAGCCTGGGTTTCGTTACTCATGGCATATTCATATGCGCTATTACACATCTTTTGGAAATACGCTGAGTTATCATTTCCCTGGTTTATATTCTGAATGGTTTCTTTGTTAGGAGCAAATGCCATCTGAATTAACTTTTTTACCCCTGAATCAACAATAGGAATCTTAGCCCACCTGTTAAAGATATCTTCAAGCTGCATGGAAATTTGGTTTGATATCCCCATAACTGTATGCGCCATAGTTAGCCTTTCTTTTGCATTGGCTGTATGCCTTATTTTAATGGCATTGCTATGGTTTTGCAGGGCTGCATTGAGTGTATTGTTGCAAACAATTCTAACAGGCGTAAAAGCGGCTGTAATACTTCCATATCCATCATGTGAAGTAGTGAGGAATAGATACTGTTCAATCAGATCATCTTTTCCAACCTTTATGTACGATGGGAGCTTTGCAGTGATAAATATCCTTTCACCATTACCAAGCGCTCCTGCAGTTTCGTATTGAATACCGTCCCCTCCTACAATGGAGTCGAAGAATGCGAATGCATCTACATTCTGTACTATTTCATAGTCTTTACCTACAACTCCAAGTACCTGGTTTGTATCTGTTCTTACTGTAGCCTGGTGATTTGGAATTTCTATATCCCTAATGAGAAAATCCATACCCTTTCCAATTTCTCCATCATGGGTATAAATCTTTCTTTTTACTACCTCATAATCAAGGCCTGCATAAATTAATGCCTCCTTACTATTGGGATAATCAGTACCAATTTGCCCCAGTCTATGCCAGGGCTTTTCATTCACTGAAAAGAAACTGTGCTTATTTGTTTGTTCGTTAAAATTGATATTGTGTGCCATGTGAATTGCTTTATGTTATTGAATTGAAATGCTGCCCAGACCTAGAATTGATATGGGATTAATCGTCGTAAGCACTGTTCAATGGCAACTAAGCATTTAGCAAAAAGGAAGCTGTTTAAATCCGTGGATTCATGTGGCTGACCAACGTAACACAGCCTGTGCAGGCGGTAATGTTGAGATTCAGTACCAATGTTTTAAGGCAGTCCATTTTGTGTATGCTTAGTTGCTGTTAATTTTGCTCAAGACGTTTTAGTCCACCAATGATTCACTGGCCACCTCCTCAACTTTTGCAGAGGCTTTGCTACCAAGCAGCAGCAATTCATTCACCTGTATTTCGGTAACGTATCTTTTAATCCCTTCCTTATCAATGTAATTCCTGTTTACCAATTTACCTTCAATGGCAACTTCTGAACCCCTGTTCAAATATTTTTCTGCAATTTCTGCAACTGCACCCCAGGCAAAAAGCTGATGCCATGTTGTTTCGGTGATCTTTTCACCTGCAGCATTTCGATAACTTTGATTGGTTGCTACTGAAAAGCGAGCTAACTTTTTTCCGCTTTCGGTATCATGCATTTCTGGTGCATTTCCCAGGTTCCCAATTAACTGAACCTTGTTTTTTAAATTGTACATCTTTTTTTGATTTAATTGTTATGATTGAAAATTGTTTACTTATTTAAATCACCCCTTCATCAGCGAATGAATAATACCCCTCTTCAGATACAATGATGTGGTCTATCACATTGATATCGAAATAGCTTGCAGCTTGCTTTATTTTTCTGGTTATTTCTTCGTCTGCCCTGGAAGGCATAAGATTACCAGAGGGATGGTTATGGCTTAATACGATTGATGTAGCATCCTTTTCCAAAGCCTTTTTCAGAATCAGTCTTGGATCGGCAACTGTTCCTGTAATTCCACCCCTGCTCATAATTTCGAAGTGCTTTATTTTGTTGGCCCGATTGAGGAATATCACAGCAAACACCTCGTAGTTATAATCTTTCAAAAGCACTTTCAGGTAGTTTGCTATTTCAGAACTCCTCCTTACACATACTCTGTCTAATGGTGTAGATAATTCACGCCTCCTGCCCAATTCCAATGCAGCAGCTATGATGGTAGCCTTAGTCTCCCCAATTCCCTTTACCTTTTGAAGATCATGCACAGAAAGCTTTCCTAGTTCACTAAGGTTATCTTCTACTAGATTCAGTATATCTCTCGCTAAATCCAGTGCAGATTTATCTCTGTTCCCAGCATTTATCAGGATAGATAGCAATTCTGAATTTGATAACACAGCTAAACCGTTAGTAAGCAACTTTTCCCTGGGTTTATCATCATCAGCCCATTTTTTGATAGGAGTCTCATTTTTAACAGCTATTTCCATTCTTGTATATTTTACATAGGGGGTGATTCATCCACCCTCAAATTTTGACGGGGTAGAAATGGGGAGAGCTGATAGTCCTCATATACATGAATGGGTGGGGGGTGTTTATATGGAATATATCAATAAGGGAGGGGGTATTTTTATGGATATGATAGCGTAGATTAATAATATAGAATCTTTAAATAAGCCTATGGAAATAAACTGAATAAATTAATTTTCAATTTCCATACAATGCAGTGTGACAAAGGCTTTTATAAATAAATCTGTAAGGTTTATATTAGGTGATATCACTAATTATTCTTATCTTTGTATAGATGAAGAATGATAAAAGTGAAGTGTGATTAAGTTGAAATTGTCGTCACTCTACGATAATTAAATTCCCTCTCTCATTAGACTATCAAAAAAATTTATTGAATTGGTTTTTTACCATTTTTAGCCAGCGGTATGTGTTATAATCCGCTTAATAAAATTGAGGATTAGCAGTAACTGAATAGGTTAGGATAAAACAGTGTCTATTCAGCTATAGGATTCGTCAAAAGCTCGCTCTGACTGAAGGTGTCAACGAGTACCTCCACTAACAAAGGTTACACAACGAATACCTCACGCAATTATTAGCATTTAGCTTTCAAGGTAGCCTTTGTAAATAAACAAAGTTAAATGTAAGGGGACGTGGAACTGCTGTTTTCCTGAGCTGGAATTCTAACATAAATTAAACAATTCCAGGTTCTTGAAATGTGCTTTTTTAGAAAATACTATTATGAATAGCTTAAACCTCTCTTCATATTACTAAAGCTTAAAAACATGTGGAGGGGAAAACCTTGGTATGTCTGCTACAAAGCAATGAAAAATAAATGTTCAAAGCCACTTCACAAACTACACTTGCTACACAATCTGCTTTAAGAAGTGCAGAAAGTGTAGCAAGTGCTAGAGTTAAGAAACCTTTTTTTGGGCATTAACAACATTGCCAATGTTCTTTCTTGTAATTGTAAAATCCAAATGCCTCAATCGATCCGCAAAAACTCTTTTTGAAGTTGGTTTATAACCTGAATCAATGGAATATCTATTATACTTCAGATAAAAGCCGTGTAAAGTAGTCTCCTCAGTAGTGCTGGGTTCAAAAAACTCATCCTGCAAAAACAGATTTACAGAATCTGAATTCATTTTATACTCTTTTAAAGCATTATCAACAGCCACGGATTCAGTGAATTTCTTTTGACTCAAAAGTCTGGTAAGGCCAGATAAAACCCAATTAAATACTCCAGGTAGTTCATCTGCTATTATTTTCTGAGCGAATTCCGGATCACGATCATTCACAGGTATGGTAACATCGAATTTGATAATCATAAACCTTCTGAAAAATGCTTCATTCTGTTCCACATCCCTTGGCAATTCATTAGCATTAAATATAAACTTGGCATAATCTTCAAGTGTGAAAGGACTTCCATACGGCAACCTTGCATCAACAGGCTCTCCACTTACCAATTGTTTGAAATAAGCAGAATCCATGTGGGAAGAGATTTCTGAAGCATAGTTTAAAAGCTTTGTTCCAAGATTTGCTCTGTGATATCCCGAATCATTAGTTAAGGACTGAAGGTTAAAGTTGCTCACATTTTGTGGCCCAAGAAGCGCATTAACTATTTCAAAAAATACGCTTTTGCCGTTTGCTCCTTTACCATACAGAACCATACATTTTTCAAGTTTCAAGGTTCTGTGCTTAATAAACACATAAGCTATGTATTCAGAAAGTATGTTCTGTTGGTCAGGATCGGGAAGCACCTTGTCAAGAAAAGCTATAAACTTAGAACACGTTGCTTTAATATCATAAGCAAAGGGTAGCTGATAGGTCAGGAAATCCTTTTCGTCAAAATCCTTTAATCTGGCTTTATTAGGGGTTATCACAAAAGTGCCGTTCAATAGGTTTATCAGCACTTCATTAGTCAACATTGATTTCTTTAAAAAATAAGCGGAAGAAGTTAATTGTTTTAAAAGATCAGCTCTGAACAAATGATATTTAGCATCATATTTATCTACTCCTAATCTCTCAGCTGATTGACCTAAAAAATTCTCTATTTCACCTTTATCCAATGGTTTCCAATAAGCACCATTAAAAAAATAGATGCAGCCGTTTTTTACACCTATAGACCAATTTGATTCTTTGGCCTTTTTTAAGACTTCATCAATTGTTTCAATTACGAAATGCTGTTTTTTTAGTTTTTCTTCATCAGCAATAGCAACTCTTTTTCCAAAGCTAATAGGAGTTAATTGTTTCAGAATTTGATTGAATAATGTACTATGTTCAATAATTATGTTTTTTGGAGCGCTAGTTTGCGCAGCTGGATGGTTCATTTTGTTGCAGTTAAATCGTTTAAATAATTTGTTTCAATTTCCTGTTTCGTAGCAAACCTGTTTTTGGTGAGATACAGTTCTAGATCCTCTTTGAGGAATAGAATTAATTTTCCACCAGGTTTGACAAAAGGGATTTCCCTTAAGCTGGTTTTTTTATAGAGGGTCGACTTGCACAATTTCAAAAAAGCTGCCGCTTCTTCAAGATTAAAATAGATTGATTCCATTTTATAAAGTTTTAAATAATTAATAATATCGCTGAGATGATTAGATAAACGATAGTCGACGTTCATTGTCTATTCAATCAATTCAACAACACAAAAATTGCTTTAAAACTTCTGAGTAAGGGGTTACACGGGGGTTACTTATTTGGAGGAGTGCTCTTTATTTCTTTATCGATCTCTTTAAGCATACCCTTAATGGTATCTCTAAGAATCTCAAGATTTGACTGGTTATTCCCTGATTTCTTTGATGAGCCAGGGATTTCCTTTTTTAAATCATAAATTTTGCCAAATGAATCTTGCCTCAATGTTTTATCTGAAAAACCAGTTAAAAACATTGCCAATTTACTCATTGATGTATCGTCGTAGGGAAGGATAATTTTGCTTTCTTTCAAATAATGAAAGAGCAGGGCCAGTTGATCCTTACTTAAAACAGGCACTATTCCTGGATATTGAACCTTTAGTTCTGGAAATTTAAAGTCGGTGCCAACAGAAATCACCTGAGTATTGTCGTTACAATCGATATCTCTATTTTGACTCTTGATTTTACTTCTTAATTCAGTTAGCTTCTTAATATAAAAAGTGATTTCGGCTTTAATTAAATTATAGGCACGTTCTTTCTTTTGATCTATTTCAATTTCTTCTTCGTCAGTTATAATGTGATCAATATCCCATTCCTTATAAAAGGCTTTTCTGCAAAGTATAGAAGTACCCCTATCCTCAAGTTCTTTTAGCTCATCTAAAGAAATAGAAAGCCTTGGAACCGCTTCTTTTTCGAATCTATAAATATTTCTTTCAATGCTATTGATATTGAACTCCCTTTTTAAAAAGCCCCAAACATTTAAAGTCATTGAAAAATTCCGTAGTAAATCGATTCGACTATCCAGTTCTTTGAAAACTTCATTAATATTTTGCATAGAGGACTATTTGGTAATGCTAAAATAGCGAATCCTCAGAAGTCTGTTAATAAGTTGGAATACTCGATTTTGGTTTTATCCTCAAATGAAGCAAGATAAGCCATCGTGGTACTGATATTTGCATGTCCAAGGCTTTCAGAAATATAGGCAGGATTAACATTGTTGTTTTTTAGGTGAGTAGCAAAAGTATGTCGACAACTATATGTGTTGCATTTCTGACTAATACCAAGCCTAGTTCTAACAATCTCCATGTACTTGTTATTAATCTTGATGAAATCCTGGATAAGGTACTTTTCCTGAATAGGAGTAAGGCTATCCCTTAAAGTTGGGAAGATGTATGAACTATCAGATGAATCTGATTTCCACCTGTTAATAATTGCCTTAGCCCTGGGATGAAAGTGTACTCTAATCATTTGTTGACTTCCTTTCTTTGTATTTTTTGTTTTAGAGCGAATAAAATTTATTGAATCGCCATCAATATTTTCATATTTCAATCTGAGAAGATCACAAAAATTAATGCCATTGCATAAATAGCTTAATATCCAAAAATCCAGTGCTTTTTGCTCCTCCTTTACATTAGGTGTGTAATTCAATAACAACCGCAAATCATCAGAAGAAATTGCTTTTTTGACATTTGAACTAACAGGAATGGTGTATTTATGCTTCCCAAATGGGTAATTGTCTTTGCTTATCAGGTTTCTGGCAATCGCATCATTATATATTGCCCGCAACTGGCGAAGATATATTCCAACTGTAGACTGTGATTTGTTACGCCCTAACATATAGTCTTCATATGACTGCAGAAAATTGGGAGTAACATCAAAAAGGGTGATATTTTTTTTGAATTCATTAAGAGAATTAATAGTCGTTTTATATGATATAGCTGTCCCGACATTTCCTTTCTTATTTTGTATTGCTATATACCTGTCAAATAAACTCGATAAAGTCATGCCTTTTAAGTCAACCGAATTTTCATAAAAAGCTTCTTCAAACTTCATAAAAGAAAAAGGAACTAGGTCTTCAATAATTTGAGTTGCCCTTTTTTTTAGCGCGTTCATTTTAATGGCTACTTTTTTCAAAGTATCATCTCTTAATTTTTCAGAATTGATCTTTTTCCATTCATCTTCTGTTAGGTCAATATCTGTATTGAAACGCTTTTTATCAGGCTTGCAGTAGATAGTTAATTTCAAAGGAAACTTTCCGTTATTCTTCTGAACTCTCTGATCTAAAAACAAAGTAACTGTTGGATTATATTTTTTCATTTGCACCAAATTTGCACCACAAAGTAAGTTATAATATCCAACGAAAGTATAGAAAAGAAAATTTAATTTACTATAACTATCTGATTATAAATATAATATCGAACAAAATCTAAACAAAGTAAAATATCCGAAAACAGGTTATTTATAACTGTTAATCAGAGGGTCGCCCGTTCAAGTCGGGCAGGGGGAGCAAAAAGAGGTCATATTTGACCTCTTTTTTAATTTTAACCCCAGCTGGTTAAATTCTTGCTTGATAAGTAAACAATTCATAATAGCGCCCCTGTTTGTTTATCAGATCTTCGTGATTTCCCAGTTCTGCAATTTCTCCGGATTCTATTACCAGTATCTGATTTGCCTTTCGGATGGTACTTAGGCGATGGGCAATTACAAAAGTTGTACGGCCCTTCATCAGCTCATTCAGACTTTGCTGTATCAATGATTCACTTTCGGTATCCAGATTCGATGTGGCTTCATCGAGTATGATGATTTTCGGATCGGCAAGAATTGCCCTTGCAATGGCAATACGTTGCCGCTGTCCTCCTGAAAGTTTTACACCTCTTTCTCCAATTACTGTATCCAGCCCGTTTTCAAAACGATCTGTGAATTCATTTACATAAGCCGAACTAACTGCACTGTTCAGCCTCTCTTCCCCGGCATCGGGTCTTGCAAATAAAATGTTTTCACGAATAGTTCCTTCAAATAAAAAATCATCCTGTAACACAACTCCCAAATGTTTCCGGTAATCAGTCAGAATCACTTTACTAAGATCTGTTCCATCAATAATTATTTTACCTGAGTCGGGTGTAATAAAAGTAGCGGCCAGGCTTGCAATGGTTGTTTTGCCCGAACCCGAACTGCCAACCAGCGCTGTAACAGAACCCGATGCTGCATCAAAACTGATTCCCCGAACAACTTCTTTTCCTTCTTCATAGGCAAACGAAACATTTTCGAATCTGATATCACCCTTTATATCTCCTAAAGGAATTGTTCTGACTGATTTGTCATCTTCAGGTTCCATATTCATGATCTCTTCCGTACGATCCAATCCTGCAAATGCTTCGGTAAGCTGGCTGCCGATATTGCTCATCTGCACAATGGGTGCAATCATAAAACCAAGGTATAGTGTAAAGGCGAGGAAATCGCCAAAAGTCAATTGCCCTTCAATCATCATATATCCGCCAATACCCATGATGCCAGCACTTGCCAAACCCAGCAGTAAAGTGGCAGAGCTGGTGATGATGGCTGTTGATGTAAGACTCTTTTTTACATTCAGGAATAATTGCTCTACTCCTTTTTCAAAAGTTTTATTTTCCTGAGCCTCTGCATTAAAACCTTTTATCACTCTAATACCATTAATGCTTTCCGTAAGGCGCCCGGTCACATCTGCATTAATAACACCACGCATTTTAAAAATAGGACGTATGTAAGTAAAGGCCTTTAATGCCACCACTGCAAAAATGGCTACAGGCACCAGCACATAAAATGTCATCATGGGACTGATCCGTATCAGCAGCACCAGCGAAATAACTGCTGTTAATAATCCACCTATCAGTTGCACCAATCCGGTACCAACCAGGTTGCGTACACCTTCAACATCTGTCATGATACGACTGACCAGTGCGCCAGATTTATTGTTATCAAAATAACTGATGGGTAGCGAAAGGACTTTCTTCTGAACTTTTATACGCAACAAAGAGATGAGGTGCTGTGCTTCCACACTTAATAATTTGGTAAGCAGGTAAGATGTTACTGCCTGCACAATAATGGAAGCCGCAACAACCGCCAGTAAAATTTTCAGCATTTGCATGTCCTTATTCACAATCACTTCATCTATCAAGTACTTACTTGCCCCCGGCAATACAAGACTTGCCAACCGGCTTACCACTATAAGAAGCAGCCCGATGATAACGATCTTTCTCCGTGGCCAGATAAATTCTTTGAACGCCTGGGCAATGGTAACCTTATGTTTAGGTTTGTTCATGTTTGTTTTTTAAAAGAATTCAAAGTTAAGCTTTGCGATGTGGCTTAATAAACTTGAAAGTTATTTGCGTTTATATTAATCGCATTATTGCTGAGGCTTTAATATCATTTAAATCTTTTGGCCTAATTCGATAACTATTCATGGCAGCCTTAATCCGGTATCTGCCGATTTTATCTGAAAAAGTATAAAACAGTTAAGGCCGGTAATACTCTTTTACCATATTTCCAGGAAATGATCGTAGTTCACTAACAATTTCTATTATATATGTTTGATTAATATCGCCCGATGAGTATATTTCAAAGACCTTTACTTACTGTTAAAACAGTATTATTTGATGTAAAAAACAGACAATATTTTTCCATTCCACGTTGAAACAGCCTTTTTTTAAAAAAATATTTTTGAGAATCAGCAATAAAACTTTTAAAGCATGCGTTTATACCCCAAATCACCGTAAAATTACCATCAAGAAATTTTGCGGAATACGCAGAAAACATAAAATTTTAAAATATAACCACAAAAAAAATGAAAACTATTACCCAGTTAACTACCAGAAAAGCAGCCTTACTTGTTACTTTATCATTGTTTTCGGTTATTTATACATCAGGTCTTAATCCTGATCAGGCCTTAAACCAGTCTTATGAAACAGTGAATCCAACAACTGAAACAAATAAAGCTGTTGTTTATGGAGCCTTTACAGCTACAGTTACCAATAAATCTGTATGCATTAATTGGGAAACCGTATCGGAAAACAACAATAACTATTTTGAAGTTGAAAGATCGGCCGATATGCAGGAGTTTAAAACCGTTGCCATAATATTAGACGGTTTTTCAACTGAAGGAACAGGTAAATCATACGCTTTTAAAGAAGGTAATGATGTAATTAAGAATGGCCAGATCGTTTACTACCGTTTAAAGCAATTCAGCCGTGATGGTAATGTAACTTACAGTAAGGTAATAAAAGTTCAGTTTGATAATCCAAAGAATACGATCATACCAGTATCGTCTAAATAACATTAAACGTCCAGGGTTTCAGTTAAAACTTATTAAAGCAACAAAAAGCAGCCAAATAAATTTGGCTGCTTTTTGTTTTATGCAGGCATACTGCCAGCTTAAAGTGCAGCCTTATCTTTGTCCTTTCAATTGCGTAGTCATTATGTGGTACGAGGTTTTAAATATTTTCTTTTTTATTTTTCATACAGCCTTTACAATTTTTAATATAGCAGGTTGGGCATTTAAGCTCACCCGAAAATGGCATTTAATTACTTTACTGATTACAGCTTTCTCCTGGTTTGTGCTGGGTATCTGGTATGGCTGGGGTTATTGTCTTTGTACCGACTGGCATTGGTCGGTACGGAAGTATTTGGGTTACCATGACATATCCAGATCTTATATTCATTTTCTGATACTGAAATTAACAGGAATAAATTTAGATCCGCAACTGGTTGAAAAAAGTACACTGGTTCTTTTCCTGCTGAATTTTGCATTAAGCATCTGGTTCAATTTGAAGGACAAGAGAAAACAGCAGCAAAACTCTTAAGCTCTTCATCTGTCCCTTTTTCCCCAATATTTGTATCAGCCAGGTTCAGCAGTTTAATCAGTTCTTTACCCAATTCATACATCCACCTGTTTTCAACGCAGTTTTTTGTGACCATTTTTACAGCTCAACCTATTTTTTAACCGTAAATAAAAAAACCATGTTAAGGTATAACATCTTTAATTTGATTCACAAGTCGCTGCGTGCCATGTTGTATGATGCGGCTTTAACCCTGCAACAGACAGATTTTGCTAACCCTGGTGAAACTGCAGAAAGTATGCAAAAAGTAAATGCTGTAATAGAAGCATTTGAGCAACATGGCTTTCATGAAGATGAAACCCTGATGCCGGTGATTGAAAAATTTAAACCAGCAACCATTGCTTCATTTGAAAAAGATCATATTGATGACCGTTACATGGGAAATCAATTACACCATCTCCAGAACATATATGAGGATGCACAAACCGCAGAAGAACGAATTATTGCAGGTTCTGCCATCAGCAACGCTTTCAGAGATTACCTGATCTTTAACCTGCAGCATATGCAAAGGGAGGAAATTGAACTCAATGAATTATTGTGGGCCAATTATTCCGACGAGCAGATATTAAAGATTAACGCCCAGATAATTGCCGGTATTCCACCAGAAGAAATGGCCATCGCTGCCCGGTGGTTTCTGCAATCTATTAACAGCGAAGAAGCTAAAGAATTTTTGATTGGGCTTAAACTAAATGCACCTGAACTGGTTTTTTCAGCTCTTTTTAAATTAACGGAAACATATCTTCCTGAACGTTTCAGAGCTAAAGTAATTGAAGCTGTATTGGCACATGAGGCAGTTGCTCCTTTATTTTAAAAAAGAAGAGAAACTTATTACTATAAATAAAAAACAATGTTCCAAACAAATATTAACAGTATTATGTGGGGGACATTGTTTTTTTATTTACCAAACAAGGATGCCTTTTCTATACAAATATAAATTCCATCTTTTCTTACTTCAACAGGATAGGTTTTTAAAAAATAACCTTCGCCACTGACATTTCTCCCGTTTTGGGGGTTAAACTTATAGCGATGTATGGGGCAAACAATATTCCCGACAGCATCAATATATCCATCCGCCAATACTCCACCAGCATGGGGACATTTCTGCGTGCAGGCAAACAACTGATTTTTATATTGTGAAATACAGATTACTTTGTTATTTACTTTAACTTCGGCGAGTCCGTTAGCTGAGAATTTTATTTCAGTAAGACTTTCGGCTATTTTGTGCCATTGAGAGTGTGATGTCATTATTTTCTTTTATGCTGCATTTATTTGCCTGTTTTATATGAAATGCGGAAAACTAACTTAAAAATATATTTATTTATACATTTGTCATACTTCTTCTTAAGCTCTAAAACATTAGCAAATTGAATTTTATCTATAAAAGTAAATTAAGCAGTTCTGATATTGAGAAAATTGAAGCTTTTTATAACACACTCGATGTTGCACCTATTGAACAGCACCCATTATGGCATATGGATGTTGAGCCAAAAGCTGTAAATCATTTTATAGCTTACGAAGATGAAAAAATAGTTTGCTATTCCGTTTTATTTGAAAAGATTGCAGGTCCCCTAAGGTTTGCAAATATCCGTTTTGGCCCTTTATCAAATGATCCGGAAATTTTAATAAGTTGTTTGATTGAACTGAAACAACATTATAAAAAACAATCTTTTTTGTACATTTCCATTCAGCTGGCAAATATTACCGGTACAGATACTGACCTTATTGAAGCTAAATTTCATCAATCAGCAAAGTTTACAAATACATTCGACCGTGAAAACTGGTCATCTATTATAGTTAACCTTGATGAGGATATTGAAACCATATTCAAAAAGTTCAGGGATATGCATAAACGATCCATTAAAAAAGCGATTAAGGTTAATGCATCTGTCAGGCGAGCCGAATCAACAGAGGACATTAAAAAATTAGCGCAGGTCTTTCATAAAATGGGAATATCCAGAAAGATTAATACAGACTCCCTGGTTAATATTGAAAACCGTTTTGTACGCATATATGATTTTTTAACAAAGAACGATAAAGGCTTTATACTACTGGTAACAAATGACTCGGGTACAATTACAGGCGGTTCAATCAATATATCTAATGGAAAAGGGCTGAGGTATTTTATTGGGGCCACCGACCCTGATATAAAAGATATTCCTGTGCTGCACACAGCCATTTTTGAAAGCATGAAAATTGCTAAAACTATGGGATTTCAATATTTAGACTTATGGGGTTACAATCATTATGTTGATAAAACCGACCAGATTCACAATATCAATTTTTTTAAAAAAGGATTTGGCGGAGAATTTATTTTTTACCCTAAAATAATGCACATTCAACTGTTACCATTTGGGCATTTTATCTACAGAATGATTATGAAACTGAAGAAAAAATAAAAAGGGGGTTTTAACCCCTGCTGTATAACGAAAACTAAAAACGTATAAAGTGGAATACATCTTTAAAAAAATATTAAGCGACACGGATATTGAGCAAATTGAATCTTTTTATAACAGCTTAGATCATGCACCCATTGAACAACATCCGTTATGGTTTAAAACCGTTGAACCGAAAGATGTAAATTACTTTATTGCCTACGAAAATACCGAAGTGGTTTGCTACTCGGTTTTAATTGAAAAGAAAATAGGCCCTTTAAAATTTGCAGAGATACATTTTGGCCCTTTATTTCAGGATCCCGAACACCTGATCAGCTCTTTAATTGCAATAACAAAGTACTACAGGAAAAAATTATTTTTATACCTTACTGTTCAATTGGCACGCATAACAGACGCAACCACAGATTATATTGAGGCCAAAGTTTACCAGGCTGCAAAGTTTACGAATACCTTCGACCGGAATAACTGGTCTTCAATTATCATTAACCTGGATGAGGACCTGGATACAATCCTCAAAAACTTGAGAAGCGATCACAGGCGATCCATTAAAAAAGCAGAGAAGGCGAATTTAAAGATAAGACATGCTGAATCTGCGGATGATATTAAAGAACTTGCTGCGATATATCATAAGATGGAATCATTTAAAAAGTTTGATTCACATTCCATTGCCCATATTGAAAGTTTTTTTACACGGATATATGAATTTATAACAAAAAAGGACAAGGGTTATGTGATATTGGTAACAGATGATGCCGGCAAAATACTTGGCGGCATAATAAATGTTTTACAGGGAAAAAGGGTGAGGATTTTTAAAGGCGGGGCAGATCCTGAGAGAAAAAATGTTCCTTTAATGCATACTGCCGTTTTTGAAAGTATTAAAATTGCAAAAAGCATGGGAATTCCATACCTGGATTTATGGGGTTATAACCATTACGTAGGGCCCGATGACCAGATACATAATATCAATCTTTTTAAACAAGGGTTTGGCGGAAGGTTTATCTTTTACCCTAAAATAATGCATTTTCAAATATTTCCGTTTGGCCGCTTTGTTTACAACCTGTTGATGAAAATAAAGAAAAAAACTACAGGTATATTTCCACGTAAAATCAGCAGTTGCAGTTTTTTATTTTTCCTGGAGGAGTTATCTGCGATTGGCAGGTTGTGTTTCTAATAAAAAAATTCAGCTTTATACGGATACCGTATTCTGTACATCTCCCTCACTTCATTAAGAATGGTCTGGCGCAGGCCATCAAGGTTAGTACGCTCTGTAGCCGAAACAAAAACACAGTTACCTTTTGTTTCATTTTGCCAGCGTTGCTTTAGATCATTGAGTATTTCTGTTTTAACTTCAGGTTCAAGCCACTGATCAAATGCCTGCTGTTCGTATTTGTCCATCTTATTAAAAATGGTGATAACCGGTTTATCGCTGGCTCCCAATTCGGCCAGTGTTTTATTAACTACATTAAACTGGTCTTCATATTGCGGATGAGAGATATCAACCACGTGCAGCAATACATCCGATTCACGCACTTCATCTAATGTGCTTTTAAAACTCTCAACAAGATGATGTGGCAGTTTGCGGATGAATCCAACAGTATCGCTCAGTAAAAAAGGAGTTTGTTCAAACACCACTTTACGGGTGGTGGTATCAAGTGTGGCAAATAACTTATTCTCGGCAAATACTTCACTCTTGCTTAAAGTATTCATAAGTGTTGATTTGCCCACATTGGTATATCCAACCAATGCTACCCTTATAAATTCTCCCCGGTCTTTACGTTGGGTAAATGATTGTTTATCTATTTCGGCCAGGCGTTTACGAAGCAGGCCTATCTTATCTTTTACAATACGACGGTCTGTTTCAATTTCTGTTTCACCCGGGCCCCTGGTACCCACACCGCCACCCTGGCGTTCAAGGTGTTTCCACATACCTTTAAGCCGTGGAAGTATATATTGATATTGAGCAAGCTCTACCTGTGTTTTTGCCTGCGCTGTCTTTGCACGGCTGGCAAAAATATCGAGTATCAAATCACTTCGGTCTATTGTTTTAACCTTCAGCTCTTTTTCTATATTCTGAATTTGTGATCCGGTAAGTTCATCATCAAATATCACGAGACTGATATTTCCCTTAAGCAGGATATACTGTTTTATTTCTTCCAGTTTTCCTTTGCCAACAAAAATTTTACTATCGGGGTGAGGAAGTTTTTGAGTAAATCTTTTTACAGCAATGGCACCTGCCGTTTCAGCCAAAAAAGCAAGTTCATCCAGGTATTCGTTTACCATAGGTTCGGTTTGTTCTTTGTACACCAATCCTACAAGTACGGCCTGCTCTTCCTGCCTGATTAATTTTTTAGTTTCTATCAAAATTCTTTAGTTTATAAAGCTCCTGCTGTTATGCAGTTTTTTAAATTCCTAATATTCCAAAACAACGGTATATCTCCTAAAACAAAGCGTTCCGTTTATGATCCGGAACGCTTCACTATAATATATGTATCTATTACTTTTTTTCTGATGCTATTCCCGACATCCACTTTGACATTTCGGGACATGGTTTATATTCGTCATCTACCATAACATAATAAGTAAGCAATTTTTTATTAAACCACTTTTCGAGTGTTTCGTTCTTTTTTTCCTCCAATGCTCTTTGAGAAACTCTGTCATAATCATCTTTCAGGTTCTCCCGATGAGGTTCAGTTCTTGTTTTTAAATAAACAATACGCACCCCTTTTCTTCCGCGCTCATCAACGTATTCGGTTGGTTGAGAGTATTGACCTACTTTAAGATTTTTAAGCATCGCTACCATGTCTTTATCAAGCTGGTCAATGGTTACATAAGTACTGCCGTCTCTGCCTGTAATCTGGCCTGCCGTAAATTTGCTGGCGTCATCATCGCTGTACTTGGCAACCGCAGCACCAAATTCAAGTGTTCCGGCAATTAATTTTGCACGTACTGAATCTAATTTATCAATACCTTCTTTTATTTCGAAAGAGGTTACCTGTGGTATAAGTAATAAATGCCTTACAGAAGCATCATCTCCGGCACGGCTTACCAATTGCATGATATGATAGCCAAATCTGGTTTTAAAAGGGTTTGAAACCTGCCCTGGTTTCAGCGTAAAAGCTTTCCCAAGCCAAACCGGATCAAGTTCTTTAGAATATCGGTTAACATCATACTGCCCTCCGGTTTCTTTACTTCCGGGGTCCTCTGTGTAAATGCTGGCCAGGGTTGCAAAATCGCTCTTCCCTGTTTCGATCTGTTCTTTATAATCTTTTAACTGTTGAATACAATATTCTTCGGCATCCCGGTGAGCTTTGGGATATGAAATGATCTGGCTGATCTCAACTTCACTTTCATAGAGAAATAAACTGTCCTTTGGAATCGTTTCGTAATACTCGTTTACTTCTTTAGGTGTGATGCGTACATTTTCAACCACTTTGTTACGCATGGCTTTTGCCAATTCCTGGTCACGTATCGGTTCTCTGAAATCTTCTTTAAGTTGATAGATGGTTTTTCCGGCAATTTTCTCCAGTTCATCTTTTGATCCAAACTGTGCAATAAAACTCCTTATCCTATTATCTATGATAGTTTCCACCTCTTCGTCAGTAACAGGTAATGAATCTTTTTCGGCCTGCAGCACAAGTGCCTTAATTCCCATGGCCTGCTCCAGCATCATACATCTTCCGTTTTCCGGAATGGCAATATTTTGCCGCTGCATGTCAATAATACTGTTGTCAATATCGCTTTTCAAAATAACTTTATCCCCTACAACAGCAACAATTTTATCAGCAATAACTTTCTTGGGCTGACTGTTTTGTGCAATTGATTCTGATACAAAACCAATAACTGCAATAAAGAATAGTAAATACTTTTTCATTAAAATAATTTTAATAGCCCCGGTTTATCTGCAAATGAGCAAAGTCAAAAATAAACCTCTGTTTTATAAACCTGCTTTTAGTGAAGTTCATTTAACAAAAGATTGAGAAGAATACTATGGATGATTGGTAATCCGCATATTCTTATTTAAATAAGCGTTTAAATCCGTCTTCTATTACAATGTACGCTTAACCTCAATTTCTTCAAAGGCTTCTACAATGTCACCAACTTTTATATCGTTGTAATTTTTTATAGTTAAACCACATTCCATGCTTGATGTAACTTCTTTTGCATCATCTTTAAAACGTTTCAGGCTGCCCAGCTCTCCTGTAAAAATTACAATACCATCACGTATCAGTCGTATACGGTTATTTCTGGCCATTTTACCGTCCAGTACAAAACAACCGGCCACACTGGCTTTATCAAATTTATATACTTCACGTATCTCCACATTCGCCAGTATTTTTTCTTCAACACTTGGCTCAAGCATACCTTCCATCGCACTTTTGATCTCTTCAATAGCATTGTAAATGATAGAATATAATTTGATCTGGATTGCTTCCTGCTCGGCTAATTTAGCAGCTTGTATGGCAGGGCGAACATTAAACCCAATAATAATTGCATCAGAAGCATTTGCCAGCGTAACATCACTTTCGGTAATGGCACCAACTGCCTTATGAATCACTTTGATAACAATTTCCTCGGTACTTAATTTCTGTAACGAATCGCTTAATGCCTCTACCGAACCATCCACGTCTCCTTTAATAATTACATTCAGTTCTTTAAATGATCCCAGTGCCAGACGGCGGCCGATCTCATCAAGTGTAATATGTTTCTTGGCACGCATTCCCTGCTCACGCAGAATCTGCCCACGTTTATAAGCCATGCTCCTGGCATCACTTTCATTTTCAAAAACCTTAAAAGTTTCACCAGCCTGCGGTGCTCCATTCAAACCTAAGATCAAAACAGGGGTTGACGGAGGTGCTTCTTCTTCACGCTGATTACGCTCGTTGTACATCGCTTTTACTTTACCAAAGTTCTGGCCAGATACAATCATATCTCCAACTCTTAAAGTTCCGTTTTGCACCAGTATGGTTGCAACATAACCACGTCCTTTATCAAGTGTGGCTTCAATTACTGTACCGCTGGCCTCCCTCTTGGGATTTGCCTTTAGTTCCAGAATATCTGTTTCAAGCAATATCTTTTCCATCAGCAGGTCAATATTAAGGCCGCTTTTGGCGCTAATTTCCTGGCTCTGGAATTTACCACCCCAGCTCTCTACCAATACATTCATTTGAGAAAGCTGTTCTTTTATTTTTTCGGGGTTTGCGCCATCTTTATCCATTTTATTAATGGCAAAAACCATGGGCACATTAGCTGCCTGGGCATGCGATATGGCTTCTTTTGTTTGTGGCATCACCGCATCATCGGCGGCTACAACAATAACAGCAATATCAGTTACTTTAGCACCACGTGCCCGCATGGCCGTAAAAGCCTCATGACCGGGAGTATCTAAAAAGGCAATATTTCTGCCGTCTTTTAATGTTACTTCGTAGGCTCCAATATGCTGTGTAATTCCACCTGCCTCACCGGCAATTACATTGGTATTGCGGATATAATCAAGCAACGATGTTTTACCATGATCCACGTGACCCATGATAGTAACAATCGGCGCTCTTGGTACTAAATCTTCTTCATTATCTTCTTCATCTTCAAAATCAAGTTCACCGGCATCTTCTACACCAATAAATTCTACTTCATAATTAAACTCACTGGCTACCAGTTCAATCACATCTGCCTCTAATCTTTGATTAATGGAAACCATGATACCAAGGCTCATACATTTACTGATAACATCTGCAAAACTTACATCCATTAAACCAGCAAGCTCACTAACTGAAATATATTCTGTAACCTGCAGTTTGTTGTTTTCTTCACCGGTTGCCCCTGCCTGTTCGGCATGTTCATCTCTTTTTGCTTTGCGGTATTTTGCTTTTAAGCTTTTACCACGGCCGCCTGCACCTGCAAGCTTGGCCTGCGTTTCCCGTAGTTTGTCCTGAATTTCTTTTTCGTCAATTACCCTATCTTCTCTGCGACCAGGCGCAGCTGTTCCTCCCCGGTTAAATCTTCCGCCACCTGCACGGTTTGATGCACCGGTACCTGTTGTACTTCCTCCGGTTCTTCTACCAGCTCCACCAGGTCCTGGTCCGGGTCCAGGTGCAGTCCCAGGTTTTTTCTCCATAGGAATACGCTTACGCTTACGCTTTTCGTCGTTTCCTTTTTTAGGACGGGTATCATTTTCAACAGGTAAATCAATTTTACCCATGATCTTAGGGCCTGATAATTTTTTTGCTTTAATATTTTCAATCAACGGAGCCTCATCTCCCTTGATTTCTTCTTCAACCTTTAATTCAACCGGCTTGGTTTCCGGCTTAGCTTCTTCTTCTTTAGCCTCGGCTGCTTTTTTTGTTTTTTTAGGTTCTTCTGTTTTCTTAACAGTTTCTTTTTCGGTAGCTTTTTTTGCAGATTTTTTAGGCCTTGTAGAAGAGTCTATTGCAGCCAGATCTATTTTATCCAGCACTTTGGGTATTTCCAGGGCCGGAGCTTTAACTTTAGTTAATTCAGCTTTTTCAACTTCTGCCGGTTCTTCTTTCGCAGGTTCTTTTATATCTTCCTTTACCGGTTCAGTTATTTCAACTGCTGCAGTTGCAGGTACTTCTTGCTTTTCCTCCTCTGCAGGTTTAGCTGTTTTGGCTTTAGCTGTTTCTTTTTTAGTAAAAGAAAGATCCTGCTCATCTTTTTTCTTCTTGGGTTCGCTTACATTCGCTCCTTTGGGCAAGTCAATCTGCATAGCTTTATCATGCAGCGCCTTGTCTTGCTGGAACTCCGTTTGCAAAACACGATACATGGGTTCCGTAAGCTTTGACGTTGGCTTTAAATCCTCATCTCCAAATCCCTTAGATACAAGAAAGTCTACCAAGGTATCCTTACCTATGTTAAACTCTTTGGCCGCCGCCATCAACCTTGGTGTAGTTACTTCTGCCATTCTGTTTTTTGTTTGTCCGGTATAAAAAAACGGACTGATTTTTCTTTTTAGTGTTCTGAATAAACCTCTGCCGTACTTAAAAACCGGGTGCTTATTCTTTTCCAAATTCTTCTTTCAATATTCTTCTTACGTCTTCTATTGTTTCTTTTTCCAGATCTGTTCTGCGTTCCAGCTCTTCGGCTGTCAGCTCTAAAACTGATCGGCCGGTATCGCAACCAACTCTTTTCAGTTCGTCAATAACCCATGATTCAATTTCATCTGTAAATTCATCCAGATCAATATCAAACTCTTCAACTTCACCTTCGTTATCGCGGAATACATCTATTTCATAACCCGTCAGCTCACAGGCCAGTTTAATATTAACTCCCCTGCGGCCAATGGCCAGCGATACCTGGTCGGGCTTTAAATAAACACTAGCGTGCATTTTTTCATTATCAAGCTCCATACTGGTAATTTTAGCCGGAGTTAATGATCGCTGAATCATTAACTGTGTATTACTGGTCCAGTTTATTACATCAATATTTTCATTTTTCAGTTCACGTACTATGCCATGAATACGGCTTCCCTTCATTCCCACACAGGCACCAACCGGATCAATCCTGTCGTCATAACTTTCAACAGCAACTTTTGCTCTTTCTCCCGGGTCACGTACAATTTTCTTTACAACTATCAGGCCGTCAAAAATTTCCGGCACTTCAATTTCCAGTAATTTCTCCAGGAATGAAGGACTTGTTCTTGAAATTATAATAACAGCCTGGCTGTTTTTAAGTTCAACTTTTTTTACAACACCTCTTACACTTTCTCCTTTTTTAAAGTAATCTGTTGGTATTTGCTCGCTTTTAGGCAACAGCATTTCATTGCCTTCTTCATCAAGCAACAGGACTTCTTTTTTCCATACCTGGTAAACTTCTCCGCTCACAATTTCGCCAACACGTTCTTCGTATTTTTTTATCAGGATGTTTTTCTTAAGATCGTTGATACGTGCCGCCAGCGTTTGTTTGCCCGCCAGAATAGCCCGGCGGCCAAACTCCTTCTGTATATCAACTTCTTCATACAATTCTTCACCCACCTGATAATCGGGTTCAATCAAAACTGCATTTTTATGTTCTATTTCTGTAAGTGAGTTATACAGGTCATCATCATCAACAATAGTACGTCGACGGAAAATTTCCAGATCTCCTTTCTGATCATTAACAATAACGTCGAAACATTCGTCGCTGCCGTATTTTTTACGGATAAGTGTTTTAAACACATCTTCCATAACTTTCATCAGCGTAGGACGATCGATGTTTTCAGCATCTTTAAATTCCTGGAAGGAATCGATTAAATTAATACTTGCCATATTCCGCTCCGGCCTCACTTTTATTTCCCCGCCGGGGTGGGGGTTTTATTTAATAATTAAAACTTTATTTGAACTTTCGTTTGTTTAATATCTGAAAAGTATATGTCGTCAGTTTTTATAACTGCTTTTTTACCTTTTCCCTCGCTGTATTCAATTGTAATTTTTTCTTCGGTTACTTCAGTCAGTTTTCCTTCTCTTTTCAATTCATCATTGGTTACCACTTCTACATCACGGCCCACATTTTTTTTGTACTGCCGTAAAAGTTTTAAGGGTTCATCCAGACCGGGACTGCTGACCTCCAGCGAAAAATCACCGTCGGGATACATGCCCATTTCTTCCATGATTTTATACAAGGCTCTGTTTATTTTAATGCATTTCTCTATTCCAAGCCCGCTGTCTGCATCTAAATATATTTTAAAATTGTTGGTTGGTTTTATTTTAATGGAAACCAGAAAAATATCATCCTTTAGTAATGGCCCAATCAATTTTTCTACCGCCTGTATTTGTGTGTCCTGAGTCATGATAAAAGAAGAAGGGAACGCCACCGTTCCCTTCCATTGCTTCTTTGTCCGCTGCAAATATACATAAGGAACCCGTAATTGCCAAAATGTAAAAAATTTTGCAGGCTATTGGTATTTTATTTGCTTTTTAAGCTGACGCCTGACATCATTTTTGCTCTTTGTAAAACGACAAACAGGTAAGTAGCACCTGATGAAGGGAAATAACCTGTATTTATAGGGTTTAATACTTTCCGATATTCATTTTGCACCAATTATCAAAGGCAGACTGCAATTCCTTTACTTTTTCCGGGTATTTGTCTGCAAGGTTAATTCTTTCTCCCGGATCTTTGGAAAGATCAAATAGTTTTAAAGAAAAATCATTAAGTATTGGTTTAATATACTGTGCCGATGGCCTGCTTTTCCAATGATCTTCATTTGTATTGGTGAGTTTCCAATCGCCCAGGCGAACTGCCCAGGTTTTTTGCCATTTCCATACAAGCAGACGATTTGCATTTGGATTCAGAAGGCTGATTCCATCCAAAGTTGAATCTTTTAAGTTAATGCCTGCTGCTGCAACAGCTGTAGGTAAAATATCGTTGGCTGATACGTTTACTGTTTCTACTACACCGGCTTTTATTTTTCCGGGCCACACTATTGCCATTGGCACTCTAATTCCGCCTTCCCATAAAGAGTACTTTCCTGCAGTAAGTGGCGCATTATTGGCACCAGTTAATGGTTCGCCGCCGTTGTCAGAAATAAAAATGATGATTGTTTCCTTATCCAAACCTTGTTTGTTCAACGCATCGAGGAGGCGGCCAATATTATCATCGAGGCAGTTAAGGTTTGCCAGATAATATTTACGCATATCCTCATCACCAATATCTCCCATGCGGGAATACTTATCGTAATAAGCAGCATAAGAACCGGCAGGATGTTTGCCAAAAGCTTCTTTATTATCCGGATCGTAATTGGGAATTGCCTTAACGTCAAATTTTTTCAGGTACTTCTCCGGCACTTCGTGAATAAGATGGTGAACAGAACTATAAGCAAGGGTAAGAAAGAAGGGAGTTGTTCTTTTTTGTTCTACATACTTAATGGCTTCATCTGTAAAAATATCTGTAAGGTATCCATCATCATAACTTTTTTCTCCCATATTATGCATTAATGGCCCAAGAGCAGCACTGGTGCCATTGGGGTCCGGCGTTCTATCTTTTATGCTTTTTGAATTAAGCCAGTAATCATGAGCATGAGCATTAAAACCAAGAAACTCATCATAGCCATGCTGTAAGGGATATTCTCTTACATCATTTTTATGAAAATTTCTTCCCAGATCATTTTTTCCAATTCGGGCCGTTGCATAACCGGCTTCTTTCAGGTACTCCGCAATCGTTTTTACTTTGTCTGGCAAACCTGGTCCCCAGCCTGCGGCCTTATCCCAACGAAACTGATTTTTACCGGTTATAATTCCAGCACGGGAAGGACTGCAAACGGGTGCAGTAGTATATGCTTGTGTAAAAATTCTGCCTGCCTCAGCAATGCGGTTCATGTTAGGTGTTGAAACCTTTGTGCCAAGATTATTGAAAGGGTCAAAATCGGCATAACCCAAATCATCAATTACAATGAGTAAGATATTTGGTTTTTTTGAAACTGAAGTTTCAGTTTTTGATAATTTATTAGCGCAGCCAACAAAAAAAATTGACAGAAAAAGAAAATACTTTATCATAACAGCAGCGATGTTTTATTTAAAAAGTAAATCATTCATTTTTTTCGAACACTCGTATATAATCTACTTCCATAGTAGCTGGAAAAACATTGTCGTCAACTCCCATTTTGCCACCCCAGTTACCACCTACCGCTAAATTTAGTATTAAATAAAAAGGCTGATCAAACGGCCACTCTGCAGTTGAGCGGTGTTCGTTTTTGAAACTATTATAAACTACATCATTTACAATGAAGTCAATTTTTTCGGGTGTCCATTCAATAGCATAGGTATTAAATACGGTATAGGGATTTTTTATAAAAATTGCTTTCCCCTTCTGTGTTCCTCTTATATGATTATATGCTTTGGAATGAATAGTACCGTGAATACTATCAGGATCGTAGCCTACATGTTCCATAATATCTATTTCACCACATTCGGGCCAACTAATTGCTGTTCTGTTTTTTCCCAGCATCCAGATAGCAGGCCAGGTGCCTCTACCTGCCGGAAGCTTTGCACTTATTTCAATTCTTCCATACATAAACTCAACTTTGTCTTTTGTAAAAAGCCTTGCAGAAGTATACTTATTGTTTTCTTTTGTTTGTTTTAAGGCGGTGATGTATAGCTTTCCGTTTTTTACAATTGCATTATTAGTATCGGCTTTTGTGTAATACTGTAATTCATTGTTACCATATCCTTTTCCGCCTTCGGCATAATTCCATATTGTACTATCGGGTAACCCTTTGTAATTAAATTCTTCACTCCATTTTAATTTCCATCCTGCGGCTGTTGGGTTTTTCTTTATTCTTTCAAAAAGTAATTCTGGTTCATTGGTAGTAATAAAATTAAACCCGTTTGCAATAAGCCAATCCATATCTTCTGCATTGTTTACCGTCCAGGCATTTAGTGTGATATTGTTTGCTTTTGCTTCAGCAATCCATTCAGGATGTTTTTTTATTGCAGTTAAAATATAATCTATGCCGGTTATTCCATCTGCTTTTATTTCTCCGGGAGATTTATTCGCTTCTACGTATTGTGTGCCAACAGTTGGATTAAGCGATACTATTTTTTTCAAAATATCATAGTCAAAGCTGATGTAAACAACTTTGGACTGTGCCTTTAATTCATTAACGAGATGATACACTTTTTCTGCAATTATCTTTCCTCTTTCTTTTGATGCAGAAGGTTTTATTTCGCAAACCAACCGTGTTGCTGTATTATTTTCTATCCCGGCAAGAATGTATTCCCGCAGGGTTGGCAATTTCTCTCCGTTAGAAAGTTTAAACTTTTCTAATTCGGCATAAGTTGTTTGCTCTATCCGCATTTTATTGTAGTCCCGGTCATGATTAATGATTAAGGAATCGTCAGCCGTCATCCGTACATCAAATTCAGCACCTGTACATTTCAGCCTGATGGCTTCTTTCAATGAAGCGATTGAATTTTCGGGAAGATTATTTTTTTTCCATGCTCCCCGATGGGCTACTACTATGTTATCTGCAAATGAAACCTGACTCGCTGTAACTTTTCTCCCTGAACTGCAGGAAATAAAAAGACAAACCAACAAAAGAAAACAAACGAAATTCATACCTTCTTTCATCATAATAATTTTTATAAAACATTCGCAGGTAACATAAAAATAAAGGTTGTTAAGGTTTGCCAAAGCTTCCCAAAACAACCCTTATTCTAACGCTTGCTACATGAAAAAAATTAATACCCAAAATTCTGCGGATAAAATGGTCCTAACAGGTTTATTTCACTCAATGGTATTGGCCAGTTTACCATATACGTCTTCATATTTCTTCTTGCATCATTTCTATATGGCAATGGTTTTGCAGCTGTATTGTTAGCTCCGCCGGCTGTTGAGTTTTCTACATTGGTATCGCCAGCCATACCATACCCCGCATGGTCAACTATATAAGAATAAAGTTTGCCGGTTCTTTTCAACATATACATTCTCCGGCCTTCAAAAGCCAGTTCTTTCGCCTGCTCATTTAGTATAGAATCTAAAGTAATAGCTGCAATTTTAGGAATACCTGCTCTTGATCTTACTGCATTTAATTGACCCAAAGCAGTTTTTGATAAAGGACCATCAGCTAGTACGCCAATATTGCCAAGCATTAAGTTGGCTTCAGATGCGAATAAAAATGTTTCAGCAAGGCGGGCCATCATAATATTTTTATATTGGTTGTCCTGAGTAGGTATTCCATTATCAGGGAAATATTTTTTACATCCGGAATTCAATCGAATAAACCAAAAGTTTCGGTTTGCAGAAGTAGCTGCAAACTCCTGCCATTGAGCATGTACTATTTTTGTACCCAATAATGCCTGGTTGGGAACAGTAGCCGGATCATTGTATAAATAATCCTGAATATAATATGTTCCCTTTATCCTTGTATCTGTAGAATAGGCATTCAATAAATTACGCAGATAATTATTCATGGTGAGCCATCCAAAACCACGACCTCCTTGCTCTATTGAATACTTTGAACCTGGTATCAGTTCGGCATAATTAGGCATTAGATTAAAGTTGACTTTAATAACATCGCCATCTACTCCCTGTTTGCTCTGTAAAGCCCATAATGTTTCCGAATTTTTCATATCGCCTGCAAATACTCCTGCTGTTGTTGGCACCAGGCTATAGGCGCCGGAGTTAAGCACTGCTTCCGATTGCAATTTGGCTTCAGGCCAGTTTTGTTGCCATAATGCTACTTCTGCTTTTACATGGCGGGCAGTGGCTTGTGTTATCCTGCCAAAATCAGCGGTTGTCATTGAAAGGTTTGCTATAGCATAAATAAGATCATCATTTATCAATTTATAAATATCTGCTTCGGGAGTTTTATCCAAAACAATGTTCGTTGCATTTTCGGGAGTTGTAGGTTCAGTGGTTACAAAAATATTATTGAATAATTTATAGAGTGTAAATACAGCATTTGCCCTGAAAAATTTTGCTTCGGCAAGTACTTTGGTTCTGCGGTCTTCATCCATTCCATTAATAGCTTCTGCAGCTTTTATTATTCCATTTGCCCGGTCAATAATCCTGTAATATGTTCTCCAGTAATTTCCAAACACGCCACTGTTATCGGGCCTGGTACCACTGCTCATTCTGCCATAGTTGGATATTTCACCTCCACGGGGAACAGTCAGATCGTCCCTGGAATCAATTACAATCGGGTCTGATCCATTATTGGTATTAACTTTCTGCCAAAAATCCCGGTGTAAATTATATAAACCAACAACAGCAGATTCGAGCCCTTCGGGAGTATTGTAAACAAACTCTGCGGTAAACTGTGTGGTGGGGTTTTCTGTTAAGAATTTTTTACAGGAAGTAAATGATACAATTACCAAAAGCAGCGCAAAGCATACATTCAGTTTTTTATTATAACGTTTCATACTTGTTTTTTTTATAATTTTTAATTTTACGCTTATGCGTTTTACAGTCCTACGTTTAAACCAAATGTGAATGATTTTGTATCCGGAAACTGATTCGGATTGTTTTCGGGGCTGTAAGATTTATACTCTGTAATGGTAAATAAGTTAGATGCAGTTACATAAACTCTCAAACTGCTTAACTTTATTTTGTCTAACAACTTGTTCTGCATATTATAACCTAATGAAAGTGTTCTGAGCCTTACATAAGAAGACTCTCTTAAGCCTAACGCACTTATATTTGGCGGTGCAGCGCTATAGTTTGGCCTTGGGAAAGTAGATGAAGGATTTTCCGGCGTCCAGTAATCAACCTTAATACCATTACGAACACTTTGTATAGTACCTCCTTCATTAAAGGAAGATAGATAAGGGTTTATTTTCATGGTTCCCTCCACTATATATAAATCTGCCAGCAGGTCAAAACTTTTGTAAGACAAAGTAGTAGAAATGGAAGAGAACCATTTAGGATCGGTAGGAGTAATTACCTGATCATTATCATTTATTACACCATCGCCATTTGTATCTTTCAATTTAATTGCACCTGCTACAAGATTAGTTGGGTTTTGGAATGGAGTAACGGTTCCACCTAATGTTCCCTGGGCAGAATTTTTTGCTTCATCGTCGGTTTGAAAAATACCATCAAAAATATAAGACCTGATATTATTAATAGGCTCACCAACATAGCGGCCTCTTCCTAAATCATTCTTTTGTTCACCAGCAACACCCACCACTCCTGTTTTTACAATTTCGTTTCTGTAACGGGTATAGCTGGCAGTAACATTCCAGTTAAAATCATTTTTCCGGATAATGTTTCCGCTCAGCAATATTTCAAGGCCATGATTTTTAGTTTCGCCACCGTTGGTTATGGTATTGGTGTATCCGCCAATACCTGACAAAGAAATATCGGTTAATAAATCAGTAGTACGGGTACTGAAATAATCAACAGAACCAGTCAACCGGTTTTTAAATAATCCAAAATCTAATCCCGCATTTAAGGTGGTAGAAGTTTCCCAGCTTAAATTCAGATTATTTAACTGTGTACCCGGCAGGTAACCGGAAAAGAGAGCACCATTAAATATGTAAGGATAATTACCCACAACACCCAGCGTTGTATAAGGATCCAGCGACTGGTTACCAACTGCACCGTAACTAACTCTTAGTTTCATAGAACTGATTGCTTTTACATTGCTCAAAAATTTCTCTTTGTGCATTTGCCAGGCAACGGCTCCTGCCGGGAAAAAGCCCCACTTGTTATTTTCTGCAAATACCGAAGCTCCGTCATAACGGGAAGTAAAGGTGAAAAGATATTTATCCATTAATGTATAGCGTACCCGTCCGAGCAATGAAGCTAACCGGTATTGTTCTTCAACCCTGGTCGTTTTATAGAACAAAGCATTGCTGATACCATCATACCGCAATATATCATTTCCAAACCCCGTACCTTCAGATTCAGTTCTTGAAGTATTACGCTGGTTAACTGATTGCACCAATGTAACATCAAAACGGTGATTGTCTGATAGCTGGCCTTTATAATTTACAATATTTTCAATCAGGTATTCCTCTCTAAGGTTGTTTATTACATTAGCACGTCCTTTATCTGTAACACCTGAACCGTGTATGCTGGAAATGTAAATTCCCTGATCGGTATAACGTCTGCTCAATAAGGTGTTCAGTTTATAAGAAAAGTTTTTAGTAAGCCTATAATTTCCAACAAGGTTTAAATTGAATAAATTTGTCTTTACATCATTATCCGACTCCCTTATATTCCATAACGGATTAATAGTTGTACTGCTTGCATTCGTTCCAGCTACATTTCTTACAAGATTTCTATTTTCATCATATGGTCCTGCAAAAGGAGAAATGGTAATAAAATCAAGATTACTGCTTTCAATCCGCTGTTTATCAGTAGATACGTTTAAATTGGCTTCTATGCTTGCTCTGTTGTTTATTTTTTGCTCCAGATTGATTCTGAATGTGCCCCGCTTATAATCTGCTGTAGGTATTAATCCTTTTTGATTAAAGTAACTAATACTGCTGAACAGTTTTGTAGTTTCAGTTCCACCAGTCATCGTGATGGTATGGCTATTGATGATTCCTGTTTGCAATACTTCTTTTTCCCAGTTAGCATAATTTCCTTTTGCAAAGTTGATATATTCCAGCGCCTGTGTTGTGCCGCCAAAATTTACCGAATCAGGACTATAAGGCTGAACACCACCTACCACAGCATTATTTGTACGTCGGGCTTCTCTTCTCAGTTGTGCAAATTCATCAGCTGAATAGAGATCGAAATTTTTTGTAAGTTTTTGTGTAGTTAAATAATTATTTACTGAAATTTTCAATTTACCCACTTTGCCTCTTTTCGTAGTAATCAGTACTACACCATTACTAGCTCTAGCTCCATAAATGGCTTGTGCAGATGCATCCTTCAACACCTCGATAGAAGCTATATCATCCGGGTTTACATCATTTATATTTTCAATAGGGAAACCATCCAATACAATTAAAGGAGCATTACCGCCACGGATTGAATTTCTTCCTCTGATCAATATATCGGAAGTACCACCCGGCCTTGCAGAACCCAGCGTTACCTGCACACCTGCAGCCTGGCCACGGATCATTTCTGCTACGTTAGTAGTAGGTATCGCTTTCGCTTTTTCCAAATCCACTTTTGAAACAGCGCCAATCACATCACTTTTTTTCTGCGAACCATATCCAACCACAACAACCTGCTCGCCAATTACAATAGCGGGAATCAATTGTACTGAAACATTGCTGGAATTGCCAATCTTTACTTCTTTAGTTTCGTAACCAATATAAGATATCACCAACACAGAGCCTGGCTGAGCGTCAATTGTAAAATTTCCTCTGGCATCTGTTTTTGTTCCGGTAGTTGTTCCTTTTAAAAGTACGGTAGCCCCTTGCAAAGGCAGCCCGTTCTCTCCGGTAACAACGCCCTTGATATCAATAAGAGTAACAACGGGAACCGGAGGCGGTGCATTTACTGCCGGCACGCTTACCGCCTTTTTTATAATAATCGTATTATCCGAAATGGTGTAGCCCAATTGCTGGTTTTTGAAAGCAGCATCCAACACTTCGTTAATACTGCCCTTGCGGATATTCAGGCTTACATTTTTAGCTGATTCCAGTACTTCATCGGCATAAAAAAACTGGTAGCCGGTTTGCATGCTTATTTCATCAAATAACTTTAGAAGAGAGATATTATTTTCTTTGATGGTAACTTTTTGAGAGAAACCGTTGGCACTAACCTGAAGACAGGCGGTGATTAATAAAACCGTTATTAGTTTCATAACCTTTTTCGTTTGTGTTGAAAAGCTGATCCTGTTAAAATCAGGTTTCCAAAGAGCAGTTAAATACATAAATTTGTATTGTTTGGGTTTAATTAATATACAGTCTCGCAGATTGATTTATTTTAAACTCAGCTTATTGCCGGATTTCGCCGCAAACGGAATCCGGTTTTTTATTGAGTAAAAAAAATATTTATCCTGGCCGGGCCGTTGGAAATAAGTTGCAATTCGTTTTCTTCATGGTCTTATTTTTTATCTTGAAACAATTATTTTTTTACCCTCAACCTGAAAATGCACTTCTCCGGTAAGGGCTAACTTTTCAAACACTTTATTTACATCATCGTTACGTGGAAGCCGGCCGGTAAAATGAATATCCACATTTCCTTTGTACACAATATCTGCATCGTACCATCTTGAAATCTGACGCAGTATGGTTTTCAGGTCGGCGCTCTTAAACTGAAACCTGCCATTTTTCCAGGCAACAGCTTCTTCCAGATCAGCATTATTCAGTACACTGATTTTACCTTCTTTATTTACAGCAGTTTGCTGACCGGGATGTAAAAATTCAAAAGATTGATTTTTTCCCGATACCGGCACGGTTACTTTTACCGATCCTTCAAGTAATGTGGTTTTTACAAATGGTTCATCTGAGTAACTGTTAATATTAAAATGGGTTCCCAACACTTCTACTTCCGACGAACCCGCCGTTATCTTAAATGGCATGGCTTTGTTTTTTGCAACTTCAAAATAAGCTTCCCCTGTTATTGTTACTTTTCGTTCAGTACCTGTAAATACTACAGGAAAGTGAATGGATGAAGCTGCATTCAACCAAACCTGTGTTCCATCTGATAAGGTAACCTGGTATTGTCCTCCACGGGGAGTGGTGATTGTATTATAAAATGCCTCGTCATTTTCTGTAACCGTTTTGCCATTAACAGTGTAAGCAAGCAGGCCATTGTCAAGCTTCTGTACTTTTATTCCTCCTTGCTGGCTGAGCAGTCCGTTAGCAGCACTATCCAGTATTATAGTTGAGCCGTCCGCAAGTTTCAATATAGCTTTATTACCGCCTGGTACTATTCCTTCCTTTTGAATAAGCAGAGTTTCAGCTACAACAGTATTTTGTTTTTTATTATCGGGTGTTATAAAAAAGTAAACAGCCAATCCTGTCAACAGTACAGCAGCTGCGGATCTCATCCACCATTTATTTATTCCTTTTCTGTTTTCGTTAATGGTTGCTGATAACCTTTCTTTGATGCGCTGCTCTGTAAGTTCTTTACTGTTTATTTTATTGGTAACAATTTCTACATTATCATCCTGATATGACTGATACCATTTATTGACAATGAATCTTTCTTCTTGCGTAGCTGAGCCAGCAAGATACTTCTCAATAAGTATTATTATGTTTTGTGGTATTTGCATAGCAGTCTTATAAATAAGTGTAACAAGTAAGGAGTTACCCCTACTCAATTAAAAAATAAATTGAAAATTTTAGAGCAAAAAACTAAAAAAGGAATGTAATAAGCTTTTCGTGGCCAGGCGAAGTTGTTTTATTGCCTTGGTTAATTGGTTTTCTACCGTTTTAGGAGAAAGCTTCAATTCCCGTGCAATCTGCTTTACCGGTTTACCCTCTTCCCGGCTGCATTTAAAAATTAAACGGCATCTTTCAGGCAGATGCTCTACTTCGTTTTTAATCACTTCCAATATTTTTTTGCAGTGTAGTTCATCTTCAATCGGAAGTTCAATAACCTGAGTTTGTTGTAGTGAATTTTGAAACCGTCTTTCTCTTTCCTTTTTACGGAATTTTCCAAGAACCGCGTACTTAGTAGCAGTAGCCAGATAATTTTCTAACAAATCAATATTGATTTTATCTCTGGAAACCCACAAACCAACCAGTACATCATGCACAATATCTTCAGCAGTTTGTGTTTCTTTAAGGCGGTTATAGGCTATAGCATACAATTTTTGCCAGTACCGGTTGTATAATTCGGTAAAGGCAGCCTTATCATTTTGAGTAAGTAGATAAAGCAGCTCGTTGTCGTCGTATTGTATATAGCGTTTCACTTTAAGCAGGCAATCTAAAATAAAAGTACCCAAAATTTGTTGAACCGCTTAAGATTTGATGATTATAAAATTTTAAACCAATGATTTATTTACATTGTGCAGGGTGTCATAAAATAACTCATGTTCAGAAAAAGCACTGTTCCTTTCCGTTGCTTCTTTGTCTGTTGCATATTATGTATAAAGTCCCTGTATTTGCAAAAATGTATACCTTTTATAAATAATTTTATTCCATTACCAAATTTTAACAGGATTACATTTGTTTCATCAATAACTTTGTGCCATGGGCCTTATCAGAGTAATATTAGAGTTGCTGGTGTTTTACCTTGTTTATAAGCTGATATTTGATTTTATCATTCCTGTTTATAAAACGACCAAACAAGTGAACAGGAAAATGGGTGAAATGCAGAGTAAGATGAATGAACACATGAACCAGCAGGGTACCCAATTCAATTCGAATCCTAATGAAAAGGAGGCAAAACCTGCTAAAGAGGATTATATTGAATTTGAAGAGGTAAAATAGGTAAGCTCTTTTCGCCGATTTACAGTTTAATCATTTCAATTTTTTCTGTTGGCAAAAGATGATGGGTTTTAAAGCCCATTTTTTGTGCCCTTTCTATATTGATCAATGTATCATCAATAAACAGAGTTTCTTGGGCAATGAGGTTTTCTTCATGCAAAACAAATTCAAAGATATCGGCATTGGGTTTTCTTAAACCTACTTCATTAGAATACCATGCTTTAATGAAATAACTATCTAATGATGCTTTTCCGGTTTCTCTGGTAAATAATTGTTTAAAACATTTTAAGTGAATGCTGTTGGTATTGCTCAGCAAATAGAGTTTATAATTTGCTGAAAGCTTTTCCAAAAACCCCAGGCTTTCTGGTCTAAAATCCATTATCAGGGCATTCCAGGCATTTTCTATCTGTGTATCGGAAATGTTTCCCGCTGTTCTTTTTTTAATTGCTGTATAAAAATCGGGCTCAGAAATATTCCCTGTTTCCAGTTTTTCAAAAAGCTCATCAGCTTTAAGCTGCGAAAACATTTCATCAAAATTTTCTATCCCCAGTTTTTTAAAAGCAGTCACACTCTTTTCAAAATCTATATTAAGTAAAACACCGCCAAGATCAAAAATGATGTTTTTAGTTTCAGTCATATTCCCGTTTATATTATTTATGTTGAGCAAAAAGCCACGATAACAGATCCGGCTCGGCAAAAGCACTATCCCAGCTATTATGATTCGCATTGGGATAGAGGGTAAATTTTACTTTAGCACCCACGTCTTTCAAGGCGGTCACCATATTTTCGGAATGGTGCGGCGGAACCACATCGTCCTTGCCGCCATGAAATACCCACCAGTTTACTTTTTTCAGCTTTTTTGCTGTTGCCGGATTAGCACCTCCGCAGATTGGAAAGGCGGCAGCAAATGTTTTGGGCATACGTTTTACCAGTTCAAAAGTTCCCATGCCGCCCATGGAGAGTCCGCCCACATATACCTGGTCTTTTTTTGCTGGATATTTTTCAAGAACATAAGTAACGAGTTCCTGCAACAGCTGCATGTATTTACCAGGAGATCCTTCTTCTAAAAAATAAAAAGTTCTTTTTTCATTATCTCCATGCATTCGTAACATGTTACCCCAATAATCATCAGCAGGACACTGCGGAAAAACAACTATTGCTTTATAATTTTCTCTTACCTCATCTTTTAAAAATAATTTACCGCCATGTACCAGTTGCTTTTGATTGTCTATGCCCCTTTCGCCGGCGCCATGCAGAAAAAATATTACCGGGTATGTTTTAGTACTGTCATAATCTTTGGGCAACAGCAAACGATAAGGTAATGTATCGCCTCCTTGTACCATGTATTTCTTTTGATAAAGAGATAAGTCCTGCGAAATTACTGTTGCTGAAATCAGCAGTAAAAAAATTACGAATCCAATATTTTTTTTCATGTCTAAATTTAATAAGTGCCTCTGTATAAATTATCAATTTTTCTTCCCTGCTGTTTTTTCAAAGGTATCTGTAATCCGTTTGTTTTCTCCAGCCACTCATATAATACATCCCGGAGTTGCATACCAATTTTATCCATGTCTTTATTGCGGATGAGATTGTTCATTTCGAAAGGATCTTTTTCAATATCGTACAATTCATTGATATCCCAGATGCCGTTGTAGGCTATGTATTTATATTTATCAGTCCGGATGGCATAGGTAGTAGGCGTTTGCGGAAATGCCTGCTCCCAGTAATATTCGTAAAATACTTTATCACGCCATGCAATATTTTCTCCTTTTAATAATGGTAGAAAAGATTGTCCCTGCATTTGTGCAGGTTTCGGAACACCGGCAAGCTCTAAAAAAGTTGGCGCCAGATCAATATTCAAAACCATTTGTGGAACTACTGAGTTTGCTTTTACTATACCCGGCGCCCAGACCAGCATCGGCACCCGCATGCTTTCTTCATAAGCATTTCTTTTATCTATCAACCCATGCTCACCAAACAGAAAACCATTGTCGCCCATATACACGATCATGGTGTTTTCTTTCAGGCCACTATCCTCCACCCATTTAATAACCGATTGAATACTTTCATCAACGGCCAATAAAGTTTCCAGGTATAAATGATAGAATTCGTCGAAAGGAATTTGTCCATGATACATATAGTCCACGCCATGCCAGCTGTAACGCTGATCACGGACCCAGCGTGGAATGTCTTTATAGTTCACCGTTGATTTTGGCGGTGTAACCACACCAAACTGTTTGCTGCTGTCGGTGACAGTGAGGTACATGGATTGCGGACTGATAACCGGAAGGTCTTTATATTTTCCCTGATGCCTTTTGGCAGGCATAAACTCGGCATGCACTCCTTTATGCGAAAGATACATAGCGAATGGTTTGTCCTTTACAGTGCTCATCCATTTTTCGGCACGGGTAGTCAGCTCATCAGTTATATAGTTATCGCTGTCTAATTTTTCTCTTTTACCATTTACGTTCAATGTATTTCCAAAGTATTGTCCCTGTCCTTCAAAACTTACCCATTCATCAAAACCCGGTTGCGGCGTATCGCCGGTATTGCCCATATGCCATTTACCCAGGAAAGCCGTTTTGTATCCGTTCTTTTGTAAATATTGCGGATAGAATGTAAGGTTGTTTGGAAGTGGTGCTGAATTATCTACCACCGTATGTGTGTGTGCATACTGGCCGGTTAAGATGGAAGCCCGGCTGGGAGAACAAAGTGCTGTTGTAACAAATGCGTTTTTAACATGTGCGCCTTCTCTGGCCATTTTATCCATACCGGGAGTTTGTAAACCCGGTACTGCTCCGGTAAAACCCATGAAGTCATAACGATGATCATCACTTAAGATAAAGATGATGTTCATTGGCTTTTTGTTTTTCTGAGCCTGCATTAAAACAGGAATTGAAACAAAAAAGGTCAAGACAGCTAAAAAATATTTCTTCATTGTTTTTTGTTTTTATCTGTCGCCTCTAGGGGGCTTTAACTATAATTTATTTCCCTTTCTATCAACATATCGCCCCGATGGGGCTTTACAGTTTTTGTAAGCTTACGCCATTTAATAAGGTTTTATCCGAAACTGTTTTGAATTCAATTTTGATCCCTTCATCCGTTTTTACTTCAATTATTTTATCAAGTACAACTGCAGACTGAACACCAACCTCTTTTTCAATATTCATTTGATGTTGCCATAATCTACCATTCAGGTAAATATCAAAAACACGTTCTGTGTTTTTTCTTTGCTGTTTGCTGAAGGGTTCGCTTAATAATAAAGTTATCCGGTATTTTCCTTCCGGTACATCGGCTTTCCATGCGGTTAAATCCAGCACAAAAGTTTGAAACAGGGGCTCGTTATCGGTATTGGCAATGGGTTTGTGAATGCCTTCCCGTATTCCGTTCCAGGCTGCCGATGGCCAGCTGTTCCATATCTCTCCACCAACAAAACCCCAACTTCCCTTTGTGTAGGGTTTATCAGGCATCCATTGCTCATTGCTTTTTGCATCGGTAAAAAAAGTGCGGCTCTGGCCGGTATTAAAATTCAGTTGCTGCCAGTTTGTGTTTTTTGAAAAAATTGTTGTGTCTATAAACTGATAATTGATTTGTAAAACATCAGTAAGTTTTCCCTCGGTTGTTTTACAGACAAAGTTGTTATTGCCTGCAGATACATTCACCATCCATTCAAATTTTCCATTAGATGATGATTTTGTTCCAACAACTTTTCCATCCTGCAGCAATTGCAATGCTGATTGATTAGAATACACAGTAATTGGAATCTGAATATTTTTATTACCTCCTGTCGCCGCAATTCTTTCTGTCCATTGTTTTCCGCTTATATAAACAAATGGTTCCTTGCTCCATTGCGATTTATAGTAATAAAAAACATCTTTGGGTTTCCTGTCGGTGGTCACCATTCCTTTTTTGTTGATGTTGGGAATCACATCTTCCCGTCCGTCTCTTTGAAAATCTATAAAATTCCAGATGGCAAAGCCAATCATCCACGGTTTTGTATTTCCTGCTTTGATGTATGATTGGTGAAAATTGATTTGATACTCTTCGCTGAAATCAAACAGTGTTGGTTGGTAAGTATGAATATTAGTAATACTACCAGCACCATACTCACTTAACATAATTGGCTTTGCAGGATTGTACGCATACATGGTATCCAGAAACTCGCCGATGTTTTCATGTTTACCCCTGTACCAGCCCTGGTAAATATTATAACCGTTGATGTCGGCGATGTTCAGCATTTCCTTAAGCAAAGGGTTGCTGAAATAGGGCGCATCAATATTGCTTTCAAAAGCTATTGCGGTAAGGCGCTGTTTATCCAAACTCTTTGTCAGGCTATCCAGCATCTTCGCATGGGCGATTGAAGTTGCATCCAGATTTCTTACTTCGTTATGATAACCCCAGATGGCGATGGATGGGTGATTAAAATTTTGCAGCATCATTTCTTTCATCATCAAGGCACTGTTATCAAAAAATGTTTTATTGTTCACAACCTTATCTACAACAGGTATTTCACTCCAGGTAATTAACCCAAGTCTGTCACAAGCATCATAGATAGCCGGATCTTGAGGATAGTGTGCAATGCGTAAGAAATTACAGCCCATCGCTTTCATCAATTCTATATCCTTTACATGCATGGCATCAGTTAATGCGTTGCCGATATTTTTATAATCCTGGTGGCGGGAAGCTCCTTTTAGTTTGTATGGTTTTCCGTTTAATAAAAATTCTTTTTTGTTACTGATACCGACCCATTTGAAACCAACGTTTTGCAAAATTTCATCTACTATTTCACCATTTGGGTTTTTTAACTGAACTGTTAGTTGGTATAGATTTGGGGTTTCAGGTGACCATAGTTTTGGGTTTCTGATTTCGTCATTTATTCCAACAAAAACACTTTTGAGTTCTTTGGCGCCTTCTTTAATAATTTCCCCGTTAAATAAAAGTTGATACGTAACGTTACCGGAATAGGGTGCTTTTGCTCCAAGAAATGAACTGTTTATTTTGTATGACGCCTTTGATTCATTTACATCGAGCGTTTCAAATAAAATACCATCATTACCAAAGCGATTGTTGAAATGTGTTTTATTGGTTACAATTAACCACATATCCCTATAAATTCCTCCCATCAAATTAAAATCACCGCTGTATGGCGGAATACTGTCCTGCAGGTACTTTCCATTATCAACCTTAACCAAAATTTCATTTGCTTTTCCTAAAGTAATTTTTCCATCAAGGTTTACTTTAAAGCCGGTAAAGCCACCACTATGTTCTTCTGCTTTTACTCCATTGATATAAACCGTAGTCTGGTTGCAGGCTCCTTCAAAAAAAAGTTCAAGGTGTTTATTACTGTATTGCTCCGGTATGAATAAAATTTTTTTATACCAGCCAATGCCCTGGTGATAACCGATGGTGTCATCAACAATGTCCAAAGCATTCCACGTATGCGGCAGGTTAATTTTCTGCCACTGGATTGTTTCACCAGTTGGCAATATTGTTTTGTCATTTAAAATAAATTGCCAGCCACTGTTGATGGTTTGCTTTTCCCTTGGCTGTGCAACAGACAATAAAGGAAAAAGCAAAATCAACAGGAAATATATCCCGCAATAATTTTTCTTTTTGATCATTAATTATTTTGTCAATTTAAATCCTGCTTCTTTAACATCAAGGCTGTTACCGCCAATGAAGATTTTAAAATCTCCGGGTTCTGCAACAAACTTCAAATCATTATTGTAAAATTTCAGGTCTTCAACACCAATGGTGAATATGACTTCTCTTGACTCTCCCTTTTTGAGCATGATCTTTTGAAAGCCTTTTAGTTCTTTTACGGGCCTTGCGATGCTGCCCACCATATCACGGATATATAACTGCACAACTTCTTCGCCATCGTAATTACCGGTATTGATAACATTTACGGAGGCCGTAATTTTTCCGCTGCTGTTCATGCTATTGCCGCTTAGCCGCACCTCACTATAACTAAAGTCGGTATAACTTAATCCAAAGCCAAAGGGAATCAAGGGACTGTTCTCCACATCTAAATAATTACTGCGGAACTTTTCAAATTTATCTGTTGGTTGGGGTCTTCCGGTTTTCAGGTGATTGTAATAAATGGGCACCTGTCCCAAATTCCTGGGAAAGCTGTTGGTTAATTTACCGGAAGGGTTGTAGTCTCCAAACAAAACATCGGCCAGGGCATTACCCACTTCCTGTCCGCCATGATATACATATACTAAGGAGCCGGCATTTTCCATTTCCCAGTTTATTGTCAAGGGCCTGCCCGCCATAATAACAAGCACCAATGGCTTTCCTGTTTTCTTCAACTCTTTCATTAATTTTTTCTGACTGGCAGGAATGGCGATATCAGAGCGGCTTGCAGATTCGCCGCTCATTTCGGAGGCTTCGCCAACAATCATCACAATCACATCCGATTGTTTGGCAAGTTCAACAGCCTCGTCAATCATTTCCTGCGGAGAACGTGTATCAACTTCAATCTTCGGACCAAAGACATTTACTTTTTTTGCAAAAGACGTATCGTCGGAAATATTTGCGCCTTTAGCGTATACAATCTTTACATTATCGCCGCCAACCGTTTTCATACCATCCAGTACCGGTATAGCCAGATCCTTGTTACCAGAGACAGCCCAGGTGCCCAGCATATTGTTTTTATTGTTTGCCAGTGGACCAATTAATGCAATACTACCCGATCTTTTTAACGGAAGCAGTTGCTTTTCATTTTTTAATAACACAAACGAGTGGGCGGCAAATTCTCTTGCGGCCGCTTTCTTTTCTGCAGATAAAACTTCCTGTTTGGCCCGTTCTGCATTGGTATACCGAAAGGCATCTTCAAAAAGGCCGAGTTTGTATTTTGCTTCCAGTATCCTTCTGCAGGCATCGTCAATATCTTTTTGAGTAACCTTTTTTTCTTCCAGCGATTTTTTAAGTGTGGTGAGAAATCCTTCGCCAACCATATCCATATCCAGTCCTGCTTTTAAGGCTAAAGCCGAAACAGTCTGTAAATTTCCCATACCATGATCTATCATTTCATTAACCGAGGTATAATCAGAAACCACCATTCCATTAAAGCCCCATTGTTTGCGAAGTAAATCAGTAAGCAACCATTTATTTCCGGTAGCAGGGATATTATCAACGGTATTAAAAGAACTCATTACCGAACCTACACCGGCATCAACTGCGGCTTTGTAGGGCGGCATATATTCGTTATACATTTTCACCTTACTCATATCAACGGTATTGTAATCACGGCCACCATCAGCCGCACCATATAAGGCAAAATGTTTTACACAAGCCAGCAGCGTGTTGTTCTTACTTAAGTCGTTGCCCTGGTAACCAATCACCATCGCTTTTGCTACCTGTGAACCGAGGTATGGGTCTTCGCCGGCACCTTCGGCAATACGTCCCCAGCGTGGATCACGGGCTATATCCACCATTGGAGAGAAGGCCCAGTTTAATCCATCTGCTGTAGCTTCGGTTGCGGCAATCCTTGCGCTGCGTTCTATCATCGGCATATCCCAACTACATGATAATCCCAACGGAATAGGAAAACTTGTTTTATAACCGTGTATCACATCAGAACCAAATAACATAGGAATCTTTAAACGACTTTTTGTAACTGCCAGTTCCTGTGCCTGCCTGATCTTGGCTTCGCCGATTACACCAAACAACCCGCCAACCTGGCCTTTTGCAATTTTTTCTTCTACGCCTTTGCTCACCACTGAGCCGGTAAGAACGCCTCCACCCGGTGTTAATAAATTCAACTGCCCGAGCTTTTCTTCCAGCGTCATTTGCTTCATCAGGTTGTCGACAAAAGATTTCATCTTAACATCTTTTGCATTTTGTGCATGCAGTGTTACCATCACAATCAATCCGAGAATTACCAGTTTTATCCTTTTCATATACCTTTCGTTTTTTATTTTGCTAAATATGGTTCTATTGTTTTTTGCTAAATTATATACCTCTATGCATTCATATGCAACTGATCTTCCAGAAAGACATCTCTATTGATGATAATGAAAGAGCTGCCTTCAAGCAAAATAGCCCCTTTATGGGGAAAGGAAATGGAATCCTGTTTTTTAAACGCTGCAATTTCATTGGCAAAGAGTTGCCCGGCTGCATAAAATGTGCAACTTGAAAAAAGTGGCGGCAATAAAAATCTTATCCATTTTTTCATACGCCTGTTCTATTTTGCTTCAACTGTTTTAAATTTTTTACTTACTCCGTTTTCATTGATGGCTTCAATTGTAAAAAAATACGGCATTTTATTATCCATTGATTTGAACCAGTACTCATTCAGATCATGCACCATGATACAGCTGTACAGTTTATCCGGTGATGTGCCGTAGTAAATATTATAAGCATAGGCATTATCAACCGGCTGCCATTTTATATAGGCGCTGCGTTTATCTTTTTCGGTACGCAGTACAATGAAGTTTTTCACCGCATCTGGTTTTGTGCCGTTGCCATTACCAAAAACACGCAAGCCACTGATGGCAAATTTGCCCGTGGGCATTTTAATGCTTTCCAGTTTTATAAATTTTGCCTGCACAGGCTTTTCCAGTTCTATATAATCGTGCGGCACATCGGTTTTGTTATTGCTTTTGTCAACAAGCATATTCCATTTTTTTCCATCAACTGAATAGTACAGTTTATATTGATGGGATACGTCTGATGATTTGCCGAGGAACTCAGCATCTTGATCTGCATAATTTATCTGCACTGCATTTACAGTTGATAGATTTCCAAGGTCACTTTGCAGCCATTCGCCGGTATTTCCAGTGGCCGCACTCCAGTAAGTTTGGATGCTTTCGTCATTAATATTATTTGCCTGGTGATTACCTAAGGTTGATGAAACAGTAACTGGTTTTTTGTAATTGAGCAACATCCAGCCCGTAAATGTTCCGTGTTCATTTGGCATAACATTGTGCTGCCAAACAGGAGTGCCGTCAGACGAAGTATACTTTGATGGCGCTTTCTGCGGATAATCTCCAAAAGCTGTGTTACACCACATCATGCCATCTTTATCAAATCCAGCCGGCCAGATACCAATCCTTCTTTCGAATGTATTTTTTACACAAACAATGCTTGTTGAAACATGCCAGTAATTATTATCATTATCCAAAAAAGTTGATCCATGTCCGGCACCTCTTGAAAAACCGCCCTGCTTTATACTCAGCGGGTCGCTTTGCGGCACAAATCCTCCAAGCGGATTATTTCCCACAACCACGCCATCTGCATAACCACTGAACTCCGTACCAGGTGCACCATATTGCAGGTAATACTTTCCATTATGTTTGGTCATCCAGGCTCCTTCAATAAAAGGATCGAGGAAAGTATTGTCCATATGCTCACCAAAACGCTGCCAGCCATAGCGCCAGCTCTGCAGCATATACATTTCCTTACGGGTACCCATGGGCTGAAACGTTTTCCGGTTCAGCTCAATGCCATATAGTGGATAAACATTGCTGCTGCCATTATACATATACAGCCTGCCATCATCATCCGTAAAAAAAGCAGGGTCCCATCCACCGATATCCAAAGAATCAATTAATGGCTTCCAATCATTGGCTTTGGGATCGGTACTCATCCATATAGAAAACTTATTGGTATAGGTGGAACCAAAAACAATCATCGTATCGCCCACAACACCAACAGCCGGTGCACAAAGTTCATCATAGGTTCCGGTATTCCATGGCCGCAGAAATTTACGGGAAACATAATTCCACTTCATCATGTCGCTGCTCCACCAATAGCCCCACTGGTTGGTGCTGAACAGATAATAATCGCCTTTATAATTTACAATTACCGGATCGGCTGTGGCACGGTGCTTACCCCAGGCTGCAAAATTGGGGATGGGAGTGTAGCCGTAATCAATATTGATGGGGTTGCAATAGGTACGCTGTTGTGCTTGTGCAGTAACAGAGCACAATGCAAAAATCAATACAAGCAGTTTTATTTTCTTCATCTCTTATTTTTTCAATACTACTGTTGCCATTATTGGTAAATGATCTGATGGATATTTCAAATCGTAAGAATCAGTAATGGTTATAAATTTTGAAACGCTGATCCTTTTGTTTTCATTGATGAAAATATAGTCAATACAACCGTTTAATTTTTCATTGAATTTAAATGCGTTCCAGGTATCGGCCGGGCCGTGAACGAGTTTACTTATCATCCGGCTGTTTAGCATTTTAGTATTGAGAAACTGTGTAGGCGCATCATCGGGGCGGCTGTTAAAATCGCCGGTAAGAATGACGGGATAATTACCAATATTCAGTTCCTCAATCTTTTTTGCAATGAGTTTTGCTGATTCCAGCCTGGCTGTTTTACCAATATGATCGAAGTGTGTATTTAAAACCCAGAAGAGTTGTTTTGTTTTTTTATTTTTAAAAAGACCATAAGTACAAACCCTTACGATGGCTGCATCCCATCCCTTTGAAATTGAATCGGGTGTTGGCGATAACCAGAAAGTAGATTGTTGCAGCACATCGAATTTATCTTTCTTATAAAAAATGCAGGAGTACTCACCTTTTGTTTTTCCATCATCACGGGCCACACCAATATAACTGTAGCCAATCAAATTATCCACCAGGTATTGCAATTGCGGATGAGTTACTTCCTGACCGCCCATAAAATCGGGTTCGTAGTAATTCACCAGGCTGGCTACTTTTTCTTTTCGGGCATCCCAGCGGTTTTCTCCATCAGATGCAACATCCAGACGGATATTGTACGACATTACTTTTATTTCTGTCTGTGCCCATACAGTTGGCGCAACAGTTAATACCAAACAGGTAAGTATGATATTTTTCAGCATTTTATTCATCTTCTTTTTTATTTTATTCATCAGTCTCCGATTTATACAAAACATTTTTTATGATAAACCGGTGTTGCGGATCATCCATAAATTGATTTATAAACGGCGAGTAGGTTGATACTTTTAATGTCTTCTTTTTAAAATCCATATCCAGAATCCTTAACCAGCCATTGCCTCCTTTCACCGAACCCTTTACACCTTCCTGGTAATTAGCCAGCATCTGGTAAACATAATTGCCGGCATTATTTACACTGATCAGTGTTCCTACTCCTGAGTTTAAAACATGACCTGAAAAAACAAAGCGTGTGTTTGGATACTTTTTTACCAGCTTCTCCCAGATCTGTTCGCCATCATTTACTGCCGACTCACCTTTATCTTTTCCAACGCCATAAGCCTGGGGCCGCCAGTTATCGCCAGCGCCCTGCCGGGTACTGTCGGAATACATATAGCAATGCGTATTGATGATGACTGTATGATCCGGATGTTTTTCAATGATGCTTCCAGCCCATGTTAATATACTGTTTCTTGGACCAAATTCCAATGTGATGACCAACCATTTTATTTTTCCTTTCTTGAAAATATAAAATGCATTATCCATTTTACCATCTTCCGCAAGTCCGGCAAAGCCATTCAGTTTAGACATTTGAGCAACCGGAAAATAAGTATTGAATAAAGTTGAATTGCGGACGTCAGCAAATTTTCCATCTTTACTTCCCATGTCGTGATTGCCTGCTGCCAATACATAAGGCACTTTATTGTTCAATCTTGTAAAAGCGTTTTTAATGATTGCCCACTCTTTGTTGTTATTGTTTTGCGTAAGATCGCCCTGCTGTAAAACAAAATCAATTTCACCGGCATGATTTGCGATCCAGTTAATTTGTGAGTCGAGGACTTCGGGATATTTTTCGGCATAGGTTTGTGTATCGGGCAATAAAACGATACGTGCCTGATGCATTTTTTTTGAACAGGAGCAAAATAACAATAACCCCATTAACAATAAACTGCCTGTTATTTTCATGTTTATTTTATATGCTGACTTTCGAAACCTAGTTTTTTTAATCCATCTTTTATTTCGGGACAACTCATAAACAAGTTCCATAACAAACCGCTGCGATAATTTTCCATCATCACTACTATTGGCCCCTGGTCAATAGCCAGGTATCTTGGTGTGTACCATTCGGCTGTTTCACTGAATGCATCATAGAAACCATACACACCCCAAACTTTATCTTTCATATCATTATACCAATGTTTCATGGCCGCCATTGATTCTTTTGGTGTGTACGGAAAAGAAGACAATGCTGCGGTTGGAGATATAACGCCGAGGTCTCTTTTATCATTGGGCGCATGACCGGAATACCCTTTCATGGAATAACTGGAAGTAAGTCCCCAGCTTTCGGGTCCATAACCTTTATATCCTTTGGGATTATTAACACACCATTTATAATGTATCAGGGCATGATTGGTATTGTCTTTCCAGTAATCGGCATATTTATCTTTTAATCCACGTGGATCTAATCCGAGATAAGAATAATGTGCCCAGAACAATGGGCCGCTGTTACCAGCTTCGCCCTGGTGATTCATTTGTAATTGTATTCCATCATAATTTGCAGGAAACTTATTGATCTTTCCATTCTCTGCCCAGCCTTCGTGATATACTTCGGCAGGAACTCCATGTGTTGGTGAAGACGCGGCTAAGACGTACATTATCTGACATTCGTTATAACCATGTACTGCAAAATTTTTTTTCCAACCAAAATTCGGACTCCAGTGCCAATACAAAACATTTTTGCCGTTGCGGTACCAGTCAAACTCTACATCTTTCCAGAGTTTATCGGCCCTTGCGGCTAATGCCTTTTCATTTGCATTTCCGTTCTTAAAATATTGACGAACACAAAGCAACCCTTGAATCATAAATGAAGTTTCAACCAGGTCGCCTCCGTCATCATCTCTGCTGAAGGGTTTTACTTTACCGGTTTCGCCATTCCACCAATGCGGCCATGCGCCGTGGAAACGGTCTGCAGTTTCTAAAAAATAAATAATTTTTTCAAACCGTTCAACTCCCTGCTCTCTTGTTATAAATCCTCTTTCAATACCAACAAGAATAGCCATTACGCCAAAACCTCCACCACCACTGGTTACTGTGCTTTTATCATTTTGCGGATAAATATTATCTGCATGAAAACGTTCTCTTGCGAGTCCGCTGGTTGGCTCGGCGCCATCCCAGAAATACTGAAAGGTTTGTTCCTGTACCAAACGAAATAAGGCCGTATCGGCTGCAGCAATTTTAGTGTTGCTTTCTTCAGGTGCGAATGACATTTTTTTTCCTGAGTTGCAAGCTGTATAAACTACAGCTGTGGTAAATACGATAATGAATGGAATGATTCTTTTCATATTGAAACTTTTACAAACAACAAATCAGGCAATACTCTTGCCGGTAATTTATATTTATTTTTTAAATAAAAAAGCACACAGTGACTACGGCTGCAGCTACTGTGTGCTATAAAAAAGCAGCTTACTTGTTTGCCAAACCCAGTTTATACAGAGATTTGATAAATGCATCGGGCAATGGAAAATTAAACATCCTTATTTCATCCACGCTGCCTGTCATTGCAGCAAAACTCACATCAGCGCTTACCGGCATACCGGCTGCATTATAATTTGCGCCAATCAGCAGTTCGCTAGGCTCCCATGATTTGTAAATATTTGTTGTTCCTCTGTTAGGAAAATTACCAACTTTAACACCATTCATCCAGTTGTTGAAAACCCCGGTAGTGATATCGTAAGTTAATACCAGGTGCACCCATTGGTTCAGATTGGTCTGGTCGAGCACATTATTCAGGTTATCCTGCATACCACCTCCGGTTATACTGTTAATAGTTGCAAATGTTGGATTCATCCGTAACGTTGTTGTGTTGGAGGCAGGATAACCATTGGTGTTTAAGGCAAAATTAATATTGCCGTTGAAAATTCCGGGTCTGGCCATTTGAAATACCATCGTTCTCTTAGAGCCATTGTTCAGGATCTTTACCCACAAGCTGATTGACCAGCTTTTTAAAGAATCTGTTTTAAACTTTTGAAACTGGTTGGCATAGTACAGATAGCCGGCAGCCAGGCTTAATGCCTTACCCCGTACACCAGCAGCTACATACGAATCGTTGGCAGAACTTGTAGGTGCTGTTCCGCTCTTTGCTTCATTCTTGGTATCATCAAAGGACCAATAGGCAATCAATTTATCCGGAAAAACTTCATCTGAACTTCTGAAGCCATCAATGGTACCGGCATAATCACCGGCATTAACATCCGGTAATTTATTTGGATTACCATCTTTTTTACAAGACGAGATACCAAATATTATAACTGCCATAAAAAGCAGACGGGTATAGTTTTTTTGCTTAAAATATTTCATCATTAATGATTTTAAAGTTTAAATTAATACCCTTGATTTTTAGTTAACACACCTGCACTTAAATCTATTTGTGTTTGCGGAATAGGCAATAAAACATCCCGGAAAGCACTAAAATTGGGTTTACCTACTCCATTTATCACAGCTTGTGAAATTCCCCAGCGTACGATATCAAAGAATCGGTCATGCTCCATGGCAAGCTCAACTCTTCTTTCCTGCCAAATAGCAGCACGCAGGGTCGCCTGGTCGGTAGTGGTTACATCTGGTAAAGTACCAGCGGGTGCGCCAGACCTGGCTCTAGCTCTTACCGAATTCAATGCTGTTCTGGCAGCAGTTATATTTGTTGCACCACCCACTTCGTTAGCAGCTTCGGCATACATAAGCACTACATCGGCATAGCGCAAAAGGCGAATATTCATCCAATAACCAAACCTATGACCTACAGAGGCTCTTATTGCCGGGTTGGAATAAACCTTATTGTTGTAACGGGGATTTGGAGGCGATCCTGTTGGACTTGTGTACACGGGCATTACCTCTCCATAAATACTCAGGTTGGTGGTAGTGGTAGTACTCAGGTATAAAATGGTCCTGTTTTTACGGGGATCATTTGGTTCATAAGCAGCTTCAAGATTTGTGCTTGGTGTATTCCAGCCCCATCCAATATCCCAGCTTCCAGCACCTCTTACTCCCATGATTTGTGCATATTGTACACCATTTGCTGTTTGTGTTTGTGCAGAAGCTGTTGCCTGCACTTCAAAAACAGATTCTTTACTATTCTCACCTTCTTCTCTAAAAATTTTGTCGTACGTTGTTGAAAGGTCGTATTGCCCGGAGGACATTACTGTTCCGGCTGTCCCCATGGCTAAACCCCATTTTTGTTGAGTAAGATACACTTTAGCCAATAGCCCATTAGCTGCACCTCTTGTACCACGCCCTATAAATTTAGCTTCCCAGCTTAGTGGTAAATTAGCTGCAGCATAAATCAGGTCATTTTCAATAAATGTATACATCTGTGCTGCTGTACTTTGAGGAATATTATTCTGTTGTGCCGGATTTGCAAATAACGTGTCAATTAAAGGCACTCTTCCAAATAAACGCACCATCATAAAATAAGCATACCCTCTCAAAAGCCGGGCTTCACCAATGGTTTGCAGTTTTACTGCGTCCGTGGCAACAATTTCGGTATTCGTATTAACTTCCTTAATGGTACTATTACACTTGTTGATGAGGCTGTAATAACCTGTCCATAATGTATTACAGAACCCGTTACTTGGTGATACCGGAAAATTATCCATGTCAATAGCGTTGGATCCACCATCGGTTGCGGTACTGCCTTTATCGGCATCGTCGCTCCTGATACTGGTTGCAGTAATGAACGACTGGCTGTGTACACTAAAACTCCTAAGCTCGTTATATGCTCCAAAAATAAACTGGTCATAAGGACCTGATCCTCCCGGATAAGGATAGTTTTCAGCATCGTAACCGCCCTGGCGTTCAGTATCTAAAAACTTTTTACATCCCGAAAAAAGAGACAGTATAACAACAGCCAATAAAAGCAGTTGCACGTTCTTTAAATGTTTTGTCAGATGTTTCATTTTTTAATATTTAATATTGTTTAATTAAAAAGTAAGGTTAATTCCAAAAGTATATGTTGCAGGAACCGGATAAGCTCCATTATCTGCACCTCCGCCTAAAATACTTCCAATCTGAGGCTCTGGAGAATAGCCGGTAACCTTGGTCCAGCTTTTAATATTTTGTCCGCTTATATAAATTCTTGCCTGTTGAAGTTTTACCCTGCTCATAATATTTTTACCTAGTGTATAGCCAAGTTGTATTGTACGTAAGCGGAAATAATCGCCGGGCTCCAGGTAATAAGTACTCATCAGGAAATTATTCCCTCTGGTATTATCCATTATTGGTTCTATATTGGAAGTACCCGGAGCAGTCCATGCATTTAACCGGTTTGCTTCATAATTTAAAACAGTAAAAGTGGCGGTACGTCTTTGTGTATATATTTTATTTCCTGCCGAACCTTGTCCTTCAATTTCCAGATCAAAGTTTTTATAGCCAAGTGATATACTTCCTCCGTAGCTGTATGGCGGAAACGGTGTGCCGATATAAGAGCGGTCGGCTGAATTTATGATACCATCGCCATTAATATCGGCATAAGCCACATCGCCAGGCAATGAGTTAGAAAGTGCGGGTTGTTTTAAAAGATCGGCCGTGGATTGATAGACTCCCACCTGGCGGTATCCATAAAAATACCCAATAGACTGGCCAGTTGTGGTAAGGTTTACACCGCCGTTTCCGGTAATCTGAAAATTAGTGTTATCTCCAATTGAATTTACCACATTTTTATTATAGCTGAAATTCCCATTAACCGAATAAGTGATATCCCTGCCGATCTTATCGCTCCAGCCCAGATTAAGTTCAACGCCTTTATTGGTTATTTCGCCGAGGTTGGTGAAAAAAGACCTTGTGTCGTTAGGCAATGGTACAGCAGTCAGAATATCTGTGGTTGTCCTGTTATAATAGGTAACTTCTGCATTTAACCTGTTCCTCAATGCCCGTAGGTCAAATCCAACGTCAATCCCTTTTACAGTTTCCCAATGCAGGTTTGGATCAGGAATATATGCCGCCTGTATTGATGTATATATATTGTCGCCAAATATAGCCGTTGATGAATTTGAAATTCCGGCTTTGTAGAGGTTGTCAGCAAAACCATTTGCATTACCTGTAAGGCCCCAGGCTCCCCTGATTTTAAGATAATCTAAAGCCTTACTGAACCTGCTAAAAAACTTTTCGTCACTTACCACCCAACCTGCGCCCACGCTGCCAAAAGTTCCCCAGCGATTTTCAGGTGCAAATTTTGAGCTTCCATCACGGCGAATAGTGGCATTTAATAAATACTTTCCCTGATAAGAATAACTTACACGGCCAAATGCGCCTGCAATGGAATTTTCGCTACCACCCCCGCCAAGTGATCCCGGATTATTAGGATTAGAAATTCCAATATACCAGAAATCAGGGTCATTGGGAATATTAACAGCAGTATCTGTTCTTGTTCCATTAACAAATGATCCGGTAGTATATACTGTTGTAAAACCAGCTATCGCATTGAAGCTGTGGTCTCCAAATCTTTTATCAAAAGTCAGTACGTGATCTTGCTGGAACCTTCTGGACTCACTTTGTTCCTGGGTAACTGAAGTACGTGCAGTATTATCAAAAGTTGTTGTTGTTGCACCGCCGCCTTCACCAAGATTTACGAATGTATATGGCAAGCGGTTATATCTGCGGCCTGTATTAAAAGCCATATCGGTGTATACTGTTGACTTCCAGGTAAAGTTCTTCAAAAACTTTATTTCGGCATACAGATTTCCAATTATCCTGTATCCTTTTTCAATAGAATTACGGTTATTTCGGTTTAGCGTGGCAACCGGATTACCTACCTGTGCCCTTTGAAAAGAAGGCATACTGTAGTAGGTGTTTTCATCAACCTGAATAGGTACTATAGGTGCTGCCCACAATGCATTTGTAACCGATGCGCCTGGAGGGTTATTTATAGAATGGTAGCCGGTAATTTCGGCACCTACTTTAATTTTATTGGTAAACCTGATCTCTTCATTAAGCCTGATGAGGTAACGCTGATAATTATCATATTTTAAAACACCGTCTTGACTAGTATATCCAATATTAATATAAGTGGAACTTTTGTCTCCCGTATTGGAAATACTCAGGTTGTTTGAATTGATAACAGCATTTTGAAAAATTTGATCCTGCCAGTTGGTATTAGCTGTATAGTTGGTATAATCAAACGGAGGTGAATTTAAATTGGCCAGCTGGGCTGAGTATAATGTTTTAAACCCGGCAGCATCAGTTAGCTTGATCTTATCCTGAACTGTTTGTATACCTACAGAGCTTGTAAGATTAATTCTTGTTTGGCCCCGCAATGCTTTTCTTGATGTGACAGCGATTACACCATTTGCACCCCTTAAGCCATAAATTGCAATTGAAGAAGGATCTCTGAGTACATCAATAGACTCTATATCAGCGGGATTTAAATAATCAATATTATCCTGCAAAATTCCATCAACTACATATACCGGGCTGGCGCTATTGGTACTATTAATTCCCCGTATACGAACCACCGGGCTTGAACCTGCTCTGCCGGAATTGGTTACAGTTAATCCTGCTATTTTACCTTGCAATGAAGAAATGGGATTTGTCGAAGGCATTTTAGCCAGTTCTTCGCCTTTAACTGAAGATATGGAACCGGTTAAATCACGTTTCCTTTGTGTACCATAACCTACTACAACTATTTCATCCAGACTTTTGGTTTGAGACTGCAGTACTACATTTATTTCAGTCCGGCTATTAAGTTTTATTTCAACCCCCTCATAGCCGATAGATGAAAAAACAAGGGTTGCTCCTTCCGGAACTGTTATGGTATAAGTTCCATCGGCTCCTGTTGATGTGCCAATGTTTCCACCTTTTAATCTTATCGAAACGTTTTCAATCGGATTGCCAGTGGCATCGCTTACCCTGCCTGTAACCTTAACATCTGCAAACTCTGTATTTTTTCGTGTTATCACCACCAGGTTATTATTCAATACCCTGTAGGTTAGTTCTGTTCCGGTAAAAATACCATCCAAAACATCCGTTACCGGGGTATTTTCAGCATTGATATTTACTTTTTGAGAGGAAGGCATAATATCGTCATTATACAAAAAGCGGTAATCACTTTTTTTCTCAATCTGGGTCAATACTTTTTTCAGCTCTGCTGACTGCATTTTAAGTGTAATAGTATTTTGCGAAAACACTTTTGCAGATAATTGCATGCTGGTGAGCAGTATTAAAACAATAGTCAGTTTCATAAGCAGTAATGCTTTAATTAGGCCCGGCTTTTTTATCAAGCTGCGGGATTCTCTTTTTTTCATATTTTTATGTTTTGGGTTAATGAAACAGCAGAAGCAACAGCTTCCAGAACAATCTCATGTTTTTTCTTAGCCTTTCGGGAAATGCTCCAACATTTCCCGATTTTTTAAGTTGTGTTGTAGATGTTTGTTTTTCTCATATTAGCAGTTTTTATTTTGAAATAATTATCTGATTGTTGTTAATCCTGTATGAAAACGGAGTAGTTAACTGAATGGCATCCAAAGCCTGGCTTACCGTTTCATTTTCAAAAACACCTGTGAATTTTTGGGCTTTCAATTTTTCATTTTTGATAGTAATATCAACGGCATACCACCTTTCCATCTTAACAGCAACCTCTTCAAATGTTTCGCTGCTGAAAACAAGCCGGTTATAAACCCATGAAGTTTCAATAATTGAATTATCCTGAGGCAGCAGAGACAGGCTGCTTAACTCAACTTTATGTTCCGGGAGCACAGTTGCAATACCGATTTCCGAAGATTTTCCAGTTGCCGGTATTTTCCTGTCATTACTTACAATAAGTTTTTCATTCGGTTTCAGGAGATACTTTTCAGTACTTCCCTTCATAGTCACTTCCAGACTTCCCCTTACCAGGCTTGTTTCTGTATTTTTTTCATCGGGGTAGCATCTTACATTAAAGGCGGTTCCTAAAACTTTTATATTTATATCACCCGCATGAATAATAAATGGTTTCTCTTCATTTTTTACAACATCAAAATAGGCTTCGCCGATTAAATTCACCTCACGTACAGCTGCGCCGTAATTTTTATCATAGGTCATTTTACTACCGGCATTTAACCACACTTTGGTTCCGTCGGGTAATACCATATTTGTTTTGGAGCCGTTGTTTGTTTTAAACTCCATTTTGGTCAGTTGCTTCTCCTGAGGAAGTGTATCCAATGCAACGGTGTCTTTTTGCAGTAATAAGAAAACTGTAAGTCCGGCAACAAATACAGCCATCAGGCCAAGAAGCCATTTGGTTGATTTGCGAAGACCGGATTTTCTTTGGTTGCCAATAGTTTCGCTTTTTTGATCAAAATGGGCAATATCTACTCCTGTCTGCTGCATGCGAAGCAATAATTCCTTGTACTTGTTTTCGGAATATTGATTGTTTAAATCGGATTTCGAATTCCAGAGATCGGTCAATATCTCCATGGAATAGTTTTCTCCAGGATTTTTAAGCAGGAACAATTCTAACTCGGCCAATTCATCTTCTGTGGCGTCGCCAGTAAGTTTCCTGGCAATAAGATTCCATATATAGTCCTTGTTTTCTTCCATGGTATATAGTTATGGACACCTAAAAGATGGCAATCTACCAATGTATCAAAAAAATTAATTGTTGAAAGGGGCTTTATTTCCCGGAAGTATAACCGGGGTTCTTACTGAATTCGAAGTTTATAGCGCTGCCAATCTTTTTTAAAGCAATGGCCATTTGGTTATCAATAGTATTCACTGATATATTGAGCAGGTTTGCAATATCCTTATATTTAAGTCCGTCTTCTTTGGCCAGTTTAAATATCAGCCGGCAACGGAGCGGCAGGTTGTTAATGGCAAATTCGATTTTTTTAACTGCCTCATTGGTTATCATCAGGTTTTCGGGATTGTAAACAACTGAAGGGATGTTTAACGACATTTCGTCCAATGAAATTATTTCTTTTCGAAAATGCCTGGATAAATAATTGAGTGCAGTATTTTTAGTACTTACGTAGAGGTACAATTTGAAATTATCAATGCTTTGAATATTTGCCCGGTTTTGCCATACTTTCATGAATACATCCGATACAATTTCCTCAGAAAGTTCCCGGTTTTTAATTATTGAATAAGCAAACTTTTGAAGATTGTGAATAAAGGCCATATATAACTGGCCAAAGGCATGATCATCGCCGTTCCGGGCAATTCTCAGCTGCAATTCTCCTATTTCTTCAGGCTTTAACATATAGCAGGTTATAGCAGTAGTTCACAATACGATGATATTAAGGTACGTCTATTATTTTATTTATCAGAATTGCTGCAATAATTTTTAAATAAAAAACAGGTATAGAATACCTGTTTTGCTTTTACCACTATATCTTGCCAAAAAATAGTTGCGACACTTCAAAACGCAACACCCCGATTACTTGTAATAAATCCTCTTTCAATTACAACAAGTATTTACATTACACCAAAGTCTGTTTATAAATAAGGAGCCGTAAACCCAAGGCCCAGCATTCCGGCTTTAACTTCCGGGCAACTGGTAAATAAATTCCAGATCAATCCTGTTCTGTAATTTTCAATCATTACGATTATCGGCCCCTGGTCAATGGCCAGAAACGAATCGGCGTACCAATTGTTATGTAGCGAAAATGCATCTACAAAACCATATTGCTTCCAGAGTTTATCACCCAAAACATAATAATAAAACTTTAGCGCTGCCAGCGATTCGGTTGGTGTGTAAGGAAAAGATGAAAGTGCTGCCGTAGGTGCAATAACAGAAACATCATTTGTTGGCGAGCTTGCGGTATAACCTCCATTTATATCACTTGCTGTTAAACCCCAAACCAAATCGCTGTAACCAAACCATACTTTAGGATTTGCTTTGCAATAATTATAATTGATAAGTGTATGATTTTTTGTTTGCGTTGTATAGTTTACAGAACCTTCATTAAGTCCGTTTGGATTTACACCCATAAATGTATAGTGTTCAAAAAACAGCGGGCCTCCCTGTGCAGGGCCTAACGGAAGTTGATAGCCGTAGTATGAATTACCATTGGCAAATCCGCCACCGCCTTTCCAGCCATTTGTATAAACTGCTGCCGGTATACCGTGTGTTGTTGATGAAGCCGCCATGATGTATGTAACCAAAGCTTCGTTCCAGCCTCTTATCTGCATATTCATTACCCACGCTTTATCCGGGCTGTAGTGCCAGTACAAAGTATTTTGCCCGCCCTGGCGAAACCAATCCCATTCAACATTATTATACAAGGTATTAATATCGCTTCGCAGATTTGTTTCTGCCACATCAACAGCATTAAAATATTGACGTGCTGTGAGTAAGCCCATCATCAGGTAAGAAGTTTCAACCAGGTCCGCACCATTATCATTGGCGCTAAACGGAATAATGGCACCTGTTGTTCCATTTAACCAATGTGGAAAAGCTCCTTTAACTTTTATTGCAGTGTTTTTTAAAAAGCCTACAATTGTCTGCATTCTAGCAAGGCCTTGTGCACGGGTAATAAAATTCCGGTTTATGGCTACAGGTATTGTCATTATACCGAAACCAGAACCTCCAGAGGTTACAGTTTCTCCTGATGTATTTCTTTCTCTTGCTAAACCACTTACGGGGTGGCCAAAATTCCAAAAATATTTAAACGTTTGTTGCTGTACTAAATCCAGTAAAGCATTGTCACTGATTGTTGGAAACTTATTGCTGGAATCAATTTGTGTATTAAACTGTATGTTTAAATCTGTATTCAGTTGTCCGTTCTTAACAGACTTTAGATTTGTATTTGCTTTTAGATTGTACCTGCTGAGATATTTTAACGGTGCCGAAGGAGTTACCACCAAAGTGCTGTCGCTGTTTTCGTAAGTATAATTAACAGCAGTTGCAGTAACTCCATTTTCTAAAACAGAAACAGATGTTGAAACTGTTGCCCTGTTCAACGCATTATTAAATGTAAGTCTTATTACAGGCGAAACTTTTGTGTTGTAGTTAACCACAGATGTTGAAGCAGTTGTATTATCAATTTTAGCGCCAGTGTTATACAATAATGAAGGTGCAGGAGGTGTTGGTGCAGGCGAAGGAGAATTACTTTTACTGCATTGCACAATAAAAAATAATGGCGATAGTAATATCAATAAAAAATTACGTCTTATGTTCATCTGTTTCATACTAAAAAATTAAAGTGGCAATAGAATGTGGCAATGCAGTTACCTGTACTGCTTTTCCATTTATCCATAAACTGTACGGTGTTTTTATACTGCTCTGGTTCATTACAACAACAACAACGGAACCGTCTTCATTTTTAAAAGCTGTTGTAAGTAACTGGCTGCGGCTACTGCTGCTGATAATTCTTTTTGCACCGGGTTTAATAAATTTTGAAAAATGCCCGATATAATAATATGCATTGGTGTAAATAAGCTGACCGGTTTTTGTATCACCATGTACAGGTGCAAAACAAAAATTACCAACATGATTGGGACCACCTGTTTCATCAAGTAAAATATTCCAGTCTGTAAAACCAACCATGCCGCTATTAAAATCATTGATCATGCTGCGGCCATACTCTTCGCCCAATGCCCAGGCATTATACCTCGTTGCATTAAAACTTTCGGCACAGCCTTCAGTAAATAAAATATGTTTATCAGGATAGGCCTCATACACCCTGCGCAGGTTATCATACATGGGTGTTCCGCCACTCCAGTCTTCGTACCAGTGAAATCCAATGCCCCAGATATATTTTGCTGCTTCCGGATCATCAAAATAAGTTTGTGCCCGCTGATAAATAAGATCCCGGTTATGATCCCAGGCAATTATTTTTTTATCCTGCAACCCTTCTTTTTTCATCGTAGGCCCCAAATGATTTTTTACAAAATCTCTTTCTTCTTCGCCTGTGTATATACAGCTTTCCCAACGCTGTGTTGCCATGGGTTCATTTTGTACTGAAATACCCCAAACCGGCACTCCTGCTTTCTCATATTCCTTAATGAATTTTGTATAGTACATGGCCCAGCTTTCATAAAACTCCGGTTTTAATTTTCCGCCATGCAGCACATCGTTATTGTCTTTCATAAATGCCGGCGGGCTCCATGGGCTGGCAAATAAATCTAATTTACCTCCGGCAGCAGCCATGGCTTCTTTAATAAAAGGAATCTTATATTTCTTATCATGCTCAATATTAAACGACTTTAATTCTTTATCTCCTTCGGTAACATAGGTGTATATATCGCTGCTGAAATCGCAGCTGTTGATATTTGTACGTGCAACCGTGTAACCGATTCCGGATTGTTTGTTGAAATATGCATTTATAATTTCCTGCTGTTTATCTTTTGGCAGTTTGTAATACGTTTCTGCAGAAGCATCTGTTAATGCAGCGCCAATGCCAAAGTAGGTTTGAAAAGTTTTTGATGGATCGACAAAAACAGTTACTTCATTTTCAAAAGGTTGTCCTTTGTCTGTAAAACTCAGCGTATCAGTTGCTGATAACCTGTAATTACTGCTATCGGCAGTTGTAAAAACTTTTACCGTTTTTCCATTTGTTGAATAGGCAACAGTTTCAGTCTCTTTTTTTGTTTCCTTATTATCAGCACAAGAAAACAAAACAATTGCAGCAATAACAAAACTCATTTTTTTCATACCGTATTTTTTTTTAATTTTTTACCAGATATATGTACCCACAGCACCTGCTGTTAAAGAGGTATAAACCCATTTCCCTTTATACTTTATATTAAATCCTACATCCGTAGTATTTTCGTTTTCTACAATCATCACTTTTTTTCCTGCTGCTGTTTTAAATGCAACTGTTGAAATTCCAGACGATTCAGTACTTGAAATCCGGACAGAACCTGCCGGCACAAATTTAGAAGCGTGGGCAACAATATAATAACCTACATTTCTGTTGAAGGATGATCCATTAATAGTTAAAGCCCCCTTGCATTCTGTACATCCGCCAACCGTATGTGGCCCGTAAAATGGATCGTTAGCAAGATTCCATTCGAGAGCCACTTTGCTCCAGTTTCTCATGGAACCAATAATTACATTTTTTATATGCCATTTAAAATCACCATCAAAACTGCCGTTTGCTCCTGTCCACTGCTCGGTGAAATAAAGATTTTTATCGGGGTGTGCATTTTTAACTGTTGATAACGCTGATATATTTCCGTTGTATAAATGAAATGCAGATCCGTCGATAAATTGTTTTGCGGCAGCATCATTTAAAATAGTGATGGGGTAATTTGGATTATCGCAATTGTGATCCCAGATAATAATTTTTGTGTTGATTGCTGCCGCCTGAAATGCGGGACCCAGGTTATTTTTGATAAAATCGGCCTGTTGCACAGCAGACATCAGCATACTGGGATTATTGCCGCCATGCTGTGGTTCATTTTGAATGGTAACCGCATCAATCCTGATCCCCTTCGCCTGCATTGCCTGCACATACTTTACAAAGTAGGCTGCATAAACATTATAATATTGCGGCAGTAATCCGCCGCCAATTGAGCTACCGTTATCTTTCATCCAAACCGGTGGGCTCCATGGCGAGCCCATTATTTTAATATTTGGGTTGATCACCAATATCTCTTTTAAAACAGGAATAAGGTCAACCGTATCCTTTGAAAGGCTGAAATTTGTAAGGTTGATATCTGTCTGGCCCGGAGGCATATCATCATAACTAAAAACAGTACTGCTTAAATCTGAAGCACCGATACTTACCCTTAAATAACTTATGCCGATTGAATTAGTTGCAGAACCAAACAATTCATTTAATAATGATGACCTGGATGAAGGACTCATTTGATTTATTAAAAAAGCGCTGCCGCCTGTAAGGGTATAACCAAACCCATCAACGGATTGATAAGAAAGCGCCGAATCAACATCAATATTTGGATAACTGTTTGTTGTACTGCCAAAAGAAAGTACTTGTGTTTGTTTCTGCAGCAACACAGACTGGTCAGGTTTTGTTAACCACATTTCCATATCGTTAGTGCCAGGTACCGGAACCGGAGTTGGAGCCGGGTCACTTCCTGATTTTTTTGAACAGTCGCCAAAAATAAAAAGTATGCAAAGCGGAAAAATGAGCAGGTGTGTTCTTTTTTTCATAATCTATTCTATTTATTTTTTCATTTTAAGTTTTTTGACCACTAAATCGCCAACCAGTTTTCCATATTGATTGCTGATGATACAGGAATTATGAAAATGAATGCCTCCATAAAACCTCGCCCAGATATTTTCTATAGCTGCTTCCCGAAACGAAGTGAAGGAACGGTTCTTAATTCCGAACTCCATTTCGGAAGAATCTGTATAGGCAAAATTGTCTCCAAATACATCGGTAAGTGCTTCGGCAGCTGATGCCGAAACTGTTGTATGCCCGCAAGTATATTCCGGAAATGGAGGTGTTTGTAAAAAAGGACGCCATTCCTGATCAATATATTTATTAATAACAGTTTCCGGGCGAACCAAATTGGATCTGAATTTCTCTGACCAACATTGAATGAACGCATCGAACATGGCAATGGATGTTTTGGCATATGCACAAACAGTTGCCGAAAAATCGGCCCCGGCTTTTCGTGCAGCGATACCTACAATATTCATCCAATGACCGGTCGGTGTGAATTTCTTTGCGGTAAACATAACATGTCCTTGTACGATTGTCTTGCTTCCCAAATCATCCCAAAACATGGCAATATGTTTTTGTTCGTCAGTAAGGCTATCAACTGCATTTTTTACCAAGACCACTTCTTTATAAAATTTACTTTGCTTATCGATCATATCAAATTTAGGCGGCCTTGGGGGAATGAAATGATTGCTGCTATCCATAACCATAGGTCTTATCTGGTTCCAGTTAGGTTCTATAGCTTCATTATAAGCTGGTGGTGTAGGCACCCACCGGCCTTCTTCATTTTTAATAGTATATTTTTCTGCAGTTCTTGTTTCTGCGTACTTATCTTTTTTGCTCCACAATAAAATATGGTCTGCAACAAAGTCGGCCAGTTTTTTACTGTTTGTCTTCATGTCGGATGTCATACCAGAAACTTCGGCCAACGAGTCCAGGCTTTCCACATAATTTTTCATACTGCCTTCGGGAAAAGTAACCGCCTGCCCTACTTTACAAAAAGCCAGCAGTGCTGCATAATTAAAATTTACAGACTGCTTATTCTGTTCAGGAATACCCGACAGTCCGTTTAACTGACCAGCCAACGACACATACCGGCTATCACCGAGTACAACAGTTTCGTAAGCAGCAATGGAAGCATAAGCATAATTACGGCTGGCGACTATTGGAGAAAAATTATTCTGCTTCACCACATTGTTTAATTCTTTTACCGTTTTTGAAAAAAGCAATGGATCGGTGAATGCATCTTTATATTCCTTTTGCTTACAACCTAAAAAAATGATAGCTGCAGAAAGTGCCGCAATAATATTTCTAACATCTTTTCTCATACAATAACACAATATTTTGTTCAATTAAATTTATAGCCCTCGCCCTGTTTAAAAAAAAGCAGGTTTTTATTATTTCTTGCAATTACAAGGATTGATTTTCCTTCTGCAGACCCGATCCATTTAATATCCCTTATCTCTCCGTCGACCGATGAAAAATTTACGCCTGTTTGAAAACCACCAGCTGCTTTGCTGAAACCAAACAAAGTTGGCGGTAATGCGTCATAACGTCCTTCATAGGGAATTACTCCGTAAAAATTTCCGGCCGCCAGAAAACTGTTTTGTCCGTTAACTGATACGGGGGCGAATGAAAAAACCGGGGCCAGCTGTAATTCAACCGGCAGTCTCTTTGTAACGAAACCGCCTTTGCCATCATTTATAAAACAGCTTGAACTCAACGTTTCGGCTTTTAACTCCACGTAATCTTTCAACAAATCATAAAACATGTATTGTACTGTTTTGCCAGCCACTTCGCTGTACGTGAGATATGCTTTTTTCAAAACCGGAAGAGATCTTTCCAATTCATCTTTTGCCAGAAAAGTATATTCCTCTTCATCAATGGTATAACACAGGACCTGTTCTACTGATCCATTTTTATCAAAGTCTTTTATGTAAAGTTTTACGGGGCCATTTTTACCGGCAAACAGTTTTGTGTTGTGGCCCCAATTGCCGGCCAGTAAATCTGTAAACCCATCTCCGTTTACATCAGCTGTGTGTATAGTTTGCCACAATCCGGTAGTTTTTGGAATTTCAGTTTCTGAAAAACGACCTTTGTTATTGATGAATATTTTGATGGGCATCCATTCACCTGTTACCACCAGATCTTCCCATCCATCCTTATTAATATCTGCAAAGGCCGATGCCGTAACGATGCCGGTATTCTCCAGTTTTATAACAGCATCAGTTGTCTTTGTAAAAATTCCTTTTCCGTCATTTAATAATAAATAAGAAGGTTGTGGTATGCCATATTGCTTGGCGTCGGCAAGTCCTCCCACAAACAAATCTATATCTCCATCGTGATCTATATCAGCGGCACTAACACAGGATTTATTTTTATAGATTTTAGGAATACTGTTTACTTGCTGTTCTAATACTCCTTTACCATTGTTAAGATATAACTGATCGGCGAGGAGCGGAGTTCCGTCTGCATACTGATTGCCGCCGCTTACTACATACAAATCGGGATACCCATCAGCATTTGCATCAAAAAAAACAGCGTCCACTTCTTCTGTTAATTTTATCCTGTCTTTAATTACCAAAGAAGATGGCGTGAATTTTCCATCCTTTGTCTGAATCATCAGGGTTCCCTGTTCGCCTGGACCGGCACAGGTGTAAAAATCATCCAGCCCATCTTTATTAACATCAGCCACGGCAATTTTTGGCCCACGGGTAGATTGAGCATGCGGGATCAGGTATTGTGAATTGTAATCTAAAAAATCATTTTCCATATGTTTCCAATTCACATTTATGGAATTGGTTACATCGGTGAATAATTCAGGCGCTGCCTTAAAATAATTTTCATAATCAAATATTCCTGTAGCATCTTTTTCTGTTACGATGAGTTGCTGATTAGCCGGAATATTTTTCAACACTTGATACTTCTGGCCCGGCCAAACTATCAAAACACTATCAATAATGGTGGTAGTATCTAATCCAAAATGCAGCCGGGTATCGGATGAAGATTGAAAGCCCCGGGTAAGCATTAACTGCTGATATTGCATTTTACCTTTTTGAAACAGATAGGCTTTAGCACCAATTCCAAATCTGTTCATGTTGTCGCCCTTGAATGAAACCGAAATATATTTCTTTTTAGGAGCGTTGTTTTTCAAAATAACTCCAGGGGCATTCAGAGCATTTACAATCAAATCCAGGTTTCCGTCATTATCAAGGTCGGCATAAGAAGCTCCATTGTAATACCCTTTCATTTTGCCGGTACCCCATTCATTGCTTACATCTTTGAAATTTAATATTCCGTCTCCTTTAAATAAAAATGGATGAGAACTTCCATCAGGCATGGCATCAATCACTTCATCATCAAATTTATTGGTTTGATTCAACCCTTTTTTCAACTGCATGTCCGAAACATATTTTATATAATCCAGGTCAACCGGTCGCTTTACAATACCGCTTGATATGAACAGGTCTTTATTACCATCGTTATCAAAATCAGCAAATAAAGGAGCCCAACTCCAATCTGTTGCCGATACCCCGCTCATTAAAGACGTTTCACTGAAACTGATTCCGTTGCCATTGTTTCGTTGCAGGCAGTTTTTAGAATATTGGTTTTGATAACCCTGTATTTCAAGTTTTACTTTATAAATATCCGGGTTCTCATCACTGCCATAGGTCTTTACTGTTTTTTCATCGGGGGGCAGCATATCTACCGTAGTCAAATCCAACTGCCCATCGTTATTATAATCGGCAATGTCGTTACCCATACTGAAGCGGCTGTAATGCCTGAAATGTTGGGCACTTTCTTCTTTGTACGTACCGTTTTTCTGATTAACGTAATAATAATCATTTTCATGAAAATCGTTACCGATATAAATGTCATCCCATCCGTCGTTATTAATATCAGCTACTGCCAGGCCCAGGCCATAGCCCAGGTTGCTTTGGTAAATTCCTGCCTGTTTTGAAACATCGGTGAACTTACCTGTCGTTGCCAGGTCATTCCTGTACAAGCGATCGCCTGAAAGGGTATCATAATTTTTCCGGTTGCCGGTATCAACAATATTTGCATGCGGATGATGAGATTGGTTCAGGATAAAACAATCCAGATCGCCGTCGCGGTCGTAATCAAAAAAAACAGACTGCGTTGTAAAACAGGATGTATTCAATCCGTAGGTTTCCGATTTTTCAGAAAATGTTCCGTTTCCATTATTTATGTACAGTTCGTTATGGCCTGTCAATCCATATTTATTACTTACTGTAGATACGTAAATATCCAGGAACCCATCGGCATTTACATCCGCCATGGTGGCTCCTGTGCACCAATCAGACAACCCCTGTACACCTGCATTGTTGGTTATGTCTTCAAATTCAAAATTTCCTTTGTTTAAGTACAGTTTATTATGGCCCTTACTGTTAGCCGTAAAATAAATATCAGGCAGCCAGTCATTGTTTATATCACCTACAGCCACACCGCCACCATTATAATAGTATAGATAATACAAAATGCTAAAGTCTTTTTTCTTTTCCAGGTTATTTGCAAAGTCAATATTGGTTTGGCCCGAGTCAAGCTGTGTAAACATGGGTTTTTTGTTCTTACAGGAAATAAGAAATAATACAAAAAAGCAAAAAGTAACTGATACTGATCTGGTGTGCATAATAACTATCGTGAACTTTAATTACTGTTTATATAAAAAGGGCTGATACAAGATTTGTTCAGCCCTTTTTTATAAGTATTTTATTATTGAAAAAGTATACTCTTATAGTTTACTATTATATAAGGCCAATATTTCTGAAGCAGTTAATACTGTTCCATACAACCTGAACTGATCTATGTTTCCTTCCCAAAATCCCATCCAGGTATTTTGGTCGTGTGTATATTGGTTAGGTCCTCCGATTGTGAAACTATCAAAGCTTCCGAAATTTACCGGTCCTAAACTGCCGATTGTATTTGTTCTGAACAATACACCGTCTAAATAGGCAATAATAGTTGAAGAAGACCCATTATAAGTAAATGCCAGTTGATGCCATTGTCCATTAAAAACATTTGGCATTCCATTAGCATTTATATACTCCACCCATTGATCCATTATATAGAATTTACAATTGCCTAAACTAGGTGTACTCCAGTCCTCAAATTCTAGAAATAATTTTGTGTTGGTCCAGCTATATCCTTTTGTATCCAGTGAGAATGCGAAATCGGTTCCACCACCTGCTGAAGGAGGCGGACCTTTTATCCACAATGCAATGGTAAAGCTTGAAGATTTGGCAAATTCATTAGCGCCGGCATATTTGGCAAAGGCTGTCGTACTTCCTTTGTAGCATTTTCCGGTTATTCCATCTGCCGAGCTACCTGTATTACTTGTAGGGAAACTGGCACGGGTACTGTCAACTGCATTCATTAGCGGATCAACTGTTGTACCGTCGAATGCAACATAGAATTTTAACGGGCCGCCCGGAGGGTTAGCGTCCTTAGGGTAATTACCCAATTCTGGTTTATCCATTTTCTGGCAGCCTGCCATAATAATAAGCAGCACCAGAGAAGACAGAGTTAATTTTATTTTATTTCTCATGTTTTATTATTTTATAAAATTATAAATATTACCACTCAGGGTTTTGAATTAAAACATTACCTGATTTATCAATTGCCGGTTGTGGTATCGGATAAAACCTGCATCGATTGGTATAACCCAGAGAGCCCAAAACGGTTACAGCATCCCCCCAGCGCACAAGGTCAAAGAAGCGTTCGCCCTCACATCCGAATTCAACCCTTCTTTCCTGTTTGATTACAGCCCTCATTTGCACCTGATTTACGAATGCAACAGGCCCTAAATTTCCGCGGCTACGTATTAGATTTACCAGGGGAACTGATAAAGCTCCGTTGGTTAATTCATTATTGCACTCTGCTGCCATTAACACCACATCTGCATAACGTAATATTCTTTTGTTAATCCAGTTTGGGTTATCTGATTGCCCGGTAGAAGCCCGGTATGCCGGGTCGGCATATATTTTCTTGTTCCAATATTTTCTGGGTAGCGGACCGGCCGGCACATCAAAAGTAGAGTTTGGTAACACTCTGCCGTATCCACCTGTTGAAGGATCATCAGACTGACCAGAAAATAAAATCGTGGATCCCTTTCTGGTATCGCCGGCTTCAAAAGCATTGGCAAGATTATCGGTAGGGGTATTCCAACCCCAGCCCAAATTCCATCCACTTGCTGTTGACGCTCTTACGCCCTGGGTGGTGGCATAAATGCAACCATTACTAATTGAGCCGTTTGGACTTACATAGGCCTGTATTTCGAAAATCGATTCTCCGCTGTTTTCGCCGGCATCTTTAAAAATACCATAGTAACTGCTGTTTAAAGAATATGCTCCGGAAATCATTACCTGTTGGCAAAGTGGCAAAGCTGCACCCCAGTTTGATCTGTACATATAGGCTTTAGCTTGCAGTGTTTTTGCTGCACCGCTGGTTAAGCGGCCAGGGTATTGGTTGCCCCAAACAGGAGGCAGGTTTGTTGCCGCATATTGCAGATCAGCATCTATTAATGCATAAATTGCTGCAACCGGTGATTTAGGAATATTTGCCTGAGCTGCATTATAAATTCTGAAATCGATTTTGGGAACATCCCCAAAAGTTCTAGCCAGGTCAAAATAAGCATAGGCTCTTATAAATCTGGCCTCTGCAACATTTATTAATGAGGCCGCACTATTTAATTGTAAAGAGTCCGCAGTTTGAATGGCGGTATTGGCCAGATTAATTAAAGAATAATGATCGTCCCAATAAGTATTGGAAGCCCAAAGGTCTTTAACATATTGGTAGTTATCGAAAGGAGCCACCCATTCTGCCCCGTCGGAAGGATCACTACCTTTTTCTGTATCATCCGACCGGAAATCATGCATAGCAATCCAGGGAATAGAGGTAAAACCGGCGCTGTTTCTGAGATTACTGTACAAGCCGTAAACCTGGCCTTCCAATCCTCCCTGATTCAGATCATCCAGGGTTGCAGTTAATGGTTTTCTGTCTAAAAATTTTTCACAGCCGCTGATGCTCAAAATTGCAATTGAAAAAGCAACTATGGAAAAAAGTAGTTTTATTTTATGTTTCATACACTGATATTTTTAAAATTAGAAAGTTACGTTTAAGCCAAAAGTGGTTACTACAGGTATAGCTCCTCCTGCATTATCCACACCAAATGAAATAGCACTTCCGCCAAACTCTGTAGTATACCCAGAATTGTTTTTCCAGGTTTTTGGATTTTGCATATTTACAAATGCCCGTACATTTTTTATTCTGGCTTTGGTAATCAGTTTATTTGCAAAATTATAGCCCAGCTGAATATTCCGTAGCCTGAAATAACTGCCATCTTCAATATTATAAGTAGATGCTTCATAGTTAATCCTGTGGTCCTGTGCCAATATAGGATCCCAATTTGAAGTCCCTGGACCATGCCACCTGTCAACTTTAAAAGCAGCATAATTTACCCGCTGAAAAGGAGATTCGGTGCCTCCCCAGTTTCTGAATACCTCATTACCGTAAACACCGCCAACATCAATACCCAAATCAAGATTCTTATACTTAAGCGTTATGGTACCGCCATAAGTAAAATCAGGTGTGGGATTTCCAATCATAGTTCTGTCGGCTGTATTTATTTTACCATCTCCATTTACATCTTTATATTTTAAATCGCCCGGGCCGTATGAAAATTCAGTATTTACCGGCGAGGCTAATTTATCAGCATAAGACTGATAAATGCCTTCAACAATATATCCATAAAAATACCCTATTGGCAATCCAACCGTAGTGCGGTTTACACCCTGCTGAATAGAGAATTCGGAACTAGCCAATGAAAGTACCTTGTTTTTATAGGTTGTTAAATTACCACTTACGGTTAAGGTAAGGTCTTTAGTTAGTGGACGGGTGTAGTTGGCTGAAAATTCCATACCGGTATTTCTGATACTGCCAATATTATCGAGGCCATTTTGAGCACCGTTAATACCTGGAATGAAGGTCATCAAATCCTTGGTTACTTTATTAAAATAATTGGCTTCAAAACGAAGCGTATTTTTTAAAGCACTTAATTCTATACCTACTTCTTTCGCATGTACGGTTTCCCACTTTAAGTTTGGATTAGGTAAATACGATTGTGAGAAGGCATTATAAACCAAGTTGCCAAATACGGCTGCGTTTCCACCAACCAAACCAGGATAAAAAGGATAGTCATATCCATATGTATTTTGATTTCCTAATACACCTATTGAGGCTTTTATTTTTGCAAAATCAAATATGTGCTGACGTTGAAAAAAATCTGCTTTACTTATTTCCCAGGCCCCACCAACTGCCCAGAAATTCTGCCAACGGTTATCAGGTGAAATTTGCGAAGAACCATCTCTTCGGAAGGAAGCGTTTAAATAATACTTGTTCTGGTAATTGTAAAGAACCCTTAACAGACCCGATGCTGTTGTTCTTTCCCGCTGGTCGCTGCTCGACACTTTTGTACTGGGGTCTGTAAATCCATTATCAATATACCAAAATCGTTTATCATCAGGAATAGGAGACCCGGTAACACTTTGTTTGCCGAATGCATTCCTGTTAAAATTGCCGAAATAATAAGTTGTCCAGCCTGCCATAGCAGTCACATTATGGTCGCCGATAGATTTTTTATAGTTTAAGATATAATCCTGCTGAAACTTACGATAGGTTTGATCATTTTCACTTACCGATGTAGTTCTTCCATATAAAAAGGCTTTGTCAATTGAAGCATCGTAAGCGTTATATAGCGGCGCATACTGACGGGTATTAACATTACTCATATCAGCATAGAATGTAGCTTTAAAGCTGAAGCTTCTTAAAAAATTAACTTCGGCGAAAACGCTTGACACCGTTCTGTATTCAATACTTTTTCTTTTGTTCCACTCGTTTTCTATCTGCAGCAGCGGATTGATCACACCTGAATTTTGAATAGAAGGAAGTTCATAATAGAGGTTTTGTACCGTACTGTCTAAGCCGTAAGGATTTTTTGCTCTAACGGATTTTGTACCGGCATTAACAATGGGGGCCACTTTACGGGCTGCATCCAGTACCCAGGAAGCTCCATATGGATTATCCTGCCGGATACCGTTAAAATTAATCCCCACTTTTAAAACCTTATTAAATTTAAATTCATCACTAAAAGAGATAAGAATTTTTTCCAGTTTTTCATGTTTAATAAGGCCTTCGTCAGTTGTATAGCCAAAGCCCATATTGAATTTATTTTTTTCGGTGCTTGCAGCCAGGCTTAAGTTATTGGCATTAAACTTACCCACTCTGGTTACCGCATCAATCCAATCGGTATTTGAAGTCCATTTTGAATAATCAAAAGGAGAATTTGCCCCAATATTCACTTTCTCTTCTTCGTAAAGAGTTTTGAATTCATCGCTATTGGCTAATTGTATTTTATCGGTTAATTTTTTGTAGCCAAAAGATGAGTTTACATTTATAACTACCTGGCCTGCTTTGGCTCTTTTGGTGGTAACCGCAATTACTCCAGCAGCACCCCTTACTCCAAAAATGGCCAGGGATGAAGGATCTTTCAGAATTTCAATTGATTCGATATCATTTGGATTAATATAATCTATGTTATCGTTAAATACCCCATCAACTACATATAAAGGTCGTACCGAACCTATACTTATTGTACCTCTGATTCTGATATCTGGAGCCGATCCTGGCGTTCCATTATTTACAATAGTAAGTCCGGCAACTTTACCCTGTAACGATGCTACCGGATTTGTATTAGGTTTATTAGCCACTTCATCTCCCGAAACCTTAACAATTGAACCGGTTAAATCTCTTCTGCTGGCAGTACCGTAACCAATCACTACAACTTCGTCGAATTTTAATGCTGATAAAACCAGTTTTACATCAATAACTGAGCGCCCGTTTACTTTAATTTCCTGCGTTTCGTAACCAACACTACTAACTACAATTGTAGCATTGTCTTTAACGGTTAACGTGTAAACTCCGTTATTATCGGTTGAGGTTCCATTTCCAGTGCCTTTTTCTAATACGGAGGCTCCTGATAAAATTTCTCCATTTGCACCAGTTATCTTACCTGTAATCCGCAGGTCCTGATTCTCTTCTTCATCTGTTGATTTTACAACAATCAGGTTATTGCTTAAAAACTTGTAAGTAAGATTAGTACCTGAAAAAAGGGAGTTAAGGGCTTCGTCAACTGAGGCATTATTGATATTAACAGTTACCCTTTTTTTAATGTCCTTCAGATCGGAATTAAACAAAAAGCGAAAATCTCCATCTCTTTCGATGGATTTAAGCACTTTTTTTATTTCAGTATTATTCATTGAGAGGCTTATGTATTGCCCCAATGAAGGATAAGCTTTTACCTGAAAAGCAGTAAATAAAACAATTACAATGGCAAGCTTCATAATTAGCAGTGTTTTTAGAAGCCCCCGGAGCCCAATTTTATGGCCCTGAAGTACGCTTTTTTGCATAATTTTAGTTTTGGTGTTAAGAATTACAGAGTTTGTTACGCACACATATAGACTCATCGTTAAATTTTTAGCAATCGCCAATGGGAATGTTAGCAGCATTTCCATTTTTTATTTGTTATCCGGCAGTACCGGTATAATTATTTCTTATTTATATCAATATTTCGTCCCGATATTTTATAACTAAATGAAACCAGGTATTGCAATTCTTTAAGGGCCTCTTCTACCGTTTCATCTTCGAAAGACCCCGTTAACTTATAGCTTTTTATTTTTTCGTTATTAATGGTGATTTTTACATTGAACCAGCGTTCCATTTTCACAGCTATATCGTCAAATTTTTCATCTTCAAATGAAAGGCGGTTGTATACCCATGACGTTTCAACAATTTCTGAATTTACTCTATTATTGGCTAATTGACTAATAATTATTGCAGGATTCCCTTTTACCTCTTCAGAAATATTTGAACTCTTTTGATAACCTGGCTTATCCATTTGTGTTGTGGCAACCTTGCTGTATATCAGCTTTTCATATGGTTTCAAAATTACTTTTGAGGTATTCGGCTGGTTCGTTTTGGTAACTTCTATTAATCCGTGAACCAGAGTTGCTTCAATAGTTGCATCGGAGTCGTAAGCTTTTACATTAAATACTGTTCCTAATACTTTGATATCAATTCCGTTTGTATGAACAATGAAGGGGCGTGTTGCATTTTTAACTACGTCAAAATAGCCTTCACCTGTCAAAAAAACTTCACGTAAAGGGCCGTTAAAAGTTTCTGAGTAGGATAATTTACTGTTAGAATTTAACCATACATGAGACCCATCGGGTAATTGTAGTTTTGTTTTTACTCCCGGTTTTACAATTATTTCATTATTGTCTTTTATTCCTGCAGTTTCATTTTTATTTTTCTTTCCGGAAATGAAAGGAATAAAGAAAATAAGCATTATAACGACTGCTGCAGTTGCATAGGTAGTCCAGCTCTTATACAAAGGTTTTTTAATCCTTTTTGAATAATATGCATCAGCTATTTCAACAATATCTTCTTTTGACGCAAATTCCGGATCATGTTCTTTTAACCTGTTAATATGTAAAAGGTAGGCAACTTCTGCAATGTGTAAGTTATTGTCCTTATTTTCTATTGGTTTTGAATTCCATAATTCCTGAAGATTTTCCTCAATGGTTTTCCAGCCCGGATTACAAGCCAGCAATGCCTGCAATTGTTCCAGTTCTTCGGCAGAAGCTTCACCCGAAATTTTTTTGGATATTAATATCCAATATTGCTCTTCTTTCATTCAATTACCAGGATGGTTTATTATAAGACAACCAAAAGAATGCTGTACCCTTAAAAGGAAAATTATTTTTTCTGGGAAATGATAGAGTGTAATTCTGGAAAGTCGTTTTTAAACTCGCTGCTGTCTTTAAGCCTTTTAAAAGCAATAGCCATCTGGGCCTCCACTGTTTTTATGGAAATATCAAGCAATTGGGAAACTTCGGCATATTTAAACCCTTCTTCTTTAACAAGTTTAAATACCATTTTACATCTGGGTGGCAATTCATTAATAACCTTCATTATATTTTTAACCGACTCGTGTGAAAGCATTAATTCTTCGGGATTAAAAAATATACTTCTAAGGCTGCTTTGCCAATCTGTACCAGTTGTTATATGTTGCCGTTTGTTTAATTTAATCCGGTTTAAAGCTGTGTTCTTTACGCCGGCAAAAAAATAGAGTTTTGGATACTTTATTTCCCCAAGGGATTCACGTCTTTTCCATATAACTATAAAAAAATCTGAAACTACTTCTTCGGCATCCTCTGTAGAATTCAGAAACGAATTGGCAAAATCAATAAGGCTTTCGTGCATTTCCACAAACAGCGATTTATATGCTTTCTCACACTTGTGTAAAGCAATCTCATTAATCAAGCTCAGTATTTGGTTATCAGTAATCAAATTCGTTCTATAGCTGCAAAAATGAAGATAGGAATTTTTAATGCATGGCCTTATATATTATTTGAATATTTTTAAATTCATGCGATATAAAAATTATAAAAAATTAGAATCAGAATACCTCTTTTTCCTTACTTTTGCCCTCCGTTATGCAAAACATAACAGGGCCTATAGCTCAGTTGGTTAGAGCACCTGACTCATAATCAGGTGGTCCCTGGTTCGAGCCCAGGTGGGCCCACGGTTAATAAAAAGGCTGCCAAATGGCGGCCTTTTACTTTGATATTTATTTATTACACAAAAACACAGCTGTTTTAATTTAACGCTTCATTAAATTATTTGCCGTTAATTTGCAGCTTCAAAATTGATTATGAAGAAATTATTATTTATTGTTATTGCCCTTGTATCCGTATCTGTTGTATCTGCCCAGGAGAAGAAAAAGAACAGTGGTTTTATGTCACGAACCGGTGATCATTTGATATTACAGATAACCAGTGATCACTGGATGGGGGCGCCTGATAGTATTAAAAACCGTATGAGCGGGCTTGCAAGAGGAGCTAATGTGTATGTGATGCTTGACCAGCGCTTTAAAGGCAGCCCTAACTGGAGTGTTGCCTTTGGTTTGGGCGTAGGTACCAGCAATATCTACTTTAAAAATACTGTGGTGGATATTAAGTCGAAAACCAATACACTGCCTTTCAGGAATGTTGACAGTGTTGATCATTTTAAAAAATATAAGTTAACCACGGCTTATCTGGAGATACCGGTAGAGCTAAGATTTACCTTTGATCCGGAAAATGAAAATAAGAGTATTAAAGCGGCACTTGGTGTAAAAGTAGGCACACTTTTAAATGTGCATACTAAAGGAAAAACCTTACAGGATAAAAACGGGACAGCCATTAACAATTACACAGCAAAAGAAACAGCAAAAGGATTTTTTAATTCTACCCGCCTGGCAGCTACTGCCAGGGTTGGTTATGGCAATTTTTCTTTATCCGGCAGTTACCAGATCAATAATATTTTAAAAGATGGTGTTGGTGCCGATATGAAACTTTTTCAAATTGGTTTAACCTTCAGCGGATTATAATTCTGTTTATATAAATTATTATTTATCCCCCGATGCATCGGGGGATTTTTGTTTGCTGCTCTTTTTTAAAGCCTTAACTTTGCGGCTCATTTCACATCATGAGCGACGAAATAAAACACGAATGTGGTCTTGCTTTCATTCGTCTCCGAAAGCCCTTCAGTTATTATCAGCGGCAATATGGCACCGTAATGTACGGGCTGAATAAGCTTTACCTCCTCATGGAAAAACAACATAACCGTGGACAGGATGGCGCAGGTATTGCCGCCGTTAAATTAAATACCGAACCCGGCTATCCTTTTATGCATCGTATACGCAGCGGGGCCAATCAGCCTATTGCCGATCTTTTTGCACAAATTGGCAAAGAGTACAACGAAGTTGAAAAATATCAACCCGATATTAAAAATCATCCGGGACTGATGAAAGGCCATCTTAATTTTTTAGGTGAGGTTTTATTGGGGCATTTAAGGTATGGTACACAGGGAAAAAATAATGCAGAATTCTGTCATCCATTTATTAAGCGCCATACAATTCCTTCACGCAACCTTGCACTGGCCGGTAATTTTAACCTTGTGAACACAGAAGAATTGTTTGGACTGGTAAATATTGACCCCGGTGAATTTCAACGCCAAAGCGACCTGGCTGCCATGATGGAAGTGCTGTATCATTTTTTGGTAAAGGCTGATGAGGATTTTCCGGGAGAAATGGACATTATAAAAGTTTTAAAAAAAGCTATTCCTTTATTTGATGGTGGTTTTAATTTCAGCGGCATGCTGGGCAACGGCGACGCCTTTGTGATGAGGGATGCACATGGAATTCGCCCTTCTTATTATTATGTAAATGACGAAGTTATTGTTGCCGCAAGCGAAAGGGCTGCTATACGTACCGCTTTTCATCTGGAAGAAAATGAAGTAAAGGAACTGATGCCGGGCTGTGCTTTGATAGTTAAAGCAGACGGAACTTATTGCCTGGAACAAATTGTAGAACCTAAAGAAAGAAAGGCCTGCAGTTTTGAGCGTATTTATTTCAGCCGCGGCAGCGATGAAAAAATTTACCGGGAAAGAAATGCGCTTGGCTATCATTTAAGCGATACAGTTTTAAAAGCTATTGACTACGATTTAAAGAATACCATATTTTCTTTTATTCCAAATACAGCCGAAACAGCTTTTTACGGACTGATAAAAGGAGCAGAAGATTATCTGAACAAAATAAAAATTGAACGAATACTGAGCTGGGGTAAAGACTTTGATGAAGAAAAACTGGCTGAAATGGTGAACCGCCGTATCCGTATCGAAAAAATTGCCATTAAGGATGTTAAGCTCCGCACTTTTATTACAGAAGACAGCAGCCGTAATGAAATGGTACAACACGTGTATGACATAACTTATGGCACTGTCAGAAAAAAACTGGATACTCTTGTTGTGATTGACGACAGTATTGTACGAGGTACAACTTTAAAAGAAAGTATCATCCGCATGTTGTCGAGGCTGGAGCCTAAGAAGATCATTGTGGTTTCATCGGCTCCACAAATACGTTACCCCGATTGTTATGGTATTGATATGAGCAAAATGGGCGACTTTATTGCATTCAGGGCTGCTATAGAATTATTAAACGATACGGGCCAACAACATATTCTAAGCCAAATGCTTATTAAGTGTAAGGAATTACAACGCAATAACCAGTTACACACCGAAAATATTGTAAGGGAACTTTACAAGCCATTTACACCCGAAGATATCTCCGGTAAAATTGCACAACTTATTACTGCTGCCGATATAGATATTCCGGTAAGTGTAATTTATCAAACCATTGAATCGCTGCATGAAGCCTGCCCTACAAATACCGGCGACTGGTATTTTACAGGAAACTATCCCACACCCGGCGGCAACCGTGTTTGCAACAAGGCTTTTATGAATTATATGGAAGGAAAGAATGTGAGAGGGTATTAAAGAAATCAGGAAAAGCTAACATCCAAACTGTCTTTTCCATATGCCCATTCAGTATCTTCGAAAGTTTTCTTTATTTAAAAATGTCATTCAGCAGCGCAGCCAGATGTACACCTCCTTTAAGCAACTGCTGGTTAAGCGGTGCTACAAATTTAAAATTATACTGATAGCTTAATTTGTCATCTGGTTTTACATCAGCATATATTTTTTCGGCCAGCTGATACGACTGCCAGATCCATTCACTTACTGGCTCGGCTTGCCATTCTTTTCTTTGAATTTTTGTTGTATGGTTGATAGCTGTTGCATATTCGGTATAACTGAGTTGCTGAAAATCAATGAGCCGTTCGTCCCATATCTGGTGGAGGTTGTATGGATCTTTAAACCAGGTAACTTTTATTTTATTTCCACCCAGGTCTTCGTACCTGCCTGTATGCAGTGGCTGATGTAAGTCGCCGACTATGTGTATAAGCAGGCGCAGATACAAAATTTTTTTATCCTGTTCCAGGTTTTTGTTCTTAAGCTGGGCTGTAAGCCAGTTTACTTTTGTGTACGCATCGGTAACAGTATCCGTTGCTAAATAATCCTTTACTGCTTTTTCGCTAAGCCCGGCTTTTAAATTTATATAATGCCATGGGCTCAAGTAGGCATAAGCCGGGTCAGATTTAATAAAATCGGGCCAGTTACTGGACATGGCAATTGATTCATTGCCTAAAATTTTATAAATCTCTTTTTTTGTGTTTTTAGTGAGATATGAGTCTGCTATTTGTCCAACTATCCTGTGGCCCAATACCCCCCAGGCCATACTGCAAAAAGGCAGGTACAAAAATAAAATAAGGAATGCTGTTTTTTTAAGCGGGTTGTTTTTCATTGCAAATAAAATTATAAACAAAGCTAAACAACTTTGGTTATGTTTAGAAACACAAAATAATCAGTTCAATATTTCAAAAAGTAAAACCTGAGCTTTCTCCTGTTCACTGAAGTTATTATCTGCAATAAATAATAATGTTCTGTGGCCGTTGGGTAAAGGCGGGCCAAAAGTCACCCCTTCAATATTATCAGTATAAATTCCAAGTTCATCCATATTTAAGAGCAGCGTTTTTTTTGCAGGAGTAAATGTTTTATTATCCTTTAGCGTGATGTTTGTAACATCGTCTGCTTTGCCAAGATCGGCAATAAAGAGTTTAATGGTACAAGGTATTCTTCCGGTTGAAAATGATCTTTCAATAACAAGCAGTTTATTATTTCCAATGCTGAGAATATCAGGCACGCCGTTAATTTTAAATTCATTTTCGGGAACTGCAGCAAAGGCAACGGGATCTAATTTATAAGCATACTGGGCAATACTTTTCATGGTATTAACATCGTATTTTATTATCCTGATAAAAGCATTATTCTCAACTACATCAGCTCTTGGTCCATCTTCATATAAAGGTTCTTCTATATTTACATACAATGTTTTAAAATTATCTGCAAAGCTCATTCCTTCAAAAGCACCGTTTTTCCTGAGTCCTTTTTCCACAGCCTGCATTGTAATATTTGGCGGCAATACAAAACTGTCAATATATTTTCCATCCGGTTGAACAAGTATTACAGTTGGATCGGTTAAAACAGTATCATTGGCTTTTATTATCCTTTCGCCTTCGCTGCTCCAAACCAAACTGTTTGTTTTCGGGTTATACCGTATAGCTTCCGGATCGGGTGTTTTAAAACGATTTTCTTTATAGCCGGGATAAACACCTCCATTGGACTGCAGCAGATATTTTACATCGATAAAAATTAAACTATCAATTCCATTTTCTGTAAAATATATTTTTGCTTTATAAAAGCGTGCCGGGTTTTTTTCACTCCTGTCATCACATATCATATAGTACAGGTCATTCCTTTTGTCATAGTCAATCCCAGATAACCCTCCAACTACGGTGTTATTAAACTTTAAATTAAACGGTATTTCATAACCTCCTGAATATTTAAGGCTGTTTATGTTGCCTGATAATTGAGTTGTCTTTTTTGTTGCATTACAGGAATGTAAAATCTGCACAACAACAATGCAAAATAATAAACGTAAAGTAAAATGAGGCATAACTTGCTTTAAGTGTAAAGTTGGGTAAGTTTATACTTATAATTACAGGATTGTTTAAAATTTTTATATTTTTATAAAAACAGGCAGTTGAAAAAACTTTTTATAATTCGTCATGCCAAAAGTGACCAGAGTTTTTTTGGTAACGACTTTGAGCGGCCGCTTAATGAACGTGGAAAAACAGACGCTCCTGTGATGGCCCGCCGTTTGTTAAAAGCCGAAAAAGATATTGATGCTTTTATTGCCAGCCCGGCAGCACGTGCAAAACAAACAGCTGAGTTTTTTGCTGAAGCAGATAAAAGCAAGACTGCAGATATCATTTTTATTTCAGCGCTGTATCATGCTTCGGCCGAAGTATTTTATGAAGTTATTGCTGCATTGCCTGACCACTTAAATACAGTTGCATTATTTTCCCATAATCCCGGTATCACTTACTTTGTAAACAGCCTTAAAACTAAAGTTAGCGTTGACAATATGCCAACCTGTGGAATTTTTGCAGTTGAGACAGATATCTTGCAATGGAAAGACTTTGCAAAATGCAACAAATCTTTTTTACTGTTTGAATATCCGAAAAAATAAGGCGGTTCATATTTTCCTTTCAAAATAAACAGCCGTCTGATTGGGGTTATGATAATAAGGTTCTATCTCGTAAAAACCGTTTTGTTTGTACAGATTAATGGCGGGTGTCATATAACTCAAAGTATCTAACCTGATATAATTATAACCATAGCTCTTTGCCAGTCCAATTACATTGTTCAATAACACTTTCCCTATTCCTTGTCTTTGATAATCCTTTCGGACAAACATTCTTTTCAGCTCCGCAATTTGCTCATCAATTTTTCTAACAGCAACACAGGCAATGTACTTATTTTCTGTATTACAGAGAATAATGGCTCCGTTGGGAGACGAATACATTGTCTTTAATGCAAGAATCTCTTCGTCAAAATGCTGAAAACTTAAATCAATAGCCATCCGGCGTATTCTTTAAAAAGTGATCCGGCAGCACTATATTCCAATTCAGTAGTAGCTATTATGTAATCAGCCATTTTTGATTTGTTTATTTGCCAGGTAAACACCGCTGAAAATAAGTACTGCCGCCAGTATTTTATACGATGACAAATGTTCGTGTAAAAACAACATGGCAATTAATGCCGCAAAAACCGGTTGGGTATAAATATAAAACCCTGCAATTGATGCTCCCAATGATTTTATACCATAAAGGTTAAATAAATAAGCTAAGAATGTTCCGGTAAACACAATAAAACCCATACTTGTAAAATCAATGGCAGTATATTTTACCCATGATATTTCAGTAAATTCTACCCATCCAAAAGGAAGTATCAGCAATAAGCCAACAGTAAACACCCATCTTAAAATTACAACCGGGTTATATTTAAGCATAAGAGGTTTTACCAGTACAAAATAAATGGTGTACGAAATGGCATTTATGATAATTAAAAGATCGCCAAGTAAAATATTATCTGCATTTCCGACAGCTTCCTTTGCTAAAATTAAAACAAGAGCCCCGGCTATGCCTAAACCCAGTCCGGTTATTTTTAGAAAGCCAAGCCTTTCCTTTAAGATCCAGGAAGCAAAAAAAACAATTAAAATAGGTGTAATAAGCAAGAGCAGGGCAGCGTGAATAGGATAAGTAAGTGAAAGCCCTTTTAGAAACATCAACTGATTAATGGCGATACCAGTAACCGCACAAAAAATTAAACGCAGCCTGTCTCCCTTTTCAATTTTAATATTTACCGGTTTACATAAAAACAAAAGCCAGAATAAAAGTACGCTTACTCCAACCCTTACAACATTCAATCCAAAAGGCTTTGCCAGTTCCAGGTTGGTAAGGTGTTTTACTGCGGTAAGGTTTATTGCAAAAAACAGGTTTGCAAAAATCAAAGCAATATGTGCCGCTGTTTTTTTGTTCAAGTACTAATTTTTAAGTTACAAAACTACGCTAATAAAAAAAGCCATTGCGTTTTTACACACAATAGCTTTATACTTACTAACCCAATAAGTAATTGTTTAACGGCTCAATCAGGCCAACTGAGCTTCTTTTATTTTTTCTCTGATCTTAACTTCTATTTCATTCGCCATTTCAGGATTATCAATCATTAATTGTTTTACCGATTCCCGGCCCTGACCAAGTTTATCGTTATTGTAACTAAACCAGCTTCCGCTTTTTTGTACAATACCCAGTTCAACACCCATATCTATAATTTCCCCAACTTTAGAAATACCCTCACCATAAATGATATCGAACTCTGCCTGGCGGAATGGGGGTGCCATTTTATTTTTAACCACTTTAACCTTAACATGGTTGCCAATTGAAGAATCGCCATCTTTTATTGTTGACATACGGCGGATATCAAGCCGTACCGAAGCGTAAAACTTCAGGGCATTACCGCCAGTAGTTGTTTCTGGATTACCAAACATAACACCGATCTTCTCTCTCAACTGGTTAATAAAAATACAACAGCTGTTGGTTTTTGAAATTGTTGCAGTAAGCTTTCGTAAAGCCTGACTCATAAGCCTGGCATGTAAACCCATTTTACTGTCCCCCATTTCTCCTTCCAGTTCGCTCTTAGGAACCAATGCCGCAACAGAGTCAATAACCACTACATCCAAAGCGCCTGATAAAATTAAACGGTCGGCAATCTCCAAAGCCTGCTCACCATAATCAGGTTGTGAGATAAGTAAGTTATCAATATCAACGCCGAGTTTTTTTGCATAAACGCTGTCAAATGCATGCTCGGCATCAATAAATGCACACATGCCGCCTTTCTTTTGTGCCTCGGCTATTACATGTATAGCGATGGTTGTTTTACCGCTTGATTCCGGGCCATAAATTTCAACAACCCGTCCTTTCGGCAACCCTCCAATACCCAAAGCCATATCAAGCCCTATAGAACCGGTTGAAATAACAGCCTGCTCCACCTCAACTCTTTCGTTCATCATCATTACCGACCCTTTTCCAAAATCCTTATCTATTTTGTCCATCGTTAATTTAAGCGCCTTAAATTTTTCCGATTTTTCTGTTTTTTCTAAATTGTCTGTCTTGCTCATTTTGTGAATTTTTTAATTGATGTATCTGGATTTGCGTTGTAAATGTAAATTCGGAACCAAAGATAGTAGTTTAATTTTATTAACACTAATTATTTTAGTATTTTTTTGACAATTTTCTTAGTTACGGTTTCTTACTTTAAAAAAGACCCGTCCCGAGGAATCGGGACGGGGATGTGTTCAAGCATGAGAAAAATCCACAAAGGAAAATTCCTTTGTTCTCAAAAAGGTTCGGTCTTAAAAAACGGGCCCGATAAGTTTATATGGTTTTCAGAAAGGCCACGTTTGAAATAATAAACAAATAGAAGACAGTTTTGCGAACTAAACAATACCACAAAGTGGTAATAAAGGGGGTGAAATCACCCTATTTCAGGCGATATATATTTGTATTAATTAATAACAAGGGAGTTTTTCTCACTATGTTGAATTTAATTATAATACGATTAAGATTTTTATACGTTAATTTCTTTTATCCGTTTCAACATAAAATCTCTTCCATTAGTATAAAAAATATTCTCCAGCAATTCGTCTGCATCAATCGTGTCTGCATTGCCAAAAATCTTTGAAAGTCCTTTTAGCAAATCACTACGCATATCTTTCTTAAGTTGCAGCATACCGGTTGTTTGTTTGCAACAGTCAATGGAATTGATCAGTCCGTCAAAATCGGTACCGATGCATATTTGCTTTGCTGCTGTTTGTACATCAATAGATGTATTTTTATTGGCAACCCATAAAATATGAATAATATTATTTACCAGGAACCTACGGTGCGTTTCAATATACAACGACTGATCAAGGTCTTCAAAATCTTCTGCAGCCCAAACATTGGTATCATCTGACCAAACCGGTAATGTGGTTGGGCTCGGACCCAAAAAGAATTTGGCTTCCTGGTGACTGATATATTCCAGGTCGTGTGGTACAACCACATTTGGTAAAACACTTTCATCTGCAAAACCTAAAATGCGCTGATCAAATGAAAGACCTATGATGCCTCCGGATAAAAATATATTTTCAATATCCTCGTCGTATAAATTTATACTGCTGCAATTGTGATAAGTATTTTCAAAATGTTTACTGAGCGGTTTCAGATATGTTATTTCATAAACCTGTCCTTTATCTGCCGGTTGGTTTAATAAATACTTTACCCGGTCACGTATTGAAAGTCCGGTTGTGCCGGCATGGGTACAAATTACAGGTTGTGTAAACTGGTTATCGCCATTAGGATTAAATTCTGTATATAATTCCCACCGGGCTTTTAAACTCATGTGTTTTATATCTGCCAGTATCTTTTTTTCAGTCATCAATGCTATCATTTCCATACCCCAGGTTGTAATCCCTTTACGTGTAGGATAAAAGTAAGCCGGGTTAAAAAACTGTATGCCATGTGCATGGTTGCAAAACGGATTTTGCTGCATATGGCAAATATTAATGGCCACAACAGTGTATTTATCTGTAAACTCATGAAAATTTTTCAAGTAGATTTCTTTTGCATCCGGGTCATTAGGATCATCAAAAAAACAATGAAGCCCTTCGATGATTAAACCGCCATACACAGTATTGGGTTCTGTCTCGTCAAAATCTGATGTCTTGCTTAAAAGTTTAAATTTTTTGTTGGGTGATGGTGAGGGCGAAGTAAGTAACCAGTTCAGTTCTTCCTTAATTAATTCATAAGCATGTTCACCTGTTGCCAGATAAGTGAGCTGTTTATTATTTATAAGATTTACACTTCCTTTATTTACTATGCTTTTTTCGCCAAGAGCCTTACCTATTTTCTGTTCAGGAGCATGCAGTATCAATCCAATAAGTTTTACATCAGCATCTGTTAACTGTGTAAGGTTTGATTGTGAGTTAAGCACTTCATTGAATAGTTTATTGATGCTTAGTTTTATGTTTCGGGAAATAGAAAGTTTGGCATCAATATAATCCCAGGGTGTAACTTTTGTTTCGGGATCAGAAAACTGTGGCTTTAAACCGGGGTGGCAATGAAAATCGAAGAAAGGCATAATGGTATGATTTAATGATATTAAATATACTCATTATGTTTTAAAATTAAAAGGGATAAATTCTCAATCGTTTTTTATTAACTAAAAAGAAAGCCCTCCATAAGGAAGGCTTTGCAGTTTTGGGGGTTAACCAAATATTACGAGGTAAGATTCACGGTTTATAAGGCAATTTGTTTTTCCTCAATCAATCTCCTGAGGTTTAACAATGCATAACGCATGCGGCCCAATGCTGTATTTACACTGCAATCCAGAATTTTTGAAATTTCCCTGAATTTAAGATCTGCAAAATGCCTGAGAATAATTATTTCTCTTTGATCTTCGGGAAGCTGGGTAACCAGTTTCATAATCCTTTCGCTGCTTTGCAATTTCATAATCTTGTCTTCTGCATTTGGTTCGTCAAAGTTTAAAGCATCAAATATATCTGTCCCTTCACTAGTTCTTATAACAGGTTTATTTTTAAGTTTCCTGAAATGATCAACGCAAAGGTTATGACCAATCCGCATGGCCCATGGCACAAACTTGTTCTTCTCTTTATATTTTCCAGCCCTGAAAGTTTCAATTATCTTAATAAACAGGTCCTGAAAAATATCTTCTGCCAGGTATTTATCTTTCACTAACAAATAAATGGAAGTAAATATCCGGTCTTTATGCCGGTTAACTAATATTTCCATAGCATAGGCCTCTCCATCATTAAATAAAGTAATCAATTGCTGGTCGGTTAGGGTAATGTGGTTTTTCATAAAAAGGGTTTTTGGTTTAGAATATTGGATATTTGGTAAAACAAATATAAATTAAGGTTTATTGAAACTTTGTAGCAGTGTTATTGAAATCATTGTAGTCATATTTCTATTATTGATAATCAGTTTAAAGCCACTTCTTTTTCTATCATCATTTTACGAAGGTTATTAAGGCCAAACTTCATCCTGTCTAAAGCTGTATTCAGACTACATTTCATAACCTCAGCAATTTCATTAAATCCTAATCCTCCGTAATGATTCAGCAGCATTACCTCACGTTGATTATCGGGCAGCAGATCAATCATGTTTTTAATTTTACCATGACTTTCGTGGTAATTAGTATTCGGCAAAGTTGCCGGTACAGAGAAATTGACGGACTCTTCTTGGGATTGATGTAGATCAATTGACTGCTTTCCTTTTCGGGTGTATTCAATACAAAGGTTGTGTGCAATACGGGTTGCCCATTGTAAAAAATTTCCGTCTTCTGCAATTTTTCCGGCAATCATACTATTGATAAGACAGATAAAAACTTCCTGGAAAATGTCTTCGGCTACATATTTATCCTGAACAATATTGAAGATTGAGCGGTAAACCCTGTCTTTATAAAGTTCAACAAGAATAGCCATGGCATTAGGGTCGCCGTTGAGATAGAACTGAATGAGTTTTTCATCAGACATGCTGTTTTGGTGGTTCATAGGGGTGGTTTTATTTATTAGGATATTGATAAAACGAGGATAAAGATTGGATAAAAAAACAGCCTTGACTGTAGCAGCATGTATTCTTTTGCAGTCGCTGTTTTTCTATACCGTCAATCTCCCATTAATTCTTATTTAATTTTTTGAGAAAGCTTACTCAATAATTGCAAATGCGGCTTTAGTTTAGCAACCGTATCTTTTTTCAAAAATTGTTTCAGGTGTTTGCAAAAATGGCTGTAATCGTAATAGCCGTAATTTGTATAATTAAATTCATCCGGAGTATTTGCAAGTTGTTCTACTGCCTTTCGGATGCGTAATATCTGGAGCGCTTTCTTGCTGCTGAGACTGGTGCTGGCTTCAAAATAACGGTGCAGTGTTCTTTCCGAAATTTTGTGTTGTGCTGCAAATCCTTCCACAGTCGTTGTAAAGTCATTTGTACTGCTGCAGTGTTGTAAGATTTCCGAAACTATCCTGATCGCTTCCCATGAACCCGAATAGGTTTTTATGATGGATTGAAAATATTCGTTCAGAACATTTATTCTTTCTTCAAAAGATCCTGTTTTTTTAACCTGATCAATCACCGACTGCTCCATCAGGTAACTTAACGGATAAATATATTCCCGGTACTCCGAAAAATCAACCCTGGTTTTAAAAATGATCGGCGATATTTTAAATTTGATACCAAACAGCTTATTACCCTGCCGGTGATAGCACTCTATAGATTGATTCCTGGGCAAAAAACCATCCGTCTTCATATCAAATTTTTTATCTCCCACCTGCATCACAAATGGCGTACCCAGGTTAATCAGGTAAGTATATCCAATATTGGGAAAGAGGGCATCCGAAAATCCTTCGGGATATTGCTGCAGCAGCTCATCAAATTTTGTCTCCCAGAAAAAATCAATAAAACTTTCCAGCTCCGGTGCAGGCTTTACCCGGTGATAATTTTTTTCAAAATGGTCAATATGGAAGAATTCGATGTGTTGCAATGGCTTACTTTACGGGATAAAGATAAAATCTGAGTTCTTTACGAAATCATAATTTATATTAACGGTAATTATTTCCTCACACTCCTTTTACCCAACGCCCCAATTCGTAACTTCGCCGCATGACGAATTATTTAGACGAACTGAACGAACCACAGCGGGAAGCGGTAATGCATGTTAACGGACCAACCATGATTATTGCCGGCGCAGGAAGCGGCAAAACAAAAGTACTCACCACACGTATCACACATTTAATGGCTGCCCATAAAATTGACAGCTTTAATATACTGGCACTTACATTTACCAATAAGGCCGCAGCCGAAATGAAGGAAAGGGTGGAGCGGATACTGGGCAATACCGAAGCCCGTAATTTATACATCGGTACTTTTCACAGTGTGTTTGCAAGAATATTGAGGGCTGAAGCCAGCAAGTTGGGTTATCCATCAAACTTTACAATTTACGATACTGATGATGCTAAGAGCGTTGTGAAAACCGTCATCAACGAACTGCAGCTGGATGATAAGCAATACAAACCAAACGTAGTTTACAACCGCATTTCATCAGCAAAAAACGCATTGATAGGCCCGGCAGAATATATTAACGACTGGGCGTTACAACAAGAGGACAGTCGTGCAAACCGCCCGGCGCAAGGACAGATATATGATGCGTATGTAAAGCGCTGCTTTAAAAACGGTGCCATGGATTTTGATGACCTTCTTATCAAGATGTATATCCTGTTGAAGAATTTTCCGGAGTCTCTGAGCAAGTACCAGCACAAGTTTAAATACATTATGATTGATGAGTACCAGGATACCAACACGGCTCAGTATGAAATTATAAAACTGCTGGGTGCCATGCATGAAAATGTTTGTGTGGTAGGAGATGATGCTCAGAGCATTTACAGTTTCCGCGGTGCCACCATCGAAAATATTTTACAGTTTCAAAAAGATTACGATGAAGTAAAAGTGGTTAAGCTTGAACAGAATTATCGTAGCACACAAAACATTTTACATGTTGCCAACGAAATTATCGCCAACAACAAAGGCCAGATAGAAAAAAAATTATTTACTGTTAATGCGGAAGGTGAAAAGATTTCTTTAGTACGCACCATGACGGACAATGACGAGGGGAAAATGGTAGCCGATACCATCCAGGAACAAAAACTCCGCAATCATTATTACAATAAAGATTTTGCCATCCTTTACCGCACCAATGCACAAAGCCGCAGTTTTGAGGAAGCCCTGCGCCGCATGGGTATTGCCTACCGCATTTACGGCGGCATGAGTTTTTATCAGCGTAAGGAAGTAAAAGATTTTATTGCTTATTTGAGATTAGTTGTTAACCCAAAAGACGAAGAAGCATTAAAACGCATCATCAATTTTCCGGCAAGGGGCATTGGCAAAACAACGGTTGACAAAGCTGTTTTATATGCCAATGAAAATGACCTCACCATGTGGGATATCATCAGCAATGCAGGTATGTATGGTTACCGCAGCGGCACACTGGAAAGCATCGATAATTTTGTTACGATGATAAAAATGTTCCGTAGCGAACTGGAAAAAAAGAACGCTTACGATCTGGCTGTGATCGTGGGTAAGAGCACCAACATTGTAAAAGAGTTATTCAACGATAAAACAACCGAAGGTTTAGCCAGATATGAAAACGTACAGGAGTTATTAAACTCCATTAAGGAGTTTACCGAAACACCATCAAATGAAGAAGATGGCGAAGTGGGTGATAAAAGTTTGGGTGCTTATTTACAGCAAATTGTTTTGTTGACCGATGCAGATGATGACAAAGAAAATGCAGATGTAGTAAAACTGATGACGATACATGCGGCGAAAGGCCTGGAGTTTCCGGTTGTATTTGTTGGCGGACTGGAAGAAACACTTTTTCCAAATGCCATGTCGATTAACACAAGAGAAGAACTGGAAGAGGAGCGTCGTTTATTTTATGTTGCCATCACCAGAGCGAAGAACAGATTGTGGTTAAGTTATTCTAATGCACGTTATCGCTTTGGGCAATTGCAACAAAACGATCCCAGCCGTTTTCTGGAAGAGATATCAGAAGAATATGTAGATAAAAGTTATGCTGGCGGTGCCACCAGCGGCAATGGCTGGAACCAGGGCGGAGCCCATGAACGAATGCAACGAAACTTTGGTGGCGGCAGCGGCTGGAATGCAGCCCAGCGTGCCGAAAAACAATATGGTGCTCCTCCGGCAAAAAAACCGGCAGAAACATTTTACTCAAAACCTGCAACAACAAAAGCGGTTGAACATACAGCTTCCGAAAATTTTGAACCCAGCGATACCAGCAACTTACAGGTTGGTGCTAAAGTTGAACACATGAAATTTGGGTTTGGTGAAGTAATGAAAATGGAAGGCGCTGCTCATAACCCAATTGCCACTGTAAATTTTGATTTAAATGGGGAGAAAAAGATTATGCTGAATTATGCGAAGCTGAGGATTGTAGAATAGCCCGATGACTAATTCACTTTTATATATCAGGGTAAAACAAATTAAAAGAGAAGCGGATGGGCTTGGTTTGTACCTGATCGTTTTTATTGCATTTGCCTTGATACTTTCTTATCTGGCTTTTAAGCAGTATAAAAACAGTGAGCAGGCTTGGTGGCTGGTTATTTTAATGTCGGTACTTTGCCTCGCCATTCAGTATTCCCGTAAAGACAAAGCCTTTATTTATAAACAGCTTGACAAGCACTACCTGCAAATATTTTCAGAATACGTTTTGTTAACCCTTCCTTTTTCAATACCCAGCATTCTTACAAAAAACTGGTTTTGTTTTCCATTGTTATTACTGATATTATTCAGCATCTCTTTTTTAAAATTTCAGTTTAAGCGTAAAGCTGTTCTTACAAATCTTTCTGCTGTCATACCGGCCTCAAACTTTGAGTGGATAAGCGGAATAAGAAAACAGTATATTTCTTTTATCAGCATATACCTGGTTGCATTAGGGTTTTCATGGGTAAGGATTCTCCCTTTGCTTTTACTGTGGTTTTTAACCATTATGATTGCCTCCTTCTTCCTGGAAAATGAACCTATCCATATTTTAAGGGAAGGGAATAAAAACGCCCGAAGATTATTATTGGACAAACTAAAAGTAAACATAGGGTACATACTTATTTTGTACAGCTTGCCCATACTGATTAACGCCATTTTTGTACAAGAGTTTTTACTGATAACACTGTTGTTTATACCCATGCAAATTGCTTTGCTGTGTTTTGCTATCAGTTTAAAATATGCTACTTACAAACCACAAACAAATCAACTGGGCAATAATGTCGCATTCTCTATAATTGCTATTCTATCCGCTATGCCTTATTTTTTACCAATTCCGGTTATTCTTTCAATTGTTTATTTTTATAAGGCAGAGAAAAATTTAAAGACCTATTTACATGATTAATATACAAGGCCTGACAGTGAGGTTTAATGACCATGAGGTTTTAAAAAATATCAATATTGATTTTGAACCAAGTCTTGTACATGGCATAGTAGGATTGAACGGAGCCGGTAAAACCACTTTCTTTAATGTTTTAGCTAAAACACTAAAACCAAATACCGGCACAATTAATCTGAGCGGAACAGCACTTACCATAAAAGACACCGCCTATCTTGAAACCAATAATTTTTTCTTTTCGAGAATAACAGGTAATGAGTATTTGAAAATTTTTAAACAGACAAATACCGGCTTTAACCTGGCCGCTTTACAGGAATATTTTAAGTTGCCCTTAGATGAACTGATTGAAAATTACTCTACCGGCATGAAGAAAAAACTGGCGCTGCTTGCTGTATTGAAACAGGATAAACCAATTTTTATTCTCGATGAACCATTTAACGGACTAGACCTGAAAACCAATAAAGTATTGGAAATAATTATTAAGTCGCTGAAGCAAAAACAAAAAACAGTATTTGTTTCATCGCATATTATTGAGCCCTTACTCTCAACCTGCGATTGTATTCACTTATTAGAGAATGGTTGTTTTGTAAAAACATATCCTAAAGCAGAGTTTGGAAAAATTGAAGATGAGTTGTTTGGTAAATTAAAATCTGAAGCAAACCAGATTATTTCAAAATCCATTTAATAAATTGTCTCACAGAATTAACAAATGACGCAGATGGAGATATTTTCTGCGGATTCAGCGTTTTCTGGGGGCAACCTTCCCTTTCGAAATCCGAAAAATATCCCTTTTAACAGCCATTTCAAACTAAAACAGCGCAATTCTTGTTAGTTTTGTACTTGAATTTTTAAATACAGTATTATGATTAAGACAGGAAACCCGGTTATCAGCATTTATACCGAAATGACGCCCAACCCCGAAACAATGAAGTTTGTGGCAAACAAACTGTTATACCCCGGTAAGAGTATAGATTTTGCTGATGAAGCAAGTGCAAAGCCATCGCCATTGGCACAGGAGTTATTTACTTTCCCTTTTATAAAAGCAGTTTTTATAGCCAGCAATTTTATTACGCTTACAAAAACCAGCGATACCGAAGACTGGCAGGATGTGATTCCATCCATCAAGCAGTTTTTAAAAGAATACCTGGAAGAAGGAAAAGTGGTAGTGAATGATGAAGAGGTTGCAGCGATGAAATCTGAGAGCAGTAACGTGGTTAGTGCCGATGATGATGATGTAGTAAAACGCATTAAAGAATTGTTGGAAAATTATGTAAAGCCTGCTGTTGAAATGGATGGCGGAGCCATACAATTTAAAAGTTACGAAGATGGTAAGGTGAATTTGATGATGCAGGGAAGTTGCAGCGGTTGCCCATCTTCAATGATTACTTTAAAAGCCGGTATAGAAGGAATGATGAAGCGAATGATACCAGAGGTGAAAGAGGTAGTTGCAGAAGCAGAATAGTTATATCAAAAAAAATTATAAAAAAAATCCACCAGTGCAGGTGGATTTTTTTTATAAATCTGAATAGCTGCTTCGTTCCGTGAGACATAAACTATGGTAATGAACTGTTTAAAAATCAACGAATAAGTTTTAAATCGCACTCGATTGGTAGACAAATTATATTCTTCGATTGAGTTGTTTGAAAGATTAGCCGTGTTTAAGGCAAGCAGTGAAATAAGTATTCAATTATTTTTTTAAAAAAGTAAAATTACTTGTTTAAAATTTCGGATTTAGAGTTTTATGAATTCTACTCTCCTGTTTTGAGCCTTACCATCGGCAGTTGAATTATCTGCAATGGGTTGACTTTCGCCTTTGCCATTGGTTGCTAAACGGCTGGCTGCTATACCCATACTTAGCAATTTTGCTTTTACCGCCTCAGCTCTTTTTTTACTCAACAATAAATTTTTGGCATCGTCGCCTTCGTTATCAGTATGACCAACAATTTGCAGCTTTAGTTCTTTTGATTCATTTAGTGCTTCTGCTATTTGATTTATTATTTCGTTGCTGCTGGCTTGTATTTTATCGCTATTGGTAGCAAATAAAATAGCGGTAGTGCTAAAACTACCTTTTTCCATTAAGTCTTTTAGCACCTGGCTGCGCCTGTCTATTCCAGCTTCGGCAATTACAACATTGCTAATGTAGAAATAATTGAGTTTGCTTTCGGCAGCACCGTGAGTGGTAGCATTGAAGAAAAAATATCTTCTAAAACCCGCATCAAAAGAGGTGGGCATATCCACTATTTTTATCCCGTTCGTATAAAGCCTTATTCGCTTATCATTTACAGCAATGGCAATTTTTATTATTTTGTTTAGTGGTGTGGTATAATCTAGTTGCTTTAGTTTATAATCGCTATTACTAAATTTTTGTGTCCCAAATTTCAGGCCCTCGCTATGACGTTTAACATTACTGTGTAATGAAAAAACAACCGCCTCTTTTGGCGCAAGCAACCAGTCGATTGGCAATAGTTTACTGCCAAAACCAAAGCTTGCCATTCTCATAGTAATATCGCCCGGTACAATTAAATCAAACTCGGCTGTAAAATTTGTTGGCAAGGGTTTGCTGAGCTGTACATTTACAACAGCACCATCACTTATTTTCAAAAAATTATTATCAAACCCTTTTAATTTCTTAACCTCGCCGCTTTTACTGCTATTCCATTTAGCAGGAAAATCGCCAATGGCATCTTTACCAAAATCATCTTGAAAAATAATGCGGTTGCCACGTACAAAAGGAGTTTCATTTTGCACAGTATTATCTTCTAAACTGCCGCCCGGCTGTTGTGCATTTAATTGAGTAATTGCAACTATTAGATATACAAAAAAGAGAGCTATTTTCATGTGTAATAATTTAATGATTGATTTTAAATCAACGAATAAGCTTTACAGCTTGCCTGGTTGGCGGCAATTTTACTCGTAGATATTTCATAACAATAGTTTTACTTGTTAATAGGGTTGTTTGAACAATTAGTCGTGTTTAGGATAAGCAGTGAAACAACAATTCAATTATTTTTAAAAATGATCGCTTAACGCTTTAAAACAGCTACTCTTATGTTTTATACTTTACGATCGACAGTTACAAAAAGGCCAACTTTAAATATTAGTGTTTTATATTTACAGATGAAGACAACAGTAACCGTTTCCTTCACCTTAATTTTTTTAGCAGTAGCAATTACAGGCTGCGCCGTGAGCAATAATCCGCAACGCAAAGATATAAAACTCCTGCAAAAAGGAATCATTAAAGACGATACCAGTTTTGTTTATCAACTTCCATATGTAGAAAATAAAAGTCATCTCCTTGTACAGGGTTACTTCAGCAACTACACACATAAAAACCGTGCAGCCCTCGATTTTAAAATGAAAAAAGGAACAAAGATTTGTGCTGCAAGAGGTGGTGTTGTTATACGTTTGAAAGAAGATGGAAAAAGAGGTGGTGGAAATGTTGAATACCGCTCTGATGGAAATTATGTCATCATTCAGCATGATGATAATTCCAGGACCGGTTACTGGCACTTAAAACACAATTCGGTTTTTGTAAATGTTGGCGATACCGTGCAACAGGGGCAGGTAATTGCATTAAGCGGTAAAACCGGCTACAGTTATTTTCCACATTTACATTTTATAGTGTGGCGTTTTGATAAAAGCGGAAACTGGAAACAAATCGGCACCCGCTTTCAAACGCAAAAAGGAATCCTTTATCTTCGGCCTTTCAGATTCTACCGAAATAAAAAACCAGCCAATTGAGTTTAGCAGAAATTTACCAGCAGTTTATTCTCGATATGCAGCATACTACATGGTACGAATATGTTGCTGTGTTTGCAGGTATTGCCAGTGTTTGGTACAGCCGAGCTGAAAACATTTTAGTTTACCCGGTTGGATTGATAAACACCATCATCTACATCTACATAAGTTTTGAAGGCCACTTGTTGGGCGAAGCTGCTGTGAATTTTTATTATACCGCCATGAGTCTTTCCGGTTGGTATATGTGGAGCCGGAAGGATAAGAGAAAAGAAATTATTCTGCACATAACTTACTCCAGCAAAAAAGAATGGATACAGCAGGTTGCATTCTTCCTTTTCTTTTACATCAGCATTTTTGCCGCACTTACATATTTTAAAACAGCTTTTTTTGATGGCGTAATTCCATGGGCCGATGCCTTAGCCTCAGCTGCAGCATTTACCGGTATGTGGTTAATGGTTAAAAAGAAAGTAGAAAGCTGGTACTGGTGGATCGCAACAAACATCGCATCGATACCATTGTATTTTATAAAGCACTATGTATTTACCAGTGTTTATTATTTAATACTTTTGGTAATGGCGGTTTATGGTTTACTTGAATGGCGCAAAAAAAGCAAAACAACATTATGAGCTATTGCAAAGCAATAAATAACATGAAGCCCGGTGAGCTATTGGTTCACAAAATCTATCATGATACCCAATATGGTTTTCCCATTGATGATGATAATGAATTATTCTGTCGTTTGATATTGGAGATAAACCAGGCCGGCCTTAGCTGGACCACCATCCTCAACAAACAGGAAGGTTTCAGAAAAGCCTATCACAATTTCAACATTAAAAAAGTAGCTGCATACAAAGAGAAAGATTTTGAAAGGTTGATGAACGATGCCGGCATCATACGCAACAGGCTTAAAATAAATGCAGCTATTGAAAACGCTAAAACTATTCTTGCATTGCAAAAAGAATTTGGCTCTTTTAAAAAATGGCTGGCGCACCATCACCCCAAATCAAGAGAGGAGTGGACAAAACTCTTTAAAAAGACCTTTAAGTTTACCGGCGGCGAAATAGTGAATGAGTTTATTGTTAGTACAGGATGGTTAGCCGGAGCACATGATAAAAACTGCCTGGTTCATAAAAAAATTTTAAAAGCAAAGCCCATGTGGAATGAGAAATAAAAAACTATGGCTGTTCATCAAGGCAGGGCTTATCCTGCTGTTTACCGTTGTAATTTTTGCAATGCCAACTGATGATGCATTCAGAAAATGGTTGCGTTTTGGCATGCTCAGCCTTTTTGTTGCAAGTTTTATTATTGACTTGATCCGTTACAAAAAAAATAATGGTTAAAAAGATAGTCATACTGGGGCCCGAATCAACAGGTAAAAGCACCTTGTGCAAGCAACTTGCAGCACATTACAAAACTATTTGGGTGGAAGAATATGCCAGAGCATATCTTTTAAAAAACGGAACCAAATATACTTTTGAAAATTTACTGGACATTGCTAAAGGCCAGATAGCAGAAGAAGAATCAGGAATTAGGAATTGGGAGGCACAGAACAACAAACTACAAACTATAAACCATAAACCAGTTTTCATTGATACCGACATGCACGTAATGAAAGTATGGTGCGAATTTGTTTTTGAAAAATGCCATCACTGGATACTGAACCGTATTGCCGAAAGAAAATATGACCTGTATCTGCTTTGTAATATTGACCTTCCCTGGGTTAAAGACGAATTGAGAGAATATCCCGATCTGGTAAGCAGGCAAAAGTTATATCATCACTATAAAGAATTGCTTATTAATCAGCATGTGCCATGGGTAGAGATTAGTGGAAATTATGAGGAGCGGTTGAAGAAAGCGATTGAAGCTGTTGATTAGGCTGTTAACGGATTATTTCCTGCACATCTGCATCTCCTGCCAGATTATTCATCTGTCTTAAAATATTATTTGCCCGGCCCGCTACATAACTGCTCAATGGTTTTACAGTTAATCTTTTGGGGCTGGGCAAGCATGCTGCAATCTGTGCGGCTTCCAGCCTTGTCAGGTCTTTAGCATCTTTATTAAAATATTTTTTGGCGGCGGCCTGTACACCAAAAACACCACGGCCGGTTTCAGCCACATTTAAATAGTGCTCCAGTATAGTTCGTTTTGTCCAGGCTTTCTCAATAGAAAAAGTAAAGAACACTTCAATTCCTTTTCTTAAAAAGCCACCACCCTGGTACAGGAAAACATTTTTAGCTGTTTGCTGGCTGATGGTGCTTCCTCCTCTTTGTTTTGAAGGATGCCGTTTGTTATACTTCATGGCCACTTTTATCGCCTTCAGGTCAAACCCGTCATGATCTGGAAACTGTTGGTCTTCACTGGCAATTACTGCAAGTTTAATATTGGGTCCCATATCATCATAAGAAATATTGTCTCTGGCTAGTCCGTTACCCTGGATAATACTTCCAACTTGCGTTAAAGTAATGGGGGGATTAAAAATCATTCCCAGCAATAAGTACAGGGTTGATGTGATATAGCCAACAAAGAACAACTCTTTTAAAATAATGGCTGTCTTTTTTACAACAGTAATTTTGCGAAGCCAGAAATAATACACAAGACCCGATACCAGCACCACGCCACAAACAACCAGCATTTTAGTCTGCAGGTTTTCAACCGTAAATCCGGAAACAGAAAATTTTTGAAAAATAAAATAAAGGAACCAGCTTATATGCAGCACAAAAATCCAGAAAAAGATTTTCTTTAAAAGGATCCATTTTTTTTTCATCTGATAGTTTGGGTTTTGCTGCAATATACAAAGGCCAACAATTTTTTAAAGCATCAGGCTTATAAAATTATTTCTTTTCGTTGCTCATATTCATATAAACCAGCTGGTACTTCTTGCCTATAAGTAATGCTGTGCCGCTCTTTTTTCCCTTAGCCATAAAAAAACCAATTGTCCCCAGTCCAATTGCAGAAAGCAGTAAAGGAGTACTGAATTTTTCCCTGTCGGCGAGGTACACAACCCCACTGCCCAGGGCAATTAAAACTCCGCCACCCAATAAAGCTGCGCCGCTTCCCTTTGTATTAAAATTAGTTTTTGCTTTTTGCCCAATGGCAACAATCTGGTTGTAATGATATTTATACCGATAACTGCCTGCTGTGTCAATTATATAAGTACCGAAATTGGTAGGGTAGTAACGCACAATAAACTGCTGTAAATACAGGGTGTCGTCTTTAATGCCGTTGATCAGTGCATCAATATAAGCCCCGCTTCCGGCAGTAAATGCAATGTTCATTCCGCTGTAATAAGTGCCTATTGCCTTATTCTTTTTTTTAAGTACTATAAAATCTGCCTGCTGTGCAAAAGATGAAACAGAAATGAAAAGCAGTATTGGCAGCAAAAGTTTCATCCCGCAAGTTTACAATGGGTTAATGTTTAAAATTGATAAGAGTTGTTAATCTTTTACCAATGTATAAATAATACCTGCTAAAATAACAGCACCGAATACTAGGTACAAAACTCCCGATACTCTGTTGATGATAAGTATTACCCGGTCGCTTAATTTTTTGCCGATATATCCTGCTCCCATTACTTTACCTACATCGGCCAGCATGTTTACGCCCAGGCAGGTAGAAAAAATAATAATCCGGTCGTTGAAAGAATAAACCGAAGCTAAGGATGCAGCCATAATAACCCAAAAGGAAATAATAGCAGGATTCAACGTATTGATGATAAAACCCGAACTCATGATGGCAAAATAATTTGTTCTTTTTTTTCCGGTTTCCGTTATTTCATCACCCGCAATTTCAACCGGTTCGGCCAAGTTCCGGGGTTCTATCTTTTTTATAAACACAAAGTAGATACCCATGCCAATTAAAAAACAGCAGCCCGCTATACCAATTGGTATTTTAAAGTCTAGCAGTATTTTTATCGCTTCGCTGAAACCATTGCTCAACACGACCCATATCAGGTCGCTGATCCAGACACCGATAACAAAACTGAAGCCGCCGCGACGGCCATGATTGATACTTTGTTTGATAATGGTAAATATTACAGGGCCTACAGAAAATATCAGCAGTAAACTTATTGCAAGGCCTTTTATAAACGCATCAACCATCCGCTAAATTTAAGAAAAGGATTTTAACAAAATGAATTTGATTTATATAAGACCGGCATTTCTGTTTTTGTATTAAGATTCATTTAACAGTCTGCAGAACAATTCATCAACCAGGTTCACGTTGAGTAAAATAAACTTCTTTTATGAATAAATGGCTACCATTTAATACGGCATAGCTTTTGCAAAGTTGTAATTAAATACCAATACGCTGCTTTCATTGTTCAGTTTTAAAACCGTTACTTTTTTGAAAGCACTTAGAAAAAAAACAGCCATTGTATTATTATCTCTTTTTTTTATTGTAAATAAAAGCGAAGCTCAGTTTTATAAAGACATGAGCGTGGGCCTCAATGGAGGAGCCTATGTTTACCAGGGCGATCTTTCGCCTGAAAGGTTTGGCTCATTCAAAACCATTCAGCCGGGTATTTCCCTCTTTGTAAAAAAACCAATCAACCATTTTCTGGCTGCACGTGTACACATGAGTTTTGCCAGGCTTAAAGCTGATGAGAGCCGCTACAGCAAACCCGAATACCGGCAGCAACGCAATTTTGCTTTTAACACACCTGTTGCAGAATTTTCAGGGCAACTGGTATGGAATATTCTGGGTATGAATTACGAAGACCGTGGCATCATGCCTTATATTTTTTCGGGCGCAGGCGTATCGCTGCTGAATATTAAAAAAGACTTCAGCCGTATGGACCCCACAATTTTTAACGACGGTTCGGATGTAATAACAGGCCTTGCCATAGATAATGCAAGAGGAACGCCACGTGCTGTCTTGTCGGTGCCGGTTGGCATTGGTGCCGAATATCCTTTGTCTGACAGATTCTCGGTTAATATTGAAACTTCGTACCGTTTTATTTTTACAGATTATTTAGACGGCTTCAGCCAGTCGGCAAGCCCAAAGTATAAAGATCATTACCACAGTACATCAGCAGGATTGATTTATAAATTTGGAACAAGGGACAAGGGAGTTGGATGCCCTGTGGTTACATTTTAGGCAAGGTTTTCACTTTGCAAAAAATTTTGCCAGTCTTCCAGTGCCTTTCCTTTCAGCACACGGGGAAATTTATGCTGGCCGCCTTCCTTGCCTTTAGCTTTCATGAATTTCATGAATGTATCTTCCGATAAAACTTTTACCATAACATCTTTGAGTGCATGGCGGCGTTCAACTTCATAATCATCATTCAGCTCTTTAAGCCTTTTATCAATCCGGGTTTTTAACTCTTCTTCATCAACAGCATCATCTGTTGCCACATACCATTGGTGAGCAAAAAAAGTTCCGTGTGGTACACCGGCTACCGTAAATTCAGGTATATAAATATTCATGTTCTCCGCCACAATCTCAATGGCCTTATTCATATTATCAACACTCAGGTGTTCGCCAACCATACTTAAAAAATGTTTGGTGCGCCCGGTGATGATGATCTCACTTCTTTCCCGGTCAACCAGTCTTATGGTATCGCCAATGGCATAGCGCCATGCGCCGGCATTAGTGCTGATGAGAATTGCGTAATCTTTATTTTCTTCAATTTCATGAATCATATAAGCTTCCGGCTCTTCCACCATATTACCTTCGCTGTCAAAATTTTTCTGATCAAAAGGCACAAACTCAAAGAACACGTTATTGTTAAGTGCCAGGCGCATTCCTGCCGCATCCTGCCGGTTTTGATAAGCCAAAAATCCTTCACTGGCCAGGTAGGTTTCAATGTACGTAACAGGCTTTCCCATTAACTTATCAAATCCCCTTTTGTATGGCTCCATCGCGACGCCGCCGTGAACATAGAATGCCAGGTTGGGCCACATCTCATGTATATTCTTCAGTTCATACTTTTCAATAATCTTCTCCATACATAACTGCAGCCAGGCAGGTACGCCCACAATAAAACCAATATCCCAGTTGGGTGCATTGTTAACCACTTCTTCAAGTTTTCGGGCCCAGTCTTTTTCTTTTGCGATCTTTTTTCCTGGTTTATATAACCCAAGCCCCTGGAACCAGAACGGAATATTTTTTTGCTGAATACCGCTCAGGTCTCCGGCAAAATAAGTTGGTCCTTTTTGTAACTGGGTACTGCCGCCCAATATCAGCCAGCCTTTACCCACCGAACTTTTAGGAATTTTTGTATAGCGTGTTAAACTCAACAACTGGTTAAAACTCGTTACTGTATTACTTCTTATCAGGTCTTTGGTAATGGGAATGTATTTGCTGGTAGCGTCGCTGGTGCCGCTGCTGAGGGCAAAATATTTTATTACGCCCGGCCAGCAAACATCGGGGCTACCTTCTTTTGCCTTATACCACCAGGCATCGTAAATTTTATTGTAATCGAAAGTGGGAACATTTTGCTGGAATTTTTTACCAGGGTGATTACTCATCAGTACATCATCAAAACGGTACCGTTGTCCAAATTCGGTAAATCTTGCTTTCTTCAACAGTTTTTTTAGCACTTTAATCTGCTGACTTCTGGGGTTGCTAACAGGAATATTCAGCGCCTTAGCTATTGACTTCGGAAGCTTAATATCAAATAATGGCATCTGCAGTTATAAAGGTTAAAGAAGCAAAGGTAAAGAAAAAGAACAGCCAAGCCCCCTCTATCTCCCCCGGTGGGGGAGGAAATGGAGAAGATATAAGCTTTGTCAGCTGTTATACAAGAAGGTTTAATGAATTAAAAAATTGCCCCTTCGAGTTCCCTCTCCTTTGGAGAGGGGTTGGGGTGAGGCCCCTGTTTAACAAATAATAACTAAATTCGCTACCTACTAAAAACGAAGTTATATGAAGAAGTTATTTATTATGGTTGTGTTTTCACTCAGCCTGTTTAAAGCACAAGCCGATGAAGGTATGTGGTTACCCATGTTACTTGGAAAGCAGGTTTATGCTGATATGGTTAAAAAAGGATTGAAACTTACACCCGAGCAACTGTATTCCATCAATAAATCATCGCTTAAAGATGCCATCATTATTTTTGGCGGCGGATGTACCGGCGAAATAGTAAGCAGCCAGGGATTGATATTTACCAACCACCATTGCGGTTATGGAGCCATTTCGGCAGCCAGTACTGTTGAACACAATTATTTAAAAGATGGTTTTTATGCTTACAACAAAGGCCAGGAACTGCAGAGCAAACTAACGGTACAGTTTTTAGACCGCATTGTAGATGTTACAAAAGAAGTAGAAGACGCCCTGAAGGGATTGAGTTACGACGAAAGGGTTAAAAAAATAAATGACGTTTATAAATCAATAACCGATAAGGTTGCTGATAAAGAAAATGAACTGGCCGGAAGGATTTACAGCATGTTCAAAGGTAATCAGCATATCATGTATGTGTATAAGACATATCGTGATATACGCCTTGTGGGAGCGCCTCCTGAGAGTGTAGGAAAGTTTGGCGGCGATACCGATAACTGGGAGTGGCCTCGCCACACCGGCGATTTTTCTGTTTTCCGTGTGTACACCAGCAAAGACGGCAAACCTACTGAATACAGCAATGACAATGTGCCTTTAAAGCCTAAGCATTTTTTACCTGTAAGCATTAAAGGTTTTAAGGATGGAGACTTTGCTATGATCTACGGCTATCCGGGCGGAACAAACCGTTACGAGACCAGCTATGGCATTAAACTAAAAAATGAAATTGAAAACCCTTCATTGGTGGGACTGCGTGATATCCGCTTAAAGTATATGCATGAGCAGATGATCAAGGATCCTGCAGTAAAATTAAAGCTGAGCGATAACTATGCAGGTGTTGCCAACTACTGGAAATTTTTCGATGGCGAGACCAAGCAGTTAATCAAATATAAAGTGTATGATCAGAAGCAGGTTTACGAAAATAAATTTGCGGTCTGGGCAAAAGGAAAATCTGAATATGAAAATATTCTGACTGATTATTCAAAAAATTATGCCGAATGGACACCGTACAGCAAAATGCGCCAATACCTGAATGAAGGTATCATGGGCTCACCTTTGGCTGCTGCTGCTTCAAGACTGAGAACTTTGGAAGATAAACTGATTGCCAGCAACACATCTGCTGCCGACCTTAAAAAAGCATTGGATGCAGCTTCTGCGGTGAGGGATGGTTTTAAAGTGGGCGAAGACCTGCCAAGTGATGAAAAAATACTGGCAGCAACTGCCATGATGTTTTATAATGATGTAGATAAAAACCAGCATCCGATTGGATTTTATGAAGGCATGAAATCGGTGTACGGGAGCCTGAACGAAGAAGCAACTTTTAAAAAATGGGCCCGTGATGTTTTTGCAAAAACCATGATGCTGGATGACGCTAAGTGGGCTGCATTTGTTGCGGCACCAACAGCCGTTGCGTTACAGGAAGACCCTGCGTTTGGTTATGCATCGGCTTTTTTAAAAAATTACCTCAGTAAATATTCAACCCTGTATGCAGCATTTGTAAATAAAAATAATGAACTGGGCAGGGCATATATGAAAGGTATTATGGAGATGAATCCTGCAGCAGTAAACAAGATGTATCCCGATGCAAACTTCAGCATGCGGGTAAGTTATGGGGCCGTAAAAAGCTATCGCCCACGTGATGCTGTTTTTTATGATTACGTAACAACCAGTAAAGGCATTCTCGAAAAATACAAGGCGGGAGATTATGAATTTGATTTGCCTGCCAAACAAATTGAACTGTTGAAGAAAAGAGATTTTGGCCAGTACATTGATAAAGCAAAAAACGACCTGGTAATTGGTTTTATTACAACCAACGATATTACAGGAGGTAACTCGGGCAGCCCCGTTATTGATGGCAGCGGTAATTTAATTGGCCTTGCTTTTGACGGTAACTACGAAGCCCTGAGCCATAAGATTGCTTTTGACAAAGACCTTAACCGCACCATCAATGTGGATGTGCGTTATGTGCTTTGGTGTATTGATAAACTTGGCGGCGCTAAGAATATTATTGATGAGCTGAAATTAGTGAGATAGTATTTTTTATATAATTATCTGAACCGTTCGGTCTTTCACTGAACGGTTTTTTTATACCTTCACGCCATGTCAATCCTCAATATAGAATTTAAAGCTTCTGCAAATAACCTTGCCGGACTGGAAGTGTTGCTGCAACACCAAAACCCTTTATTTATCGGTGAAGATCATCAGGTAGATACCTATTTCAATGTCTCGAAAGGAAGGTTAAAATTGAGAGAGGGCAATATTGAGAATGCTTTAATTCATTATGAAAGAGAAGATTTTGCCGGCGCAAAATCAAGCTATGTTTTGCTGTATAAACATCAGCCGGATAAAATGCTGAAAGAAATCTTAATTAAAACGCTCGGCATAAAAGCCGTGGTTGATAAAAGGAGGAAGATCTATTTTATCGACAATGTAAAATTTCATTTTGATACCGTTGAGGATTTGGGAACTTTTGTTGAAGTGGAGGCCATTGATAAAGACGGCAGCATTGGAAAAGAAAAATTGCAGACGCAATGCGATAAGTTTGCTGCGCTGTTTAATATTGCCAAAGATGATTTTATTTCGGTTTCTTATAGTGATATGATTTTAAGTGCCGCTGCTACGCCTTAACCACAAGGAACACTAAGTAAACACAATGGACACAAAGAAAAATCCCTTCGTGCTCTTTGTGAAAGCACTTAGAGAACTTTGTGGTAAAAATAAACTTCTTGCGTTTTCATATATTTGCCTCATGGCAGAAGACTTAACAATCGCAACCGGCAGCAAAGCCGAAATCTATCAATCATTAATTCCTCAAATAAAAGGTTTGTTGGAAGGTGAGCCCGACCTTATTGCTAATCTGGCAAATGTTTCAGCAGCATTGAAAGAACAGTTTGGATGGCTATGGGTAGGTTTTTATTTAGTAAAGCCCGATTCTAAAAATACCTCAGAAAGAGAATTGGTTCTTGGTCCTTTCCAGGGACCGGTTGCCTGCACAAGAATTAAAAAGGGAAGAGGGGTTTGTGGTACATCATGGCAAAAGGCAGAAACCTTAATAGTACCTGATGTAGAAAAATTTCCCGGTCATATTGCCTGCAGCAGTCTGTCAAAATCTGAAATTGTCATTCCTCTTTTAAAAAATGGAGAAGTAATAGGAGTGCTGGATGTTGACAGCGATGAGCTTGATCAGTTTGATAAAACAGATAAAAGATATTTAGAGGAAATTATTCAAACTATCTCTCTTTAGGGTTTAGGTTCGTTGTCCTTCCACCCCCACAAATACCGGCAGGCATAAGTTCTGTATGGGCACCATTTTTTTGAAACAATCAGCATTTTTTCTTTCATGGCTTTTTTGTCTGTCGAATCTATTTTATAGAGTTTACACATAGCCTGTTGAATACCCAGGTCATCTACAGCAAATACATCTTCCCTGCCCAAAGTAAACATCAGTATCATTTCCACGGTCCATTGTCCAACGCCTTTTATCCGGGTTAGATAATTGATCACTTCTTCATTGCTCATTTTATAAAGCATGGTATCGGTTATCTTTTCCTCAATAAAAAAATTGCAGACATTCAGTACGTAATTCGCTTTGGCATTGCTTAAACCTATACCACGTAAAGTTTCAAAAGGCGTTCCAGCAATTTCTGCGGCCGATGGGTTTTTAGTTTTGTATAGCGCCAGAAACCGTCGTTGAAAAACATCGGCGACTTTAGTGCTCAGTTGCTGACTCATGATAGAGTTGCACAAATGCAGATAAACATTTTTTCTTTTCGCCAGTACAAATGGCTCCTGTAGTTCAAGTATTTTTTTGAACTTTTTGTCTTTAGTAAGCTGTTGTATGTGTTCCATGATATTAACCGAAAAGGCGCTAAGACACAAAGTTTCACGAAGAAAATTTAATGATTCTTAGCGCCTTCGTGTCTTAGCGGTTTAAAAAAATTACTCCAGCCCCCAGCTCATCTCCCCACCTTTCTCATCTTTTAAATTAATTCCTGCGCCGGCAAGTTGATTCCTGATTTTATCGCTTGTTGCAAAATCTCTTTTTGCTTTTGCTTCTTTCCTTATCTCAATCAGCAAATCCATTACACTATTTAATACTTCGTTATTTGCAGCGTCGTTCTTCAAACCAAAAATATCTTCCAGGTAAGCTTTAAATTTTTGTTGCAGCAAAACTAAAGTTGCAGATGAGATCGCATCTATTTTTATCAACCCGTCTTTTATCGAATTAACAACCGGCACCAGTTCAAACATGCTGCCCAATACTTTTGCCGTGTTAAAATCATCGTTCATAAACTCATCAAATTCGTTGATAAGCTTGTTCACCTTGGCATCCAGCTCAGCATCAGTTGCTAATTGTCCCTCACTGACTGCCAATTGCTTCAACAGCTCATAAGCATCCCACAATCTTTTAAACCCTTTTTCCGATGCCTGCAATGCTTCATTGCTGAAATCAAGCGTACTGCGGTAATGTGTCTGCAGCATAAAAAACCTTACGGTCATTGGGGCATAAGCTTTCTCTAACAGCGGGTGGCTGCCGGTAAATAATTCTTCAGGTAAAAATCCGTTGCCTAAAGATTTACTCATGCGGGTTCCGTTAACAGTAAGCATATTTGTATGCATCCAGATATTTGCCGGACTGGTACGATAACAGGCCTGGCTTTGTGCAATCTCGTTGGTGTGATGCGTTGCTGCCAGATCCATTCCGCCGCCGTGTATGTCAAACTTCTTTCCTAAATATTTTTCACTCATCGCCGAGCATTCAATATGCCAGCCCGGAAAACCCATGCCCCAGGGACTTGGCCACTGCATCAGATGTTCAGGCTTTGCCTTAATCCATAAAGCAAAATCAAGACGGCCACGTTTCTCGTCCTGTCCGCCCAATTCTCTTGTACCCTCAAGCAGGTCATCCATTTTACGGTTGGTTAAAATACCGTAGGGTTGTTCTTTATTATATTTTTCTACATCAAAATAAACAGTCCCATTCACTTCATAAGCATATCCATTAGCAATAATTTGCTTAGCAATTTCAATCTGCTCGGCAATATGCCCTGTGGCAGTTGGCTCAATGGAAGGCGGCAGATTATTAAGCAACTGCATTACATGGCGAAAGCCCAGCGTGTATTTCTGAACAATTTCCATCGGCTCAATCTTCAGCAACCTCGCCAGTTTGCTAAACTTGTCATCACCCTCATCACGGTCGCCTTCAAGGTGGCCAGCATCGGTTATGTTACGTACATATCGAACCTTATAGCCCAGATAAACCAGGTAGCGGTAAATAATATCAAAAGAAATAAAAGTACGGCAGTTGCCCAGGTGTACATCGCTGTAAACCGTAGGACCACACACATACATACCCACATGGCCTTCTGTTATAGGCGTAAAAAGTTCTTTCTCTCTTGAAAGCGTATTGTATATTTTTAAACTCATTTCTTATTTTTTTGTACCCGGCAAAGGTTTATTAATTCAGCTTCATTTGCGTCGCACTCTTGTACAACAACAACTTTATTCAACAATTAAAGAAAACGAAATTTTTTGTAAAGATATTAAGCTATGCCGCAAGGGCAATAGAAATATTGATATGGAGTATTAATTTTCATGCAGATTGCTAAAGTATTACTTTTTACCCACTTCAACATCGGCCAGTATGGGAAAATGATCGCTCAGCTTTTTTTTGATGGTGAGAAACTGCTGCACTTTCATGCTTTCATCAACAAAAATATTATCTATCCTCAATACCGGCGATATCCCGCTGAAGGTGCGGCCCAGTCCGCCACCTTTTTCAACAAAGGCATTATTTAATCCCTTACCAATGGTGTGATAGGAATAACTGTTGGGTACATCATTAAAATCGCCGCTTACAATAACGGGGTAAGGGCTTTTTTTAATTTCATCCCTTATCCTGTCGGACTGTTCCTGCCTTTTTAAAAAACCGATTTTAAATTTCTTCAGAATATTTTTTGATTCTTTGATAGCAGTTTTGTCTTCTACCGTTGGTTCGTCAATATATTTTAAGTTAGACCTGCTGAACCTTAGCGACTGCAGATGAATATTAAAAACCCTTACCGTATCGGTGCCCTTTACAATATCCACGTACTGAAAAATAGAATTATAATCATTAGGATACCAGCTGATGGTTTTCTTATTAATGATGGGATATTTTGAAAAAATGATGATGCCGAAATGGGCATAGCCCCAAAAATCTTCCTTGCTGTTGTACGAATAAAAATAATTATCGAAATTCAGTTTTTTTAAAAAATCGTCAACGTGCCCGTGATCTGTTATCGTGCTGTCTTCTGCAACCATTTCCTGGAAACAGGCAATGTCAGGTTCGTACTCGTTGATGATATTAAGCATTTGTTTTTTTACAGCCGGGTGTTTCTCATCGCCCATTACGTTGAACTGTGCTACGTTCCAGGTCATAACTCTTAAACTGTTTCCAGATTTGGGCTTGGCGAATGAATGTGATAATCTGAGGGGTATAATATTGCTGATGGGGAAGTATGCCAGCGCTATAGTAATTACGGAAATTAAAGCCCGTTTTGGTTTTAAAAACAACCAGAAAAAAATAAAAGCAACAAGTATCAGAAAAAAATAAAATGAAGTGAGGGTTAAAATACCAACAGGCCAAAAATATTTAGGGCTGAATAAATATCCGTAGCTGCCCAATAAAAAAAGAATTGCCGCAATAATATTTACGACAATAAAAAAACGTTTTGTCAGCCTGCGGAAAAAAATCTTTGACATGCCATAAAGATAATGCTAACTGCCATAAAAGAATGTGAAAGTAAGAGACTTAGTCTTCGCTGGCTTTTTTTAAAATTTCCTTTTCTTCTTTAGTTAGATGTGAATAGCCTTTCTGATTGATCTTGTCCAGGATTTCATCAATCCTTTGTTCAGTTACGTTTGCCGTCTTGCTGTAAGGGCTTCTGTTACCGGTTTTATAAAAAAAAATTTCTTTAACCGAATTCCGCTCTTTGTTTTTATCGGGATTAAAGAGATTGATAAACCAGGAGTAAAGCTTATTCATCCAGATACTTCCGTCAACTTTGTTTTGTAATAAAAGTACAAATGAAAACCCTGCAAGTACACCGCCAATATGAGCAATGGGCAAAGCCGCGGGTTTATCAGCAACAGCAGCAAGGTCAACAACAAAATAAATAATGGTGAGCACCCAAATAGGAATACCGCCCCTGATATGCCGGAAAAAACGATGACCGGGTGCAATTAATGTTGCTGCAGCTGCCACCGCCATCACCGAAGCATTGGCGCCCAGTAAACCGGCGCTGTCAATGGCAACTTTGTTTGATGGAATGGAATATGTAGCCACAATAAAAAATATTACCGATGCAAATCCGCCATACAGATAAACCGGTATCAGTTTTTTATTGCCGGTTAAGTTTTGCAGAATAGAACCAAAAGCCCAAAGCCATAACATATTGCTTAATCCCCTGAAAACTTCCACTTCGCTGAACATAGCAGTTAAAACCGTCCATGGCCTGTTTGCAAGTTTAGCAATATCAGCAGGCAATTGAAACCAGTTGAGTACCTGCGAATAAAACAACGCATCAGAATTATTATTAACCGATATGGCAGCTTTTATAGTGAGTGAGATTAAAAAGAAAACTACGTTAAACACAAACAGCCACATCAGCGCATTATCGGGCTGCCCCAATGTAAAGCGCTGCTTTTTTATTTTATAATCATTATATCTGTCCGATTCACCCATGATTTTAAAAAGCTTTATCTGCAAGATTACTAACAGTTAAAACATAGAAATGTTAGTATTAATAGAAAGTTTTTTTGTCGGTTTTGTTCCAATAGATAACTAAAATAAAGCCCATCACCAATCCGCCCAAATGTGCAAAGTGTGCAATATTGCTTCCCGAAGGATAAACTCCGCCAAACAGGTCGAATGCAGCCATGATAGCTACCGCATATTTTGCTTTTACCGGCATAGGAATTGGGAAAATAATCAGTTCGGTATTAGGAAACAGGTAGGCAAAGGCAGCAAACAATCCCATGATAGCACCCGATGCACCAACTGCGGGAGAATTTTCAAGCGCTAAATGTGCAACACCTGCTGCCAAACCACAAACAAAATAAAAGATCAAAAACTTTTTAGGACCCCAGGCCCGTTCCAGCAGCGAACCAAACATCCACAAAACAAACATATTAAAAAGCAAATGGAAAAAACCTCCATGTGCAAACATGTGTGTAACCAATTGGTAAGGTTCAAACTCGGGCCATTTATAAGGAAACAATGCAATTACCCTGCTTATCTTTTCCTCTGGTCCATCAAACATACTTTGCACTAAATATACCAGTGCATTAATGATAATTAAATTTAACACAACCGGTGTTGTGCGTTGAAACCTGTTTCCGTAATTATTAAAAGCCATTTTGCAAATTTAGTTGTTTAATCTTTATTTCAGTTTCAGCAACACCACACATTCAATATGGTGTGTGTGCGGAAACATATCCACTGGCTGAATTTTTCCTATCGAATATTTTTCGCCCAATAAGCCGAGATCCCTGGCCTGTGTTGCCGTGTTGCAGCTTACATATACAATTTTAGGTGCAGCAATTTCCAGCAACTTGTTCACCAGTTTCTCATGCATTCCGGCACGTGGGGGATCGGTAATGATTACATCTGGTCTGCCATGAACAGTAAAAAAATCGTCATTACATATCTTGATAACATCGCCTGCAAAAAATTCAGCATGATTTATATTATTCAGGGCGGCATTCTCTTTGGCATCTGTAATAGCATCTTCTATCACTTCAACCCCAATAATTTTTTTAGCCAGCTTACTTACAAAAATGCCGATGCTTCCGGTACCGCAATACAGGTCGTACACAATTTCTTTTCCGGTAAGCGCAGCAAAATCCCTGGTAATAGTATATAATTTTTCAGCCTGTTTTGTATTGGTCTGGAAAAATGATTTAGGAGAAATCTTAAATGAAAAATCTTCAAGTTTTTCAGTTACAAAGCCTTTTCCAAAATAAACCTGCGGAGTGAGGTCATAAATACTGTCGTTCCATTTAGGATTGATGGTGTACAGTAAAGTTGTTATTGAGGGTACTTCTTTCAGCAGATGATCAAACAGTTTTTTTCTGTCTGCTTCTTCATCATGATTTAAACAAATATTCACCATCAGCTCGCCGGTACTGCAAAGCCGCACAATAATATTTCGCAGCCAACCGGTATGTTCCCTTATATCATAAAAGGAAAAGTTATTTTCTTTGGCAAAAGAGCGCACGGTATTTCTGATGCTGTTGTTCACATCATCCATCAAAAAACATTCATCAATATCAATTACCTTATCAAAAATACGGGGAACGTGAAACCCCAAAGCTCCTTCCTGTATTGGAGTTTCTGTTTCAATCTCCTCGGGCAATAAGTATCTTTTATTACTGAATGTAAATTCCAGTTTGTTTCTGTAGTGTTGAGTTTCATCTCCACCAATAATGGGCATTACTCCGGGCATCTCAACTTTTCCAATGCGCCGGAGGTTTTGTTCCACTTCCTGTTGTTTGTATTGAAGTTGCTTTTCATAGGGTAACATCTGCCATTTGCATCCGCCGCAAATTCCAAAATGTTTGCAAAAGGGCGTAACCCGTTCTTTTGAAGCCTCTTTAATTTTTAAAACCCTTCCTTCGGCCCAATCCTTTTTATTTTTTACCAGCATTACATCGGCTACATCGCCGGGTACTGCACCCGATATGAAAATTGCTTTCCCATCCAGTTTTGCAAGGGCCTTTCCTTCGGCAGCATACCCGGTTATCTGCAGGTTTTCAAGTATTATTTTTTTATTCTTTTTTCTCACGGCAGCAAAAATACTTTATTAATCATCAATATTGTTTTGTTAACGATTTGTAATTGTTAAAGGCTTACTAAGCTTATAATTGCACATAAACCGCCTATTTTAAATACATTTGCTATCCTTATATAACGATGAAAAAATACATAGTTTTCTTTTTTGCCGCCTTAACCACCAGCACTGCTTTTAGCCAGGGTTACCAGGTAACCTTTAAAGCCCCGGGCTATAAAAGCGGCATCACATACCTTACCTACTACATGGGCAGCAATTTTAATATTGCCGACTCTGCTGCCATCGGCAATAATGGTATTGCTGTTTTTAAGGGCACAAATAAGCTGCCTCCCGGCATTTATGCCATTTTTTTTCCAGACAAACAGAGAAGAACAGAATTTTTAATTGATAAAGAGCAGATAATCTCGGTAACAGCCGATACCGCCGACCTTGTTAATAAAACTGTTGTTACCGGTTCAAAAGAAAATATTTTATACGACCAGTACCAAAAAGTTGCTGCCGGTAAAGGAAGGCTGATACAGCAGGAGCGTAATGCTTATACAGCTTCAACAACAAAAGAAGATTCGGCACTACATGAAAAAAATTATACCACTTACAATAAAGAACTGAATGATTACCGGGAAGGAATTATAAAAAACCAACCCAACTCCATGATGGCTGCATTATTAAATGCCATGAAAGATCCTGTTTATTCTTCTAAAATTCCTGTAACAAAGCAGGACTCCGTTGATAATTATAACGAATACAAAAAACATTATTGGGATGGCATCAGTTTTATGGACGACCGCATCATCCGCACACCTTTCTTTTTAAAGAAAACAGAGCGTTATTATCGTGAGGTCATCTCTCCCGACCCGGACAGCATTATTAAAGATGTGGATTATAAATTATTGCTGGCCCGCTCGGCACCGGAGATGTATAAATTTTTACTGAACTGGCTTACCGATGAATTTATCAACCCGAAATACATGGGGCAGGATGCGGTATTTGTTCATCTGTTTAATAAATACCACAGCAAGGGTTTAACCAGCTGGCTTAATGAAAAACAAATGGAAGCCATCAGCCGCCGGGCCTATATGCTTATGGCAAACTTAATTGGCGAAAGAGGAGCCGACCTGGAAATGCTGAACACGCAAGACAAACCAACAAACTTATACAGCCTTGCTGCAGATTATACAATTATTTGTTTTTGGGATCCCAATTGCGGGCATTGTAAAGAAGAGATTCCAAGACTGGATTCGATATACAGGGCAAGCTGGAAAAAACACAATGTAAAAATCTTTGCTGTTTTAACTCCGGATAACAAACAAAATGTAAAACCCGAATGGCTGACATTTATTAAAGACCATGACCTTGGCGAATGGACACATGTGCACAAGACCAAGGAGATGGAAGAAGAAGACTATGCAGCTCAAAGGCCCGGGTTCAGGCAGTTATATGATATTACTTTAACCCCCACCATATATTTGCTGGATAAGGACAAGCGTATTGTTGGCAAAAAATTAACCCTCTTGCAATTAAATGATTTGCTGGAAGTAAAATGGAGTACGGCCCCTTCGAATTAAAACAAATCAACTGATGAAAAAATTTTTTTTACTGTTTGCTTTTGCGGGATTTACAAGTGTTGTTTTTTCACAAACCTTATTTACATACGGCGGTATTCCTGTTGATAAAGCAGAATTTATAAGAGCCTATAATAAAAACAAGGTGCCTGTTGCTGATAAAGAAAAGGCATTAAGGGAATACCTGGAGTTGTATATAAAATTTAAGCTGAAAGTAAAAGCTGCCAATGAGCTCAAGCTTGACAGTTTACCACAATTGCAGTACGATGCTCAAAGTTTCAGAAGCCAGATAGAAGACAGTTATTTAAATAACGAGAAAGCTGTTGATGATTTACTGAATGAAGCTTTTGGCCGCAGCCAGAAAGATCTGCATGTGTTACATTTTTTTGTGCCGGTTGCACCTGCACCAAACCCTGAAGATTCGCTGAATGCCTACAAGTCCATATCGGCTTTATACACAGCACTGGCTGCAGGCAAAACCGATTATGATAATCTAATAACAGTAGGTCCTGCAAAAATAAACCGCAGCGATCTTGGGTTTATTACTGTTTTTACTTTGCCTTATGATTATGAAAATCTTATTTATGATTTAAAGATGAACCAGGCAAGCAAACCGTACCGTGCAAAAAACGGCTGGCATGTTTTTAAACTGATTGGAGAACGTAAGGCAGTGGGCAAATGGAAGGTGGCTCAGATATTAATTTCTATTCCTCCCGATACAAATGAAGAAGATAAAAAAATATTTGAAAAAAGAGCAGACTCTGTTTATCAATTATTAATAAAGGGAGAAGATTTTGGTAAAATGGCCAGGTGGGTCAGTGATGATAAAGTTACCTATGGTAATAATGGCGAATTGGCTGAGTTTGGATCAGGCAGGTTTGAGCCGGTTTTTGAAAACGAGGTTTTTAAACTGACAAAAGATAACGAAATCGGTAAGCCTTTTTTAACTGCTTACGGATATCATATTGTAAAACGGCTATCGCAAAGCCCGGTATTATCAGATAAAAACGACCAGGCCTATCAATTTGAATTAAAACAAAAGATACAGCAGGATGCAAGAATAAACAGAGCTAAGGACCTTTTTATAAAAGAAGTTTTAAAACAGGTAAATTTTAAAAAGACCGGCACTGTTTCAGATGCTGATCTGTATCGCTATGCAGATACCATAATTGCAAACCCTGCTTCTCAAACAGGGGATGTGGCAAAATACCCGATAACAAATAAAGTTATTTACAGTACAGGCAAAGCTAAACTTACCGGAAAAGACTGGCTTGATTTTGTGAGGGCCTATAAAGGGGCCGGAGAACTTTACCAAGGCGAAAACAATGCTGCATTAACCGAGAAGTTTATCAGCTCAACTGCAGTTGAGTATTACAAAAAAAATCTGGAAGATTATAATGCAGATTTCCGTTACCAGATGGAAGAGTTTAAAGACGGTAACGTGCTGTTTGAAATAATGGAAAGGAATATATGGGGGAAAGCTTCGGCTGATACTGAAGAGTTACAAAAACTTTACAACATAAATAAAAGCAAATACCTGTGGGCCGAAAGTGCCAATATTATTTTGTTTAGCTGCGCCAATAAAGCCATTGCCGATGAAGCTAGGGCCGAGCTTATAAAAGGTAAAAACTGGAGAACGATTGTAGAAGAAGCCAGTAATAATATACAGGGCGATTCTGCACGGTTTGAACTTACACAGTTACCTATTACCCTTGATAAAAAATTGAAGCCCGGTGATATTTCTGAAATAACAGTTAACCCGATTGATGGCAATACGACCTTTGTAAAATTTATTCAGCATTTTGATGCAAATACTCAACGCAGTTTTGATGAGGCCAGAGGGCTTGTCATCAATGATTATCAAATTTCTCTTGAAGAGAAATGGATAAATGAACTGAAAAAGAAATATCCTGTAAAAGTAAATGAGCCGGTTTTTCAGATGTTGCTGAAATAATGACATTATAATTACATTAGAAAAGCCTGTCAACAAAATCAGTTGGCAGGCTTTTTGCGTATGTGGGTAGTAGACAAGAAAAACGGCTTTGATTATTGATCTGTATCTGAAAAATTTAAAGCCGGATTAGTTAACTAAAAAACACATGATGAAAAATTTAGCATTAGTATTAGTTTTAACAACAACAGTTGCATTAAGCAGTAAAGCACAGGTTTATGTTCAGGGTGGTTTAAACCTGGCCAATATTACAAAAACAAGTGATGGACAAACATCGGATAATAATATTCTTCCATCCTTTAATGTTGGTATACTGGGCAGGTTTGGAATATCATCCACATTTGATCTTGAATCAGGATTATTATTGACCGGCCACGGTTCCAAAGCCGAATCATATTTTAATGGTGGAGCTGATTATGTAAAATCGAAATTCAACCCTATTTACCTGCAGGTTCCTTTAAATGCAGTTGTAAAAATCCCATTGGAAAAAGAAAGCAATATTTTCTTTCATGCAGGCCCGTATGTGGCAATGGGTATAGGTGGTAAATCAAAACAGGAATCAAAATTCGGCCCGCTTTCATCATCTTCAACTGAAACTATAAAATTCAGTAACGATGATCCTTTTACGACACAGCAGGATGATGCCGCCTACGATAAACTAAAGCGTTTTGATTTTGGTTTGAATTTTGGCGGAGGTTTTGCATTTAAGCATGTAATACTGAAAGTAAACTACGGACTGGGACTTGCAAAAATAAATTCAACAGAAAGCAACAATAACTATAACGATAAAAACAAGTATCGTACGATTAGTTTTTCGTTAGGTATTCCGCTTGGAAAATAAATAACCCCAATTGAAAATAAGAACCCTCCATATTCTGGAGGGTTCTGCTTTTATAAAATTTGTTTTACCACATTGGCTACTATGTGCGGCCTGCCCAAAGTATAATAATGTAAAACCGGCACGCCAAACTTTTTTAATTCCTGCGACTGGTGCAGCAACCATTCGGCACCTACCAGCTCTGTTTCTTCATCTGTTTTACACTTCATCATTTCTTTACTTAATGCTGTAGGCAAATCAATATGAAAAAACTTGGGTAATACTGTTAATTGCTTTTTGTTATAAATAGGTTTAAGGCCCGGTATTATAGGAACTGTAATTCCAATCTCCCTGCAGGCCTTTACAAATGCATAAAACTTTTCATTGTCGAAAAACATTTGTGTTACAATATAATCGGCACCCATGTCCACTTTCATTTTTAAATATTGCAGGTCACTGTCCATGTTGGGCGCTTCAAAATGCTTTTCGGGATATCCTGCCACCCCAATACAAAACTTTGTCTGGCTGGTATTTTTTAAATCATCTTCCAGGTATTTTCCGGCATTTAAATCAAGCACCTGCTTCAACAGGTCGCTGGCGTATTCATGTCCGCCCGGTTCGGGTAAAAAAGCTGTTTCATTCTTTGCTGCATCGCCACGCAACACCAGTACATTATCAATACCCAGGTAGTTCAGGTTAATCAATGCATCTTCGGTTTCGTTAATACCAAACCCTCCGCAAATCAAATGCGGCACAGTATCCACACTGTATTTATTCATGATGGCTGCACAAATACTTTCGGTACCTGGCCGTTTACGCACAACTACTTTTTGAAACGTGCCATCCGGTGTTTTTTTAAACACATGTTCGCTGCGGTGATAAGTTACATTTATATAAGCGGGATTAAACTCCATCAGCGGATCTAAATGCTGGTATAGGGACTGGATTCCTTTTCCTTTCAAAGGAGGTAAAATTTCAAAAGATACAAGCGTGTCTTTGGCCTGATTAATATGCTCTATTACTTTCATTGTGTAAATTAATGTGCAAACATACTTAAGCCTGCATACATTATCAAAACCTGAAATTTTTATACGCAATACAAAATTAAAGGCCGGTGGCCCAAAGAGGATCACCGGCCTTTAAATGATTTGCTGTTTTAAAACCTGATACCAATACAAATTCCAGCCCTTATGCCCGCCCAGGGTCCTTTAAAATTCATAGTGGCACCCGTTCCGCTTACTTCGTATGTAAATTTGGTTAAAGGAATATCCAGGTCGGCCAGTTCATCTCTAAGGTCTTGCCGTTCCATGGCATCCATTACTTTACTGCCGGTCAGTTTTCCACTGGAGCTGCCATAGTTGGGGCCCATTATCCACCAGTCCAGATAAATTTTATTGCTGAGTTTAAATTGAGCACCCAACATTAAACCACCGGTAATTGTGGTAACATTACCCGACATGGGAATTGTTTCTGTATTATTTAAATTGTCTTCGTAATTGATGGGTACCGATGCTGTGTAGTTAGCAATACTTGCAAACAGGCCCACATAAAAACCACGAAAAGCTCCTTTTTTACCCACGTAATATCTTACTTCGGGCATAAAAGCAATATTACCTACTTTAAGCCCGTCTATCTGTTTTTCAGTTTCGGGGTCGTCAGCTAAATTTTTAAATGTAGTTTCTAAGGGGATGCTTCCTTTTGGCATAAACCTGAAAGTGCCGGCCACTGTAACTTTACGGGCAACAGCCCTTTCATATTGAATGCTGATGTTCTTTAATACCAGGGCTGGCAGATTAATTTTGATCATGTTTTTGGCTACAGGCGTTTCATCTTTTTCGTTCTCTCCGTTTTGTGCAAACAGGTTAGCGCTGCATAAGGTTATCACTAACAATAAGCATAGTTTTTTCTTCATCATGATTTACAAATTTGGTTCTGGTTAATTGATTTTCTTTTTCATTAAAATTTATAAAGCTGTAATATCTGATATTTATATCAGCTTTTCTATGGGTTAATTCACCTTTTTTAATTTTGTTGACATTGGTTTTCCAGCAGCCGGTTTACTGATAAAATTTTGATAATCTCTGTTTATAATAACGGCCTTAATAAGGGTTCTCGTACTTTTGTAAAAATTTTATTTTGAATTTAACCATCCAAACCAAAGACCTTGTAAAAGTTTACGGCAGCCGCACTGTTGTAAACAAAGTTTCGTTTAATGTAAAGCAGGGCGAAATTGTTGGATTGCTTGGACCTAACGGGGCCGGCAAGACAACTTCTTTTTACCAGGTGGTAGGGCTGGTTAAACCTGATGAAGGTGAAGTTTTTTTAAATGATATCAACATTACCAAACTGCCCATGTATAAAAGGGCACAGATGGGTATTGGCTACCTGCCCCAGGAGGCCAGTGTTTTCCGTAAGCTGAGCGTTGAAGATAATATACTGGCAGTTTTAGAAATGACAAAGCTTAGCAAAACTCAACAAAAAGAAAAACTGGAAACCCTTCTCGATGAATTTAATTTACAACGCGTCCGTAAAAACAATGGCGATACATTAAGTGGTGGCGAAAGAAGAAGAACGGAAATTGCCCGGGCCTTAGCCGTTGACCCAAAATTTATTTTGCTTGATGAACCTTTTGCCGGCGTTGACCCGATTGCCGTGGAAGATATACAGGCTATAGTTGCAAAATTAAAATTCCGAAACATTGGTATATTAATTACCGATCATAATGTAAATGAAACTCTTTCCATATGTGACCGTGCTTATTTGCTTATTGATGGACAAATATTTACACATGGTACAGCCGAAGAGCTTGCTGCCAATGAGCAGGTACGCAGTTTATACCTTGGTAAAAACTTCGAATTAAAGCGTAAGGATTATTTACATGATGAAGCTGCCCGATAATTATTTATCTTGGCACTGAATGAAGCTGCTCTCATCGGTCATATCCAAATTAGCACGCATGCGCCTCTGGCGTATAGAAAACTGGAGTAAACATCCGGTAGCAGTGCAGCGTGAGGTTTTACAGGAACTTGTTACGGCAGCACAATACACCGAGTTTGGCCGCAAATATTATTTTTCAAAACTCTTTACTTTAAAGGAATTTAAAAGAAATGTTCCTATACATGAGTATGACGACATTAAGCCTTATATCCTTAGAATGATGGATGGAGAAGAAAATATTTTATGGAATACACCTGTAAAATGGTTTGCTAAATCATCGGGCACCACAAGTGATAAAAGTAAATTTATTCCCATCAGTGAAGAAAGCCTGCAGGACAATCATTACCAGGCAAGCAAAGACCTGCTGAGCAGTTATTACAAAAACTTTCCGTCCAGTGATTTATTAACCGGAAAGGGGTTGGTTGTAGGCGGCTCTCATCAAATAAATCAACATAATGAAGATATACAGTACGGCGACTTAAGTGCCGTACTTATGCAAAACTCACCTTTTTGGGGGCAGTGGATCCGTACACCTGAACTAAGTGTAGCATTGCTGGATGAATGGGAAAATAAAATTGAACGGCTTGCAGAGGTTACGGCTGAAGAAAATGTAACATCGCTGGCAGGAGTACCCACCTGGACATTGATCTTATTAAAACGCATTTTAGAGATAAAAGGCAAATCTACCATTAAAGAAGTGTGGCCCAATTTAGAACTGTACATAAACGGCGGCGTTTCTTTTGTGCCATATAAAGATCAGTTTGATAAAATTATTGGCGGTAAAATAAATTACCTGGAAATATACAATGCCAGCGAAGGCTTTATTGCAGGACAGCAAAGCCCTGATGACGATGGGTTGCTGCTGTTTACAGAGCACGGCATATTTTACGAGTTTATGCCGGTAGAAGAATATGGTAATGAAAACCCTAAGACCGTTGGACTAAATCATGTACAGGTTGGAAAAAATTATGCACTGATCATAAGCACCACGGGCGGTTTATGGCGATACCTCATTGGCGATACTATTCAGTTTACTAAACTAAATCCATATCATATAAAAGTAAGCGGCCGCTTAAAACATTATATGAATGCTTTTGGCGAAGAAGTGATTGTTGATAACAGCGATAAAGCCATTGCCGTTGCTGCCGAAAAAACAAATGCTGTTGTAAATGACTATACAGCAGCTCCGGTATTCTTCAGCGCAAACAATAATGGCGCTCATGAATGGTTGATTGAGTTTGAAAAGGAACCGGATAATTTTGATAATTTTATTACCGCACTTGATAATGAATTAAAAAATATCAACAGCGATTATGAAGCCAAGCGGCATAAAAACATAGCTTTGCGTTTACCAATTGTTCATAAACTGCCATCCGGCACTTTTAACAACTGGCTGCGGAGTAAGGGTAAGCTGGGTGGCCAGCATAAAGTACCGAGGTTGAGCAATGAAAGAATTATGCTGGAGGAAATTCTTGCAATAAATAATAAAGCCATAACTTAATATCTTATCGAATAAAAAAATAATCATGAAATTATTAGAAGGAAAAAATGCAATTATAACCGGTGCTGCCCGTGGCATTGGCGAAGGTATTGCCCTGAAATTTGCTGAGCATGGCTGTAATGTGGCTTTTACCTATATAAGCGATGGTAGTGCCGGAAGAGCAAAAGCGCTTGAGGGTAAATTAGCCGCAATGGGCGTAAAAGCAAAAGCTTATCAAAGCAATGCCGGTGATTTTGCTGCCTGCGAAAGTTTTGTAAATGATGTATTAAAAGAATTTGGATCAATAGACATCTGCGTTAACAACGCCGGTATTTCAAAAGATAATTTATTATTGCGTATGACTCCCGAGCAATGGGATGATGTGATGCAGGTAAACCTGAAAAGCGTTTTCAACATGACCAAGCAGGTGATAAGGCCCATGATGAAAGCCAAAAGCGGCAGCATCATCAACATGAGCAGTATTATTGGCGAAATGGGCAATGCCGGTCAGAGCAGCTATGCGGCCAGTAAAGCCGGTATCATTGGTTTTACAAAAAGTATAGCCAAAGAATTGGGCAGCCGTAACATCCGTAGTAATGCTGTTGCTCCGGGATTTGTAGAAACAGATATGACCAGTTATTTAAAAGATGGCGAAGGCGCCGATAAATACAAAGCGGATATTCCATTGGGCAGGTTTGCCAGCACAGAAGATATTGCTAATGTATGTTTGTTTTTAGCCTGCGATATGGGAAGTTATGTTACCGGGCAGGTTATAAGCGCATGTGGGGGATTAAATATTTAGAATTCATTCTGATATTATTTTCAGCCGGCTCCATGTTGAGCCGGTTTTTTATTTTGTAACTACCTTATTGAGCTATTGCATTAAATTTTTTATCGTTGTAACTTACTCTATAAAATACCTGTTGATTTTATGAAAGTGTTCATCAGCCATTCCTGGAAAAACAAAACAGAAGCACAAAAAATTGCCGACGAGCTGAAAGTGGCAGGAGCTGATCTTTGGCTGGATGCCAATAATTTATTGCCTGGCCAGTTAATACAGGATACAATTGATGATGTGCTTGAAAAAATTGACCTGGTAGTGTTGATCTGGACAAAGGAAGCCAGTGCTTCGGGAGGTGTTGCCGCCGAAATTTTCACCTGTTCACGACTTAACAAAATAATCATACCCTGTCTGCTTGATGAAACCGGTTTGGATCTGCATCCATATCTCCGCCGTATTAAAGGAATTGGATTTAAAGACTTTACCGATGGCATTGGAAGGCTGAAAATGGTAATGCTGAATTACATGACCCGTGACTTTGATATGCAGGATAACGAAAGCATTAAGCTGATGAATGAGTTTATGGGAACTCTAGAGACCGCCAGCCATCTTGTTCAAAAAGAGAACATAAAGCTGACGGGCACAAAAGAAGAAAAAGAATTTTGGATAAATAAAGTGCAGGAAACACATGATGCTTCTTACGAAAAATTAAAAGCAGAAGAAAGCATTGGGAAAGAAGTAACTGCATTCCTGAATGAAAAAATGGAGCAGATACAGGCCGGACTAAATGATAAAGATGCGTTAGGTACAGTACTGCAACAGATGAAAGATTATAAACATGCTGCACGACCCGATATGCAGAAATTTATTGCACAGGTGGAAGTTATTTACAACAGTTTTGAAGAACACAAAGGCGATGATGCCATTACTGTTTACAGAAATGAAATGATACAAAAGCTGAAAAGCTCGGAGCAACAACTGAAAAGCAGTTTTGGATTGCTTGCCGATTTTTTATTTGCTGCCGCATTCGATAATATGCAGTATTTCTATTTAAGCTCGGCCGATCATTTACAAAAACTATCAGAATTAAGCCAGCAACAGGGCGCTCATCCGCTGATTACCGATTGTGCTAATGAATTATTGCAATACATAAAAACACCCGGCGGTGTTATTGACAATACACAATATGGCATTTTAGGTTATGCCGATGATGCATACTTTATTCAAGCTATGCTTTCAAACCTTCATCAGGCCGGTATTTTGGACAGTACAAGCTGGAATATAGATTGGGTTAAGATTAATGCCGGCATTGAAGTAGTTTTTAATATTATTGGCAATGGAATAAAGGAACGGCTGGATAATAATATCAACGCATACTGTCAGCAGCTTATTGAAAAGTATAACCCACAGGCTGCTCAACAGCAAAACTTACAACAACAGGAGGAGAAGCTGCAGCAAATGAAAGACGATGTGTGGAAGGCAAAACTCATGAGTTTAGAAACCGCAATGATTCACAATCCGATATATTAATATTACTACGCCTTTGCTTTAAACTTATTTATTGCATTTCTTGTAAACTCACTCAATACCAGTTTTCCGCTTATTGCAGCTCTTTCTTTTAATAATGTATCCCAATGATCGGTTCCGGCCCAGAATGTTTTTTTCATAGCGGCCATAGCTTCGGGATTTGAATGCGTTAACGTGTTTGCTAAACGGTAAACTGCTTCGTCAAGCCCTTCAATGGTTTCATGCATCTCGGCAAACATTCCTTTTTTTCGGGCCCATTCGGCATTACGCCAGGTGGTTGCATCAATGGCAAGTCCGCTGAAAGCAGATACGCCAATTTTTCTTTCAACGGCCGGGCCAACAACAAACGGCCCGATGCCAACAGCCAGTTCACTTAATTTTATGTCAGATTTATTGGTGGTAATTGCATAATCTACAGAAGCGGCAAGTCCCACACCACCGCCTACACATTTGCCCTGTATGCGGCCAATGATAAACTTTGGGCATTTACGCATGGCATTGATCACATTAGCAAAGCCGCTGAAAAACTGCAATCCTTCCTGTTCATTTTTAATGGCAATTAATTCATCAAAGCTGGCTCCGGCACAAAATATTTTGTCGCCACCACTTTGCAGGATGATCACTTTTGTATCGCCATGGGTTCCGGCAAAATGAATTTCTTTAGCAAGTTCTTCCAGAATTTTTCCAGGTAGCGAATTGCTTTGCGGATGAAAGAATTCGATCGTATTGATGCCGTGTTCAATATGGCTTTTTACATATGCTGTATCCATGTTAATCTTTTTTTTAAAAGTACAAAATTCAGCATCAGCAATGTTCAATATTCCACAGTTTTAATTTGTAAATCCTATCCTGCAGATTAAAATTACTAATGCTGCCGTTGGCAACTGATTTCAATTTTATTAATATCTTTAACATTTGCCCCCTGTTTTTATTGCGATATTTGGCCTGTCATCAAACTATGAAACTATGAAAGGTATCAAATCAATATTCAACCCTGCTGCTTATTCGGGTTATGTTTTTGCTTTCCTGTCTGTCGTTTTTCTACTTGCTTTTAGTTCCTGCGATAAAGTACCTGTTGGCGGTGGTGGTAATGGCGGCGGAGCCGGTAATTTGCCCGAAAGAATAATTTTAGATACCGCTTACGGCAGCGATACCAAACAAAAACTGGATATTTATTTACCGGCTGGCCGTAACAATACCACCAAACTTATTGTGATGATTCATGGCGGGGCATGGCAGGCTGGCGATAAAAGTGAATTCAATTCTTATAAAAATCTCTTCAGGGCCAAATGGCCGGCAGTTGCCATTGCAAATATCAATTATCGTTTGGCCAGCAATACCGCCAATATTCATCATACCGAAATCATGAACGACATAAGCAGTGCTGTGAATTTTATGGCGGGTAATAAAACCGGTTTTGCTATTTCTGATACCATGGCAATGGTTGGCGAAAGTGCCGGTGCACATCTTGCACTACTGTATACTTATGCTCACAACAACAATAACTTTGTAAAAGCTGTTTCCGATATTTATGGCCCGGCACAAATAAATGACTGGAGCTGGTACAATAGTTTTAATATTTTTTTAGGGCAGTCAATTAGTGCTATCCTAACCCAGTATACAGGAAGCGCCTGGACTACTCCAACAACGCCTTTGTATGAATCGGTAAGTCCGATTGTTCGGGCCACAAGCCTGTCAAAGCCAACTATTATTTTTCATGGAACTATTGATGTAATTGTACCATTGTACCAGAGCCAGGCACTCAACAGCAAATTAACCACTCTTGCTGTGCCTCATGAATATCATGAATATTTTTTAGACGGACATGGTTTTAATTCAACCAATCAAAATGATTGTGCAAATAAAACAGTTGCGTTTTTTCAGCAACACTTACGATAAATTTTAAACAAAAAACCGGCCGGGATTTATCCCTGCTGATTCTTTTTTGCTACCATTGTTAATATGGTTGCAACGCCGGTTATTTCATCACTTTCATCCAGCATTTCTACCATCCATTTTACAATGCCTTTGTCAATATCATCACCACGCTTAAAATCTTCGGGTTTTTCAATTACTCTTTTATCATTCAGCAATTTTTCCTTGCAGGTAAACCTTATATAAATTTCTGCACCGGGATAAACAGGTTTTGTAAATCTCAGTTCGTCAATGCCGTAGTTTAATAAAACCGGGTTTTTTTCATAGCTGTCAACAAACAAACCCGCCGCCAGGCTCATGATAAAATATCCATGTGCTACCTTTTGCTCAAACATGGTTCCTTCAAAATCGGTTGTTTTAACGTGTGCATAAAAATGATCGCCACTCAGATCGGCAAACTTATCAATGTCTTCTGATGTGATGGTTCTTTTTTGGGTGATGATCTGATCGCCAATCTCCAGCTCCTCAAAATATTTAGTGAACGGATGTTTGCCCGGATCTTTCCCTTTTGCATATTGCTGGTAAACATCAGTGATGGCCGTAATGGTTGTTGGTGACCCTTGTATAGCCGTGCGTTGAAGATAATGTTTCACGCCACGTAATCCTCCCATCTCTTCTCCACCACCTGCACGGCCGGGACCACCATGAATTAACAATGGCAATGGCGAACCATGTCCGGTGCTTTCTTTGGCACATTCATTATTCAATACCAGAATACGGCCATGGTGTGTGGCCGCATTTACTACATAATGTTGTGCCGTTTTGTAATCAGCAGTAACAATGGTAGAACATAAACTTCCTTTACCAAGTTTGCTTAACGCAATGGCATCGTCGGAATTTTTGTAAGGCATGATGGTACTTACCGGACCAAATGCTTCCACTTCATGTGCTTCCGTTGCTTCAAAAGGTTTTTCGTTCATCAACAAAATCGGGCTCATGAATGCACCTTTGCTGGCATCGGCATCTATCACATCCACACTATCAAGGCTGCCATAAATAATTTGTGATGATGCCAGTAGTTTTTGAACCTGTTCTTTTACTTCCTTGCGTTGTGTTTCTCCTGCCAGCGAACCCATTCTTACTGTTGCATTCAGCGGATCACCAATTACCGTTTGCGAAAGTGATTTACCAATCTCTTTCCAAATAGCTTGCATTTTATTTTCCGGTACAAATATTCTGCGGATGCCTGTACATCGTTGTCCAGCCTTCAGCGTCATTTCTTTGCGAACTTCTTTTACAAAAATGCTCCACTCGGGCATATCGGATGTTACGTCTTCGCCAAGCACAATACAGTTCAGCGAATCGGCTTCCATATTAAAAGGAACATTCTCTTTTAAAATAACCGGATTAGATTTCAACATTAATCCTGTTGAAGCAGAGCCGGTAAACGTAACCACATCCTGTGATGTTACGTGATCAAGCATATCACCTGCACTGCCGCATACCAATTGTACCGAACCCTCTGGTAAAATTTTGCTGGCAATAATTTCTTTCACCACTGCTTCGGTTAAATAACTGGTTACTGTTGCCGGTTTAACAATGCATGGCATTCCTGCGAGTAAGTTCACTGCAATTTTTTCCAGCATGCCCCATACCGGAAAATTAAAAGCGTTGATATGAACGGCAACCCCTTCCTTGGGTACCAAAATATGCGTACCCATAAACGTATTGTTCGGGCTCAGATTATGACTGTCGCCATCAACAGCAAATGTTGTATTGGGTAATTTGCGGCGCAACGATGCGTTGGCAAAAAGATTTCCGATTCCCCCTTCAATATCAACCCAGCTATCAGCTTTTGTTGCTCCGGTTTTATAACTGATGGCATAAAATTTATCAAGGTGATTTCTTAAATGAAGCGCCAAAGCCTTCAGCATATTTCCACGCTCATGAAATGTCATCTTTCTTAAAGCTGGGTTACCAACTGTTCTTCCATAATCAAGTATTGCTTTGTAATCAAGTCCCTTTGTTGTAGCATATCCGATTCTTTCGCCGGTTACTGCATTAAAAAGCTCCTGCCCGTTTCCATCTCCTGTTATCCAGTTGCCGGTTATATAGTTTTCGAGTTTCATGCTATCGTTAAATTTAATCTGCTAAGTTAGTTTAAAAACAAAAGAGGCAAAATGCCTCTCTCTAAAATTTATACCAATCCAAACTGTTTCAGATGATGCCGCACATGTTTGTAATGCAGCAATACCCATTCTTCATAATTTAAATCTCCGAAAACCGGGTGTAAGGTTTTTTTGTCTGCGTCTACCTTAAAATAGTTTTCAAAATACGCTATTGATTTATCCAGGTTTTGCAGGGCTTCGTCCATTGTTGCATACCGCAATGGCAGGGGCTCGTCGCCTATTACACCAGCAGGGGCTTTTGTGTTTTCCCTGAATTCCTTATCGCTCAGTAAAAATTCTTTGTACTTCGGTAAATGTTCAGCCGGTGTAACTAAAGGGAATTTTATTTTTTCGGTTGATACGGCAAAAAATGCCGCCACATGCTCCACCATCTGTTGTCCGTTCATCTTACCCCATTTGCCGATGGCATCTGCCTTCAATGTTTTAAATAATGGAAAACAATCTCTGGTAATGAATTTATGTTTTACTTCATCCATGCCTTTTATTTTAGTATCACAATGTAAAACAAAAAAGCATCCCTGTAAAAGGATGCTCAATACTTTTCAATTTTATAAACTACCTAAGCTCTTTTGTCAATCTCATTACACAGCCGCTGAAATATTTCATCTATGCTTCCTTCGCCTTTAACCATTACAACTTTATCAAACTGCTTATAATAATCTGCAACAACCGCTGTCTTGCTTCGGTATTCAGCGATCCTTGCCCTGATTACATTTTCGTTATCGTCATCGCTTCTGCCGCTGGTTTCTCCTCTTTTCAATAACCGCTTTATCAGTTCCTCTTCGCTTACATCTAAAGCCAGCATGGCTGCAATGGGCGCTTTTTTTAATTTTAATAATTTATCCAGTGCTTTTGCCTGCTCCTGGGTTCTTGGAAAACCATCAAACAAAAAACCTTTGGTATCCGGATTTTCGTCCAGTGCCGAGCTGATCATACCAATCACCACTTCATCCGGCACCAGCTGGCCCTTGTCCATAAAATTCTGTGCTTCTTTGCCAAGCGGGGTCTGGCGGCTTATCTCGTTACGCAGCAAATCACCCGTACTCAGGTGTTTTAAGCCGTATTTGGCCATTAATTTTTCGCTTTGCGTTCCTTTGCCACTTCCCGGAGGGCCAAATAATATCAAATTAAACATATACTACTATCCTTGTGAAGACAGCAAATATAACATTCGTACTTTAAATATTCATTAACAGTATAATTAATCTGTTTAAAAACTATGAAATGTCGTCTTTCGTACATACTTAAAAACTATTTATTACGAAATTTGTTTAAAATTTATGCGACAGATAACTCTTATAGCAATTATTGTTTCATTTTTAACCAGCTGTGCTAATTCGCAGGTTAAAACAACCAATACAACAACTATGGACTCCCTTAAAAAAGAAAATACCGTTTATTCAAAAACAGATACCGCCAAAGTTGAGATAAGCAATGACGAGTGGAAGAAACTTTTGCCCGGCGATGTGTATCATATTGCCCGTGAAAAAGGTACTGAAAGAGCATTTACAGGAAAATTCTGGGATCATAAAGAAGGAGGAACCTATTACTGCGCTGCTTGTGGTAATGCTTTATTCAACAGCAATGGAAAATTCGACAGCAATTGTGGCTGGCCCAGTTTTTTTGAACCCATCAGCAAAAGCAGCATAATTTATGCTCCCGACAATACTTTTGGCATGAGCCGAACGGAAGTGATGTGCGGTAAATGCAAAGGCCATTTAGGCCATGTGTTTGAAGACGGGCCTCCGCCAACGGGTTTGCGATATTGTATAAACTCTGTAATACTGGATTTTGAAAAAGCAAAAGAAAAATCTGCTGATTTTAAAGATAAAAAGGGGTCTTGATTTTTTCTTCAGTTATAATGCCATCGGGCCGTTCATATATTTCTTTTGAAGAGAAGATGTTTTTTATGCAACTTCATTGTTCAAAACTCAACAATGAAAAAAATATTGAAACTGGCATTCGGTATTGTATGCCTTGGCTTTTTAAACAATACCGAAGCCCAAAAAATTTCACTCGATCAGTTTAAAAATTTAAAACCACGTAGTATCGGTCCGGCCGGTATGAGTGGCAGGGTAACAGCAATTGATGCGCTGTACACGAATCCCGATTTAATTTACATCGGTACTGCATCAGGCGGCGTTTGGAAAACCGAAAACAGCGGCGCCAACTGGACGGCGGTTTTTGATGAACAACCTACTTTAAATATTGGTGCAGTTGCCATTCAGCAAAGCAATCCTTCAGTAGTATGGGTGGGCACCGGCGAGGGCAATCCCCGCAACTCCATAAATATTGGCGAAGGCGTTTATAAGAGCATGGATGCTGGCAAGAGCTGGAAAATGCTGGGCCTCGAAAAAACAAGAAACATTCACCGCATCATTATTGATCCAAACGATCCCAACACCGTTTATGTGGCAGCTATTGGAAATCCTTATGGTATTCATCCGGAACGTGGTGTATATAAAACAACCGATGGCGGCGATAGCTGGAAATTAATTTTACATACAAACGACAGCAGCGGTTGTGCCGATCTGGTAATGGACCCAACCAATCCCAATAAACTGATTGCATCAATGTGGCAGCACCAGCGTACACCCTGGAGTTTTTACAGCGGCGGAAAAGGAAGCGGTTTATATATTACTGTTGATGGCGGAAAAAACTGGAAGAAACTTAGCAAAGATGACGGTATTCCTGATGGCGATTTAGGAAGAACAGGTTTAACCATTGCTTATAACGAACCATCAAGAGTTTACGCATTAATTGAAGCAACAAAAAATGGTTTGTATAAATCGGATGATGGTGGTTTTAAATGGGAGTTGGTTAACAGCGATAAAACTGAAGTAACCAATCGTGCATTTTATTTTCAGGATATACGGGTTGATCCGAAAAACGAAAACCGTTTGTACAATATCAAACAAACCATTACCATGAGTGAGGATGCCGGTAAAACTTTTAAAACCATTATTCCTTACAACGGTATTCATCCTGATCATCATGCATTCTGGATAAATCCACTCGATCCCAATTTAATCATTGATGGTAACGATGGAGGTATCGGCATTAGCAGAGACCGTGGCCGCAACTGGAACTTTAATGAACTGATTCCGGTAGGACAGTTTTATCATATTGCGGTTGATAACAAAATTCCATATAACGTAATGGGTGGTATGCAGGATAATGGAACCTGGCGTGGACCTGCTTATACCTGGCGTGGCGGAAGTATCCGAAATTATTATTGGGAAAATATAGGCGGCGGCGATGGCTTTGATGCAGCTCCCGATCCGGATGATAATGATTGGGTGTATTCCATGAGCCAGGGAGGTAATTTAGGAAAACAAAATGTGGCAACCGGCGAGCGCATGTCTATACAACCACCCATGCCCGATTTAAAAACAAGATTACGTTTTAACTGGAACGCTGCATTTGCACAAGATGCCTTCGATTCAAAAACAATTTATTATGGCAGCCAGTTTGTTCATAAAAGCACAAATAAGGGACTGACCTGGGAAATTATTTCTCCGGATTTAACAACAGATAATAAAGAACAACAAAAGCAGGATGATAATGGAGGCTTGTCGGTTGATATTACCGGCGCCGAAAATTTTAATACCATTCTTTGCATTGAACCATCAACAAAAGATAAAAATATAATTTGGGTAGGTACTGATGACGGAAACGTACAGCTAACTAAAGATGCTGGAAAAACATGGACCAGTTTCCGCGGAAAAATTCCCGGAATGCCACTTGGCGCATGGATACACCAGGTACGTGCAAGCCGTTACAATGCAGGCGAAGCCTTTGTTGTATGCAATGATTACCGCCGTGCCGATTTTAAACCTTACATCTTCCGCACAAAAAATTACGGACAAACATGGGAACGTATGATTGATGAGAAAAAAGTAAGGGGTTATGCATTATGTATGATACAAGATCCGGTGGAGCCTAATTTAATTTTTGTTGGTACCGAGCATGGTCTTTGGATAAGTTTTGATAATGGCGCAACTTTCCAGCAATGGAAAAATGGATACCCTTCTGTTTCAACTTATGATATGGCAATTCAGGAAAGAGAATCAGATTTAGTGATTGGTACTTTTGGCCGGGCTATTTATGTTTTTGATGATATTAAGCCATTACGCAAAGCCGCAGCCAACAATGGCAATAATTTTTCAAAAAAATTAACTGTGTTTCCTGCTCCCGAAGCATATATGGCCAGATACCGCCCAGGCCCTGGTTACGACTGGAGCAGCTGGGGTTTATATGAAGGCGATAACCGGGGAAGAGGTGCTTCATATTCATTCTACATAAAACCAGATACTACCAAAAAAGCAAAAGCAGATTCGGCATTAGTAAAAATTTACAACCAGCATAACGAATTGATACGCACATTAAAATACAAAGCAGATACTGGCTTTAACAGAAACAACTGGGGTTTCGAAATGAATGGTATCCGCCAGCCAGGTTCACCCAAACCAAAACCAAATGCAGGAGAACCAAGAGGTCAATCTGTTTTTCCTGGAACTTATAAAATGGTAATTACAGTTGGTAAAGAATCAGATTCAACTATGATTGTTGTAAATCATGACCCTACAGCGCCAGATAGTAAAGAGGTTTATGATGCCAAGGTGAAGATGATGGAAAGGCTTGATAGAAGCACCATGCGTTTAACGGAAGTTACCGACAGGTTAACAGAGGCAGAAGAAACCATTGCTAAAATTGAAGGGCAATTAAAAAATGAAGAAGGTAAAGCTATTGACAGTTTAAAAAAAGCTGGCAAAGCAATGACCGATTCCATAAAAAGCATTCGTAATTTTATTTTTGGCAAGCCACAGGAAAAGCAGGGCTACGGTTCGCCTTATCAACTTACTGTAAACGGTACATTGAGCGATGCCCGCAGCGAAGTTTTACGTAAGATTAAAGTTCCCGATCAGCAGGAAATCCGATTAGCTACAGAAGCAGAACAACTGGTTGACGAGGCCGTACAAAAAACCAATACATTTTTTAACAGCAAATGGGAAGATTACAAAAAACTGGTTGATAATACACCGGTAAGTTTATTTAAACCCTATAAAGTGATTGACTAAACAAATAAAAAAAAGCGGCTTAAAGGCCGCTTTTTTAGTCGTTATATTATATGATTTATCAGCTGCTTTTCTTGAGGATAAAAACTCTACCCAAACAGGTGGTAAGCCCTATGTTTAAAATTTTGTAGCTTTAGATAATTCTTTATCCATCTGAATGCCGGTTTTATTTTTTGCAGTAAATCAGGCTTATGTACAAAATATTTACACTTGCAGCGGTTATTTCAATTTTACCCGTTTCAAAAGAGAGCGGACAGCAATCTTTCAATGAAAAAGAACCGGTATATAATTTCTGCTTTAAAACGACTACTCCGGTAAATCCACTTGAGTTCACAAAGCAAAAACCTGTTGAAGCCCCGTCAGCAGACTGGATGGCTTCTGCACAGGAAAATATCCGCAACAGCGAATATCATTTTAGCTGGCAGGAAAAACAAAATTCATGGTCAACCCCAAACCGTAAAAATAATTTCCGGTTTTTTTATACTGAGGAAGGATTTACAGTTGAGCCCCGTACCACACAAATTCCTTTAGAGATTGATGATTTATTTACCACAGCAGACAAAGTAACATATAAACATCTGCCCGATTGGAAAATAAAATTCAATCTTAATAAAAAACAAATTGGTAAGGGAAGCTGGAAGGTTGCTGCCAATAAAGCAGAATACATTACTGATAAAGTTACCGTTCAATATATCAACAATGATGATGGTATGCGGCAGAATTTTATTGTGCATGCACCAATATCAAAAGAGGGCGAACTGAAAATAAACTTCAGCGTAAAAACAAAACTGAAAATAAAATCAACCGGCAGCCGTTTACAGTTCTTTCATAAAAAAGCGGGTAATGTTTTAAATTATGAGCAGTTAAAAGTGTGGGATGCAACCGGAAAAATATTAGACGCATCTTTACACAAAAACAATAAGAATAATTACAGCATACAGGTTAACGATGAGGGTGCTGTTTATCCAATTACCATTGACCCCATCAGCACAACGCCGGCTACAACACTCGAAAGCAATCAGGCAAACGCCCAATTAGGTTTTTCAGTTTCATCCGCAGGTGATGTTAATGGCGATGGATATAGTGATGTAATTGCCGGTGCTGGCAGCTTCGATGCTGGTGAAACTGATGAAGGCGCCGCCTTTGTTTTTCATGGTTCAAGTACGGGTGTAAGCATAACCGCAGCAGCAATTTTAGAAGGTAATCAGATAAATGCCCGTATGGGTTTTTCTGTTTCAACTGCCGGTGATGTGAATGGCGATGGATTCAGCGATATTATTGTGGGTGCCAATTTATATGATGACACTGAATCAAATGAAGGGGCAGCTTTTGTTTTTCATGGTTCGGCTGCTGGTATAAATCCTGTTGCTGCGGCTATGGTTCAAAGTAATCAGGCTGCTGCTCAAATGGGATATTCGGTGGCTTGCGCAGGCGATGTTAACGGCGATGGATACAGTGATGTTATTGTGGGCGCCTGGCTTTACGATAACCCCGAAGTAAATGAGGGTGTGGCTTATATTTATTATGGTTCGGCTACAGGAATAAATACAGCTTTATCAGCTCTTTTAGAAAGTAACCAAGCCGCTTCCAATTTTGGAATATCTGTTGCTGGCGCTGGCGATGTTAATGGTGATGGATACAGCGATGTGATTGTAGGGGCCGAAGATTATGATAATATAGAAACCGATGAAGGGGTTGTATTTGTTTATCACGGATCGATTACGGGAATAAATGTTGTTCCGGTAGTTTTTGTGGAAAGTAATCAAACCCTTTGCCAGTTTGGTTTTTCTGTTGCCAGTGCTGGTGATGTTAATGGAGATGGATACAGTGATATAATTGTGGGCGCTTATTTATTTAATAACGGGCAAGGTGGTGAAGGCGTAGCTTTCATTTATCATGGATCTGCTGGGGGTATAAACAATACCATGGCAGCAATTCTTGAAAGTAATCAGCTTGGTGCTAACCTTGGCGTATCGGTTGCCTGTGCCGGTGATATTAATGGCGATGGATACAGCGATGTATTGGCCGGGGCAAACAATTATGATAATGTAGAAAATAACGAAGGTGCTGTATATGTTTTTATGGGTTCAGCAACGGGTATAAGCACCGTGCCAGCAGCAATATTGGAAACCAATCAGGATAACGCACAGTTTGGCCGCTCTGTATCTTCGGCAGGCGATGTAAACGGCGATGGTTACAGCGATATTATTGCAGGGGCTCCACAATACGATAATCTCTTAAGTAATGAAGGTGCTGCATTTATTTTTCATGGGTCGGCAGCTGGTATTAGTGTTGCTCACTCAACAGCAACAACCTGCGCTCAGGTTAATTCAAGTTTTGGGTTTGCAGTAGCTTCGGCAGGGGATATTAATGCTGATGGGTACAGCGATGTAGTTGTGGGCGCCGTTTTGTACGACAATGGATTAGCTGATGAGGGTGCAGTATTTATCTTTCACGGAACGGCTGCCGGGTTAAATCCGGTTATAGCAGCTACTATTGCAGGCAATCAGGTCACGGCAAGATTTGGCCATGCTGTGGCTTCGGCAGGCGATGTTAATGGCGATGGGTTCAGCGATATTATTGTGGGAGCAACTTTATTCGATAATGGAACAACTGATGAAGGTGCAGCTTTTGTTTATCACGGTTCGGCAGCGGGCATTGTAACCACTGCAGCCACCACACTCGACAACGGACAGGCAAACTCAAATATGGGTATATCCGTAGCTTCGGCAGGCGATGTAAATGGCGATGGATACAGCGATGTGATTGTAGGCGCCAATCAATACGACAACGAACTTACAGATGAAGGTGCAGCATTTGTTTACCATGGTTCTGCCACAGGCATTAATCCCGTGGCCGCAGCAATTAGAGAAGGTGACCAGTTATCGGCCCGTTTCGGCCGTTCGGTATCAACCGCAGGCGATGTTAATGGCGACGGCTTTGCAGATGTAATCATTGGGTCAGCTTTATTTAATAATGACCAAACTGATGAGGGTGCGGCTTTTATTTTTCATGGTTCACCAACAGGTATTGCTGCCACAGCTGCATCATTGTTGGAGGTTAATCAGGCAAATGCCTGGTTTGGACTTTCAGTATCCGCCGCTGGCGATGTTAATGGCGATGGATATGCCGATGTAATTGTTGGTGCGCCTCTATATGATAATAATGAAACAAATGAAGGGTTGGCTTATGTTTTTCATGGTTCTGCTACAGGCATAGTTACCGCTGCCGCAACCGTTCTGGAAGTAAACCAGGCTAATGCCAATTTTGGTGGGTATGTTTCCGCCGCCGGTGATGTTAATGGCGATGGATATGCCGATGTGGTTATAGGTGCATCTTTATACGATAATGGTCAAACTGACGAAGGTGTTGCATTTGTTTATTACGGGTCTGTTACAGGTATCAATGCTGCCACATCATCCATTCTTGAAATAAATCAGGCTGCTGCACAAATGGGAACTTCTGTAAGCGGCGCCGGTGATATTAATGGCGACGGATACAGCGATATAGTTGTAGGGGCTCCGCAGTATGTAAATGGTGGCTTTCTTGAGGGAGGCGCTTTTGTTTTTCAGGGCAACAATCCGGGGATATCTCTGCGAAATAATTTAAGACTTTATAATACCGATCTGTCGACACCTATTAACAGCAGCAACTTTTTTTCCGACAATTTTGGTACCGGGCTTTTTGCAAAATCTTTTATCGGGCGGCAAAATGGAAAACTTGTTTGGGAAACCAGAATTAATTATGATGCTTACAGCGGTACGCCCATTACAAATAGTACGGTCTTTACATCGCAGCAAAGCGGTTATTCCGATCTCGGTGCAAGTGGTACCGAACTAAAAAATATTATCAATAAAATTCTGGCAAGCGGCCGCTATACTAAAATACGGGCAAGGCTAAAGTACAATCCGGTTACGGCAATAACCGGGCAGCTGTATGGACCATGGCGATATGTATCATCAGTTATAGATGGAAATAGCTTAGGCGCTTTGCCAATCGAATTAATTTCCTTTAACGCCGCCTGGCAGCAAAAAGGTAAAACAGCCAAACTTAATTTTGTTACCGATAAAGAAAGCGGCATCTGCTGCTTTGATATTGAGAAAAGCAGCGATGGTTTTAATTTTACAGCTATCGGTACTATTCCTGCAAAAAATACATCCGGTTTGCAATCTTATAATTTTACTGATAACCAGGCTACGGGCAGTAAACAATTCTACCGCATCAAAATAAAAAATATAACCGGGCAGTTTAATTACAGCAATATGCAGGAGCTGCAGCACAGCGGCGTAAAAGAAATCATTGTTTTCCCCAACCCAACAACCGATTTGTTGCAAGTACAATTAAACAACAGTTACAGCAGCATGCAGGTGAAAATCGTTAACTCCGCCGGCCAGGTGGTTAAACAGTTAAAGCTTAATGTTGTTAACTCAACCATCGGCATTCCTGTACAAAACCTGGCGGCTGGGCAATATTGGTTACACTTGCAAAATGGAAACGATATGCAGGTGCTGCAATTTGTAAAACAGTAATTTTTTCTGGCCTTAAAAATATTTTTTTTGCCGTTGAGCAGAGATTTTTTTATTCTTTGCCATCCCCTCTTAAATTTTTACTTTTGCCCATTAATTACAAGCTTATGAGTAATGTAAAACTGAGTGTGCTGGCCCAAACTTTGCAAGCTTCCGAAATTGTTCGCCTTGGGGCAACCATTAAGGAAAAAATGAAGCAGGGGGAAAAAATTTACAATTACACCATTGGCGATTTTGATTCCTCTATTTTTCCCATTCCGGCAGAACTGGAAGAAGAGATCATCAACGCATATAAAAACAGATACACCACTTACCCCGCCGCAGATGGAATACCGGAGTTAAGAGAGGCTGTTTCTTCCTTTATGAAACAACGGGGCGGATTAGATTATGCAGCAACCGAAATTTTAATTGCGGCAGGCGGAAGGCCGCTGATATATGCCTTATACCGTGCTGTTGTTGATAAGGGCGATAAGGTTATTTATCCTGCTCCAAGCTGGAATAACAACCACTATGTTCATTTTACCGAAGGGCAGCATATCATGCTGGAAGCAAAAAAGGAAAATAATTTTATGCTTACTGCTGCGCAGATAAAGGAGCATATAAAAGGAGCAACATTGCTTTCGTTATGTTCTCCATTAAACCCCACGGGCACTACTTTTGGTAAAGAAGAATTAACTGCCATCTGCGACCTGGTGATTGAAGAAAATAAAAGCCGTGCTGAGGACGATAAAAAATTATACCTGATGTATGACCAGATTTACTGGACCCTTACATTTGGCGATACTGTACATTATAACCCAGTAACCTTAAGACCCGAAATGAGACCTTATACCATTTTTGTAGATGGTATCAGCAAATCTTTTGCGGCCACCGGCGTAAGAGTAGGCTGGGCGCTTGGCCCAACCGATGTGCTGATTAAAATGCGTGGTATTAACAGCCATATAGGTGCATGGGCGCCCATGGCCGAGCAAAAGGCAGTGGCAAAATATTTATTGAAAACAGAGCAAATAGATAAGTATTTTTTGAATTTTAAATCGGAAATCAATGAACGGCTGCAAAGGATATTTGCGGGTTTACAGCAAATGAAGAAAGAAGGATTTACTGTTGATTCTATTTCTCCCGAAGCAGCCATCTACCTTACCATACAAATTGATTATGCCGGCAAAACAACAGCCAGTGGCAAGTTGCTGGCCACCCAGGCAGACGTTACTACTTATGTTTTAGATGAAGCAAAGATTGCTATTGTTCCTTTTTACGCTTTTGGCGCAAACCGGGAAAGTAGTTGGTATCGTCTTAGTGTAGGCACCTGCAAAAAAGAAGAGATTGACGAAATGCTTGGAGCGTTAAAAAACGCTTTGAGTAAGTTGAGTTAATTCTTACAATTTAAAAAAACAAAAGGCTTTAATTCCCTGTTGCGGATAAGTTTTCGAAGATGCATTTGTTTATTGATTACCCTGTATTTATTCAGGTCAATAATTTCGTGGGCGATAATTAAATTCTCTATTCTTTCGATAGTATAAAGCAACTGATGAAGCAGTTCTACTTCGTGTTCAATAGACTGAGGAGTCATCAACTCCTGATTGAACAGAACCAGTAAATCCCTGTTTGGATTGGTCATAGTTACTGTAAATTAATTTGGTTATTTATAACCCGACATTCCTGATATATTAGGACAGCCGCAACCTTTTTTTGAAGAGGCACAGCTTGTTGTTACCAATACGGTTACAATAATTAATAGCAGTAATGTCAATTTATTTGTTTGTTTCATAATTTTCAGATTACCAAATTAAACTATTTTCACAAACAATTATTGCTTTGTTTTGATGAAAGCTGAAAAAATTAACAACCCCGCAGACAGGCTCCATGTACTTGTATCCCCTTTAGACTGGGGACTGGGTCATGCAACCCGCTGCATTCCAGTCATATTTAAATTATTGCAATTGGGTTGTTATGTCTCAATTGCTGCTGAAGGGGCTGGGAAGATTTTACTGGAAAAGGAGTTTCCAAGCCTTAATTTTATAGAATTAAGGGGCTATCGCATGCAATATAGCCGTAATAAATTCTGGATGCCGGTAAAGCTTTTAATCCAGTTACCAAAACTTGTTTACCGAATCTATGCTGAAAACAGATGGTTGAAGAATAAGGCTGAAGAATATAAATTTGATCTTATCATATCTGATAACCGCCTTGGATTAAGCCATAAAAAAATTACCTGTGTGTATATTACTCATCAATTAAAAATAAAAACCGGTAATCGTTTTACAGAAAATCTTGCTCAAAAAATACACTATCATTTTATCAATAAATACAAAACATGCTGGGTGCCTGATGCTGATGGGGAAATAAATTTAGCAGGTGAATTATCTCATCCTGTTGGTTTGCCTGCTACACCTGTAAAATATATCGGGCCATTATCAAGATTTAATAAGACAGGTGCTGAAATTAAATATGATCTCTGCATCATTTTATCGGGACCCGAACCCCAGAGATCTGTGTTTGAAAAAATAATGCTGAAGAATTTAGAAAACTACAGCGGCAAGGCTTTTTTACTCAGGGGGCTTCCGGGTGAACCTGACATTAGAAAAGATCTTTCCAACACACTTGAAACACAAAATCACTTACCGGCCGCAGAACTTAACCTGATCATACAGCAATCAAGAATGGTTATTTGCCGCAGCGGATATACAACTGTGATGGACCTGGTTAAACTACAGAAAAAAGCAATCCTCGTACCTACGCCCGGCCAAACTGAACAGGAGTACCTGGCTGAGTACCTGCACAAAGAGTGGTTATTTTTTTCCACAACTCAACAGGGGTTTGTCTTGCAAAACGTCCTGACTAAAGCCGCAAATTTTAATTTCACCACAGAAAATTTTACTCAAAATAATTATGAAAAGATAATTGAGGACTGTATTAATTCAATCAGCCCGACTAATAGTGCAGATATTTAAAGCCCCGGTATATTTTTTTAAGGTCGGTAAACGGTGAATAGCTGATTGCATACCATTCGTCGCTTATCTGTAAACTTTCGGCCGGCAGTTCATTTAAAATTACCGGAAGGGATGTGCTGCTGAGCACAGCTTTTTTAATTACCGGCAATCCGTTTGATGGAGCGGCATAACCCACCCAGGTTTTCTGCCCATTTAATACCTGCAAAACATTTTTATAAAATCCTGCAGGTTTTTTTTGAATAAAAAAAAGTACCGGTATTCCAATAACAGAAAGTACAGCAACCATAATATCAATCAGTCTCTTATTCCTGCGGTTTACAGGTTTAGCGATTTTGTATTTCTTAGCCGCGGCAACATAGTCGCCACTAACATTTTTACTATCGCTGCCAACAATGCTGTTACTGCCCGATGCATGAAATTTATTCCGTACCCCCGCAGGCAGGTTTATAATTGTGCTGATTATTTTTTTAAAGCTAAATCCGTTTTCGCAAAAAATAATCTCTTTTATCGGATACTTTTTTACCAGGTCGGGCAACTGTTTTATATTTCCAAGAGCCGATACTGTTTCGTTTTTGTAAATATCTACCCGGCCTAAAATCCTTTCGGGTATTCCTGCTTTATCCATTAAATTTACAATGGCAGTAAAATCTTTTTCGCCGGCAACTACTATTGTTTGCCTCCGCTCTTCATTTTCATCTCTTGTTTCCAGATAACGCCATTTTATAAATAAGAGACGCATTAGATTCATTAACACAAATGCTGCTAATATTCCAAAGATTAAAATGCCTCTTGAAAACCTGATCGTTTCGGAGAGTAACCCATAAATGCTTAGCAACACCAGTGCCGCAATAAAAGTTGACCGTACCAGGTGTGATAACTTATATCCTTTATCATACAGCCCCGAATAATATGCTGCAATTAAAAAGATGGCAGTAAAAGCGGGAAATGCTATTAATAAAGTGTTAGGAGAGTAATTTACTTCCTGCCTGATATAATTACTCCAGACGATCTTTGTTACCCAGAATGCAGTTAATATAATGCCGGCATCAAGTATCGGCAAACCAATTTTTTTAAGCAGGTTTCCTATGGCTGAAAAACCAGCTCTTAAAATAATTGCTGTTTGTATTAAAAAAATAAAAATGCCGGCCTTGCTGCCGCTGTAGTGTTTTTTTACAAACAAACTCATGGCCTTATAAAAAAGGCGCACATAATTCATGCTTCCTCTTTTCGTACTCTCTCCTTTAAAATGAATGATTGTGCTTTCAGCAAAAAAGTAATTTTTATATCCTGCTTTCTGAATCCGGTAACTAAGGTCTACATCTTCGCCATACATAAAAAACTGTTCATCAAAATTTCCAATCTCGTCCAGTACTTTTTTAGATATCATCATAAAAGCCCCGGCTAGTACATCCACTTCGTGGTTTTCATTTTCTGTTAAATGACCAAGGTGGTACCTGGCAAATGTTTCAGAGCGTGGAAACAGCGCTGCCAGTCCGGTAAGTTTATAAAAAGATGTGAGCGGCGACGGAAAAGCTCTCTTGCTTTCTTTTAAAAAACTGCCGGTACCGTCAATCATCTTTATCCCAAGGGCTCCTGCATTTTTATTCTGTTCAAAAAATTCTATGCATTTTTCAATACAGTCTTCTGGCAGTATCGTGTCGGGGTTCAGGTAAAGAATAAAATCTCCCTTAGCAATATCAAGTGCCTGATTATTGGCAATTGCAAAACCAACATTGCTGTTGTTCCATATAAAATTTACATCCGGGAAAAGCGGAGTTAAAAACTCCCGGCTCCCGTCGGTTGAATTGTTATCAATTACGATAACTTCAGCATCAATTTGAAAACATGCTTTCTGAACTGAATGCAGGCATTGCTCCAGGAAGTACTTAACATTATAGTTCACTATGATGACTGATAAAAGCATATTCAAATATAGTAAAGAAGCCTTTGTATATTTGCGCCATGTTAAAAACAACACTTTTAAATGCGGTAGAAGCCGGTGCCAAACAACTGCGCCGTTACTTTAATAGTGAGAATTTAAAGATCAGTAATAAGGAAGGAATCAACAACTGGGTAACCGAAGCGGATCATGCGGCAGAAAAAGCAATCATTGATGTGATTAAAAAAGATTTTCCAGATCATTTTATTTTGAGTGAGGAGGTTGGTGAAATTGCAACCGATAGTGATACGAAATGGATCATTGATCCTATTGACGGCACCATCAACTTTGCCAGCGGCATTCCGCTTTGCTGTGTGAGTATTGGTGTGGAGCAAAACGGCGAGATGATCCTTGGCGCTGTGTACAATCCTTTTATCAATGAATTGTTTTTTGCGCAAAAAGGATATGGTGCAACACTCAATGACAAGATAATTCATGTTAGCAAGAAAACAGAAGTGCTGCATAGTTGCCTGGTCACAGGCTTTCCATACACATATCTTGATATGCCGAACGGGCCGTTACAGGTTTTTGAAAAACTGGTTCGTAAAGGTGTGCCTGTTCGCAGAATTGGCAGTGCGGCTATTGATTTGTGCTGGGTTGCGGCCGGCAGGTTTGAGGGTTTTTTTGAACACAGCTTAAGTGCCTGGGATACAGCAGCTGGATATTTAATTGTTGAAGAGGCTGGAGGAAAAGTAACTGATATGGATGGTAATAAATACTCTCCTTATCAGAAAAAACTAGTGGCAACAAACGGTTTAATTCATGATGAACTACTGGATGTGATTCACAATAGAAAACAGATTTAATGTACGATGTTGGAAGTACGATGTACGATTGTCTGCCTTTAAATTTAAAACACTTTTATGGACTCAGAGGAAATGAAACGCAGAACCAAACAGTTTGCCATTAATGTAGGGGTTTTAACACAAGGCCTTCCGGATTCTCAAATTAACAGGGCATATAGCAATCAAATTATTCGGTCAAGTAGCTCTGTTGGTGCTAATTACAGAGCATCCAGAAGAGCAAAGTCAAATGCCGATTTTATTAATAAACTAAAAATTGTTGAAGAAGAATTAGATGAAAGTTTGTTTTTTCTGGAATTATTAGCATTCTTTAATCAACCACAAAAAGAAGATATTGGTATTTTGTATAGAGAAGGTGAAACGTTATTAAAAATAATTGTTGCTTCAATCGTCTCTTCCAGAAAATAGCACAGGCGTACATCGTACATCTAAAATCGTACATTTAAATTATGGAAAGAACAGAAATATCAACCCTTGGTGAATTTGGTTTAATAGACCATCTCACCAAAAACAACGAAACAAAAAATGCATCTACAATTCTAAGCGTTGGTGATGATGCTGCTATAATAGATCATTTTGGGAGGCAAACAGTTATCAGTACCGATCTGCTGGTTGAAGGCATTCATTTTGATTTGATGTACACACCGCTGAAACATCTTGGTTATAAATCGGTGATTGTAAATATCAGCGATATATATGCCATGAATGCCAGCCCTACTCAAATTGTTTTAAGTATTGCAATAAGTAATAAGTTTAGTGTGGAAGCGTTAGATGAGTTTTACGAGGGAGTGTATGCCGCCTGCCAGCATTATAATATTGATCTTGTTGGTGGAGATACAACCACATCACAACGAGGATTTGTTATCAGCATAACAGCCATTGGTGAAGTTGCCCCTGATAAATATGTGAAAAGAGACGGCGCTAAAGTGAACGACCTGGTTTGTGTAAGTGGTGATTTGGGTGGTGCTTTTTTAGGATTGACTATTTTAGAAAGAGAGAAAAAAATATTTGAAGAAACCGGTGCTCAACCCGACCTGGAAGGAAGGGCATATATTGTTGGGCGCTTATTAAAACCCGAAGCCAGGAAAGATGTGATTGAATATTTTGCTGAGCATGATATTATGCCCACCAGCATGATGGACATCAGCGACGGGTTAAGTAGTGAGATGCTGCACATTTGTAAGCAAAGTAATGTGGGTTGTGTATTGTATGAAGACAAATTGCCGCTGAATGAAGAAAGTAAAGACTTTGCCTACAAACTGGAACTTGACCCAACGGCATGTGCGTTAAGTGGCGGCGAAGATTACGAGTTATTGTTTACAGTTTCGCAGGCCGACCATGAAAAAATTGCAAAGAACAACGGCCTTAGTATTATCGGATATATTACAGAGGCATCGGAGGGTAAAACATTTATTACCCGTGGTGGTAATAAACATGATTTGATAGCGCAGGGCTGGAATCATTTGAAATAAACAGAAACTTAAATCAGCAGTGTTGAAATTGGCAATCCCGATTTCAACTGTCAATAAATGAAAACTATAAAAAATATCCTGCTTCTTTCATTTGCTTTGTTTTTATATTCCTGTGCCGCCAGCAATAAAAACTACAATCCCAATAAAAAATATTCAACACAACAGTTGCAGCAGGATTATTCTTTAATGAGAAATATTCTTGAAACAAAACATCCGTCACTTTACTGGTACACGCCTAAGGATAGTATGGATTTGTATTTTGATAAATATTACAGTTCTATTAAAGACAGCATGACCGAGCAGCAGTTTGGCTGGCAGGTAATTGCGCCGCTTACTGATAAAATTCATTGCGGCCATACCAGCTTCGGCCGCAGCAAGGCTTATAATAACTGGGCTGCCGATAAAAAATTTCCCTCCTTTCCGCTTTTTTTAAAATGCTGGAATGATACGATGGCCGTTACTGCCAATCTGAACAGAAAAGATTCTGTTCTAAAAAAAGGCACGCTTATCACATCGGTAAATGGTTTAAAAAATAATGAGCTTGAAGAAAAGATGTTTGAGTATATGACCGAAGACGGTTATGCCAACAATGTAAATTACCTGAGGCTCAGCAGTAATTTTCCTTACTACCACCGCAATATTTTGGGCATCAGTAAGAACTATGCAGTAACCTATATAGACAGTACGGGCACAGAAAAAAAAACCACTATTCCGGTAATTGATGTTTCCAAAGACAGTAGCAGGAAAAAAAGGATTGGTGTTGTTGCAAAAAAAGTGAAGAAAGATAAAAAAGAAACAAGACAAAAAAGATTGCTTGATATCAGGTCACTGGCTGTAGACACAGCAAACAATACTGCTATCGTAACTATCAATACTTTTTCATCGGGCAGCCTGCGTAAATTTTACAGGCAAACATTCAGGTATATTAAAAATACAGGTATTGATAATGTTGTGCTTGATATCAGGAGCAATGGCGGCGGCAGGATCAGGTTATCAACCTTGTTAACCAAATACGTAAGCAGGGTTAATTTTAAAGTGGCCGACACTTCTTATGCTGTTACTAAAACCTTACGGCCTTATTCAAAATATATCAAACAAAGTTTTATCAACAACCTTGGTTTATTTTTTTTAACCAAAAAATATAACGACGGGCTTTATCATTTCGGACATTGGGAAAGAAAAATAAATAAACCGAAAAAAGTAAATCACTACGCCGGTAATTTGTATGTATTGATAAACGGAAATACTTTTTCGGCGGCAGCATTGTTCAGCAATGTGGTAAAGGGGCAGCCTGCTGTTGTTTTGGTTGGAGAAGAAACCGGCGGCGGCTGGCATGGCAACAATGGTATTCTTATTCCCGATATCACTTTACCAAACACAAACCTGAGAGTGAGGCTTCCTTTGTTCCGGCTGGTTCAATATAAACATGTTGCAAAAGATGGCCGGGGTATTCAACCAGATATTTATATTAGCACCAACTATGATGCTCTTTTAAAAGGAGTTGATTATAAAATGCAGGTGGTGATGGATATGATTAAAGAAAAAGCTGTCAGGAATTAAGTATTGAGGTATTTATAAAACCTTAAACGAATCTGCATCTTTCCAAAACGGAAATTTAGTTCTTGTTTCTTCCAACAGTTCTTTCTGTAGTGTTATTGTGTTAACATCTTCTTCATCGGCCATATGATAAAGTACCTGACCCAATGGATCAATAATTAAACTGTTGCCGCTGTAATGAATATTGTTGGCATCTGTACCAACCCGATTAACTCCAACTACATAACATTGGTTTTCTATTGCTCTTGCACATAATAATGTTTTCCAGGCATGACTACGACGCTCGGGCCAGTTAGCTACATAGATCAATACATCATACTCCGCACCAGCCTCATTTTGTACCTGTCTTGCCCAAACCGGAAACCTCAGATCATAACAAACAAGTAAATTAATCTTCCATCCCTTTACCGAAGCTATCAATCTTTTATTGCCGGGGCTGTAATGTTTGTCTTCTTCGGCATAAGCAAATAAATGTCTTTTATCATAATGGCCATATTGCCCGTTGGGCAACATCCAGATCATCCGGTTATAATAATTTCCATCTTCTTCAATCATCAGGCTGCCGGTAAGTACAATGCCGTTTTCTCTGCTCATTCTCTTCATCCATTCAACCGATTCCCCATCCATGGTTTCGGCCAGCCGTTCCGGTTTCATACTAAAACCTGTATTAAACATCTCCGGCAATACCACTATCTCAGTCTTTTGTTCAATGCGATTGATCTTTTGCTCAAGCATAAGCAGATTAGCAGATTTTTCTTCCCAGATCAAGTCTGTTTGTATAGTAGTTATGGCGAGGGTTGACATGTACGTTATTTATACTCAAATTTACGAATTGATCGAACATAAAAGCTGTAAACCGTTTGCGGCTGCTGTTTTATCTTCCATTAAAAAACAAATCAGTACTTTTGCATTCCACTTCCTTTCACAAGACGGCCTGTTGCAGGCTTTGTGGTAAATAAATATTTCCTGCTGATTCAGAAAATGCAACGTCTTTGCCAGCCCAATTAAACACAAATAAACCATTTAATGCCATTTAAAAAATTAGATCTAATTGATCCTATCCTGAAAGCATTGAGCACAGAAGGATACACAACCCCAACGCCCATCCAGGCACAAAGCATTCCCCTGATACTTGAACAAAGAGACCTGTTAGGCTGTGCACAAACCGGCACAGGAAAAACAGCGGCTTTTGCCATTCCGATATTACAGTTATTGTATAAAAATAAGGGTGAAGAACGTGGACCACACAAGATAAAAGTGCTGATATTAACACCCACACGTGAGTTGGCGATACAGATTGATGAAAGCTTTGCGGCCTATGGTAAACATACCGGCCTTACACATACTGTAATCTTTGGCGGTGTTTCGCAATTACAACAAACCAATATTTTACGCAGGGGCGTAGATATTTTAGTTGCTACCCCCGGCAGGTTACTTGACCTGATAAGCCAGGGTTTTATTGATCTCAAATTCCTGAAAATTTTTGTACTTGATGAAGCAGACCGTATGCTCGACATGGGTTTTATACATGATGTAAAAAGAATCATTACCAAGCTGCCCGAAAAAAGGCAAACACTTTTTTTCTCAGCAACCATGCCTCCCGAAATTCAAAAGCTGGCCAATGTTTTATTAACCAATCCTGCGTATGTAGAAGTTACTCCGGCATCTTCAACAGTTGATGCCATTGAACAAAGCCTTTTTTACGTTGATAAAAAAGACAAGCCTTCTTTGTTGCTGCATTTATTTAAAGACAAGTCCATTGTTACTGCATTAGTATTTACCCGTACCAAACACGGAGCTGATAAAGTTGTAAAATTCTTACATCGCAATAATATTACTGCGGCGGCTATTCATGGTAATAAATCGCAAAACGCCAGGCAAAATGCATTGAGCAATTTTAAGAATGGTAACACCCGTGTATTGGTAGCAACAGATATTGCCGCACGGGGTATTGATATTGATGAACTGAGTCATGTTATTAATTTTGAATTACCCAATGTTCCGGAAACTTATGTACACCGCATTGGCCGTACAGGAAGAGCGGGTAATACCGGTATAGCATTTTCATTTTGCGGCGCAGATGAAAGGGCTGAACTAAAAGATATTCAAAAACTGATTGCTAAAAATATTCCTGTTGTTGAGCAGCATCCGTTTCCATTAAGTGCCGAAAGTTTTAATGCTCCTCCGGCACCAAAACAACAGCAACAACAACCGAAACGGTCCAGGGGGTATGGTAACAATGACAGGAACAAAAAAAGAAATTTTGGTAGTAGTGGACGTAATGAGCGAAATTATAATACCCAGTAGCCACATTGCAAACATGAATCTTGTACAGTATCTTAGGGGTCTAAACTAATTAAATTATGAAAAAATCATTCCTTGGCATTTTAGCTATTCTTTTTTCGCTAATTATTTTAAACTCCTGCAGTAACGAACCTGCAAAAACAGAAACAGCTGCTTTCAGCCTTGACAGCGCAAAAGCTGCCATAGCTGCAAGTAACATTGCCTTTGGCGAAAGCTGGGCAACCGGCGACTCTGCAAAATTTGCAAATTGTTATGCTTCCGACGGGGTAATGAGTCCACCCAATATGCCTGCTATGGCAGGAACTGCAGCCATAACTGCTTTTTTTAATGAAGGTTACAAGTGGGGGATCAGAAATATCGCATTAAAAACGAATGAGGTTTTTGGTGGTAAAGATTGTGTTGTAGAAACCGGAACCTATGAGTTGTTTATGGAAAACAATGTTTCGGGCGACAAGGGAAAGTTTATTGTTATGTGGAAACAGGAAAACGGCAATTGGAAAATGTATCGTGATGTATGGAACAGTGATTTACCCCCTCCTCCTCCCCCGCCGGCTAAGTAAACACCTTTTTAAAAACCGTCCCGTTATAAAGAGCGGGACGGTTTTTTATTTAGGATAATTTTCCAAAATAAAAATCTTATTTTCAATCAGATTCTTATTATTGTTTACGCAGCTTTACAATCTGATAATTTATATTTTATGGGTGCTCAAAAATATCTCTCCTATTTTTTAAATCCGTTGTTAAATCCGCTGGAATTATTACGTACTAAAAAAGTGCTGCGGGTAAATCAAACAATCGTTTCAAACCGAAAGGAGGCTGAAAAAACAACCTTGTTTGTTTATGATTATGATGCGAAGAATATTGATTATAAACCACTAGATAATATTACGGACAGCTACCCTTATATTGACACGCCTGCGGTTTCATGGATAAATGTAGACGGATTAAGAAAAGATGATGTGGAAACAATTTGTGCTAAATATGGTATTCATAACCTGATCAGTGAGGATATTTTAAGCCTTGGTCAGCGTGCTAAAACCGATGAAATAAACGGTTTGCTTTATTCTTTATTAAACATGCTGTACTTCAATGAAAAAGAATCTTCTGTTGAAGTGGAACAGATAAGTATTGTGCTTGGCAAAAATTTTGTGATCAGCTTCCAGGAAGACCCGTCCAGAGATGTTTTTAATCCGTTAAGGGAAAAGCTGAAGATCAATAACTCCAAGATCCGCCAGAACGGAGCTGATTTTTTATTTTACTCATTGATTGATATGATCGTTGATAATTATTTTGTGGTAATGGAACAGTTGGGCGAAAAAATTGAAGAGCTGGAGGAAGATATTGTACGCAATGCAAATACCCGGAGCCTTGCCAAAATAAATATGTTGCGTAAAGAGATGATCGTTCTTAAAAGAAGTGTGGCTCCGGTAAGGGATCTGGTAAATGGTATTTTAAGAAGCGAAAGTGAACTGATTGAAGATAAAACCGAAAAATACTTTAAGGATGTGTATGATCATATTTTACAGGCAAACGACCTTGCGGAAAACTATCGTGATATGATGATGAACCTGAATGATCTTTATTTAAGTAATGTAAATTTAAAAATGAACGAGGTGATGAAGGTGATGGCAGTTGTAACCTGCTTACTTGCGCCGGCAACAGTTATCGGCGGTATTTTTGGAATGAACTTTGAAACCATTCCGCTGCTTCACAATAAATGGGGTTTTTTTATTTCTGTATGCCTGATGTTGTCTATTCCTTTGGTGATGATCAGGTTGTTTAGAAAAAGAGGTTGGTTTTAGGCCTGCGGCGTTTTAGGCTTTTTATAAATGGGGACCGTACTGCAGGGCTCGCCATACATGATGCTTTTGGCAACAGGCCTTAACATGCCTGTAATGGCAACATAAGCAGATTCTGTAATGGCTAATTCGCCACAGCCTTTTATTACAACTCTTTTATCTTCATAATCGGCAATATTTATTTTGGCGATATTTTTTAAGAAAAGGGTTTTGTGTAAAAAATCCTTGTCGCCAAAAACTATTTCTTTTGCAACAGGTTGCAGGTAACTGGTTACAAGCATATAGGCCCACATAGGTATAACCGCATCGGCAGAACAGGTAACCGCAACATTTTTTCCCTCGTATGATGTAAGGTCCAGCATCTTCATTGTCTCTCTGAAATCTTTTTCTTTTAATATCAAGCCCATGAATAAATATTCCTTCATATCAAATACCTCTATTTCCTCTTTGGGATAAAACTCTTCAAGATCAAGCGTTATAATGCCGCTTTCCGAAACCTTATTTACAAATACCTCTTCCATAATGTAAAGATAAAACAAAACAGCCATCAGTTTTGTTCTGATGGCTGTTCAATAAGCTATTTAATAATTAGAAGAATTTACTCCTTTCGTCTTTAATAGTTGCTTTTTTACGTAACCCTTCAAACCAGTTTGTTACTGCCTGATTACGCAATGCTGCAGTTTGTTGTGCCCTTGTCTGCACTTTATCTTCGAGCGGGTCTGTTGTTTTTTCACCAATACTGTTTACTTTAAAAACATAAACCCCCGCTTTACCCGCAACCGGTGCCGCTACTTTGTTAAGGTTAGCTTTATTAAACATGGCACCAATTAATTTTGGTTCGTTACCAATAGTATTAATTATTTGAGATTTAAATGTTATTGAAGAATCTGTGCCAGCAGTTAGTATTTCTGTTGTATATTTTGCTGAAGCGCTTTCCAGTGTTGGATTAGTACCCAGTGCTTTTATTATTTCAGCAGCTTTCTTTTCTTCTCTGATTGCATTCTCAGCTAAAGGCCTTGCTGTTTCAACATCCTGAGTTCCTTCTTTATATATCTTATCAACCATAGCTACTACAAACTGATCTCCAACCGGCATCGGATCGCTCACGTCTCCTTTTTTAGCTTCAAACACCCATCGCACCAATTGCCTTGCATCCTGTAGCTGGCCAACCTGAGCATCATTTTCCTTAATTAATGTAGGTAATGAAATTTTTTGCAGGCCATTTTTTTGAATATAATCTTCCATTTTCTTTGGATCTTTTTCCGCAGAAAGTTTGATTGCATCGTTACTTGCTTTATTGATTGTTTCTTCGCTTGCAAAAATTTCTTTCGCCAGTATGCCTACTTTATATGCCGGTTCAAAATTATATTGGTTTAATACTTCTATATAATGATATCCAACATAACCATTTTGGTCAATTCCCAATACCACTTTCTTGGTACCTACGGGTTCGTAGAAAACAGTACGGTAAAAAGAATCAACTAAGGTATTGTTGTAATTAAAGCTATATGCTCCACCGGTTCCTTTGCTTCCCGGATCATCAGAATATTTTAAAACCATGCTGTTAAAATCTGCGCCGCCGGCTATAGCGGCAGCAATACTGTCAACTAATGTTCGGGCTGTTGTATCGGGCCTTATATTATTCGCTATTTGTCCTTCTTTTAAATCAGCTATTTTAATCAATATATGGCGGCACCTTACACTATCTGGCAGTTGTTTTACATCAACCATTTTTGCAAGTTTATACCCATTTCCATCAAGATAAGGTCCAAATACCTGTCCTTTTTGTAAAGCCAGTATACTGTCTTTGTAATTTAACTCGAGTTTACTTTTCCAAACAAAATCTTCGTTAAAAGGCTCTGCCGAAGCGTTCCGGGCTAAAAATGTTTTTGCGTTAGGTTCGTTTGTAAAATCAGTTTTCAGTGATTCAATTACAACCTTTGTTTTGGCACTGTCAGCTGCACTTGGTAACTGGCTGAATCCTATATATGAAATCATACGCCCGGCTTCCTGCTTAAATAGATCTTTACGGTTTTGCACATATTTTTCAATTTCAGCATCGGTAACTTTAATAGTACTGTCGTTGATTGTCTGATAAGGAATCTGTACATAAGAAACTGTTGCAAAAGATTTGTTTTCTTTTGCATCTTTTTCTTCCATCCAGGCAGGGTAGTAAGCACTTGCATTTAATAACGCAAAATATTTTGTTGAAACGCTGGTTAATTTTTGTGGTTCAATTATCTGTGCATTAATCACATCCCATTCCTCCCCCTTCATTTTTTTAATATTGGTCAATGCCTGGCCAAGCTTTGCTCTGTCTAATTTTCCTGTGGCCGGATCAATCATTGACCTGTCTTGCATCAATGGGTTAGAGGGGTCATCGCTCTTTAGTATATTATCAAGTTCTTTTGATGTAAACTCTATACCTAATTTTGACGCTTCTGCATAAAATACGCTTTCAGCTACAATCTGGTTCCAAACCTGTTCACGAATTTGAGCAGATCGGGTACTTGTTGGTCTTTGGCCCGATTGCTGTTCTTCCTGTTTTTCCAAAAGGTTCCATTTTTTATCAAACTCATCCTTCTCGATAGAATTACCATTTACTTTACCTATACTACCGGAAGCGGCACTCATATTATTACCGCCCTGTTTGGCATCCATTAAAATAAAACCAATTAAACTAAGCGAAATGACCACAATTACAATTGCGGCTCCCTTATCACGAATTCCCTGAATAATTTGCATATCTGTTATATATTAAATTTGGACGGCAAAAATAGGTTAAAATTGAATATAAAATTGGTTTTAAAGCTTGTAAACACATTATAGTAAGCGTTAATAGAGTATTCCGATATCTTGCTTTCGAATTAGTTAGAGTGTGTAAATATTACAGATGGTTATTTTTGGGTTTTTAACAGCTCTTTGTTAATAAGCCTTATTTGCTGTTGAAAAGCCGGTATTTCACAATTAAAATCTATGGATAAAATGCGTAAAGATTTGGAGTTTATAAATTCAGGGATGTACTACTGTTACTAACCTGTAAATTATACATTCATTATCAACAGGGTTAAATTAATAATATATAGTTATTTTTTACAGGGCTATAATTATTAACCGGTGTTGAAAAATAATATAGCAGGTATTTATTTTCTTTTTATATCGGCATTATCAGCTCTATTTATTAATATTTTAAAATGTTAATTTCGTGTGGATGATGGTTAATAAAACAAAGGTTTTAATTTTACATCAGCTGCTGTTTTTATTCTTTCCACAAATTAACAGCCCTAGTAGTAGTAGATGATTATATAAATAAGTAGTATTAATACATATTATGACAGATATTAACAGTGCAAAAGAAGCAATTGAAAAAAATGGATTTATGAATGTTGATATAGATCCGGTAATTGATTTGTTTGCGGAAATAGAAAAATTAAAAAAAGAAAAAAATGCAATAATTCTTGCGCATTATTACCAGGAGCCTGATATACAAGATGTAGCAGATTATATTGGGGATAGTTTAGGTTTGGCGCAGGAGGCAGAAAAGACAAAAGCTGATATTATTGTTTTTGCCGGCGTTCATTTTATGGCCGAAACCGCAAAGATTTTGAATCCATCAAAAAAAGTTTTACTGCCCGATTTAAAAGCGGGTTGTTCTTTAAGCGATTCAGCTCCACCTCCGTTGTTTAAGTTGTTTAAGGATAAACATCCTGAGCATAAAGTAATTACTTACATAAATTGTTCTGCAGGTATTAAAGCATTAAGTGATATTATCTGTACGTCTTCTAATGCCCAAAAAATCGTTGAAAGTTTACCGGCTGATCAACCTATCATTTTTGCTCCAGATAAGAACCTTGGGGCTTATATAAACAAACAGACAGGTAGAAATATGGTGTTATGGAATGGCGCATGTATGGTTCATGAAATTTTTAGTCTTGAAAAAATAACAAAGTTGAAGATCCGGCATCCGCAGGCAAAGATAATTGCACACCCAGAGTGTGAAGAAGGAGTTTTACAAGTTGCAGATTATATTGGAAGTACAACCGGGTTATTAAATTATTCTAAAAACAATAATGCAGTAGAATTTATAGTTGCAACTGAAACAGGTATACTTCATCAAATGCAAAAATCCAGCCCAGAGAAAACATTTATTCCTGCTCCGCCCAATAATAGCTGTGCATGTAACGATTGTCCGCACATGAAATTAAATACACTTGAAAAATTGTATTTATGCCTTAAATACGAATTACCGGAAATATTGATGGATGATGAGTTAAGGCTTGCTGCAAAAAAACCGATTGATGAAATGTTGAGAATAAGCGCTCAATACGGGCTCTAATTTTATTTAAAATATTTTATCAGTTACTTTAAGTTTACAACTACTTAGTATTCTATCACGAATTAATAGAAAGCTAAAGAAATTTTGTAATTTTTCGTAATCAAAAATTAAATTCGTAAAAAGATAAATTTATGGCAATTCCATCGGTTGATTTGAGAGATTTTTTAAGTGGAAATCCTGAAGAAAAAAAACAATTTGTGCATAAGCTGGGTATCGCTTACGAGGAAATAGGATTTGTTGCTGTAAAAAATCACGGTATTTCAGATAAACTAATAACCGATTTATACCAGCATGTTCAACAGTTTTTTTCATTGCCTTTGGTTGAAAAGAAACAATACGAACTGAAAGATATGGCTGGCCAGCGAGGATATACGAGTTTTGGAAAGGAACATGCAAAAGGAAGTGAAGCTCCGGATTTAAAGGAGTTTTTTCAATATGGACAGATAGCAAGGGATGGTTTTGTGGATGAGTTTTATCCAGACAATGTGAAGGTAAACCAGGTAGAATATTTTAATAAAACTTTCGACGATGCATACCGTGCATTTGAAAACTCCGGAAAAGCTTTATTGCAGGCAATAGCTTTATACCTGGGATTGGCAGAAAATTATTTTGATGAATTTGTGCATAATGGTAACTCTATTTTAAGAGCAATACATTATCCGCCAATTACAACAGAACCTGCAAGTGCAATACGTGCAGAGCAGCATGAAGATATTAATTTGATTACACTGCTTGTTGGGGCATCTGCTGATGGTTTGGAAATATTATCTAAACAGAATGAATGGGTGCCTGTTACTTCACTTCCCGACCAGATTGTTGTTAATGTGGGGGATATGCTACAAAGGTTAACCAACAATAAATTATGCAGTACTACACACAGGGTAGTTAATCCAGCCAGGGAATTTTGGCATACATCACGTTTTTCAATTCCCTTTTTTCTACATCCTAAATCTTCCATGAGTTTAACATGCCTTAAAAACTGTATAGATACTGATCACCCGTTGCAATATGAGAATATTACAGCCGGTGAATATTTAAATGAAAGATTGATTGAAATTGGTCTAAAGGCATAACAGGATAAGGTTGGCTTAACAAATGCAAAATTTAGTTATTGATAAAACTTCTGCGGCATATTCCGTTTTTAAAAGCTGTGTTTTTGCATAGTGTATCTGCTTTTGGTGGTCCACAAGGCCATATTGGTATGGTTTTAAAAACTTTTGTTGACAGAAGAGGCGATTTAACGAAAGAGGAGCTAATGGAGTATATTTCTTTTTGTCAGCTTTTACCAGGAGCTTCTTCAACCCAAACACTTACACTGATCGGCTACAAAAGAGGGGGAATAAAACTTGCCGTTCTTACCTTACTTATATGGATACTGCCAGCCTGTATTTTAATGGGGGGATTGTCTTTTGTTGTGGGAGATATTGGAAAAGAGAATGATATCCAGACAAGTCTGTTTAAATTTATACAACCGATGGCAATAGGTTTTTTGGCGTACGCTGCATTTAAAGCATACCATGTAAGCATAAAGAATGTAATTACACAAATAATAATGCTGGTTGCTTTGGTGAGTACATATTTACTTTTTAAAACACCCTGGATAATTCCAGTGTTAATTATTTGTGGCGGAATAGCAACAAACTTCAGCGATAAAAGAATTCCGGAAAGCGAGGTTGTGAAGCCAAAGCAGATAAAATGGACAAATATTTGGTTATTTGTTTTGATTTTCGTTGTTGCGGGGGTTTTAAGTGAAACAGCAAGAAAACAGAACTGGGAAAATAAAAAACCTTATAATTTATTTGAAAACTTCTACCGGTTTGGATCCTTCGTGTTTGGGGGAGGTGATGTGTTAATTCCTTTAATGTTGGATCAGTATGTAGTAAGGCCAACTTCCGAAAGAGCGATTAAAAAAAATCCGGACCTTATTAAAGTAGAAAGAGAAGAGTTACTTACCGGTGCAGGAATGGTAAGAGCTATACCTGGTCCTGTGTTTTCAATAGCTTCATTTATGGGAGGGGTTGCACTAAAGGATGAAGGGCCAAAGATTCAGTTGCTTGGGTGTATCATTGGCTCCGTAGCTATATTTCTGCCAAGCGCATTGTTGGTATTATTCTTTTTTCCGGTATGGCAAAAACTTAAAAAATATGTGGTTGTTTTTCGATCACTTGAGGGTATTAATGCTGCTGTTGTTGGTATTATGATTGCAGCTACACTATATCTTGTTAAAGATGTTTCTATCATGTCCCTAAATCCTGTTAGTTTTGTAAACATCGGAGTAATAGCAGGTACATTTTTAGTTTTACAATTTTCTAAAATTCCCCCTCCGTTTATTGTGTTATTTTGTCTTTTAACAGGCCTTATTTTTTAATCAACCCCTGTAGTAACCAGCCAGCTCAATCTCTTCTTTAACCACATCAGGTACCAGGTAACGGATTGATTTTTTGTTTTTTATTAACTTACGGATATGAGTAGACGATATTTCAAGTAATGGTGCATTCAGTATATGAATAGTGGCTCCGTGGGTTTCTAAAACATCAAAACCTGGCCGGAGGTATATGTAAACGGAATAGTTGTGAGCAATAACTTCATAGTTCTTCCACTTGTTTAAATTTTGAAAACCATCGCTGCCCATGAGAATAAAAAACTCATAGTCAGGGTGTTTTTCTTTCAGGTAAGCCAGTGTATCAACAGTATAAGAGGGTTTGGGCAGATTAAACTCAACACTACTAGCTCTTAAATTATTCTCACCGTCAATGGCCGATTTTATTAAATGTAAACGTTGATACTCGTTTAATAGAGAGGTGGTTTGTTTAAACGGATTTTGAGGTGATACCACAAACCAAACCTGGTTAAGATCAGTTTCATTAACTGCATGGTTTGCAATAATTAAATGCCCGGTGTGTACGGGGTTAAAAGAACCGAAATAGAGGCCTATTTTCATTATTAAGAAGCTAAATTATTTACTTAGGTTGCCAACGGGAACCTCATCAACCCAAATCATTTCTGCTTCATCAAGCCTGAGACTCAGTCGATACCCAGCAACGGTAATGGAAATAGGGTCACCCATGGGTGCCAATTGAACAACCTTTACAAGTTCCCCGGGAATACAACCCATCTCCATCAGCTTTAAAAAAATCTCATCACTTTCAAATTCCTTGATTACCGCAGCCTTGCCAACTGCTAATTCTGATAGCCTTTTCTTCATCTAAGTCTTTTTCAATTAGAGTTATATTGGTACAAATGTATCAAATCAATATTGTTGTCTAATTTCGATATTAGAAATAACAATATGAGCAAAGTACAGTTTTTGTTTCACGACAGGAGTTCAACACTAATTCAAAGGAATAACCTTAAAATATTTATAACAGAATTATTTAAAAGGGAAGGAGCCACTTTACGGCACCTCACTTATGTTTTTTGTTCAGATGAGTACCTTCTAGGCATAAACAAGCAGTTTCTAAACCACGATTTTTACACGGATATTATAACTTTTGATCTCAGCTCCCAGGAAATAGGTATCAAGGGAGAGGTTTATATAAGTATTGATCGGATTAAAGAAAATGCCAGTAAACATAAAACTGCATATAAAGATGAGCTTCATCGTGTGATTTTTCATGGTGCGTTACACCTTTGTGGCTATAAGGATAAGAAAAAAATTCAGATAGAAAAGATGAGAATGAAAGAAGATGAATACCTTATGATGTATTTCGAATAGGTTATTTGTTTCACGTGAAATTCAAATAATGTAATAACTCCGATAAGCCCATCGTTTCACGTGGAACAAAGGGGTTTATTAAAAATCGCAAAGTTCTGATTACCTACCTTTGCAGCATGTTCCAGGAATATGATATAATTGTTGTGGGTGCTGGCCATGCCGGCTGCGAAGCCGCTGCTGCTGCCGCAAACCTGGGTAGCAAGGTTTTGTTGGTTACCATGAATTTACAAACCATTGCCCAAATGAGCTGTAATCCGGCCATGGGCGGCATTGCCAAAGGACAAATTGTTAGGGAAATTGATGCCATGGGCGGGTATAGCGGAATTGTTACTGATAAAACCATGATTCAGTTTCGTATGCTTAACCGCTCAAAGGGTCCTGCGATGTGGAGCCCAAGGGTGCAAAGTGACCGGATGCAGTTTGCTGCTACTTGGCGTGAAATGCTGGAAAACACCCCAAACGTAGATTTTTACCAAGATACCGTTAAGGGAATAATTGTAGAAGATGGAAATGCTTGTGGTGTTAGCACTGGTTTGGGACATGAAATAAGGTCGAAATCGGTTGTTTTAACCAACGGCACTTTTTTAAATGGCGTTATTCATATAGGAGATAAAAATTTTGGAGGAGGCCGAATGGCTGAGAAATCTTCAGTAGGCATAACCGAACAATTGGTTTTGCTTGGTTTTGAGACGGATCGATTAAAAACAGGAACACCTCCAAGAATTGATGGTCGTAGCCTGAATTACTCAAAAATGGAGGAGCAGAAGGGTGACGACGAGATTGTGGGCTTTAGCTTTTTGGATTTTGAAAGAATTAAACCAACAGAGCAAAAAAGTTGCTGGATAACTTATACTAACGAAAAAGTACACGATCTGTTAAGAACAGGTTTTGAACAAAGCCCGATGTTTCAAGGGAGGATACAAGGTACCGGTCCAAGGTATTGTCCAAGCATTGAAGATAAAATAAGCCGTTTTGCACAAAGAGATCGACACCAGTTGTTTGTTGAACCCGAGGGAAATAATACAATTGAAATTTATGTGAACGGCTTCTCAACCTCTTTACCAGAAACGATTCAATTTCAAGCACTTAGGTCAATATCTGGCTTCGAAAACTGTAAAATGTTTAGGCCTGGGTACGCTATAGAGTACGATTTCTTTCCACCCACACAACTGAAATTCAGCCTGGAAACCAAGTTAATAAACAATCTTTTTTTTGCAGGGCAGATTAACGGAACCACAGGTTACGAAGAAGCTGCTTGCCAAGGTTTAATGGCAGGGATTAATGCCCATCAAAAAACCCGGAATCTGGAACCTGTTATTTTAAAAAGAAGCGAAGCATATATAGGTGTATTGATAGATGACCTGATTAACAAAGGAACCGAAGAACCTTATCGAATGTTTACCAGTAGGGCCGAATTCAGAACGCTTCTGCGTCAGGATAATGCAGATTTACGGTTGACAGAAAAAAGCTACCGGCTGGGTCTGGCATCGCAGGAGAGAATGGATAAAGTGAAAGCGAAAAGAGAGAATCTGGAGAAAGTAAAATCGATATTAGCTTCGCTGAGCCTGGATTCAGAAGAAACTTCGGAATTTTTAAAAAGCGTACAATCATCTACGTTACTAAGTAAGCAGAAAGCAACACAGGTATTGCTGAGGCCCATGGTTTATCTGCAGGAAATGATTAATGCTGTACCTAAAGTAAAAGAAGCACTTTCCGGTTTCGACAGGGAAACGCTGGAGCAGGCCGAAATACAAATCAAGTACGAAACCTATATTGAAAAAGAAAAAGAACTAGTTGCTAAAATGAGTCAGTTGGAAGATTTAATAATTCCCGATAACTTTAATTATGAAAAGCTGGTTTCTTTAAGTAATGAAGCCAGGCAAAAATTCACCAAAATAAAACCAAGAACATTAGGCCAGGCATCCCGTATTTCGGGCGTTAACCCCAGCGATGTTCAGATTTTAATGGTTTTTATGGGCCGGTAAAAAAAATAAAAATGGGACTAAACTTTCTGGCCAACACACCTAAAGAGTTGGTTTTTGAACATGTAACTGAATATCTTCATCATAATCAATTAAAAATTGATAAACAGGATAATACCCGACCCTGGGGCGGTTTTTTTGTGATAGATGAAATTGAGGCTGAAAAATTCATCAATATTTATTTTCCGCATCTTACAAGAGAAGAATTAAGCTTATCGGGAAAACTCAGCCCGAAAATTCTTGTAGTTGCTCCTAATAAGCGGCTTAGCTGGCAATATCATCATCGCCGTGCCGAAATATGGAAGCTGATTGGCGGCACCGCAGCAGTAATTACCAGCGAAACCGACGAAGAACATGAACACAAGCAACTCATCATCGGAAATATAATCCAACTTAAACAAGGCGAACGTCACCGGCTGATTGGTTTAGACGGCTGGGGAATAGTTGCAGAAATATGGCGGCACACAGATGCATCAAATCCCAGTAACGAAGATGACATTATAAGGTTACAAGATGATTTTGGCAGGTAATCATATAAGTTATTAATGACCAAATGGTAAAATTTTGTAAAATAGGTGCTGCTGGGTATTGATATTTATGAAATCAAAAGTTATTTTTCCTCTTATTTTATACACCGGATTAATTAAAGCTTTTAAGAATTTTATAAATGAGGTATTTACTTATACTACTTACTTTAGTTTACTCAACTATCACGATTGCTCAAAACAAACTGGCACTTATTGTAGCAGTAGGCGAATATCCCATTGAAAGTAAAATAAAACCCATTGCTTCGGTTAACGATATAAAATATTTAAAGACAGCGCTTGGCCGAAATGGCTTCGAAGAAAAAAATATTGATACTTTAATAAACAGTAAAGCTACCAAAGATGCCATTCTTAATTCATTAACCAAGCTGGCTGAAAAGGCGAAAAAAAATGATATTGTTGTTATTCATTTTTCATGCCATGGGCAGCAAATCAGAGATCAAAAAACAGTAGAAGAAGGAAAAGATGAGGATGACGGATACGACGAAGCTTTTTTGCCCTACGACGCCAAAGCAAAATACAGCCCAACAGGCTACAGGGGTGAAAAGCATTTACGTGATGATGATCTATATCCAAAATTATTGGCAATAAGACAAAAGCTTGGCGCAGCCGGAAGCATACTTGTTCTTTTAGATGCCTGCCACTCCGGTACCGGTACACGTGATGAAAGTTTTGCAGTAACCCGTGGCGAACCAATTCCTTTTCCTGATCCGGAGAATGCATTGCAATCAGAAATAAATCTTTCGGCAGCTGAAGCAAAACTTGGTTTTTTTGAAACCATGGAAGATTCTGTTTCTAATATGATTGTGATAAGTGCATCATCTCCACAGCAGGTAAACAAACAAGTAAAAATTAATGGAGAGGAATTAGGCTCCCTCTCTTATGCATTTTATAAAGCATTGACTGAGATGCACGCCGGAAATACATATGAACTGCTGTTTGAGAAAATCAGAGCAATAGTACAAGGCTATATTCCCGAACAAATTCCGATGGTTGAAGGCAATATACAGCAGGTAATTTTTAGCGGCAGGTACACAGCTAAAGAAGAAAAGATTTATTTAAGAGTTGGATATCCCGGCAGTCAGGGAACAGAAGATTCAATATTTACAGTTGATAAGGGAATGATGGATAATATTGCCAAAGGCGGTAAATGTAAAATTTACAAAGCTGGCAGCGATGAATTTGTTACTGCGGCAACAATAGAAAGAGTGGAAAATTTTAGAAGTTTTGGAGTGACTGCCAAGTCCTTAAACAAAATAGATTTGTACGAAGTTAAAATGGAAGAAGAAAACTACGGGAACCTTCAGGCGGCGTTAAAACTAAATTTTACAGCTGCAGGAAAGTCGGCAAGGGTTTTGGAAAAACAGGTAGCACAATTAATAAAACCTTATAGTTTTTTATCAATAGAAGATAAGGCAGATTTTCAGCTTGAAGTAAAACCGGCTGCAACAGGAAATTCTGCTGTTCTTACAGATAGAAATAATAAGCTGGTTTGGTCGGCTACCTTGGCTAACAGAGACTCGTTAACGGCCGAGGAAAAAAAAGAATTCATCATCAATATAAAAAAAGAGCTACGGGTAAAATACCTGCGTACAATGCCCGATGGCGGGGATCTGGCTCAATTTGTTTCCGTAGCCGTAATACCTGCAAAAGAATATAACAAATCTGCAAACATACAATTGGAAGGAGGAGATGTTTATTCATTACAGATTACCAATAACAGCTCACAAAATCTTTATTACACTGTGCTGGATATCTACCCCGACAATACAATTGATATTTTATATCCTTACAAAGCAAAAGAACCGGCAGATTATATTGTGGAGAAAAACAACACTGTAATCAGAAAACTTAAAGTAAGTAAAGATTCTCCGCCGGGGCTTGAAATTCTTAAAGTAATAGTTTCAAAAGAACCTATGGATATGCGTGGAGTATTTGAGCAAAAATCAACCAGGGCAAATATGAAATCTTTTGAAACAGTACTGGATGATTTGTTTACCGAAAATCAGGGAGTATCAACGAGGGCTCAGGTATCAAATATAAAAGCCGAAGAAATTGGAATAGTGAGTGCCAGTTTTATTATTAATAAAAACTAATTGCAATTGTGAATAGCAGAATCAGAAAATATTATTGTTCGGCCATGCTGCTTTTTATCAGCGTAAACTGTATTGCACAAAAAGCAGGCAAAACAGAAGTAAAAGAAATTTTTTTCGAAATCTCTTATGTTTATCCTGCCAACGATACCATGATTGTTTTTTTGAAAGGAGCCAATAGCCTTGGCCTGCAGAAAGGGGCATCTGCAACAGCATATCAATCCTGGAAAGCAGCGGGCGCTAATAAAAAAGAAAAGAAATTTAAGCCAATCGGTACGGGCCGCATTGAAAGAGCCGACAGCCTGATAGCCTGCATGATAAAACTTAATAAACCAACCGACAGCCTGATTATTGGCGATGTTGTTTTATTAAAACTAAGCCTGCCTTTAGCAAGTCATCGTAGTATTTTTTCGGAACTGGCATTTAAAAGAATACAGCTCCTTAATTCTGAAAATGAAAAACTTTATTCATTTGCCGAATTTTTAAATGGAGACAGTAAACAAAAAGAAGACTCTTTATATGCTTTGATGCTGACAGATCTTTCTGGATCGTATGACTTTTTAAAAACACTGGATAATCTGCCGGAGACCGTTACCGGCAAAATGACAGCGGGAAGATATGCTGGAAAATCTGTTCTTGAAACCATGAGAGACGCAACAAAAAAAGACGTTGAAAGCTATTTGCGTTTTATCATGGATTTCCCCGGTAAATATATGTCGCAGCCATATAAGCTAAACGAAACCTTTGCTACCTGGATGATTAATGATGCCCCGCAGGGCCCTACTGAGGTAAAGGAGGCACTATATCCGGTTTATAAAAACAAGCCAGTTTTTTTGAAAGTGCTGGCAGATTATAGAAAACGGATTATAAAGGATGGATACTGCCGGACTTTTGCTGCAGACGTAGAAAACCTGCTGACTGAAGAAAAATTTGCAGAAGCCCTGGAATATAATGAGTTTGTAAAAACAGTAGCTAACGCTGTAAACGATACTGCGGCCAGGGCGCTGATATGGTTATATGAGGCTGAAATAAATCATAAACAGGATAAATATGCAATTGCTGTTCCTCAATGCGACTCGGCAATAAAATATGCATTGATGGCTAATGAACACGAGTACGAACTGGCTGCCATTTCTAAAAAAATATATTGTCTGTATAAATCTTCTCAGTCGGCAAAAGCAAAAATTTTAATTCCTCAATTTGAGGCAAAGCTGGAAGCCTATAAATCTACTATAGAAGAAAACATATACAACAGGAATTGGCAAAACAGGTATCAGTACGAGGGAGCCATGTATTATGCCGAAGGCAATTATGCCGAGGCGCTTAAAGCATATGCAAAGCTGATTGAATTGAACAAGGGTATAAACACATACACATCGCTCATTAATAATGCAGAGTATTTCTCCTTTATAGCCCGTGTAAATAACGATCAGGGAAAACCTCAGAATGCACTTGATTCATTTACTAAAGCTGCCTATATATACAGGATAAATTTTGATACACTGAATTGGGCAAAAACCATGAATGATATTGCCTACAGTTATTATAACCTGTCCGACTATAATAAAAGCATGGCTTATTCCGACTCTGCCATGAAGAAACTTTTACTGCTGAAAGATTATAATAATGCAGGTTATTCACGGTCGCTGATGGGAAGCTGCTACTGGGAAATGAGTAAATACGATTCTGCAGTTATTGCTCATAAAGAATCAATAGCCTTGCGAAAGAAAGCAAATAATTTATCGGGTCAGGCTCATTCGTGGAAAAGTATTGGTGAACTGTATTTGCTGAGCGGATTAAAAGAACAGGCGCTGGGTGCATATGATTCCGCCGCCTATTTTTATCAGCAGGTAAAAGACAGCACGGGACTGGCAAAAACCTATAACAAAAAAGGGAATGTTTTTTATAACGACGAAAATTATAAAAAAGCCGTTGAGTATTTTGAAAAAGCAAAAGGGATTAACAGTGTATCATCGGTAGAAGCTTTGTATAATCTGGGCAACGCCTGGACCTTGATGGATACTGCCAGGGCACGTAATTACTTTACAGCGTGTGTAAAACTGAGCGACAGCACAAAAAACACCGGTTATCAATTTGATGCAACCTGGGCGCTAACCAGCCTGGCGTACCGAACCAATAATTATAAAGCAGCCGATCAGTTGTATCAATCCTGTTTGGCGCTTAGCAAACAATTAAATACAACCCAAAGTTATGGCGATTGCCTGTCGTTGCGGGCCTATGGCTTTAAGCAGCAATCGCAACTTGATAGTGCATTAGCTTATTATTTAAAAGCTACACTGGTTTTCGATTCAACCAGTACCAGCGGTTTAATCAGCCAGTTGAATAATGTAGCCGATATATGTATATCAACCGGAAACTTTACCAAGGCAAGGGAGGCATACGAGCGTGCCATTCAGTTGGCTAAAGATGCTAATAATAATATTGCTTTGGGTACAACGCTAGAGGCAACTTCCTTTTTGTTTGGCCTTAGCGGAAATTTTGAAGAAGGCTTAAAAAACAGCGATAGTGCACTGGCGATATTTTACAGATCGGGTAATATTTTACGGCTTGCGAATGCTTATTTAAGCAGGGGTACTTTGCTTAAAAGTATTGGCCAGTACGATCAATCTATAAAAGCATTTTTAAAAGCTGACAGTATTTATCAGGATCAAATGGCAGCCGAAAGCAGGAACACGGTTGCGAACAATATTGGCGTGGTTTATTATACACAGGGAGATTATGAAAATGCTATTAAATATCACCGGCAGGCATTATCTCAACTTAAAAAAGGAGTTTACGACGAAGCTTATTTTTTATACAGAGGGAATGTTGCCGAGGATTTATTTTACTTAAAAAAATACATAGAAGCAGAAACAGAACTGTTAGAAGCCCTTCCTTTAGCTAAAGAAAAAAAGTTTATCAGAAGCGCTTCGGGTATGGCGCTGGCACTTGGGAAGCTGTTTTATGAAACAAAGCGCTCGGACAAAGCAATTGAATATTTTACTTATGCATCGGAATACGCCAACAGCAGCGGCGAAAAAGAATCGGCTATTGAGGCTTTCAACTACCTTGGTTTAATCAACAAAGAATCGGGGAAAGCTGAAAAAGCTGAAAATGATTTTAGAAAAGCGGTTACAATTGTTGACCAGCATAAAATTGCCAATGGCTGGGAACCTTTTTACCAATTGGGGCTGCTCTACTTTACACAAAATAAATTCGACAGTTCGTTGCGATACTTTAAAAGGGCTGTTGAGCTATTGGATAAAAATTCTGAGAATTTGTATGGCGGCGATGCAGCCAGGAAAATTTTTAATAACGATCCCCGGAAATCGGACCTTTACAGCAAGATCACTTTTTCTTATTTTAACCTGGGCAATATCAGCGAAGCCTGGGCCTATGCCAACCGAAGCAATATTGCCGGAATAAAAGAATTATCAGGCTCTTTATCTTCCTCGTCAAATAACGAAGAAAAAAATGAGGCGCTGAAAAAACTACTTTCAATGCAGCAGGCAAAAAAGGCACTGGAAAGTACACTGGAAAAACAGGATGGTGTAGCAAAAATTGAAACACTGAAAAAGATAGAAATTCAGGAAGCGAATTACAACAATTTTTTACAGGATGTGGTGCAAAGCTATCCTGAACTCAGTATTTATTTCAGCAAGAGTAATGCCGATGAGTTTAATAACTACAAGGGAAAATTACCCGAGGATGCAGCGGTTGTATTGTACCTGGTTAATAATAACAACCTGATGATCTTTACGCTCACCAACGAAAAACTATCTGTTGATACAATGACTGTGGATGTGAGCAAGAAAATAAATGATTTTATTACCTCGATAAAAAACACAGCTAAGCAAACTGGTACAGGTGCTTTGTCATTAAGATCGGAACCGGTGGATGAAACAGAACCGGCAACCGCAGCGGACTTTAAAGATATTTCCAACGACCTGTATAATATTCTGATAGCAACCGTTGCAGATAAGATCAGTGGAAAGAAAAAACTATGTATTATTCCTTCAGGTATTTTCAGCAATATGCCTTTTCAGTGTCTTGGTAAAAAAACAGCAAATAATAATTTTAAATTTTTGATTGAAGATCACAGCATTTTTTACACCAATAAAATGTCGATATTTAATTCGGCCGGAAAAACAGAATCAACAAAACCAAGTATGGCATCTTTTGCAGCCTTTGGTGTGCCCGATGCAACATTGAGTTTTAATATTACCGAAGTAAAAGAAATTGGAAAAATACTGGGATCGGATTCTACTGTTTATGCCGATTCAAGAGCAACAGAGAGTATGGCTAAACAAAGCCTGCGCAGTAAAAAGTATATTCACTTTGCCACACACGGGGTTTTAAATTACTCAACGGACTATTCTCAATCTTATTTAAAATTATTGCCCGATAAAGACAGCAGCAACGGCAACAACGGGCAATTAACCATGAGGGAAATTCAAGGCTTGGGTATTTCTGATTGTAATATGGTGATTCTTTCAGCATGCCAGACAGCCGTAAGTACGCAGCTGGTAAAAGGCTGGAACATTTCGCCGGCAAATTCCTTTTTAGTAAGTAATGTTAAAACTGTTGTTGCCAGTTTATGGAAAGTGGCCGATGAACCCACGGGATTATTAATGCAGTATTTTTATGAAAATCTTTCATCTGCTGCATCTATGGATAAAACAGAAGCTTTGCGACAGGCTCAGGTTAAACTCAGCCAGAACCCACGTTTCAGTCACCCGAATTATTGGGGAGCATTTGTTTTGTATGGTGATTGGCGACAATAAATACCCGCCAGAGGGTATAGTAATATTTTTAGCATTAGTTACTTTTAAACATTAAAATAAAAACCATGAAGAAGATTTTAGTTTTGACGGGTTGTGTAATTCTGTTGCTCCTGGCCATAAATATTCAGGCGCAAATAACCGGTCCCGTTCCTGCAAAGTCGCCTTGTACAACACTTAGAAGCGACGTACAGCTTTTACCAACGGCTATTGATACAGTAGCGCCCCGGAACGTGGCTAACAATGATCTTGCCTGGGAGAACGGCGAAGTTATTTTAGTAAAGTTTATGAATAATATTGGCAGCCAGAACCTGAGGAACATGCTTATTCAATATGCAAAAAGCTGGGAGCAGTACGCAAACATTACATTTAAGTTTGTGCCTGATAATACTCCGGTAACCAATATGAGGGTTTTACTGGGAAGCAAGAAAGACAGACTGGGACATAATTCTCAATTAGGTATTGGATGTAATTCGGTTCCTCAGGATGTACAAACCATGAATTTAGATACATCTGACTTTTTTGATTATTCTGAATATGAAACACAATTTAAAAAAGGTGGGCCTTTTCTTGATTATGTAAGAAACAAACGAAGTGACCTTAAAAAATATACTTACGCTGATCTTTTTACTGATGTAATAGAATATAAAGACCCAAAAATTAAGTGGAAATATAGTGTTATGCGGGGTACAACAACGCATGAGTTTGGGCATGCACTTGGTATGTTACACGAACAAAGTTATCCGAACGGAATTAAGTGGAATAAGGATACGGTTTACAAATACTACGAAAAATATCAGGGCTGGGATAAAGCAAAGGTTGATTTTAATGTACTGGAAGCAAGCGATTTCTTTTACACCAACGGTACAACTTACGACCCTCAGTCAATAATGCATTATCCGGTATTGGCCTGGCAAACCGTTGATGGATTTACTGTTGGAAAAAATGATATTATTTCTGAGGGAGACAAAAAACTTATTGCTGCGCTGTATCCTAAAGACAGGAAAGTTTCTGCTCTTGCTGTTCCAAAAATTGAAATTTCGAATATTGGCTATGGCGATGTAAAAACAGATAATGTGAAAAAAGGAATATTAATTTATCCTACGTTTGATATTAAAACCAGCGCAGTGTTGGGTGCTGTTTATTTTGTTGCCAGGCTTACCACCGAAGACGGCCTGTACTATATACCTACAACCAACGACAAATACAGCTGGAATAAAATGGCTGCCACTTATGCCAAAATAAAATTATTACCCAGCACAAATACCAGTTTTAATAAGAACGGAGCTAAAAACCTCGAGCTGTTTTTTCCGTACGGCGAAATGCCCGACCTGAAAGGAAAAAAAGTAAAAGTAGAGTTTTCGGTTTATCAGGATGATGTGGCGAACAACAGATATTCGAAACTTACTTTTAATTTTCTCTCTTCTCCTTTAACCTTACCTAATTAATATTTGCTAAGGAATATATTAATGCCGTAGTTTAAAAAACTACGGCATTTTTAATTTAAACTTCTTTTTCCTGTTGTGAGGCAAGCACCATTCTCAATTCACCATAGCTGATATCTTTTGGCAAATTGTCTATTAGTGTTTTGTGGCTCATTGTTCCATGTACTTCCGCCACACCTTTTACCAGCTTTTGTTTTTCTTTACTTACCAGCTTATTGATATCAATATCGCCATTACCAACAAACCAGGCAAGATGCCCCTCAATTGTACTAATTGTTAAGTTGCGTTCTTTCGCAATGGAAGCAATATTGTAACCATCTTTATATAAATTAAAACTAACCGCTTTTGTATCAGTCTTTGGCTCGGCGTTCTTTGTCTTTCGCTCTTTTTTAGGATTAGCCAGCTTTGCCATCATATTACTTTCCAGATTGTGCAGGCTGCAAAAACTTTCAACCGTTTCCAGAATTTCGTCTCCGTATTTTTCAACCTTGGCTTTTCCAAATCCACTAATCTGCATCAGGTCTTTTTTATTTAATGGCAGATAGGTACATATTTCCTGCAGCGTAGTTTGGTTAGCTACCATATAAATGGGTTGCCCCGTTTCCGAAACAATCATATTGCGCCAGCGTTTTAAAGTGGCAAACAGTTCTGCATTAGAAAGATCATCAGTTTTTACTTCGGTATTTTCGCTGGCATAACAGTTAATATTAAAACGGGGCAGACTGTATTTTAACTTGTGTTGTAAAAACCCGGTAACCGAAAAAGGCTGTTTACAATATTGCATATAAAAATTGCAATTGTATAAGGTAATGCCAAACTCGTTAAGCTTTTCGTTAACCGGTGTTGCTGTTTCTTTATGTTCTGTATTTAAGGGATGAGACCTTAATTCTTTTGTATAGCGCTCCAGTTTTGGTACAAAATGATTGGCCGCATCCGAAATTCTTTTTTGCAGAGCCGCATTATTTTCTATAATCCCTTCACCTTTCATTAAAAAAGAAATATGCCCGATGAATTTTAAACCTACTTCTTTATCTGCAGCAATATGCTGTTTAAAATTTTCAATCCACCCAATAGCTTCTTCATTTAATTTTTCTTTATGTTGAGTAATTTGAAATTCGAGCTGGTCAACAGCAGCACTAACCTCGCCGAATGAAAAAATTTCTTCCAGTAATTGTTGAGTAAACAATTGTCTTGCTCCTGCAAAACGTTCTGCCAGATCTCCTTTATACGAAAGCGACTGTTGTCCTTTTATAACATTATCGTTACTATGAATGGCGGTAGGCTGTATTTTACTTAGCAAAACAATTCCGCCCAGGCTTGTACAGCGGCTCAGCGCCACATACACCTGCCCGCTGCTGAAGGCGGCGCCGGCATCAATCATTACTTTTTCAAAAGTAAGTCCCTGGCTTTTGTGTATGGTAATAGCCCAGGCAAGGCGTAATGGATATTGGGTGAACGTGCCGAGGGTTTCCTGTTCCAGTTTTCCATCAGCACGGTTGAGTGTGTAGCGGCTGTTTTCCCATGTTTCCAACCCCACTTCAATTTCGGTTCCATCGCAATCAACAATTATTTTTTCTTTTTGAAGTTCTTTAACAACGCCAATCTTTCCGTTGAAATACCTTTTTTGAACCAGGTCATTTTTCAGGAACATAACCTGGGCTCCTTCTTTAAGCTCCAGCTCCGATTCAACCGGGTACATATTCTCAGGAAAATCTTCTTCTATTTTTGCAACGTATTTAAATGACGAACTATTTAAATTATAGAGTTTAACTTCGTTAATCTTATTAGCCTGATTATTATGAGAAGTGAGGGTTATATATTTTTCATCTGATGATGGGCTGAAATTGGGATCGTACCTTAAATGCAGATCCTCAAAATCATCAGCATCCATATGATTGTTTCGTACCTTATTTAAAAGCCGCACAAAACTTTCTTCTTTTTGCCGGTAAATCTTATTCAACTCAATCAACAATGGGGATTGCTCTTTTATTGCCATACTGTCGAAAAAGAAAGGCGACTCGTAATATTCATTTAAAATACTCCATTCATGATTTTGTGCAACTGGTGGTAATTGATGCAGATCGCCGATACATAATAACTGAACTCCGCCAAATGGTAAATGATAATTCCTCCGGGCATGTTTCAAAATGGTATCAATAGCATCCATCACATCGCAACGCACCATACTTATTTCATCTATTACCAGCAATTCCATTTTGCGTAATAACGAGAGTCGTTGTTTATTGAACCTGATTTTAGCCAGCAACTCTTCTTTATTATTTTTTGTTGGCAGAAATGGGTGAAACGGTAATTGAAATAAACTGTGCAAAGTGACACCGCCGGCATTTATGGCTGCCACACCGGTTGGCGCCGCCACAATTATATTTTTCGTGGAATTTTCTTTCAGGTATTTTAAAAACGTAGTTTTTCCTGTACCGGCTTTACCAGTAAGAAAAATGTTCTCACTGGTTTCGGTAACAAAGCGGTAGGCCAGGTCGAACACTTCGTTTCTTTCAATGTTTTGCATTGTATTAAAGATAAGAGTAGATAATAAGAAAAGAACGCCGGCCTATGCAAAATAAACCAGCGTTCTTAATTTTTAAGCTGTTGCAGCAGTTTTGCTGCCCAGCATTAAAAGCTCATTTACCTGTACTTCGGTAATGTACTTTTTATTACCATCCTTATCAGTATAACTGCGGTTGATCAGTTTGCCCTCTATGGCAATTTCACTTCCTTTGTTCAGGTACTTCTCGGCAATTTCGGCAACCTTACCCCATGCAACTAAATTGTGCCAGGTAGTTTCAGTAACCTTTTCGCCACTTGCATTGCGATAGCTTTCATTGGTAGCCACGGAAAAACGGGCCAGTTTTTTACCATTTTCGGTTGTTTTTACTTCAGGCGCATTGCCTAAGTTTCCAATCAGTTGAACTTTGTTTTTTAATGCGTACATCGTTTTAAGTTTTGTGCTCGCCCTTTATTTTTGTGTGGGTCTGCGGTTTTTAATTTATTTCAATCAACCATCTTTGTTTTATCATTTCCGACTGACAACACAAAGATGGGGTTGCAAAAAAGCTGTAGCTGGAGATTATCCTTTTACTTACCTTTATAACCGTATGTAAACGGTTGTAAAGGAACTTGATTTTAACCAAACTAAAGCTGGCACTATGTTAAAGGAGAAAGACATTAAAACCTGTATGTTTTGCGAAAAGCCTGTAAAAGGCCGCAGCGATAAGAAATTCTGCGATGATTATTGCAGGGCAGCTTACAACAATGAGCTGAAAAGTGCGGCAAATAATTATATCCGGAACGTAAATAATGCACTTGGGAAAAACCGTCGCATTTTAGAAAGCCTTCTCCCCGATGGTGAACAAATGGCAAAGACCAAACAGGATAAATTACTCCAGCTCGGCTTTCAGTTTAAGTATATAACCCATACTTACACCAATCAAAAAGGTAATGTTTATCATTTCTGTTATGAGTACGGATATTTGCCGCTGGAGAATAACTGGTATTTAATTGTTAAGCGGAATGAAGAATAATTTGAGGCTCAAGCATCAACTTCAGCAATTCTGTAATCTGTACAACTACCATTTTATTGAAGTAATTTTACAGGCTTAATTTAAATCTTTACGATTGTTTTTATTTAGAACTACAGGAATAATATTTTTATTTTTTTGCTCATTTTGCATTTCACAAAATTCGAAAGCTCAATGCGGAACCCCCATTTCTGTATTTCCATACAGCGAAGGTTTTGAAGCAAACAACGGCGGATGGACAACAGGTGGCTCAGGGTCATCCTGGGTATGGGGCACTCCGGCAAAAAATATTATTACCAGTGCCGCCGCCGGAACCAAATGCTGGATCACGGGTGGACTTACCCCCGGCGCTTACACAAATAATGAAGCATCCTGGCTGCAAAGCCCCTGCTTTGATTTTACAGGATTACAATATCCACATATTTCCTTTGCTGCTTTTTGGGAAACTGAAAGAAGATTTGATGGTGCTAATTTGCAATACTCAACCAACCTGGGAGTTAGCTGGGCAAATGTTGGCTCGGTATCTGATCCGGTAAACTGTTTAAATGATAACTGGTTTAATTTTAATCCAATTACCGGCCTTAACCCTTTAACTACTGTAAGAGATGGATGGTCGGGAACAACCTTACCAACCGCTGGAGGTTGCCAGGGTGGTGGTGGAAGTGCCCGATGGGTTAATGCACAACACACCGTGCCTTACCTGGCTGCGATGCCGAATGTAATTTTCAGATTTACTTTTGGTGCCGGAAGTATCTGTAACAATTTTGATGGCTTTGCCTTTGATGATTTTCAGATTTCAAATGCGCCACCTAACAATGCTGCATTTACTTTCTCTTGTACTAATAATACAACGGTAGATTTTACAACTACATCTACCCCATGCCCAACAGGGTTTAATTGGGATTTTGGTGATCCGGCTTCGATACCAAACAATACATCAACACAACCAAACCCAACACATATCTTTTCGGCAACGGGCACTTATACAATTACACTAAATGTAAGTGGTCCGGATAATGCCCCATCATCAACAACTCAAACAATAAATATTCTTGGATTAACGGCATCTGCTATTTCAAATAACAATTGTTTTGGCGACAATAACGGATCAGCAACAATAAATGTAATTCCGGTTACTGCCGCTCCGTTCTTTTATTCTTGGAATACAACGCCTGCCCAAAATACACAAACCGCAATCGGGCTGCAGGCTAACACTTATACCGTTACTGTTAATGCAATTAATAGTTGTACAACAACGGCTCAGGTTATAATTACAGCACCTGCTGCATTATCGCATACAGTAAATATTGTTCAACCGGGTTGTGTGGCGGCAACGGGCACAGCAACCATAACCGAAAACGGCGGTACAGCACCCTATACTTATTCCTGGTTTCCGTCGGGAGGAAATGGCCCTTCTGAAAGCGGACTTGCGCCGGGTAATTATATCGTAACAGTTACCGACAGTAAATTGTGTACCGAAGACATCAGTATAGATATTATAACCGCAACAGCGCCCAACATCAGCATAACAAATAAGAAAGATGCCAGTTGTTTGGGCTTAAGCGACGGCACAGCCACAGCATTAGCTACAGGCGGCGCAACATCATACACGTATAGCTGGACTACAATCCCTGTTCAAAATACTGCGACAGCAACAAACCTTGCTGCAGGAAATTATACGGTTATAGCAACAGATAATAATGGCTGCTCAGCATCAACAACAGTACAAATTAGCGAACCAGCCAGCGGCTCCTGCGGCGAAGTGTATTTCCCAAATGCATTTACTCCCAATGGAGATTCAAGGAATGATGTTTTTGGAGCGTATGGAAATCTTGCTGCTATCAGCAATTATCTTTTACTTGTTTATAATCGGTATGGAGAGTTGGTTTTTTATACCCGTAACCCATCAGTAAAATGGAATGGTTATTATAAAGGGAAACAGCTTGCCGGTAGTTATACTTGGGCGGCAACTTTTACTTACAAAGGAAATATTAAAAGAGAAGAGAAGGGTTCGGTCACGATTATCAGATAAGTATTTTAAACAGATAACTCTGCGGTACCGTTCATTGAAATAATCTTAATTTCTTCCTCTTGAATATCATCATTTCCTGCTGACATATCCTCAGCTTCCAGTTCAATCCTCCTCGTAATATCACTTAAAGAAGACAGGCGCTCCATAGTGTAAGGAATCGTATCGAGGCCCGAAGCAAATTTTAAAATATAGCTGTAAATGCCAAACAAACTACCAGCCATAATGGTTGTGCTGTGCAGATTTTTTGATGCAATCAAAGAAACGGCAATAACAAGCAGGACCATGATCTCCATAAAACCAAAATTCCAGGCTTCCTTATCAGAAATACGAACCTGCCATTTGCGTAAATTATTGTAATGATGACGAATGGTATTGTTGTTGCCGGTGGCGATGATGTCTACCTGCTTTTCCAGCTCGTCGTTTTTATGCCTGTTCAGCCGTAACATTTTTTTACCGTAGAGCATACTGATAATTATAACCGGAACCATAATGGCAAGACAGATAAGCACCACAGTTTTATCATAAAAGAAAAGGATGATTAAGGATCCCAGAATGTTGTACACCGCTTCAATAACATAAACCAGGTCGTGCTCTAAAAAATCAACAAACTCCCTGGCTAATGTAGAATGGGCTGTAAGTTTTGAAACATCTTTACTGGCATACCTGCGGCTTAAAAATTTTGTAACAAGCGATGTGTAGATGGCAGAATAAGTACGGGTATCAAACATATGACGGATGGTGCCAATGATCAGATAGGCAAGATGAACTGCTGTTAAAACAATCAGTCCTTTATAACTTCCTCTGATGAGATCGTTGATGGCTTCACCAAAAAAGTAAAAGCGCAATAATCCTCCCAGCATCTCTAAAGAGAATAACGAATACGTAAATATCAATTGATACTTATGCTTCATCATCAGGTTGCGTAAAATTTGAAACTTCGACATAATACTGTTCTTTTGATCCTCAGATCATCAATAAAAAACCCCAATAAAATGGAGAGAATTATAATGCGGTTAGTAAGACCGTTGGGACAGCAATATGTTTAATCGTGGTGGAGGCTTTCTCTTTCCGTTACCGAATTGTTTTTGATTCCGGTAATTAGCCCCAAACAATTGGGTGCACCACAGCGGCAGGTAAAGGGTTCCATATGTTCATCCAGAAAGCTTGCGTAGTTAAGGGTTAGTTCTTCGCCTTTCGAAATAGCTCGTAAAGCCACTACATTCAGTCCTTCATAGGTTGTGTTAGGGTCACAACTGTGATTTTGGGGAGCCCAGTTTGCCGGATTGTTGTCCCACAGCAAAAATAACTCTTTACTAAGAGGATAGGCGTATTTTCTAAAGGTTTCTGATTCCTTAACATTCCAATAACGCTCCACAAAACGGCGGGTAACAAGGCGCTGTGCCATCTCTTCTCCTTTGAAAACCAGTTCTTTAGGGTTGATATTTTGAGTGGCATAAATGCCATATCCTGCAATGGCATTGCCCTTCATAGTGTATTTTTTTTGGCTGCGTAGATGCCTGGCTATTCCTTCGTCAACTATTTTTTTAAGAAATCCGGGCTGCCCAATTCCATCTGCTTTCAGAATATAATCAGCGGATCCCTCGTAACCATCCTTATAAAAAACTGAGCAGGTAAAGTTAATTTCCAGGAAGAAGATCTCTTTTTTTGCATTCACCCTGAAATCCAGACGGGCATACCCCACAGCACCAAAACCCTGGAAAATCTGTAAGGCTGCTTCTTTCAATTGTTCTTCCAGAATCGGGTCGTTACATGGAATATTTGCCTCGGGATGTAACTCCGATGTTTTTAATGCATAGGTTTTAAATTCAAATCCTTTTGGAAAAATATATTCGATAGGTTTAAAAACGGTACAGGTCTTTTCATCATCAGCATTGGCAACCAGCATCACTGTGAATTCTCTACCCTCAATATATTCCTCAACCAACAGCGGTCCGTACTCTTCAATAATTGCAGCACATTTATTTACAAGCTCTCCTTTGTTATGAACAAGCGAATTGTCATCAATACCTAAACTGTCACCAGCCTTATCGGGCTTAACAAACAAAGGGTATTGCAAATGGCTGCATTCTTTTACAATACAATCAAGCGATTCGATCAATGCAAAGGCGGGTGTTTTTATTCCTGCGGTATAAGCCACATACTTCATCAGGTCTTTTGGCGGATCGTATAATAAGGATGAGGGGCCTGTGAACGGCAGGTTCAGCAACTCCATAAAATAGATCACATCAATAGAGGGAATGTTCCACTCAAGGTATCCTTCGCAGAGGTTTACAAAAACATCGTAGTTCTTTTTCTTTAATTCCTTAAGCTGTTTGTAGGTAGATAATTTATTCAGCAACACATGATCAAACGTTGCATAAGGCATTAAATGGCCCAGGTCTCTTGCCGGGTCGTAGTTTTTATAATCAACATCAGAAGTGGAGTAGTCGGGTTGGAGGACACAAATTTTTAACCCCCCAGCCCCCTCTTGAACTTCGTTCGTTGCCTTTTCAGCCAACCCCGGTGGGGGAGGAAATGGAGAAGATTTAAGCGAAGATTTATTTTGATTTTGTGGTTCTTCCATTGTAGTTTCTGCTAAAGTCCGCAGGAGATAATTTATGCAATCCGCCTTTTTTGTGCTGCTGCCGAACGGCGGGTGAAGGCGTCATTAATAATTTCTGCAATCAGTTCGGTATAAGTATTTCCGCTAAACCTGAGTATTGCACCTATAGAAGTAAAATCTTCATCTTCACTCAATCCACATTGAGCATTTACTTCCAGTACATATAACTTGCCTGTTTCCTTGTCCATTCTTACATCAACACGGGTATAGCCACAACCCTTTGTTGCCACATAAGCATCCCAGCTGATTTTTTTTATTTCGTCAATTAGTGAAGCGTCAGGTAAAGCATATTCGTAAAAATTAGCTTCGTTGGGCATTGGTGCTTCTTCTTCATAAATTTCCCAAAGCCTGTCAAAGGACAAAAATTTTTCTTCCTCAGGCAATGATGCATGAAAAACCCTTTCTACAGGCGTATATATTTTTGCATCTTTTGGATTATTGTAAGAACCAGAGATAAGAACAGTAAACTCCGGACCGGTGATAAACGATTCTGCAATCAATCCATCGGCAGCCAGGTCCCAACCACGGTAACCTTCAAACATTTTACTTACCTGGTCTTGTAATTCAGTTTGATTGTGCACTACATTTTTTATGCCAACACCCATACTTCCTCCGGAAATAGAAGGCTTTACAATAATGGGAGAACCAAGCTTTAAAAAAATGCTGTCCAGTTTTTGATTGGTGCTGCTGATAGCTTCCCACTTCGCCGATGGTACTTTGGCTTTATCAAAAGCCCGCTTCATAGGAATTTTGGAAGTGGTGATATGGTAAAAGAATTCATCCGAACCGGTGTATAGCAACCCCTTCTCCTCTAAAAACTGAACAACAGAAATCCCTGGTGTGCCGTTTATTTCATCACCATCACAAAGATTAAAAACCACTGGCGTTTTGTTGCCGCTTTCTTTTTCTTTAACGATTGACCTGATAACAGACCGGTAATCTTTTAAAGTAACCGGTTGCCATTTCCATTCAATACCCAGTTCGGTAAAGGTTTTTTCATATTCGGCAATACTTTGACTAAAGTCGTAGTAGTATTCAATATTGGCATCGCCGGATACCAGGTGTGGAGCCAGCACCCATACTTTAATAAGTTGGGGCGATAAAGAAGATAATGGGTTATTTAATGCCATAGACCAATAAAGAGGTTAAAGGCATAGCTTTTGTTTTACCTGCTGCCTGATGAAATCGGTTAGTTTATATTTTGAAAGCGTTTCCACAGAAAGATGCGAAGCGCCGTTTATTAATTGTATACACGCCGCATTACCACAATTGCATACAAAGGGTTGTGCCATTTCCCATTCGGTGCTCGGATAGAAAAAAGTAAACTCATCACCTGGTTGTAATGGTTGCAAACAAATCAGTTCCATGGTTGCTGTGTTAAAGAAAACATTGGGTGCACAACTGTGATTAATGTACTGCAAAAACTCGGGCAGCAGCGTAATATGCCTGTCAGTAGCGGTTTGCACGGTTAGGTAAGTTGCATACGATTGTGTTATGCCTGCGCTGAAACTGCAGATCACATCACCAGGAGCAAAACTAACGGCGGCATGCAACGATTTTTGACTGGAAGAATTATTCAGTAACACATTTGCAAAAGTGTGGTGACTGATAACTTCGGCGGATGGGGTAGTAACTGAAGTTTTTATCATGCGGTGTTTGATGGGAATAACCCTTAAAAGTTTAAAATTGTTTTACTTTAATTTTAAGCATGCAATTCTATTTAGTAAATGTATAAAAGCGTTGATTAATAAAAAAGATAATTAACCATTATTATTCATTGGTGGATTAATAAGGATATTGTGTGAATAACCACAGAGGCTCCTTTTATGATTTAATCAATAAAATGTTATGACAGAATATACAAATCAACCCGATCCGGATTTGCTGATGCAATTGGTTAAGATGAAAATGCCTTTTGGTAAATATAAAGACAGGCTATTGTGCGATTTGCCGGTTTCTTATCTGGAATGGTTTCAACGCAAAGGTTTTCCAAAGGGTAAACTGGGGGCTTTATTGGAAACCATGTATGAGATTAAGATAAATGGACTTGAAGGATTACTACAACCATTGAAATGATAGCATGATATTTTAACAGAAAAGGCTTGACATAAAAATTTATTGTTTGTAACTTAACCATGTTCTTTACTTAAAGCATGTTTTATGAGCTTACTACATCAAATGAATGAGTGGAGCAGTAAACATCATCCCAAATGGCTCGTTTTCCTCAGGGTTGTACTCGGACTGTTTCTTTTTATTAAGGGCATTGATTTTATCCAGAACAGCGTTTTGCTTTCGGATACAATCTCTCAAACTTCATTTATAAAAAACGCTTCGTGGTTAACAACGCTTATTCCCTGGCTTCATCTGCTGGGCGGTGCAATGATTTTAGCGGGATTATTCACCCGTTTATTTTGCCTGGTTCAAATACCGATCCTTATTGGAGCCATAATATTTGTAAATGCCAAAAAGGGAATCTTTGCCGGAGAATCGGACCTGATGTTTTCTGTTATCATTTTAATACTCCTGGTCTTCTTTTTTATTGAGGGCGGCGGCCCGTTATCGCTGGATAATTTTTTACGCAACCCTAAAAAGGGGTAAAAGCTTTTGTTTGCCGTGTTAATTTAATTCGGTAAAGGTTAGGCACACGTATGGATTTATCGACCACTCGTCATTCATTTCATTATCAATATCGCCGTATCTTAAATCCAGCAGATTTCCCGACTCGTTAATCTCCCAAAGTGTAAGTGGTTTTTTGCCTGGGTTGATTTCAAATATTTCCGGTATCATTTCCTGGAGCATACCATTCCAGCAAAGTTTTATCAATTGTTCTTTTTGTGAAAGCGCTTTATCGTTATTGCTGCCTTTTAATTCACACCAATCCTGGTTAAAAAAGTTGCCGGTTGTAAGCAACAACACTTCCTGGTTTGTGGATCTCTTTTTCATAACTGAGCATTTAGTGCTCAGTAGTAAGATGGGATTTGCAGCGTGAAGTCATAAACAAGAGCTGTAAATTCTTGTTAAGAAACAAAGACAATAATTAATGCTCAGGATGTTTTTAATCCGGCCTCAATATTTCGACCTTAAATTATTCTGCATGTTTCCAAAACAAATAAATACACTTAAATAGTTCGGCGTTGGAGTACGGGCTTCTTTAATATCTGTTTTAATGGCCGAAATGTTTAAAATTATTTTCTGAATTTCTCTGGCCACCTGCAGTTCGTCGGCTCCGTTGAACCTGATCTGGTTGGAGGTTATAAAATAGGGGGAGCTTGTGTCAGCAGGTATGCTGAAGTTGTTTCGGGAAATAACATTGAACCGTTTTGTTTTTTCCAATGCCTTTACAACATCACTGGCGTTAATTGCCTGCATTTTATCTTTTGCCGCACAAAGAAAAATTTCAACTACAATTTTTTTTGTTGTAGCAGATACCGCAGAACCCTTGATGAGAGTATATGTTAAAGACCTGATTTTAAAATTAAAAGAAATGTTCACACTAACAGCACAAATCATATCGGCATATTCCTGTTTACTGTCAATTAAAAAATTACCCTTTTCGAGGTAGGATAAATAAATGCCGGCAGAGTCTGTTTTGTAAGTAATGTCCGTTTTATCCGCAAAGTCGTTTTTTATTTTTGCAGATTTTTTTATTTCATCAACCAGCGAGTTTATATAAACCGGGTTGATATTTTGGAGACTACCATACTGTATTACGGTATCATCAAAATAAACACCCGGGCTTGACCCTTTGCTTTGTAAGGACATGTAGTAATTTTTTAAAAACAAAACAGATTCGTTTTTAATTATCTCATCAATTCCCGATTTTATATCTTTTACACTATCCTTGTATGTAGAGTCTAACTGATAATAGTTTTTCAATAATTCAATATTGGGACCCAGAGAAAACCTGCTTGTATCATCTAAATTTAAATAGGATGCTTTGAAAGAAAGGTACAGGTCTTTATAAAGTAATGAATCTGATTTTTCCTGTTCTACATACGATATGTTATCTTTTTTTGTAAAAGTCAATACAAGTGCAAATGCTATAATTATAAGAAAAAGTACAGCTATTATTATTCGGGAAATCTTGCTTTTTTTCCTGGCCAGAGCTTCTTTATCTTCAATTATATTTTCCAATTCTCTTTTTGCTTCCTGTTCTTTTTCAATTCTGTTTTTAAATTTGCTCTCATCTGTATAATCTTCGCCTTTTGCTTTTTTTACGTACGAATCTCTGGCATCAGTCAGTAAGTCAATGTCTTGAAAATCATTTGCCAGTACCGCAGCGATTGTTTCATAAGCATAGCCAAGGTCCTGAGGGTCGTGGGTGCCCCTTTCCTTTACAGCAAGCTTTTCGCCGTATGCATAAAAAGTGCGGTAGGGTATTTTAAGCAGGTTTAATAATTGTGCAGGTGAAATAACTGTTTCTTCCAGTTTATTTGCTTTTTTAGGCAGCCATTCCAGCATTTCATCCGATTCACTATATATCCTCGTCATCCATTCATCAAGCAGAGAGGTTTCCTGAAACTCAATACGGCTGGGAATAGGAAGTGTTCTTAATTTAAACCTGTCATATATAATTTGCTTTTGACCAGCCGTTGCTTTTTTGGCAATGGTTTTAATACCGGTAAAGCTCTGTTCATTTGGCGTAAATAAAAGCACCAGAATGTCGGGCATATGAATAGAGCAAATGCCACTGCTGTCTGTTAAACCGGTACGGCTGTCAATTAAAACAAAATTATAGGTATCAAGCCAGTACTCCCGCAGATCTTCCAGGAATTGACCCCCATCTGCATTTTGATAAAAACTGTTGAAGTCAAATTGCTTTACTTTTTTAACATAGTCCTCATCCCGTTTGCCTGCGGTTATAATATCAAGCACGTTTCCTTTGTCTATATGAATGTGAGAGATATACTCATCCCAGTTTATCTTTTCTGCCGAGATATCAGTATTAGCAGTTTTTAAATTTAACAGATCAATCAGGCCCTGTTTTTTTATAACCTGTTCTCTATCTATTTGGTTTGAATAAAAATTCTCAAGCCCCGGGGCTTCAAGATCCCAGTCAATAACAAGTGTTTTATATCCCCATTGAGTAAGCAACACAGCAATATTGGCCAAAGCCATAGACCTGCCCACGCCTCCTTTATACGAGTAAAAAGTGATGACCTTATTTACCATGATATAGGGTTCTGTATTTGATCATTACCTAAATCGTTTTTAAGAAAATATTCATTTAACTCTCCCACTATTTGTTTTCTTCCCTCCTCTGTTTCCCAACTTGCCGGTAGAGGAGGCACATTATTAATGATTTCAGCAATTGTTCTTATATCTGCTTCAATTTTAGTTTGAAAACTCAGGTATTTTTCTGTTTTGAAAAAAGCATCACCAACAAGATTATAATCTGTATAATCCAAATAGGTAATACCATCAGCAAATTCCGGAATAGGTTCTACGTCTCTGTATAATACCGACCATATTAAAGTTTTAGGCATAGTCAGCGGACTTAATTGAAAAACTTCCTGCCGGTGTTTCATGGTAAGAAATTCTTTAACGCACCATTCAGACTTTCTGAAATAAGGCGGAGACCATATTGATACGATGCACTTAGAGTAGAGTAAGTTTATGAATAATTCATCCCTGAATAAAACACCTGGGGTTAAACCTGTTCGGTCAACAAAAATTTTAGGGTCGAAAGGTAGAGCGTCGTTCAAAAAATTTGAAAAGATGGGCAGGAAAATATCAGTTAACCATTGTTCGTTAATTCTGCCTCTTTTATACGAAATAAAAACATCGTTGATATAAGGCATTTAAAAAGTTTTTAAATTAACTCAAATAGAAAGTCATTGCCAGTTTAATAATGTTAAGATAAGGCTGTTTTTAGTAAAATCAAATACCTCAAAGCGGTATGGGAATATTGATCTGGCTGAGTAATGGCATAAAAAAACCCGGTATTTTTTACCGGGTTTTTTGTGGTGTGGGCCGCACCCGAACCTTTAAACCCTATTTTACTACATTATACGAGATTATACGACAATACTCTGTATTAATAGTACTTATAGAGCAATGAAAAATCAAGAAAGTAAACCAAAGTTAATTATTTATTGCCCCTATTCTTGCCCCTTTTATTATTTTTTTACTACCTTGCTTAGAAATTTGAACAATGGCCAGAACATCTACCGGAGTAAGGTTTGTTTTAAAAAATCCAAAGGCAAAAATTAGCCCTGTAAAGATTATATTCTGTTATGCTAATACGCAGATGTATTATTATGAAAGAAAACTTTCAATCCATGTAAAACATTGGAATAAAGCAGCGCAACGTGCCAAAGAGAAAAGTGATTTTGAAGAATCCTCTGAATTTAACTCTACATTAAACGCTATTCAATCAGCGATACTAAGTTGTTACAGAAAGTATAAGAATGATTTCGGAACTGAACCAACACGTGACGAACTCAGGGAAATGGTTAAGATTCAAAGAGGTACTACGCAAAGAGTTGAGAAAATTGAACTAATTGAATTCATTACTCTGTTTATAGCAGAGGCTAAGGAAGGAAAACATCTTAATATGGCCAGTGGTAAACCTGTAGCCGGGGTTACAATCCGCACTTATGAACAAACACTAAAATTATTGATTGAGTTTTCAAAACACAAGGGCTATAATCTATTCTTCAAGGACATTGATACCATTTTTCACAAGGAGTTTATTCATTTTTTGACAAAAGAATTCAAGAGCAAAGAGACCCAAACTCATTTAAAAATTAATACCGTTGGCAAGCATTTGACCAATTTAAAAACATTTATGAATGTTGCCATAGAAAGAAAACTCACAGAAAATAATAATTTTAGAAACAAGGCGTTCAAAGTAATCAGGGAAAACGTAGATAAAATTTATTTAAATGAAACGGAAATAGAAGCTCTCGCAAATCTTGATCTTTTTAATGATAAACGACTTGAAAAAGTGAGGGATATGTTTATAGTTGGATGTTATACAGCACTACGAATTTCTGACCTGCAAACGTTAACCAAACAACATATAGTTAAACATGAAGGCGGGAAGTATATAGTAATTGAAATGAAGAAAACCGATCAGCCGGTAACAATTCCTGTGACTTCGAAGTTAGATAAGATTTTAAAAAAACTTGAAACTGCTACAGGCGAATATTTTCCGAATGCAATTTCGCCCCAAAAAGCAAATAAATACATTAAAGAGCTGGCAGCAAAGTTGGATTTATTAAATGAGAAGGTAATTATCAACTGCACAATTGACGGTTTAAGGGTTTCAAAGAGTGTTCCCAAATATCAGTTAATAGAAAATCACACTGCACGCAGGTCATTCGCCACGAATTGTGCTTTAAAAGGAATTCCCTATCAAACTATTATGCCTATTACAGGGCATAAAACAGAAAAATCCTTTTTACGTTATATAAAAATAAACGGGATGGATTCTGCGAGGTTATTCAAAATGAAAATGGAAAAAACACAATTGCATTCTGCATAGCCCTAATAGGAAAACTTTCATTTTCTATTGTAGTTTTTCAATTCGAATAAAATCGATTCACATCTTATTTGATAACTGCAATTTTGTTGCCACCCTCAGATAACTAACTACTTCTCAAAATTACATTTACGTTAAATCAAACCAGTAACAAATAGTTTTACGTGTAGAAGTTTTTCTACTACCACATTGTGGTATTTTTTGGATGAAATAAAATGCTAAGATTTACATAGCATTTATTCATTTGAGATTTTTCACAGAATTTAATGAGGATTTCAACAGAATATTTGAGAAAGGAATTTAGAAGTTTACACAAGAGCTTTAATTCTATACCAAAATAATCGGCTATGAGACTAAAGATTAGTATCTGCGTAATATGGCTTTTTTTATCAGTATCGATTTCGTTTGCGCAGGATGCTGACTCCGTAGTAATAAATCAGAATTTCCCAGAAAAATATATTTCAAAAGTTTCAGACAAAATAGCTGATGTTGATAAGAAACTATCAAGACAGACACAGAAGATTTTAAAAACATTTGAAAAGCAGGAGGCCAGGATATTAAAAATACTTGCAGAAAAAGACTCAGCACTTTCAAAAGACATCCTTACATACGGCACTCAAAAGATAGAGCAGCTACAAAATGATTTTATCAATATGCCTGACAAGGCTATCACTAAGTTTAAAGGCGAGTACAATGCCTATATAGACACTTTAAAAACATCCTTTAAATTCTTACAGGAAAAAGGAGAAAACCTGGTTGGTAAATCAAAGCAATTTACTGACAAGCTGCAACAGGCAACCAGTAAGATAAATGTACTTGATGGAAAGTTGCAAAAGGCAGGAGAAATAAAAAAATATTTGCGTGAAAGAAAAGAATACCTGCGCCAGCAATTAGAAAAGTATGGAATGGTTAAAGAATTGAAGAAAATAGAAAAGGCAACTTATTATTATGGAGAGTATGTAAAGGAGTATAAAGCAATACTGAAAGACCGGAAGAAGTTGGAACAAAAAGCAATGGCATTATTGTATTCAACTCCAGTATTCAAAAAGTTTGTAAGTGAGAATTCTCTTCTTGCAAGTTTATTCAAACTCCCAAGCAGCAATCTTGATAACAATGCTTCCATTGGTTCTCTTGCCGGTATTCAAACAAGGGCAAGCGTAACCAGTATGATGCAAACTTCAATTGCAACTGGGGGCCCCAATGCAATCACGCAGGTAAAGCAACAAATACAGGCAGGCCAGGCCGAATTAAGTTTGATAAAAAATAAAATTGCCAGATACGGTTCTGCCGATGCTGATATACCTTCTTTCAAACCCAATAGCCAAAAAACAAAAAGCTTTTTAAAGAGGCTTGAATACGGTGCCAATATACAGTTTGGTAAATCCAACCAATTTATGCCTACAACCAGTGACATAGCTTTATCGCTTGGCTATAAAATAAATGATAAAAGCTCAGTTGGCATTGGAGCATCTTATAAAATGGGTTTGGGTACCGGCTGGAATAATATAAGATTAACACACCAGGGTATTGGAATACGCACTTATGTTGATTGGAAAATAAAAGGAAGCTTTTACCTGAGCGGCGGTTACGAGCAAAATTATAACAGCCAATTTAAAAATATCAATCAGTTGAAAGAATATTCTTCCTGGCAATCAACAGGATTAATCGGCCTTAGTAAAAAATTAAAATTGAAAGGAGGAAAGAGCACAAAAATATCGGTTATGTACGATTTTTTGAGCTATTCACATGTGCCGGTTACTCAGCCGTTCGTTTTTAGAACAGGATTTAACTTTAAATAAAATAACCATAAAATAAGCAATATATGAAAAAGAAAACCTTACTCTTTTTATTTGCAATTTCTTTTATTGGATTAAAAGCACAGGTAAATTTGCAGACTGGATCTCCGCAAATTAGTATTCCAATTTTGTCTTATGCAAATGATAAGTCTAATCTAAACTTAAACATTTCGTTAAACTATAACGGAGGAAATGGAATAAAAGTAAACGATGAAGCTACAGAAGTTGGCTTAGGGTGGTCACTATTTACCGGAGGACAGGTTGTTCGTTTTGCAATAGATGAGCCTGATGATCAAATTCAAAAAGACATCCCAGGATTTATCGACGATTATCATATCAGGGCAGGAATATTCTTTCCTCCTAGTACTTATGATCGAATCGACAAAAATGCATGGGCACCAACTTATTCTGGTGGAAACGCCAAAACCTTTTATTCGCCGGGTGTTCATTATGATAAAGAACATGATGAATTTGTCTTCAATTTTAATGGAAACTACGGAAAATTTTTACTTGGTACCGATGTCTTAAGGACTCCTCTGTTATTTGAACAATCAGGCTTAAAAATTAAGACTATTGAGATTCCTCCGACTGGTCCATTTGTTGGTAGCATAGCAGGCTTTCTAATTACAGATGAGAATGGGATAGAATATAAATTTCAAAATTCGTTATTATCAGAAGTGTTAAGTTTTGCGAGATCAGAATATGTATATAAAAACGGAAATAATTATGATGTTGCAGTAGATGACTATAGTAATTTGCCGAGAAATGTTATTCCTTGGAATTATGATTATGTTACTCGAGACAGACAGTTTGAAATTTTTGTACCCAAAAAAACTGGCTATTATATTTCTCACCTTTGGAATATTTCTGAAATAAAGAATCCGCTAACTAATGAAAAGATAACATTTAATTATTATCCATTAGAGTACGAAGCAAACAAAAATATTACAGGATCGGCTACAAGGACTTCTACTGATTTTGATACTGAAAGATTCATGCTAAATATTACAGAAAACTATGAGAGTTCCATTGTTCCAATTCTATATTCTATTGATTTACCTAACGATAAAAAGGTTGAATTTCTATACAATAATCCACGTAAAGACCAAATAGGTAAAAAGTCATTAGATGAAATAATTTATTATGAGAATGGTATTCAGATTTCAAAGCATAAACTTAACTATAATTACTTTTATAAATCAAGTATTTTAAATGAAACCAGCTTGCCAGCCAATCACCGTAGTAAAGATGTTGCTTTGTGCTTAATGGATATTACTAAAGTGGGGAATGATGGGATATCGGAACCACCGGTAAAGTTTGATTATTATACGGGGATACCCAACGATCCAATAATCACATTTAGGGAAAGATTTAATTTATCGCAGGATTATTGGGGTTATAACAATTATGATGGAAATTTTTCTGCACAGGTTACGGGGTTTGGGAGTCAAATTAGTATGCCTGGATTATTTGAGTATTTAGACGAGCCCCAAAATCATCGAATACCGTCAACAAATACCGAATTATTGCAAATTGGAATGATTAAAGAAATGCGGAATTCTTACGGAGGAGTTACAAATTATGAGTACGAACCCAATATGGCTTATTATAATGGTTCAAACACACCATCAGGGGGAATAAGAGTAAAAAATATTATTCTAAATGACCTTGATCATAATACGATTCGTAAAAAAACATATAGCTACTTGAATGAAAATGGTTTAAGTTCAGGATACGGTTTTGAGATGCCAAATTTTAATGAATTTGGTGATGCATTGTGGATAACGCCTAATTTTAATGTATATAAAAATTATGTACCTGTTTTAAAAAGTTTGTTAAGAGCGACCCTCCCAAAAAATTCAGTTTCAAGTAAAGTATTTGGGTCAGGAACGGCAATTGTTGGGAATATAGTAGATTTTGTAAATTTTGCAAAAAGCGGGGAAGCGGCAAAATCAATAACACTTAATAATGGGATAGGGGTGCTAGTCGGAATATATTTTCCATATGTAGGATTAGCGTATAGTGTTTATTCTGCGTTTAAATCTACAGGGCTTTTTAGCACTTCATCAGCTACATATAGAAGATTGGTCACCACTACAAGACGAATGAATTTTGTAACGAATAATAATTACATTCCCCCAGTTTATTCAAGATTAGAAGAATCACTTTCGGGAAGTAGTAATAATTCAGGGTTCATTTATTCGGGAAAGACAATATATGAGTTTAGATCAAATCAGGAAAGGCCTTTTCTGATTCCTAGTTTAACATTTCCATATTCGAATAAACAGAGAAAATTGGATTGGGCATACGGGTTAGCAAAAAAAACAACTCAGTTTTCTCAAGCAGGAAAAAAAATATCTGAAAAAGAGTATGTTTATGACATAACAGATTTCCCCGTTCTTGATAGTAAGTATGCATCAGGTAAATTTGGGTCAACAAGGGTTTTGATATCGCCAAATGACCCTAATAATGGCTATGATTTTTTGAGTTATAGCGGAGAATTAAATGGTTACCCCATTATTGATACTTATTACCCCACAGTTGGTAAGACCTACTTAAAAAAAACGATAGAAAGGGTATATGATCCTAGTGGTACTAATTACTCCGAAACAGAAAATAATTTTGAATATAACTCAACAAATTTTCTCCCCAATTATTCAAAAAGTACGGACAGTAAAAATAGGATAATAGAATCTAAGACTTATTTTACAACTGATTACACCATTCCTGGAGTATTAAATAGCATGGTTGAAAAAAACATTATTGCAACACCAGTCTCCACTGAAATTTGGCAAACTAGGCCAGGAAGCTCACCTGAAATGCTTTCTGCATCTGTCACAGAATTTGCCGCTGCACCTAATGGGGACTATAAACCTAAAAAAATATATCGATTAGAATCGATCGAACCAGTACTACAAAATACAATAGGGGTATTTAACCCTAATCAATTAATTAGAGATGCTAATTTAATCCTGCCACAAACTGAAATTACCTATAATACAGAAGGTAACTTGGTGCAGTTGAAAGATGCACAAGCAAATAGAAATAACAGCATATTATTTGGCTATAATAATTCTATACCTGTTGTTTCCGTAAACAATGCAACGATAGACGACGTTGCTTACACGTCTTTTGAACTTGATGATATAGCATTAAATTCATTTCAATGGAATTGGCATAATAACTCCGATTATACTACCAGTAATGAGGCTCCAACTGGAAGGAGATATTCAATAGGCCGAGTTCATACTGACATTATTTCATACAAAAACAAAACATACAAACTGAGTTTTTGGGCTAAGGGGAATAATTTTATCATTACCCCTCAAATTTTGTTAACACAAAATATAACTGGACCTACAATTAATGGATGGAAATATTATGAGTATGAAGTAGCTGCAACAAATTCTTATTATACACTTACTGTCGATGGAAACGGATCAGGTATTGACGAACTACGACTGTATCCCAAAAACGCAGGAATGGTTACGACAACTTATGATCAAAGTATTGGTAAGACATCTGAATGCGATATTAATAATCGTATAACCTATTTTGAATATGATGGGCTTGGCCGCATCAGCAAGGTATTAGATGAGCGTCGCAATGTTATAAAAACTTACGAATATCATTTCAAAAATTAACTAACAAAAATAATTGAGCGATGATAAAGAAAATTATATTAGCAACTATTATTTTATTTAGCAGCTATGGTGGCTTCTCACAAATTACTATTCATCATCAGCTTGGTCTTCCTAAACCGCCTATCGAGGGACTAACTTATGATTATCCGGTTACTTACCAAAACCTGCCAGCGAACCCTAATTTTATTATTACCGTTGAAAATGGAACGCTACAGCCAACTTTTCAACTACCGCCTTACCAGTATTTAAGAATAAAGTGGGATTGCCTGGTTCCTGATGGTAGAATTACAATTACCGAAACCTCTGGATCGGGGTTGTCGGATACTTATTACAATGTGGTTACTTCATTTTTAAGCGACCCAGAATACTGTAGCTTCGTTTTTCCACCAAAGCAAAATAATAACTATGGACAATGGCCAAGCTTGTTGGACATAACTTATTGCAGTCCTGTTTGCATTTCTGAGTATAAATTTCAATGGCAGGTAGGTGATGTGGGTATTGGTGTTTTTCCGCAAGAGCCAGGTGTATGGACAGATATTACTGATGCTACGGATATGACTTATCAACCTCCAGTATACAATAGTGATTGTATAAAAGCATATCGCCGTAAAACAACCTATTTTATTAAGGACCCCACTACAGGAGAAGAAGTACCAGTGACGGTTAATTCTAAAACCGGAGTAATTAGTACTTTCGATTTTTTATATGAAGGAGAGATTTATGGAGGAACAACCTTTAGTAATGGGGTGCCTTTAATCACTCAAATACCTGCAACCGGTGGATTATGCGATGGATATAATTATGTTTATACCTGGGAAATCAGTACCGATTTAAGTAACTGGTCCACACTGGGCACTGGAGTTAATTATCCTGGCAATATCGTAACAGGCAATTGTTATATCAGACGAAGAGTAGATTGTGGGGGGCAAACATTATACAGCAATGTTTTAAACATTATTGTGCAACCGCTTGATCCGGGAACTATAACAGGCGATGGAACATATCCTTTTAATGCTTTACCCTCAGTTACACAAACCCCTGCATCCGGTAGCGTTTGTAGTAATCTGGATTATGTGTATACCTGGGAAAGATCTGTCAATAATGGGCCTTGGGTAATGTTTTGGACCGGGAAAGACTATCCCAATATTTTACCTCAAGGGGGTGTAATTGCCAGTTGCCAGGTAAGACGAAAAGTTCATTGTGTATTTGAAGATGCATATACTACGCCAATTACATTTACCATGTTACCCTACACATCTCCAAACGTAGAAAATTTAAATTATGTAAGAGTAAATGATTTGGTAATACCACTTGTTCAATCATGGGAACAGGCTGATGCATTGCCCACAGGCGATAAACTGCAAACTACCAGCTACCTTGACGGATTTGGAAGAACTAACCAAACCGTAGTGAAACAGGGAAGTCGTAAATTATCTGCGCCCAGCACTGGTCCGGATAATTTAAGTTACTACCAGGACCTTGTAAGTCATATACAATATGATGGATTAGGGAGGGCTGATAAAGGATTTCTTCCTTATGCTACCGAGACAAATTTAGGTTTTTATAAAACCAATGCGGCTGCAGAGCAGCAGAGTTTTACAAATTCGAAATATGGAGAACCGGCCGGTAGCAATTATACATTTTCACAAACAACTTATGATGGCTCACCTTTAAACCGGGTTATTAATCAAAAACTGCCAGGTTATTATTGGAATACCAATCCTGCATATAAGGGAATTTCCAGCGATTACGCTTTTAACAAGCAAATTGAAAATATCCGTATTTGGGATATTGGTTTTACCCCGAATGCTGTGCCGACCAGCCCCGGTGTTTATGGAGATAATTTGTTAGCTAAAAGCATCACCAAAGATGAAACAGATAAGTTAATTGTAACCTATACTGATTTAAGCGGCAACACCATTTTAAAAAGAGTACAGGAAGCAAATTCTGTTAGCGATAACAGCTATGACGGTTGGCTAAACACCTATTATGTGTATGATGATTTTGGAAGATTGCGTTATACCATTACACCAAAAGCTGTTGCAGCTATGGCACAACCACCTGGCAACTGGAATATAGATCCCGGTACTAAGAAAGGATTATGCTTTTACCAGGAATATGATAAACGAGGTAGGGTGATCGTCAAACATTCACCTGATGGCGGAGAAGTGTGGTTGGTATATGATAAAAGAGACAGGTTGGTTTTAAGCCAGGATGAAAATCAGCGCAACCGGGCTACAGGATCTCCATCAAAGCCTAATCAATGGTCCTTTTCTTTATATGATGAAAATGATAGACCGCTTGCAACAGGCTTAATAGATGATACAAGGAGCAGGGATGCAATGCAGACATTTGTGGGTGGGCTTCCATTGCAAAATGAACAGGTAAGCATATATACAGGTAGTTGGGAGACAATTAACGCATACAATCCGGTTGCGGGCAAAAAGCTCAGCGGCGGCTATTATTGCCAAACCTGTACAGAAAGCTACACTAATTCTTTAAATTATTATGATGAATATACCACATCAAGCAAACCATATATTCCGCTAACAGCTAACGATTTTGCGCCAACTACTAATTTATATGTTGAGCAACCGGTGAAATCATTAAGAACAAAAGGCATGGTTACCACATCTAAAATAAGGGTACTTGATGATAAATACGATAATGGCGTTTTAACAGACGAAAAATTTCTTATTTCAACCTCTTACATAGACGAAAGAGGCAGGGTAATACAATCTCATGCTGAAAATATACTAAATACCCTTGGTGCCACTGGTGCCACTGGTGCTGATGTTGCCTCAGTTCAGTATGATTTTGCGGGTAAAGTGCTTTGTACGAAAGGTAAACACAATGCTCCGGGGAATGATTTTAATGGCCTGTTGATTGTTACTAAAAATGATTACGATCTTTTAGGCAGACCTAAGGCGTTACTGAAACTATACACAAAGAACAGTTCAGATATTGCCAGTGGGACATATAAAAAGTTAAGCGAACTGGCGTTAGATGAATTTGGAAGGGCAAAGACAAAACAAATTGGAGAAGATCCGAACAATCCCGGCAATCCCCTGGACGTACAGGATTTTACATACAACATACACGGAAATCTTACAGGCATCAATAAAGATTATGCATTATCAACAACTAACGGAACACAATTCGACAAACATTTCGGAATGTATCTTGGATATGAAAACAGTGATGGTAAATTCGTTGCACCACAATGGAATGGCAATATTACCGGTGCAATTTGGCGCAGTCAGGGAGATAACACGCCACGTAAATACAATTACGAATATGATAATATCAATCGTTTTAAAGCAGCTAATTTTTCTCAACGTAATAAAATAACAAATACAGCCTGGCAAACAGATCTGGTTGATCTTTCGGCATTTGTTACTTACAATGATGCTAACGGAAATATTGGTACCATGAAGCAGACCGGTATTATACCCGGAACGAATGGCGGCGTTTTAATTGATGACCTCAGCTATGAATATTATAACAATAGTAATCAGTTGAAAAAAGTTATTGACCAGGCTTTTGGAGGTGGCGGCGTGCAAAATGGAAAGCAAGGCGATTTTAAGAAAATAAATCCCCCGACAGCTTCAGAGTACGAATATGATAACAATGGTAGCCTTAAAATTGATAAGAATAAAAATATCATAGATGGTTTAAATGGGGATGGTATTATTAGTAATTTTCTTGATCTGCCGCAACGAATTATTATAAAAGATAAAAGCAAAACAGAATATACTTACGATGCTTCTGGAAATAAACTTGCAAAAAAAGTAACTCAATTAACAACAGGCCCCCCATCACCTACAACTACTTATACTTATTATGTTGGAGGGTTTGTTTACGAAAGCTCTGCAACTGGTGGGCAGCCCGAAGAACTCCAATACATACTTAACGAAGAAGGTAAGTTAAGAATAATGACGCCGGTTGACGCCTGGAGCGGCCCAAGCGGACAGGTAAATTACCTGAAAACAGAAGGTAACTTAGAAATTGCAAATTCAGGTTCTCCAAATAAATGGGGTGTATGGGATTATTTTATTAAAGATAATCTGAGCAATACCCGAATGGTATTAACCGAAGAAAAACATCGCCAGGGGATGAAATGTAGTATGGAGGCATTGCCTGTTACTACACCACCAACGCCTGATCCAAGAAAAGATGAGGAAGAGGCTACTTTCGGAAACAGTTCTCCAAATAACGAAGTAGCCAATACGAGAATTGATAGGTCTTCTACACCCTGGCCAAGCAGTTCAAATCCATCAGAAAAGGTAAGTAAGCTGCTAAGCCTTGGGAATACCGCTATTGGCCCCAATGCTATCTTAAAAGTGATGGCAGGAGATGATCTGTCTGGCCAGGTAAAATATTTTTATCAGAAGAACGGAACAAGTGCTAATAACATTATTTTAAATAATATTGTCGGCAGCCTTATTCTGGCCTTGGGAGGTTCGCCTGATGCAACCACTATTGTAAAGGATAATGTAACGCAAACTTACCTTTCCTCAATGGGTGGACCAGTTAAGAGTTTTTTAGATGACCAGCCACCATCGCCCGATGCTTATACACCCAGAGCTTTTCTAAATTATATATTCTTTGATGAGCAGTTCAGGTATGTAGGTGACGGGGTAAGTTCTGCAGTTATGGTGGAACAAATAACAAGTGGCAACACGAAGGACGGCACCTTGGTATTTAACAGCAAAGCTACCAAAAATGGCTATGTATATATTTACCTGAGCAATGAAACCCAGAATATACCTGTGTATTTTGATGATTTGCAAATAGTACACGACAGGGGACCCATTGTAGAAGACAACGCCTACTACCCCTTTGGCCTTAAAATACAGGGTATCAGTGCCAGAGCAGCTGCAAAACCAAAAGCCAAACAGGGTTACCAGGGGGATTACAGCGAACAGGATGATGAGACAGGGTACAACGAATTTGCTTTAAGGAGTTATGACCCGCAGGTTGGAAGGTGGATACAGGTTGATCCGAAAATTATTCAACCAGGCATGTATAATGGGATGGGTAATAACCCCATTAATCGAATTGATCCTGATGGAGGCGGCTCTCTGGATTGGGGTAGACGTGATAATGGTAATGGAACAGTAACTCACCAGTGGTTTGAAGGTTTAGGAGAAGGACAATTACCTGAAGGGTGGGTTTGGGAAGGAAAAAATGTTGATGCTTTTTATGTTGGAGGAGGTGCCTATGCAACACTTTCGGATCATGGTCAGGTAGATTATTTATATGCAAAAGCCGATGGTTCTGTATTTGATGCTTTTCCTACGTTCAATCGTGGTTTTGGGAAACCAGTAGAAGGGAGCTTAAGGGAAATAGCTCCATCCGAACCCTCTTTTTGGCAAAAATTAAAATTTATAGGAGAATATTCTCCTGACCCTCAGACTCGGGGCAGTGCTATGTTATTTTTTGGTATTTCAAATGATGCTTATATTACTTACAAAAACATAAAACAACGTGGAAAAGGTTATTTAACTGACTTAGATGGACAATATGTAGGTGCGGATGAAAGGGTGAAATCTAGTTTAAGTACAATTTCATTGCCGGCTATGTTTATTTCAGCACCCGAAGTTATAGCATTGAAAACTGAGATTACGGCTGTTGAGATGGGAGGTAGAGCATTTCACTCTGGAGTTGGTTCAGAACTAAGAGCCATGGATGCAGGTTTTGAAATTCTTAGTCAAACAAGAGCGGGAATTAATTTAAGTAATTTAATTAAAAGTAAAAATATACCTTGGTCAGAAGCGGAATTAATGTGGGGTAGGTTATCAGAAATTTGGGCTAAAGGTGTGCCTAAAGGAAGCACCGTTCCTGCATTTCTGAATAACCCAAGAGTCGATGCTATTTATTTTACAAAAGAATTACCAATTTTACAGGCAAATGGTGTTAATATAGTAACTAAATAAATAAAAAATGAGCATAGAAAAAATTATAAGTCAAATCATACCTCCAAGTGATTATGAACACAGAAATGGGTTTAGCAACATATCAATGTTAGAAAAATTAACTAATAAGGAAAGAAAAGAGGTTGAAAATGAACTTGTTAATAAATTGTTACATAAGCCAAGTAAGGAGGTGGATACTTTAATTGTTGAAACATTAGCATATTTAAAATCAGAGATAGCTTTGCCAGTATTAAGAGTCGTATTAAATGATTGTGCGAATGAAATGGAAAAATTAAAAATAGCCACGGCAATATTTGAAATAAATCAAGATAATGAAATGGTAGATATTGCTATTAATTTGCTAAGGTCAATGGACAATGATAAAGATTCTTATTATTCTCATAAATTAATATCCGCTTTTTATTCTTTGATAAAATTTAAAAGACCAGAAGTAAATAAAATTATTGAAGGGTATGTGTCGCATAATAACTATAGCATTTCATATAATGCAAAACGGGCTCTTTCGTTATAGTTATATCGAAAAATGTCGGATCACCTAATATTGGTTTATTCATATAAATAACCATGAAATGCATGTTATAAAAACAAATAATATACGGGCTTACTGTTGGTTATGTTTTTAGTGAATAAGACAAACTGTGGCAGAAAAAATTAGTATTTTACTTGATGTTAGTTGCTTCAGCAAATAAACAGAACCGAAATTCATGAAAGCTAAGATTGCCATACTTTTTATTATTTCTTGCTATTTTACCGTTAGCATAAAAGCTCAAAATATAACTACCAAAGGCAAGGAATTTTATGTTTCTTTTTTTAAAAACGCAGAGCAGGGGACGCAGCCCGAAATAAAGTTGTTTTTAACCAGCCCTGTTAATACTACGGGCAATATTATAAACCCAAATACCAGTTATAACGTACCTTTTTCCATATCGGCGGGTAATGTTACTGTAGTTTCAATTCCATTTGCTGAAGCCAATAATACTGTTGCCGGTATTGTAAAAAATCTGGGGTTGATTATAAGTGCCGCCGACACTATATCAGCTTATGCGCTCGCAAGCGAAACATACAGCAGCGATGCGGCATTACTCATTCAAAAAAATGCGCTCGGGAATGATTATTTAATTGCTTCATACAAGAGTCCTATTGGACAGAACGCATCCTCTTGTTTTTTAATAGAGGCAACAGAGGATAATACAAATATCAGTATAACACCCTCGGTTAAAACTTCAACCGGTAATCTTGCGGGCATTCCTTTTAATATTGTACTTAACCGAGGGCAAACCTATTATGTAAGATCAGAAAGTTTTGACACACTAAATGCTGACTTCTCCGGCACAAAGATTTCGGTTACAAATGGATGTAAACCCATTGCTGTTTTTGCAGGGAATGACATTACTTTTATTCCCGATTACCGTTATGGAGCCGGTGACATTTTATACGAACAGATGTTTCCCATAAATTCCTTTGGCAGGCAATTTATTACCCCTACTTTAAAAGGCAGGAATGTTTACCGGGTAAAGGTATATGCGGCTTATGATAACACAAACATAAATATTGATGGCAATTTAACTGCAACCATAAACGCCGGTAAATTTTATGAATTTGAATCTTTGAATCAGCCAAAATATGTAACCACGAGTAAACCTGTGCAGGTAGCGATTTTTGGTACAAGTGAAACTTATGACAATCAACGTGGCCCGGCAAATGATGGAGACCCAACCATGTTCATTATTCCGCCATTGGAACAGCAATTAAAGGAATCCGTTTATCTGTCGCCGGCAATTGGTGTCATCACCAATCACAAAGTAAGTATAGTCTGTAAAACTGCTGATGTAAGTAATACCTTATTGGATGGAATAAATGTGGGCAACACCTTTACAACGATTTTTGGTAACCCGCTATACAGTTATGCTGCTATAGATGTTGCAGCAGGTCAGCACAAAATCACCAATCAAAAAGGTTTTATTGCCTATTCCTACGGTTTTGGGGTAAATCAGGGTTATGGATATTGCACAGGATCTTCAGTTGAAAAAATCAATACTTATTTTACTTGTAACCAAATTTCCAGTATTGGCAATCCAACCATTGATGTTTGCACGGGCATTTCGGTTTTTGATATTGTTACTTCCGAAACGAATAATACAATCTATAGCTGGGATTTTGGAGACGGGAGTCCGGCGATTAACACTAATGGGACGGTTTTACAGCAGTCGCATAATTACCCTGTACCTGGTACATATATTGTAACCCTTACCACCACTAACGGAACTGCAAATGCTTGCTCCCCCGGTAATACATCTGTAACACAACTAACGCTGAACGTACAATCTTCACTTACACCATCCTTGAGTTTGGTTTCGTCTCCTGCTAATCCAATATGTATAGGCAGTGTTGTCAACTTTGTTGCCACTCCAACAAATGGCGGTGTAAATCCGTCCTATCAGTGGAAATTAAACGGAACAAATGTTGGTGCGGATAGCCCAACTTTTTCAAGTTCAAGCCTTGCTAACAATGATGTTGTAAGCTGTACTGTTACGGGCAGCCTTTTATGTGCTTCGAACCCAACGGCAACTGCATCGCTTACGATAAATCTGTCTGCAGTATATGCACCCAATATTTCAATTACTACCGCTACAAATGTTGTCTGTATCGGGTTTCCGGTAACATTTACCGCTACGTCTTTGGGGCCTCAACCCGCCGCCCAATATCAATGGAAGATAAACGGCATAAATGCCGGAGGTAATAGTATAAACTTTACCTACACACCTGTCGATGGAGATATAGTGTCTTGTGTTATAACAACAAGTAACAATAGTTGCGGTGCTACAAATTCTGCTATCAGCAATTCAATAATTATGTCCGTTGTAAGTAGTGTCAATGCATCAGTTAATATTGTAGAATCAAGAAACCCTGCGTGCACAGATAGCACAGTGTTGTTTACAGCTTCTCCCATAAATGGCGGCACATCTCCAACCTACCAATGGCAGTTAAACGGAAATAATGTTGGAACGAACAACCCAACTTACACTACATCTCTGTTAAAGAATAACGATGTAATAAGTTGTATAATGACGAGTAATTTCAGTTGTGTAGCAGCCCCAACAGTAACTTCCAATAGTATTACCATGCTGGTACATTCGGTTTCATTAGGTAACGATACTACAATATGTGAAGATCAAACTAAACTACTTGATGCCACTTATCCCAATTCAACTTATTTATGGCAGGACGGAAGCACACAGCCCTTATATTCCGTTACACAAAAGGGTAGCTACAATGTGCGTGTTAGTTTAACAGGATGTGTAATGCAGGACACAATCGTTGTCGATTATCTGCTAAAACCGAGATTTACATTGGGAGAAGATAAGCAGTTATGCCAGGGAAATAATTTGATTTTAAAACCGACTATAACTAATGGCATTCCGCTACAAGGATTAAATTATTTGTGGCAGGATGGCTCAACAAACCAAACGTATTCAGCAATTCAAACTGGATTATACCAGCTTGAATTAGGCAATCTTTGTGGGTCAACATCAGATGAAATAAATATAATAAAAGGTGTTTGCAATGTTTACATACCCAATGCCTTTTCTCCCAACGGCGACACAAAGAATGATATTTTTAAAATAGGTTATGGAGAAAACATAATTGAATTTCAGATGCAAATATATAACCGGTATGGGCAAATGGTTTTTAAAACCGGGGATAAATCAAAAGGCTGGGATGGAAATGTAAATGGAAAACCACAGCAGCAAGGAACCTATACCTGGTGGATTCGTTATAGAACTGCTACAAGTGGCAGTTTATGGCAGGATTTGCAGGGAACTGTGATTTTGTTGAGATAATTCTTATGTTGGCATAACAATGTGTTTATGGGGGAAATGCGATATTTGTAATGTATGGAGTTATACTTAACACATGATACTTGCGTTTGGCTTGAATTGCTAAAAGCTGACATCCATTGTGAAGATAACCTATTCGAAGAAATACTTTTTTGGATAGAGCAGGGTCATATTGCCTGTGTCACAACTCCAAACCTAATACGGGAGTGGGATCGCCATAAAATAAGCAAGAAGGAAGAAATTTTGTTAGGCTTGAAACGGATGGATGAGCATTTTGCTGCGCCATTTAAGGCAAATACCGGGCTGAATTCAGTTTATCAACCTGATAGGATTGAGGATATTTTGATTAAAAGAATAGAAAGGTTGGACCGTATGTTCAAGACCATCGCAATAAACGCTGACCAAGAAGACGCAATTATAGCTGAGGCAGTGAAACGAAACCTGGATTGCATAGCGCCCAATACGACTAAAGATAGCTTTCGTGATACCGTTAATATTCTTCATCTAACAAATTTTATTCAAAGAATGGGGTATAACCCCTGCTATTTCTGTACAATAAATTACAAGGATTTTAGTGCGAAAGATGATAAACACACGATACATCATCAATTAGCACCCGACTTTTCATCTGCCAACCTTGAGTACATTTATTTTGATAGCGATCCGAAAAATTATGCAGGGAGATTCATAAATATTTTACGTGGTTACAATCTTCCTTCCTTCTCCGATTATCTAAAAGAAAAACAACGAAAAGAAGAAGAAAGGTTGTTGTCGGAGAAAAAGGCGCAGGAAAAAGAGCTCAGGAACATTACTGACCCTGAGTTTTTGGAAAACTTATCTCTGCTTGACATAATATTAAGAAAACCTGCACCTAACAAGACTGACGAAAAAATTTTAGAGATGCTTTTTGAACAACACCCCGGATATCGGGAATATTTCATGAAAAATTTAGGTAAGGATGGCATGGCTTGATTTTATAATTGAAAAGGGGTATTTAGACCCCGAGCAAAACCCTGATCCGGTATTGGTTAGCAATGGGTTTTCTATCCCTCGATGGGAAAGCCTCACTTACTTGGAAAGAATTAGTGAAGAGATTAAGAAGGGTCAAAAACATGAATTAATAGATACAATACTGAAAGTTATTAAGAATGTATCAGAGCATCCAAAAGATAATTATCATACATGGTATGTATTTATTAAGATATTATCAAATATCCCAAAGGAAAAAGTCCCAGCATCCATTTTTGACTATATCCCAGTATGGTTTAATAGTCGTTTTGATACCATGCTTCAAAGCTCTGAAGTTATTCATAAACTCCTACCTCAACTACTTCCAGATAAACCCTCTGTCGAAGATGCGTTAAAAGCAGAAGCTGTTTTAAAATATTTATTTTCAATACAACAACATCCTGATGCAAATCCTCCAATAAACCCAGGCAAAACTTACTATTCACGGGTATACTTATATTACTTAAAGGAACTTGTCACCTTGGACAAATTGAAAGAAAAAATTATAAAGCATTTGTCATCCAATGTGATTTATGAATTGATGCATAGTGTCAATTTCCTTTTAAGAGACTATAGTCCAGTGGCCGAATTTGTAGATCACAATATAAAATATCAGTTACAATTAATTCCAAGGCAATCCGCATTGGAAGTTAGCATCAAAAGAACAGCAGACGATCAAGCATTGCCTCTTCATAACGGTGTTATTGAGAACTATTTTACCAAAAGTACTGATGAAATACTTGAATATGTTGGCGATAAACTTAAAACTCAAAATATTAGGGCTTCGAAATCGTTGTCTGACGCATTAAAAAGACTGTCTTTTGGTTTAAAAAATGATTTTCAATCAATATTCGGACATAACCCAATTCAAGATCTGGGAGAAGATAGTTATAGCGATAACGATCTTGTGCATTTATTTTCATTTATTTTAAGAGAGTTTTTACTTGAGCTCGCTGCTCAAAAACCCGATGACGCAGATAAATTATTGAGAAATATTATCCAGGAAGAAAAATATAAACTTCCATTTTTTGAAAGAATGGTTTTTTACATAATAGCTCATCGTTGGGACCATTTAAAAAATATATTTTTCGACATGATAGAGGAAAATGATCCCCGGTATTATTTTTCAAAATATGTTTATCATCACGAATTGCACCATTTATTAAGTAAAGTTCAATTTGACTTTGATGAATCAGAGATTATCTCAGGGATTTTAAATAAAGGCCCACAATCTGAGAAAGAAGAAGAGCCCATTTCTGAAATATGGAAACATCGATGGTTACATGCATTAAGAGAAAATCCATTTTTTAAAAAAGAGTATGACGAAATATCAAAGAAATATGCGTTAGAGAAAACCGACTATGCGGAAGAAGGTAAAGTAAGAGTTCGAGTAGGCTCGTTGTCCCCTCTCTCAGCTGATGAAATATTAGAAATGGACGATGGGCTATTAGTTCAAAAAATATTGAGTTTTAAAAATCGGGATAGGTTTGAAGACCCTTCAATAGATGGATTTGCGGATCAATTAATGAAAGCTGCAGAAAAGAATCCTCAAAAATTTGTTGGATTTATTAGGAATTATCTGGAAGTCCCATATGTGTATATATACTATCTGCTCAATGGTATTATCATGGCATGGAGAAATCAGATAACTTTTGATTGGAAGGAGTTACTTAATTTTTGTGATGTTTATCTAAATGGGGAGTTATTTAAGGAGGATAAGTTAGTGCTTACAGATGACGGATTTGGAGCGAAACAATCGTGGGTGTTTGGCGCAATCGGACGACTCATATCTGAAGGAACAAGGAATGATAATAACGCTTTTGATTATGAGTTCTTACCAATGGCCAAGAAAATAATACTTGATGTTGCACCCTACCTTCAGATAGAAGAGAGAAGACATCAGAGCGATAATATCGATTATCCTGCCCTTTCGTTAAATTCTACCCCTGGGCAACTTTTGAGAGGTGCACTTGATTATTCTTTGAGAAAGGGCAGGGTTGAAGCAAAATCAATCTCTATGGAGGTTAAGTGGGAGCCAGAAATTAAGGAAATTTTTAATTCTACATTTTCCAAAGGCATAATCGAAGGCTATATTTTGATAGGAATGTATTTCCAACAATTTTATTTTCTCGACAAAGAGTGGGTAGAATCTAAAACCAGAGAATATTATATTCTTGATGAAAAAAACTGGTTGGCTTTTATGGGAGGATTAAGTTTCTCCGCACCAGCATGGAATAGAGATGTCTATCAATTGCTTTATCCTCATTATAATAGGGCGCTTGAAAATAATGTGGCAATTGATACTAAATACCATCATGGGTTGATTCGTCACATAACTGCATATTATTTCTGGAATTACGACATATTAGATGATAATAGTCTAATGATGAAATTCATAAATAATTCAGATGAAGAAAAAATTGATAAACTTATTCAGTTTCTGTGGCAACAAGAAAGGAGCTTGAAAACACTCTCTGAAACGGAAAGAAATAATATAAAGTCAAAGGTTGTGGTTATTTGGGAAAGAATTATTTTAAAATATGAGGGCAAGGGTCTTGGTAATCAGAATAAATTACTTGAAAGCCTTATTAGGCTTATAAATTATATTGATTTTTCAAATAATAACGAATATGGGTTGATCTTAAAATTGATTCCTCACGCAAATGATTATAGCTCTTTAAACAAAATTCTTGAAAAACTAATCTATGAAAAGGAAAACAAAAAAATAACTGAGATCTCTGCATTAATAGGAACGATTATCAAAAATTTACCCTTTTCCGAATATATGCATGATGAACAACAGGAAATGGTTAAGGAGTTAGTAGTTTATCTTTTTGAAAATGGCCAGCAGGGTACGGCAGACTTTATCTGCAACAAGCTCACTATTATGGGATATGATTTTTTAAAAGAAGTTTTTTATAGGTATAAAATGAATTAGTCATGTTATCTCGCTTTTTCCCTCTCGTGATAAAAGCGAATTTTAAATTTATCTTTTTCAAAGGATAAAAATCCAGAGAACAACATTCGATAGACATAGCTTATGTTTGGGCCAATATCTTCCTTTTCACCAAAAAACATCCATATTAATTCAAGATTATTTTTTTTAAGACACTCGTCCAGCACTTTCTTATTTATCAGAAAACAACCTTTAGCTTGTTTGGCAAAAGCCCCAGGATCATAGGCTATAATATTTCCGTCTTTATCATAAATACATGCATCATTTGCCCCTGTACGGGCTCCAAGCAAATCGAAGAGAAATTTTGATGGCTTGTAAATTCTTGTTTTGTTTTCTGATAGATCATATTCGCTCCCAAATGCATATTCTTCAACAGTATGAATTATATCTAAGTTCTGCCTTTCTAATCTAAAAGAAGAATAAGGATATTTTGAAAAAGATTCCTCTATTGTGTCATTGTATGCAACCGAATAATAAAGCTCTCCTAAAAAAATATCATAATAATTACGGTTATCAGATATATTATCACGGGGCCAAAGAATTTTTTTAGAGCCTTGCTCTTCCAGAATGCCTTTTATTTTTTTATCAACTATCAAAGCGTTAACATCAATCCAAAACTCTTTTCGACCGGCATTATAACGTTCTGTACCTAAACTCCGTTCTGATTTCCACACTGTTCTATCGTATAGCAAATACCATTCAGTATTGTTTTCACCTTTTAAACGAATCATTTTTTCAAAATCAGGAATATCATCAAATCTATTAAGCCAGGTCTCTCTGGCTTCCTGCCAGTTTGAATATGATTCTTTTAGCCACCAACCTTTATCTTCCTCAGAAGATTCAGATTTCTGCTTAATAATTGCAGTAGGATCGATATTTCTAAAGTTATGTTGCCAGGTACCAATATAAGGTCTCTCTTCGTCATTATATCTATCTGTAAAATCATAGTTATCTGTAAGGAGCGCCATTATTTCATAATATGCTATCCATTGATACTTCTTACCAATTCTTTCTGGTTTAGAAGCACTGCGTGACATTTCACCTACTCGTGAATCATATCTGCCAAAATATTTTTTTGTCCATCCTAAATCAAAAACTTTTTTCAAAATGTAATACTGTACAAGCTCAATATCAAATCGTTTCTTTTTATTTTTATCGGTCTCAAAGCCGCTCTCTATAAATTCCTTTGCAGACTCAAACAATAGTAACTCACTTTCGGATAGATGTTGCAATAGAAAATTATGTGAGTCTCGAATAAAAACTTTGGTCTTTTTTAATAGTTTAACGACCTCCTTCTCAGGTAACGAATTCCTTAATTTTTTACCTAAATCACTACTTCCATTGAACATGGTTATTGAACCAACATACATGTTAAAAAACTTCTTTTTGCCTCCTCGTAATTTTGCGTTTAAAGTTTCGTATGACTCCCTGGACTTTATTGAATAACCGAGAAACGGAGTTGAATTACCATAATTTGCTCCTAGTATATATCTGGCAAAATCCCAATCAAGAACAGAACTCTTAATTTGTGCTTGCCCCATTTCTTCGTTGGTGTATTTTCCCGTTTTTCTAATTTCTATTTTCCTCGCCCACTTTTTTCCGGGAATATCAACCGGAAACTTGTAATCGAAAGGTGGGTTTAGATTTTTTTTCTCATAGTTTAATTTACCACCAGTATTAGCTACAAATTCTATAATACCCTTACAATAGTCTCTTGTTAAAACATTGAGTGGAGGCTTTCTTTTGCTAAAAAACTCATTATAAATATATTGAGCAAGGGAAGAGTTTTTAACAATGTCATTACTATGGGTTACTGCACCAAATGCGCCGCCAATTACCCTTTCCAGCACATAAGGATCATTTACAGATTTGAATTCCTCAATAAAATCCGGGAGTAAATGCACTCGATTGGTAAATAAAGAAGAGAAGGCCTTTGTTGACTTATCTCTTATATATCTGTTAGATGAAGTGAATAACCATGCTAATATTTTCCCCAGCAATATAATTGACTCATCTTTCGTATAACTTTTGTCTTCTTCTGACCAACACCAATCAATAATTCTTTTTATAGAGTTGCTTTCACTTCTTTGCCAAAGCCGATCAATCATTATAGACCAAGCATAGTCCCTTTTTGCCATTGGAAGAGGCATTAAAAGGTTGTGAATGAAATTGGCATTAAAGTGATTGGTTGGATTGGCTGCCAGTAGGATTATTGTATTGAAAAAATTAATTAATTGCTCATCATTATAATTAATGTACTTACGAATATACTCCCAAGACTTAGATTTAATTGTGCTATGCTTTCGCCAAATAATACTTTGTAGAAAAGAGTCAAAAATGGTTTGCTGTCCCCACTGTTCTCTAACCCTGAATACTTCATATATTTCAACATCAAACTTCTCCGGAATAATAATTGAAAAGGCATTTAGAAGACCGATATTGTTTTGTAAATATCCAAACTTATCAATAAATAGAGATCTTAACTTCCCTTTTGCGGCGAATGCCTTACCAAGAGATTCCACATTTGAATAGTTATTTAATAAAAAGATTGCTTTCAAATGTTCATTAAAACGCTCGTAATTACAAACTACACCATGTTGTTCGTATTTCCTTGAATCATGGTTATAAAAGTAATCTTCAATAAAAACTCCTTCTTTAATTAACTCTTCTAAAAAACCCGTTTTGTTTGAGTATGTTTTCAGTAGAGGTTCAATTAATAAAAATGCCTTATCCCAAGGAACTATGAAGTCTTCGGTTTCAATTTGATATTTGATTATCTTATCAATTGCTTTTGAAACCAATCTTATTTTTGAATGAGGATAATTTAATCTGATACCGATATTCTTATTTACAGCATCTAAATATTCTTCGAGAATTCTTGAAATTCCTTCATATCCCTCTGGTATAGTATTCTTCCCCGCCTTATTTAATGCTATGCAAAAGGTTTTCAAAAATAATGGATTCGAAAACTCAGGGTTTAATAATGGGATTGTTGGTTGCTGAATCTTATAATATTCAAAAAACTGTTTTGTTGCTTCATACTCTATGCCTTCAAAGCCGTTATGATCTATTAAAGGAGCGTCCAAATTATCCGGCATAACTATATCCTCGTAAGTACTTCTATAACTGATGGCGAACCCAATCCATTTAAATTGTGACCACTCTTTAAGTAGACCCGCTATACTACTTTTCCAAATATATTTCCCTGGCCCCTCATTAATGGCATCTATGATGAAAAGCAATCTAACTTGTTTCGCTTTTGCCAATGATTCCAAGGCTCTAAAATAGTTTTCAAGAGTAAGAGTCGGACAAAGAAATTGTTGAATATTAATCTTCGGTAATTGAGTGGAGAAATGCTCTCCAAGAAGGAATATTGTTGGTACTTGTTCTAATTTTCTATTTAATGCTATATCTGCCAATAGATGAGACTTACCACTACCTGGCTTACCCTTCAAAAAAATTACTCCTTCATTTGCAGCCCTTAATATTGGACCGGTCAAAAAAATTGACATTTCGTCCGAGGTTTTTGAATATTTATAAATTGCTCGGGTTTCTCTGTCCGTTTTTTGCTCCTCATACCCCCTATACTCCTTTTTTTTATTTTCCCTTTCCCTTTTCTCTTTAAGCTCTACTTGATATTTTGCTTCAATTTCTTTATAAATCTCCATTAAGGATTGGAGCGGTGCTTTTATTTCATTTATTTTTTTTATAAAATCTGTTACAGGAATGTCGTTTCGAGGAAGAAAATCTATGTTTTCATAAATGGCAATTAACTCTTTTAATTTAGTGTTTAATAACCCTCCTAAAACTTTCGTTTCTTCAAAATGCTTGCAATTCGATATTACGTCATTTAATTCCTGCAGTAAAAGATCAAGTTTGTTTTTGAAAGCTTCCTGAAATCTTGAATTTCGGGATAATGCATCGAAAACCGTTGGTAAATAATCAATAGTGAAGTTTAGGTCGGGACTGTATTTAGGGCCAAGGTTTGCAATAGCAGCACCCAAGTGAATAAATAGTTGCTCTTCTTTTATTTCTATTTCACCGAGAAAAAAAGACTTTATACCCGAGTTCTTAGGTAATAGTAGCTGAGATAATAAGGCCGAGCTATTCTGTAATACAATTTCAATATTTCTTCCCCCGATGGAAAGCTCATTTGTCCATTGCCTTTTATAATCTTCCCAAGTTTTTTTCTGAGTTATTTTATCTTTTCGGCCATCCGATAAATTATGAGGGATACTAATAAAATATCTTACCAGTTTTGGATGTGTTTCAGCTGCATTAAAAAGAGATTTCTTTATGCTATTCCATTCGGAAGAATTTAGACTTTCATAATATTTAGCCTGCCACCCCCATTCTGTGTCGTTTTGCAATTGCCAATAGCATTCAACACCCCCATCAGGTGTGCCGACTCTCTCAAAGTGTTTAAATTCGGCATTGTCTTCATTCATGGCAATTTGGCAAACTAATTCCTCAAAGGCATTTGCCTGACTTCCGTTAAAGGAAATAATCTTATGCCAATCTTTAACCATAATTTATTAGTGCGTTTAATGATTTTTGTAAGAGTTAGCATAGTTGAATCTACCTGCCTTATACACTTTTAGCACGGATTTTACCTTCTCTAAAAAACAGCCTCTCCATTCGATTCGCATTTATGCTCTTAAATAACAGTAACAAACACAAAATTGCTTTGAAACCGTTAATATTCGATTAATTAAGATATTTAAATGTACATCAATGCTATTTAAGTTGAGCTAAAAATGAGGTGTTTTAGGAGGTTTTAAATTCATTTTGGGATCTAAAAAGGCTATAATAATAACAGGATAAATGCAAATGGAATGCAAAGGCTGTAAGGCACAAAGAATTAAATTACCTTATTTTTCTTTTCAACTTCCTTATAGGCTATAACCAACCCCACTATTGAAAAAGTATCTTCAATAATTCGATCATACCTTTTCGCAAATGCATCCACATATGTTGCCGCCCCTGTAGATAATATCAGGATGATTAAAAGGACTAAGGCAGTTGTTATCTTATGGGAAGGGGCAATCTTTACCCCTGTCCAAATATAACAGTATGCAGAGCCTATACCGGCAAGTGCTGGGGCTACAAAATCCATTATATCATAAAGGCCAGGGGCTGAGCTTGTACGCATCCAAACTCTTATGGATAGGTAAATCAAGAGGTAAACGGCAATAGCAAAGGGAAACAGCCCGACCCATCTCAGCCAGTTATATTTATTGCTCATAATTGATTAATTGTGTTTGATTATGATATCGGGCTGACGTTCGCCATTATCTACCTGAACCAACTTGCCGTTCTCGAAATAGAAAAACTTTTGTACATAAGCCTTACCAAACGGTTGGCGGCCTATTTCATAAACTGATACATCAACTGTTTCTTGACGAGGTACAGCTTTCTTGTTCTTAGCTAAGAACTCACTTTGCGACATGCCAATGTAATAGTAAGTGGATTTGCAGCTTGAAGTAACAATCACAATAAAAAGGAGAAAGACACTAACTAAACGGTTTGATTTCATAACAGTAGTTTTTCTGCTATGTCCCCTGGCAGGAATGAACAAAAATAGCGTGGGACATTCAGCCAATGGTAAGAAGGTACTGGTATACCCACACTCCAAAAAACCAAAGCCCACGCCATGCGTGAGCGTCAGCTATCATTTTTGGAGTGTTAGAAAATTACCAGTTTTACTTACCCAAAATCAGCTACGCTAATATTTTGACTAAAGTACATAGTTTGTCGCTAACTGAGCACCTGTTTGTTAAATTTTACTGAGCAAATAGCGAAAAATAAGAAAGGCAGAATTAAGCTGCTTAAGTAAGTACTACAGATACACCTTGTTTAATTCCACCCCACCCCTTGACGATTTAGAAAAAATTCCGAACGCAGTTCGGAAAGCGAAGCGGATTTTTTCTAAATTGGCAAGGGGTGGGGTGGGTCCAGGAAAAACGCCATTTTTTTAGGAATATATATTTGCGGTCCGGCTAAGAATAAAGGAGGGGGGTGTGAAAATGAGTTGGGTCAGAGTGTACGCCAACAAAAAAATTTTTCCCAGAAAAAGGATTGTTTAAGAGTAATTTTTATTACCCTATCCTGCCCAATAACCCCCAACCCATCCCTTCCTGCAAATAAAAATATTCCCTGCTATATTGATAGTACGATTAATTAAAAAAAATCGCACCTACAGGTACGATTTTCTTTAATTAATTATTTTGACTAATGAAGTTGTGAATTCATTAGGTTTAATATTTCACTTCTGTAGTTTATTTCACAGTGTTGATCTATCAAACTCAGGAACCTCTTTCTTGCTTTTTTAAATTGATAGTCACTTTTTTTGCGAAGTTTGTTCCATGAAATAGTATTGTTAAACTCTAATAGAAATAGCCTGTCTATATCGGATAATGAGGGGTTTAAAAGTATTTCAGGCTGAAATAGTAATAATGTTTCAAATGTTTTAATAAGATAGTTTCCATATAATAAGTGTTTATCATAATCAATCAGGTCTTCAAGAGTGATTAGTCCATGTTTTGCAAGGGGCCGTCTTTTACAACTACACTCTGTTCTTAAAATTTCATAACCTACCGAAAATTGAACTCCTTTATCATATAGCTTTTGTTTACACTCTCCTCTTTGGTTTTCAAGTCCATAACCATCATGTGCATATTTGCTTCTGCTGGATTTTTTGGGATCACCATTGAGCAATAAGGTATTTTCAGGTATGTCTCTTGCTTTATATTTTAAATGATTTGGAAGCGGGTTGTTTAGCCCACTTTCTAAACTCCATATAACCGTATTACACGGATCTAATCTAAACTCATTGATTATTTCGTAATATGCCTTTAAGAATTCACCCCATTTAAACGTATCATAATTGTGAACCTGGTTTTTCCATTTATGTAAACTACCCCCCAATCTAATTCCATTGCCCTTGGAGTTAGTAACAGCAGAAATTGTAAAGTTTTTATATTTCCCCGAAAACTTCCAAAGTGTTTGATTTGTGGTGATATCATAGCTTCCTTGCAATTTGTACTTTTCGCTGTTTTTTAAAATGTGAGCGATGCAACCTTTATCTTGGGTGAATAGCGTTATCCCATCGTAGGTACAAACTTTATGATTATTATTTTCCTGATTCATGATTAAATATTCTTGGCTAATAAAAGACATTAATTTTTAACGGTAATCTTTTTGTAGTTCCTGTGGTTAACCTCTTTAAGCGAAGCCATTAATTCATCTTCTTTATAATAAATTCTTGAACCTTGACGATAAGATCTTATTTTCTCTTGTTTAGTCCAGGTGTTCAGAGTAGTTAATGTAATATCAAGCATGTCTGCAGCCTCAGCCCTTGTTAGTAATTTAGATTTGACAGTATTTCCAGAAGCCTCTATTTTATGCGGAGATTCTTTAAGCAACGCTGTTATTGCTTCGATAAGTTCTTCGAGAGTGAAGCATTCTACACATATTTTTTTCATGCTATTCGCTTTTGAAATACAAACCAAACGAAAAAAAAAATAAAAACTGGAGTACTGTTTAGTAAAACGAATTTCTTCGTCGGCGCAAACACATAAGGAGTAAGGCTTTCAGGAAAATTTTACCAATTGGTAAAATGAAATATATTTTTATAGAGAATATTAATTTGCGATCAATTTTTTAAGCAAACATGGTGATACATTGCCCTTAATCTTGCCCCTAAAATAAAAACGCCTTGTAAATACATGATTTACAAGACGTTAATGCCTTTGTTTGTGGTGTGGGCCGGGATTGAACCGGCGACACAAGGATTTTCAGTCCTTTGCTCTACCAACTGAGCTACCGCACCATCCTTTATCTTGTTTCTTTTACGAAATTTCGATTTGGGCAGCAAAAATAAGGGTATTCTTTCAAAATCTGCAATATGCAATCAAAAATCTGCAATCAATTACCGTATACACATAAAAACTTAATACGCATAAGTTTTAACTGCTCCCAATTAAAATTGCTGTCGGCAAGTTCTTCCTGTGCTACCTGCAGCGAAGATGTTTCGCAGCTTTTAAAATAATCCATAATTTCTTCCTGCTCGTATTCATCAACCATTTCGTCAATAGCATAATCAAGGTTTAGCTTTGTTCCGCTGGCAACAATGGTCTCCATTTCTTCCAGCAGTTCGTCAATACGCAGGTCCCTCGTCTTTGCTACAGTTTCCAGGGGAATCTTTTTATCTACGTTCTGAATAATAAAAATCTTATTGTTATTCCGGTTTACCACACTTTTCATCACGAAATCATCAGGCCTTACAATATCATTTTCTTCTACATATTTTGTAATTACATCTAAAAAAGGCTTGCCATAGCGAATGGCTTTACCTTTGCTTACGCCACTTATTTTTTCCAGCTCGGGCATACTTGTTGGAAACATGGTGGCCATGTCTTCCAGGCTGTTTTCTAGAAAGATAACAAATGGCGGCAGATTTTTTTCTTTGGCTACTTTTTTTCTGAGATCCTTCAGCAGGAGCATTAGTTTTTCGTCTGCAACCTCAGCTTCAGCAACAGCCTGTTCGCTTTCTTCGTCATCTGCATTAGCCTCTTCAAACAAATTATTTAATACAATTTTAAAAGAAACAGGTTTCTTTAAAAAAGCAGTACCCGCTTTGGTTATTTTTAATAAACCATACTCAACAATATCTTTCTCAATTAATCCTGCCAACAGCATCTGGCGTATCAGGCTGTTCCAGAAATGATTTTCTTTATCGTTGCCACTGGCAAAAACATCCAGCTCTTCGTGCCGGTACATTTTTACTGCCGGAGTTGCTTTACCTGCCAGTATGAGCAATGTGTATTCAACCGGAAACTGTTCGCCAAGTGCCTTTATTATTTTTAAAACAACAACTGCATCTTCTTTAGCTTCTACCTTTTCTTTAGGTTGTAAACAATTATCGCAATGACCGCAACTTTTTTTATCATCGTAATGCTCACCAAAATAATGCAGCAGAATTTTACGGCGGCACACACTGCTTTCGGCATAAGCAACAGTTTCATTTATTAACTGAGCGCCAACTTCTCTTTCGCTTAACGGCTTGTCCCTCATCAGGTGTTCCAGCTTGGCAACATCTTTATGAGAGTAGTACAGCACACACTTGCCCTCCATGCCATCCCTTCCGCCACGGCCGGTTTCCTGGTAATAGTTTTCAATTGACTTGGGAATATTATAATGAATAACAAAACGAATGTCAGGCTTATCTATACCCATACCAAAAGCAATGGTAGCAACAATTACATCCACATCTTCATTTAAAAATTCATCCTGCCGCTGGGATCTCAATTTACTGTCAAGGCCGGCATGGTAAGCCACTGCTTTTATGCCATTTGCCATCAGCATTTTTGCAAGCTCTTCGGTTGTTTTACGATTGAGCGTATAAATAATACCGCTTTTATTTTTATGTAGCTGAATGAACCGTACAATACTTTTATTTGTTTGTTCCAGGTTTATTTTAGGCTGAATTTCGTAATATAAATTGGGGCGGTTAAAAGAACTGATAAATATTTTTGGCTTACGCAGCCCCAGATTTTTTACAATATCACTCTGTACTTTTGGCGTGGCTGTTGCAGTCAATGCAATCACCGGAACTTTTTCATTGATAAGATCCATCATCTCCCTCAGCCTGCGGTATTCTGGCCTGAAATCGTGCCCCCACTCCGAAATACAATGGGCTTCATCTACCGCAAAAAAAGATATGGTAAGCTCTTTAAAGAAATTAATATTCTCTTCTTTCGTCATCGTTTCGGGAGCCACATACAGCAATTTGGTTTTACCTGTAACCAAATCATCTTTTACAATTTTTTGCTGTCCTTTATTTAATGTGCTGTTTAAAAAATGAGCCACATTGTCTTTATCATTATAGCTCCGAACCAGGTCAACCTGGTTTTTCATTAATGCAATCAAGGGAGAGACAATTATGGCTACACCCTCACTGATTATTGCCGGTAATTGATAACATAAACTTTTGCCGCCACCAGTTGGCATGATAACAAAAGTATCATTACCCGCAAGCAGGCTTTGAATAATTTCTTCCTGCGGGCCTTTAAAACCATCGAAGCCAAATTGGCTTTGCAGTTGATTCGTTAAATTGGGTTGATTTTGTTTTGTTGCCTTTACCGCAACTTTAGGTTTTGGTTCTTTTATATTGGATTTTGTTTTTGCCATAATTTTACCTTCACACTTGTTTGAACATTTATCTGTTTAATATTTCAACAGCTTTTTTAAGGGCAGCGAAGTTAATTCAAAACTGCTGCAAAATCAAACCCAATCTGCATAAAGCGCAATCGGGCTACTGTCAGTTTCATTCACTTAAATTAATCAAAATAAATTAACCTGCAAAAAATCTACAGGTACAATTATTTGCCAAAATTTTGTAGCATCCATTCTACAAGCTCTGTTCTTTGCATTATGAATGATTTGAAGTAGGTTTGCGGAATTGTAGATGAACAAAGACAAAATTATACAGAGCGCTATACGTACTATTGAGTTAGAAACCAATGCTGTAAGCGGGTTAAAATCGTTCATTGATGCAGATTTTGTAAAGGCGGTTGAAAATATTGCAAATAGTAAGGGAAGGTTGATTGTAAGCGGCATTGGTAAAAGCGCCGTAATAGCTCAAAAAATTGTTGCCACACTAAACAGCACCGGAACACCCTCTATATTTATGCATGCTGCTGATGCCATTCATGGTGACCTGGGTATGATACAAGCAGATGATATTGTATTGGTGATCAGTAAAAGTGGCGACAGCCCCGAAATAAAAGTATTGGCACCCCTGGTAAAAAATTTTGGAAATATATTGGTAGGAATGGTAGGCAACATGCAATCTTTTCTTGCATTAAACAGCGATATTGTTTTAAATACAACCATTGAACAGGAAGCGTGCCCTATTAATCTGGCACCAACCAGCAGTACAACAGCACAAATGGTAATGGGAGATGCGCTGGCTGTTTGCCTGATGGAAAAGAAAGGCTTCAGCAGCAATGATTTTGCAAAATACCATCCCGGAGGAACGCTGGGAAAAAAATTATATTTACGTGTTGCCGACCTGGCTGCACAAAACGCAAAACCAAAAGTTTTGCCCACGGCCACTATAAAAGAGCTGATTGTAGAAATGACGGAGAAAAGACTGGGAGCTGCTGTAGTGGTTGATGAAAAAGAGCATGTTTTAGGAATTATAACAGATGGTGACCTGCGCCGTATGCTGGAAAAAACGGAATCGTTTACCAATTTGAGAGCGAAAGACATTATGAGCAGTCATCCAAAAACAATTGCAACAGATGTACTTGCTGTAACTGCACTTGAAGAAATGCGTAAGCACGATATAAGCCAGTTAATTGCAGAAGATAATAGTATATATGCTGGTATTATTCATTTACACGACCTGGTAAAAGAGGGAATTATATAACAGACTATGAGTAATAATAATTACGTTGCAATAATGGCGGGGGGAATTGGTAGCAGGTTTTGGCCAATCAGCCGTACAGATTTTCCAAAACAGTTTCTAGATATATTAAATACAGGGAGAACACTTATACAGTCAACCTTTGACAGATTTGTAAAGTTTATACCGGCAGAAAATATCTATGTAATAACCTTTGAGCAATATAAAGATATTGTTGCTCTGCAATTGCCGGAGTTGCCGGCAGAAAATATTCTTTGCGAACCTTCACGTAAAAACACAGCACCTTGCGTTGCCTATATTTCTTACAAGCTGCTTGAGCTGAATGCAAATGCCAACCTGATATGTGCTCCATCTGATCATATTATTACTGATGAAAAAGGATTTGAAAAAGTATGTAAAGATGCTTTACAATTTACAGCTCATATAAAAGGATTACTTACACTTGGGATAAAGCCCACTCACCCCAATACAGGCTATGGTTATATACAATATGAACAGCAGGCTGTAAGTGATAATGTATATAAAGTAAAGACCTTTACCGAAAAGCCTGATAAAGAACTTGCGAAAACCTTTATTACTAGCGGAGACTTTTTATGGAATGCCGGTATTTTTGTGTGGCAGGTAAAAAACATAGTAAAGGCTTTTGAAAAACACCTGCCTGAAATTGCAGAAGTTTTTGAAGCAGAAAAAAATCACTTCAATACAAAAAATGAAAAGGCAGCCATTGAACGTATCTATCCGCAATGTGTAAATATATCCATTGATTATGGTGTGATGGAAAAAGCCGATAATGTTTATATCATACCTTCATCATTTGGCTGGAGCGATCTGGGTACCTGGGCAAGCACGTATGATAATCTTGAAAAAGATTACCTGGGCAATGCTGTTTCCGGAAATAATGTGATGGTGATTGATGCCACCAACAATATGGTTCATGAAGGAAAGGGTAAGCTGATAGTTTTGCAGGGGCTGGATGAATTTGTGATAGTAGATACTGATGATGTATTACTGATATGCAAAAAAGATAAAGAACAGGAAATAAAGGAATACGTGGCAGAAATAAAAAGAAACAAAGGCGATAAATATATCTAAACACTCCCGCTGTTGACTCCGGTTATACAAAGTAAATTACCCAATGTAGGCACAACTATCTTTACAGTAATGAGTGTACTGGCTAACGAGCACAAAGCCATTAACCTTGGGCAGGGTTTTCCGGATTACCAGATGAACAGAGAATTGATTGCCCTGGTGAACAAAGCCATGCAGGATGGGCATAATCAATATGTACATATGAATGGGCTGCCTGTTTTAAGAGAACAGCTAGCAGAAAAAATTGGCGGTCTCTATTCAACAACGATTAATCCCGATACAGAAATTACCATTACACCCGGTGGTACTTATGCAATTTATACAGCACTTACAACCATACTGCAACCCGGCGATGAAGTAATTGTATTTGAACCGGCTTACGATTGTTATATACCAACCATTGAATTAAACGGAGCCGTTCCGGTTTTAATACCACTTGTTTACCCTGATTATAAAATTGACTGGGAACTGGTAAAACAAAAAATTACACCCAAAACAAAACTCATTATGCTTAATACACCACACAACCCAACGGGCGCTGTGTTGGGGGCCGATGATATATTGCAACTGCAAAGCATAGTTAAGGGGACAGGTATTTTTATTTTGAGCGATGAAGTATATGAACATTTGATCTTTGATGGTAAAAAACATGAAAGCATGTTGCGTTATCCGGATCTGTATGCAAAAAGTTTTGTCTGTTTCTCATTTGGTAAAGTATATAACTGCACCGGCTGGAAGATGGGTTATTGTGTGGCACCGCCGGCATTGATGAAGGAGTTCAGGAAAATTCACCAGTTTAACTGTTTTACCTGCAACAGCCCGGTACAGGTTGCGCTGGCAGAATTTTTAAAACAAAAAGAAAACTACCAGCAGCTTGGTTCAATACTTCAGCAGAAAAGAGACTATTTAAAAAACCTGATGCAGCAAACAAAGTTTAAAGCATTACCATCTTATGGAAGCTATTTTCAGTTATACAGTTACAGTAATATTACTGATGAAACAGAAAAGGATTTTGCAATACGTTTAACAAAAGAATATGGTGTGGCCACTATACCCACTTCAGCATTTTATAAAGTGGAACAGGATAACAAAGTATTACGCTTTTGTTTTTCCAAGAATGAAAACACTTTAGAAGAAGCTGCAAACAGGTTGATGAAATTGTAGGAGTTAAATTGCTAAACTGTTGAACTGTTTAATTGTTTTCTCATTCCTTCTCCATAACAATTTAACAATAAAGCAATTCATCAGGGCAACCCTTATTTTCCAAAACTATAAGTTATTCCAACATTAAGCAGGTAATCTGCAAAAGCGGCATCGCCATGTTTTTGGCCGGTGGGATCCGATAAATCATCCACACTTTTTGTACGGTTACGGTAAACAGCAACAGGCAGGTTAAGCTGGTAAGCAACACGCTTTGTTCGATAACCTATACCAGGCTCTACAGAAATTATATAACCCGGTCTGCGAAATCCATCACTTTTTCCAATGGCATCATGTGCAGGCAAACCCTCTGCCCTTCCACATAAAGTTGCTGACAGGTTCTTTTTCTTCAGTAGGTTGTAGATCATACCTACTCTTACAGCAAACTGGTCGGGCACGGAGTTATACCTGGTGACGGGGTTATTGCCTCCCCTTAAATTATTATTTGTATTGCGTGGATTAAACAGGTAAAAACCAGAATAAAACAATGAAGCATTTTTAAATAACCGCTGGTAACCCTGTGCTTCAATGCTGAAACCGAAACCACCATCGCCCAATTGAATGGACTGGTCAACCGCTTTTCTGAAAACAGAATCATCACCATTTGATTTTCTTCTGTGAAAATCGTCCAGCACTTCGGCATTGCCAGTAGGAAGTTTTATTCCAAGCCCCAGTGCAACATTTCCTTTGCGTTTCTTTTGCGGGTCCAGTATCCAGGAGCTTACAGTAAGCCGTATATCGCCAATGCCATTTGACTGGGTTGCAAAGCGTTTTTGCTGTGGATTGGCGGTGGTGGAATTGCCATAATGTTCGTAAAGTGAGGAACGGTAGTTAAATATAACGGGTAAAATTAAAGAGGCGAAATAGCGCTTCTTAAAATTGTGTACTATACCAATATCAAAAGAATAAACCTTATTGATCACTTCTGTCCCCTGCTCAACCCGGTGCTTTTGTTCTTTACTGCCTACAAAATGTTTGTACGATCTGAAATAGCGGGAATTAAAACTGATTTCCCATTGCGGGGAATTGCTGACTGCGGAATCGGATGTTGCACCGTTTTCAAAACCGGGCAGTGCTGTGCAGGGCATATTTTTTATGGCAACACAGCCCTGGGAAAAAACCTGCAGGCTCCACATACAAAAAAAAGCAATAAAAGAGAGGAGTAAAAATTTTTTCATCATCCGTTTAGTTTTGAGACTGTAAATATAGTAAAATAAACCAAAACCCGATATAGTAGAGGCTATACGCCAAATTGCCGCAGGTGATGATCGAGGTGTTTATACATGGATTTCCCCCATTGTTCGGGTGTAAATGTGCCAAACATAGGGTGAGGGTATAAGCCAACTTTATCCGGTCCCTCGTTATGAAACCGGTTTATCATCGCAGTCAGATCTTGTTTTTCTTTTTCAAAATCACGTTCGTCCTTAATAATAAAATTGGGGGCAGTAGGCAGGTTCTTTTTCCAGGGATCGTTGTTGTGTAATTTGTTTTTAAAAGCCCAGCCAATTAAAACACCCAGCAGCATTCGTGGCATTTTCTTATCGCTCAGCGGCACCATAAATGCTTCCTTGCAATGAGCCAGCATCTGGGCCACATTCATTTTGCCCCATTGGTTTTGGGTAACCGGGGTTAAAGCATTCATGCGGCCGGTAATCTCGTTATAGGTTTCTTTGTCGAATAGATTTTTCATAAACAGTTATTTATTTGAAAATAGAGCATATTTGATTTTTTACATAATTTTTGTAGTACGTCAGGCCGATTTAGCTACATGATTTTTATGAGTAATTTTCGCAAATTATCTCCATAAACTTCTTTTGCAACTATAGTTCCGTTTCTGTCAATAAGGAAGTTCATGGGATAGCCGGAAACCCCATAGATTAATGCTGCTTTGTTACGACTTCCCTTTAAGTCTGTTACATTAGTCCAGGTCAAACCGTCTGTTTTAATAGCTTTTATCCATTGCTTTTTATCTGTCTCTGTTGCCACACCAAATATTTCAAATCCCATAGACCTGTAGTCGTTGTAGATTTTTAATAAAGAGGGGTTTTCTTCTCTACAAGGCCCGCACCAGGAACCCCAAAATTCTAAAAGAATCACTTTGCCTTTAAAATCTGATAGATTTATTTTCTTATTAGATGTATCCGTTTGAGAAAAGTCCACAAATTTGTCGCCAATTTTAATGTTTTGATTTAAAGAAAGAAAGTCAAATATTTTTTTTCCAAAGTCTGTTGATTTAACTTCTTTAGAAAAGGAGTTGTATAATACTGAAACAGTGTCTTTGCTCAATGTGCTACAGTAAAAAGTCAAAGTGTGAGCTGAAATAATTGATTTGGGATTGTTTTTGATAAACAGATATTCAATAGGTTCGGTGTATTCTATTGTGTCAAGAAGTTTAGTTAGAGCATTCTGCTCACGTTGAATTTTTGAACCAATAATTACCGCTTTTTTAAAGTTTCCTTTGGCTGCTGAAAAAAAGGTCGTACCACCAGCAAGCCAAAAAATTACCCGGTCGTCAAAGTCGGTAGTACTGATGCTTGACTTTAAATATTTTGATTTAATGCTGCCACTAAAAGTAAACGTATCATTAAAAATTATTGCTGAGTCAATTTGTTTATAATAACCCTCACTTACATCGTTGAGGTATAGCTTTGTCCCATTACTGTAGCCCTGTACTTTTCCCTCAACTTTATAGTCTGCTTTTTTGGTTTGACCAAAAGAGGAGGATAAAAAGAATGTGGCAATAAAAAAGAGTAGGTTTGTTTTTGTCATTGTTAATGTTAACGAAGTGTTTCTTACAGCTTAGGTATAACGGGCAGGGCTTTGTGAAGGGCTGGACGTTAAAAGATACAGCCCAGCCATGCAGCAAACCCCATGTTGCCTGCTGGTGTTTTTTGTCTTTCGCTTTTAATCTAAATGTTTGGTGTAAAAAATTGCGTCTAATTTGTTTATGACAAAGTCAGTAGGCAATTCTGTTTGATTACATTTTGTAAATCCTTTCTTTTCGTAAAATTTTTGTGCTGCTTTAAATTGTGTCATTGTACCAAGATAAATTTGGTTGTAATTATTATGGAATGTCCAATTTATTAAAGTATCTAACAGCAAATTACTAATACCTTGTCCACGAAAGACCTTATCAACAAACATTGACTTTAGTGCTAGATTATTATTTAATAGTTTTATTAATCCAATTGTTCCAACCACTTTAAAGCCATTTGTCGCAACCCAAAACTTGTTATTTGATGATTTAGAAGCTTCGGCTATTTTTTTTGATTGTGTTGTAAATATCGGTTCATCAAATTCCAGCGCAATACTTTCCATCATTGTATTTATCTCGTTTTGATGTTCTGCTCGAAAAGATGTTATTGTAATTTCTTGTTTCAATTTCTTGCAATGTGTTTTCCTGTTTATTGGCAATTGTTTTTGTAAAGTTTGCTTTTGCTGTGAGGTTCGCTTGCACAAAACCCGATGTTGTACGTTCGCCAAAGTAAACGTTAATTTACTTTCTGCCATAGTCTGCTGGTATTTGTCCCCAAGCTCCAGTGTTCCATTTCAAAATCTTGGTGTCAAAATCATTGGTCTTAAGCCACATTACAGTTCTTTCAATGTCTTCAAAAAGCTTTGCATTATTTTCTGTCCTTTCGTATTTTGTCTTACACTTTTTTTGATTAACCCAGGAAATTGCATTTGCACTATCGCTATAAATTATTTTAAGTTCCTTTCCTTGCTTTTTATAAAGTGCTAGAGCATGAATGATTGCTAAAAATTCTCCAATATTGTTTGTGGCTTCCTCATACTTGTAATTAAATATTTCTTTTCCTGTTTTTGTGTCAACGCCTCGATATTCTGTCACTCCAGGATTGTCTATAGTAGAAGCATCAACGCTTATGCTGTCAAGAATTGGAGTATCGTCTTCAATTTCAAAAATCTTAGATTGATTTTCACCTTCATTGCCAAACAGTCCAGTTTCATTTTCTTGCTGTTTTAAATCGTTAGGCAAATTTTTCTTGCCTGACATTGATTTTCCTAATTGCTCTGCAAGTTGAAATTCTTTAGAAAACTTTACGTCTCTTGAGTGTTTATATGAAATAGTGTGATTATTTTCTTGAAGCACTTTGTCTAACGCTTTCCATAGGTCAACATGCTTTTTCTTTTTAAATCCTATCTTTTTCCATTTCTCCAACCAGCCTTTTGTCAATGTATCAATTACATACCCATTTGATAAGTAAACTACAATGCTGCTTGGTTCTTTAATTCGTTTTAAACCTTCGGTAATTCCCATAATGTCCATCCGAGCATTTGTTGTGAAAGAAAAACCTCCGAAAATTTGGTCAATTTCTTTTCCGTTTGCACAAATAACAATTCCGTAACCGCCAGTACCAACTGCGTCATCATCCAGTCGCTCCGAAAAATGGCACGAACCAAAAACATAAATTTTGAATTCAGTAATCATTGTCAACGATTAATTTTGGAAAAATACCAAATGTAAACGGTGGCTCAAATTGCTTACAACGGGCGGGGCTTTGTGCTGGGCTGGACGTTTTAACGTCCAGCCCGGAACCGCCGCCCAATAAAATTACCGATGTTGAAGGTAACAAACAAAAGCCGATTAGTGTTCGGTCGAGCCCCGAACTGAAGTTGAGTTATTGCTGCTGCTGGGGCAGGACAATGTCCTGCCAGCCTTGCACAAAACCTGATGTTATGTGCCGTACTTTTGATCGTCTATATTTTTAGCTATTTTTCTTTTCATGGGGGATATCTATTTAAGTATGAAAAAGTATATTACGCCCCAAATCGCAAAAAAGAATAATCCTGTATACAAGTTGGTTAAATTTTTTCGAAGGTCTTTTTTAATAATAAGTCTATACAAAATCCAAAGTATAAATATCACCAAAAAAGCAAGTGGCATAATAATTCTAATAGGGCCCATAGTTTTAATTGTTTTAGATTAATGGAATCGGTCTACTTAAAAATGATTTACAAATTTAGAGTAATATTTTGCCAATTGCGAGCTGCCGATTGAAGATTAAAATATTCCTGTAAGTTATGTGTCAAACTGCTAAGTAGTTTTTGTCAAGGTTGCAGTGATTGTTAAAGTGTGTACTGTGTCCTCTTGCTTATGATTTGAGCAAAAGGCTACCCGATACAAATGCTAAATTGAAAACCAAAGAACAAAAATGTGCAAAAGCTGAATAGAAAACGTCAGGCTGATGTGGGCTTTGGGGCAAGTCAAACTTAAATGATAAAAAACATTCTTACTGTCGCCTCAATACTGGTGAAACTGTTGGGCAGTATGCACACAACGTTCACGGCTTTGTGCAGTTGGGGAATTGACCAACTGTCTGCCCGGAACTGAAGCTAAATTTATAACTAAAAGCCGAAGTTAACCAACAAAAGCCCGGCAGAATTACGTCCGCCGAATATAAAGCTTGGATATGCACTGCCGATGATTACTTCAACGTCATGCCCCAATTGCACAAAACCTTTTGTTGGCTGAAGGTATGTAGAGTTGGTAATATTAAGAAGCCATTTTGATTAATTCATTTTCAAGTTTATCAAAATTCTCTTCATTTTTGTCTACCACAAAATGTCTAAGCTTATTAGATTCTTCAGCAGAATTGAAAAGCATCTTAAAGACTATTTTTGTTTGATCTTTTGAGATTTCTTCAAAAGTCGCAAGAACCTGAAACAAAGGCTTTGAGTAACGTTTCCAGGCAATTAAAGATGGTTTTTCTATTTTTATAAACTCGCATTCATTTGGATAATTTCCTTTGTCAGGGCCATGCATTGTAAAACTCCATTTTCCGCCTGGTCTGAAATCAAATTCATTAAAAGTATTTGTAAATCCTTTTGGCCCCCACCAATTTTTTAAATGATTTGGATCTGCCCATGCTTTAAAAACTAAATCTCTCGGTGCATTTACTGTTCGAGAACTTACAATTTCACAATCAGAAGTAGTTTTTATGATTTCGGATGTCATACTTCAAATTTAATAAAGTTCAAATTACTTTCAGCCAACGAGCGAGGCTTTGTGCAGGGCTGGACGTTTTAACGTCCAGCCCGGTAACCGCCGCTGATTAAAATTACCAATGTTGAAGGTAACAAACAAAAGCTGATTAGTGTTCCGTCGAGCCCCGAACTGAAGTTGAGATATTGCTGCTGCCGGGGCAGGACAACGTCCTGCCAGCCTTGCACAAAACCTGATGTTATAGGCTGTGCTGGCTTGTTAAATTGTAAAGCAGACTAGATAACGCAATGCAAATAGAATAAGCAAAAAGAAAAAATATTGTTTTGGGGTGATTTATGTCCCCGCTCATAATGTTTTGTAAAGAATAATATGTCATAAGCATGAATACAATTGCCAATATAGCTCCAATACATTTTACCAACAAACCATGTACTTGATATTTTTCCAAAAAAAAGACAATTAAATAATAGAATAAAAATGATGGCAGCGAAAAAAGAAAACTAAATAATAACAGTGAAAATAAACTAGGAATGAAATCTCCAACACTATTGAAGTCATGATAAAATAGTATGAAAATCGATTGCAAGAATGGGGCAACAATGATTGTTGTCAGCCAGACTTTAAAGGGATAATATGTCACTTTGAACTGTGTCACTAAGCATTGCCTATAACGTTGCAGGCTTGGCGTTAGTTGGGGAATTGGCCCTGTGTCCGCCCGGCCTGTGATGCTATAAAGGAACGAAATTTTTAAAACAAAATGTAAGACTTTGATAAAACGGTCCAGCCAATAGCCAATGCTTAGATGTGTACAGAAGCTGAAGATTTTTCCGTCAAGCCCCAATTACGCCAAACCCATGTTAGCAGCTGCGATTGAGGACTAAAACTTAGCTACTAATTTGTAAATTCTATTGTCTTTTTTTTGATACCAAATAATTCCTACACTTGGTTTCCATTTTAATTTAACAACATCACTCGAGTCTACTCCATTGCAATTAATACAAAAATGAGTTATGTCAAAATATGTCCCGTATTCGTTGTCTGTTATTAGTTTTTGTTCGTTGGGTATTTCTCCATCGAAACCGCCATATTTTATGTCAATAGTTGCCCTTTTATGCTTATCCCGTTTAACAGCTGAAAGTAAATATTTTTCGTTACTGTAAACATCTCCCTGAGATCCGCCGAAACCTACTAATTCTGGTTTACTTGGCGGGATACTCCTATATGCTATAAAGCCTGTTTCTGGATTGCCGGAATATCCTTCGCTAGCCCCATTGTATCGAAACTGTTTATCTATGATTTCTATTGAATCATATGATCCACCATCACTCCTAAAAACTAAAGTGTCACCAACATTGTAAGTGTTTATTATTTTCAAATCATTTTTGTCGAAACTGTGCTGGCAACTTAAAAGTGATGCCAGTAAAATTAAAATGGGTATTAGTTTTTTACTTGTCATTATTAAGGTGTCTGAAAGTAGCTGCTAACGGGCAGGGCTTTGTGCAGGTGTGGAATTAGCATTCCGTCCGCCCGGAACCGCTGCCTGGCTTTTTGATAAAGTTAAATAGTTAGTACCAAAGCTGGGCTTTATTCGTCAAGCCCCGAACT